>ERZ857629.35-NODE-35-length-174353-cov-11.446167_pt1 | contig 174353 bp, 182 predicted proteins | sample MGYA00519700_ERZ857629 | MGnify/ENA primary metagenome ERZ857629 (study PRJEB31778, sample SAMEA3449351) | human gut metagenome | biome: human gut; feature: human-associated habitat; material: faeces | place: United Kingdom | collected 2010/2012 ... | reverse complement strand
AGATACTTCTTAAAATAACTATTTTTATACACATCAAAATTATATTTATTATCTATCTCATAATATAATCTATTATCTTTATAAATAGTTTTAATATTATAATCTTTTATCTTATATTGAACATTATAATTACTAAAATTATATTTATATATTATTAATGATAAACATATTATACAAAAAGTAACTAATATCTTTCTCATATATTCTCCTATAAAAGAAAAGACTAGTTACCTAGTCTATAACTCCATTATCTTGTAAGAATGTTTTTGTTTCACTTTCAGGCATCCCACCAACATAGTCAGCAACAAACTCTCCATTTTTAGTTATAACAGTATATGGACTAGCTCCAGTATATTGTTGTAATTCATATGTAGTAGTTAATGTATTACTATCCTCTTCACTCATAGCATCTATATCAAACCAATATAATTTAAAATCATAATCTTTAGCTAACTTAGAAATTACAGGATTATAATTTTTACAATGTTTACAATAAGTAAGACCTATAACAGTAACAACATATTTATCTTCCTTAGTCTCAGTAACCCACTCTGTCATATTACTACTTACATTATTATTAGTATTATCTTTTTGCACATCTTTTATAGTAACAACACAAACTAACAATAACACAACAGCTAAAGCACCAATTAAAACCCATTTCTTATTATTATCTTTTTTACCATAGATAGGTTCCTTAACTTCCTTAACTACTTCTTGAGTTTTCTTCTCTATCTCTTTAGTAATAGGTTTAACCTCTTTTTTAACTTCTTTCTTTACATTATTAAGAGTTTTCTTAACATTCTTCTTAGAATAATTTTTTTTCTCTGCCATAATTCACCTCTAAATATATTTTAGAATAAAACTATAATTAATGCAAGAAAAAAGAGACATTTTCATCTCTTTTCATATTACTAATTACATACACAATTAGATTTCTTATTACCATTTACTTTAACAGTTCTAGTTTTACCAGTTCTTTCCCATCCACTTATCTTAGTTTCAGTAGACCATTTATATTCTTTAGAATATGATGTCTTATAAGTAGCATCTGCTTTAACTGATATACTCTTATCATAAGTACGAGTACAAGTTTTATCTTTTAATGTATAACCTTTATCACACTTATAACCTGTTATTTCTTTAGTATTTTTATAGCAATAATTATCTTTTAATGTATATCCACTAGGACAAGTATTAGTATATACTTTTTCATATTTCTTACAAGTAGTTCCATCAAGTTCATATCCACTAGGACAACTATATCCAGTTAATACTTTCTTAACACATTTATTTTTACTACTATCATAATCATATCCAGCATCACATGTATTATTTACTGTTCTAGTTTCAGTATTATATTTCTTATACCAATTATACTTATATGATGTTATTCTCTTACCTTCAGCATATTTATCTATCTTTTCTTCTTTAACATCACAAGTAACTCTTAAACTACTATTAGTAGTTCCAATTGCATTAAATGAATTATATTTTCCATCACTACCACTAGTATAGAATATAGGATATAAATCACAAGTACCAGCACATGATATGAAATCTATACCATCAACACTACCATATGATGAACCACCATAAGAATATACATAATTAGTAGTAGTATCAATAAAGTAATTATATTTACTACAAGTCTTAATAGTAACTGATCCAACTTTAAATAAATATTTACTATATACTTTCTCAGGACCCTTTACTAAATAATCTTCTTGTTTTCCATTATTATCATAAGTCGCTTTAGTTACTCTAACTGTATCAGTAGAACTTGGCATAGAACCTTTACTAATCATACATCTAATAACTGTAGTATTATTAAGTGTTCTAGTTCCAATCTTAGTATATCCACTAGGACAACTAGTTTTATTTACTAAATCTATTTCTTCAGCACTTAAATATTCATGAGTTTCTTTATTACCCCATTCACTATATTTAGAATTAGGATCTTTTTCACTAGTAGTATAATTCTTAGTAGCATCTATTTCTATTAATTTATCTATATATTCTTTATTAGGATTAATTCTTTCAGTAGATGTCTTATATATAGGTGTTGCTTTCTTGGTATCAGTAACACTCTTAGTAGAATAACATTTATCACCCTTTAGTGTATATCCACTAGAGCAACTATATTTATCTACTACTTTTTTAGTTACATCTCTAACAAATTGATATTCAGTAATAGTTTTATCACCTTTATTACATCCAAGTAATAAACACTTATCATTACATCCCATATGTTCTATTATATAAGCTTCTTCCTTACTACAAACTAAATTAACTTTAAGTTCATATTCAGTTTCAGTCTTAGTAATAATTACATAAGAATTTTCTAAATCACATTCTTTATTATATCTATCAACAAATGGTAATAATAGTTTCTTATCAAGCATTTCTTTTAATGTCATTTTAACTGAATCACCAACATTAACAGGTAATCTATCATTAGTATAATATGTACCAGCTGCATCTTTCATAGAATTAATATTATTTCTAAATGTTTCTTGGTATAAAGGATTCAAAGAATCTTTAGTAGGAAATACTTTAAGTAATATTAATATAAATATAACTAGTATTATAATTCCTATCACAAACTTCAAGATAGTTTTAATTATAGAACTTTTATTATCTTCACTATACATTTTAATTCCCCCTTTTAATTTAACAATAATTTCATATCATCTGATACTTCATCTTCACTAACATAGTAGTCATCTTGAGGTACCATTTGATTAGCATCACGTTCAGTTTGAGCATCATTAGTTGCTTGATCTATTATAGTTTGAGCTGCATCATTAACACCATTATCATGATCCACATTTCCATTAGTAGGTAAGTTTACATCAGAAGTAATTTCACCATTATTAAGAATATCATCATATATATCATCATATAATCCACTATTAATAACATCATCAACACCATCAATATAATCTTTATTACCTTGATTATCTTTTTCTACGTTATTTTTAGCTTCATCTTCAGCTTTCTTAACAGCATCTTCGCCAAATCTATTAACAGCTTCATCACGACTTACTTCTTCAGTAGTAGTAACACTATATGAACCACTACCACCAGTTCCACGTCTTCTTCTAGTTCTAGCTGCAAAATTAATATTTCTATCAGAAACTAATATATTTTTCTTATCAAGAAGTTCAATTATTCTTTTAATAGTTTCTTCATTCTCAGTAACACCTTTAATTTCAGTAGCATCTTCTATTTTTGTATAAGCTTTATCACAAATAACTGATTCATACATTGTAACTATTTGATCAAGTTCTTCTTCACTAATTACACCTAATAGATATAATTCTGGACAAGCACCCATACCTATAACAGCAAGTACTCCTGGATGAACAGCTTTATAGTTATCAATATCACCATTAAAGAATACTACTTTAGTAATAAAGTCATGTAAGTATTTAGCATCTTCTACACTCTTTGTTTTATTATATTGAAGAAGTAAACTTTCAAATTGTACAAATACTTTAGCATCTTCTTCATTTGCAAATATTTGAGATATACCAGAATACTCAGTAGCAGTAAACCAATAATAGTTAAGTATTCTCATAGCACTTTCAAAATTAGCTTTAATACTTGCCATATTATAGTAACCATTACTATTTCCAAACATACCAGCAAGTTCTTCTGGAGTATATATATTAAAGTTTAAAACACTATATAATGCTACACACTCTTCAGCAGTTAAATATAATTGAGCACCATTATCTTCAGGAATACTAATTGTAGGAGCAGCAACATTATTAAAGTATTTTTGAGTTTTATTTATCTTATTCCAAGCAAATTGTTGATTTTCATTTAATGAATCTATTAAAGCTTGAACATCATTATAATCTTTAGTAATACTAACAACTTCATCAATAGTACTCTTTCTACTATTTTCATCTACTACTTCACTAATAGTTACAGATGGACTAGCTACTTCATTAGTAATTTCTTTAGAATTACAACTTGAAAGACCAATCGCAGATAATCCAACAGTCGCAGCAAGCCCAGCCGCAGCAAGTCTTTGAGTAGTCATAGAACTCTTACTCTTACGAACACCTTTGATTCTACTTTCAAAGTCGGCTTTAGCTAGAGCAAACTTAGTCTTTTTATACTCTTCAGCAACTTTTTCCATTTGATCATATAAACTATTTAATTTTCTAATACCATTATCAGAAAGTTTACCATTACTATATTTCTTCTCATAAGGAGCACATAACTTATTTAAATGGTCATATTTTCTTTTTAATGATTTCATATTTTTTTCTAATTCATTAATATTCATAATTTTTCCCCCTTAACAAATATTGAATGTATTATACCACAAAATAGATAATTTGTCAAGAACACTTAATCTTATGCATATTATCTATCTGAAGAACGCTTATATTATACTACATAAGCCAAAAAAAATCAATAGAAAACTCTTATTTTCTATTAGATTTAATAACTCCACTATCAACCAAAACATATAATATAAATATAACATATATAATAGGCATTAAAATATCCTTAATAAACCAAATACTATTATTATAAACATAGGATGAATCCACATACATAATATTATTACATACCACATGATATAATACATAACTACTAAATAAGCCAAGAATACTCATAATAATAAACTTACTAATCCTATTTCTAGAATAATGTTTTTTATAATTATACATAGTAGGTACAAGCAAAAATAATATAAACAAATTAATAATTAAATATATACTACCAAATATATTTCTATCACAAAACATATATTTAATAAACTCATAACAAAACAATATAAAATATAAAAAAGTAATAAAAACAAGTAATTTCTTTTTAAATCTATACATATTATCCCTCTATAAAAATTATATCATTTAATATTCTTTTTTAAAACTATATATGTTAATATAAATATGATTGGAGTAATTATGAAGAAAATAGACATAGAAAAATATACACTTGAAGAAACTTTCTCTAAGGAAAGTCTAGATAAACTATTAAATAAACTTCATATTACAGTAAATGAACTTATTATAAATATATGTAATATTATAAATGGTTATAAAGAACCTATCAAAAATAAATACTTTATACTCTCATCTATGAAACTAATATCATTTATAAGTTTAAATTATAAGTTTGATGATGAAGATATTAAAGTATACAGACAATTAATAAATAGATTAAGAAGAAGTCTAGAAGGAAATAATAAAAAATTAAACTCTAAAATACTAACTGAAGCAATAAATGAAATAGATAATATTTATTTTCTAGACTCAAAAGAACTACCACATATCGAAAACATATTAAAAGAATTAATTATTAAAAAAGAAAGCCCATATTTAATAGAATCTATTCTAAACTTAGATAGAACATGTATAAAAAGAAATAATTATGAACTATTTGATATAGTATTTAATCTATTATCTTCTACATTAAATACAGATACATATCTAACAAACTATTATATTTCACTATTAAAATTATTTAACTCTATAAATATAGATAAAACAATTTATATTAAGAAATTACAAGAACACAAAAACTCACCATATTATTTAGAAATATTATATTTATTATTAGATAAAGAAAACTGTTTATCAAAAGAAGAAATAAAAGAAAAATATTCTAAAAACATAACCCCATCACCATATGAATTAAATACATTTTATAAGAAAGTTAAATCTTCTTCACATATATTTACTATAGATAAAAGTACAACATGTAACAGAGACGACTCTCTAAGTATTACAAAAGATGGTAATAATTATTTAGTAGAAGTACAAATCACAGACATAGTTCCATCAATTAACTTTAATAGTATTTTAAATGATGAAAGTCTAATGCTATTTAAAAATACATATTTATTTGGTAATAATGGTATAACAATATTTAATAGAACTGTAACAGATGATTTATCTTTAAATAAAGGTCAAAAAAGAAATGTTATTACACTAAACTTAATATTTGATAGTTCTCTTGAATTAAAAGACTATTTCTTTACAAGTGATACAATTATAGTAGATGAAAACTATTCATATGATGAAATAGAAAAAATATTAAATGAAGAACAAAGTAATAAAGAATATATGGATTTATTAACACTATCATTAATAACAGATAAATTAAGACTTAAAAATAGTACTAAAGAAAAATACTGGAAACAAAAAGAAATTAATAGGTCAAATGAACAAAATAAACTATTTAGTACAAAAAGTCATAAATTAATCGCAGAACTATCTATATTATATAATAGATTAATCGCAGAAACACTAAACCCATGTATTTATAGAGTACAAGATATACCATATTTTAGTGAATTATTTAAAAACGAAAATATACCATTAGATAAATACTATCAAATGAGAATAAATAGTTTATACTTATTTCCATATTATTCTCTAGAAGCAAAACCACACTATGGATTAAATCTAGATTTATATACAAACGCAACAAATCCACTTAGAAAATATCCAGATGGTTACATCCAAAGACTATTACATAAATATTATTTTAAAGATATAGATTTTGATGATAGTAATATAGAATCACTAGTTAAATACTTTAATATAAGAGAAAGAGAAACAATACTTTATAATAAAGAATACTCAAAATGTTTATCACAAACAAAAAGTAGATATTAAACATTCCTGCTAATACCTACTTTTTTAATTACAGTTTTTCTTATCATATCAAAAGGTATAATAGAAAGAGAAATCAAAATCATAATTTCAAACTCATATATAGTAAGACCAGTAGTTCTAAATAATTCACCACCATAATATAAAAGAACAACTTCTATAACACTAATCATAATTATAATAAATAAGAAAACTTTATTTTTAAATAAATTAGATAAAACATTAATACGATTAGTTCTAGCATTAAAAGCATTAAATATCGCAAGAAATATAAATAATCCAAAGAAAGCTGTATATAAATACCTATAATCATCTCCTATAACATATATATCTTTTATAATATTTGATTTCAAAAACCATATACATATCAAAAATGAATATAAACCACTACATATAACTTCATTTATCATATATTTATTAAGTATAGGTTCATTTCTTTTCTTAGGTTTTTCTTCCATATATTCATTAAGCGCAGGTTCAAATGCAAAAGCAAGCCCAGCAAATGTATCCATAACCATATTGATCCAAAGAACTTGTATAACTGTAATTGGTGATAATATACCAATAAAAGGACCAACTACACTTAATAATACTGCACAGACATTAACACTTAACTGAAATATAATAAACTTCCTAATACTTTTAAATATAGTTCTTCCATAAAGAATAGCTGTACATATAGACATTATATCATTATCAAGTATAACTATATCACTAACCTCTCTAGCAACCTCAGTACCACTTCCCATAGAAAATCCAACATCGCTTCTCTTTAAAGCAGGTGCATCATTTACTCCATCCCCAGTCATACCAGTTATCAAATCACACTCTTGAGCTATTCTAACAAGTCTATTTTTATCCTGAGGAAGACTTCTACAAAGTACTTTAATTCTAGAAAGCTTATTTTTAACTTCTTCATCACTCATCCTATTAAACTCTTCACTAGATAATACTAAATCACTATCACTACAAACAATACCAAGTTTAGAAGAAACATTATATGCAGTATCATAAGCATCCCCAGTAACCATAACAATCTGTACTCCAGCTTTTTTAATAGTATCTATTCCCTTATATGCACTCTTTCTAATATTATCTTTAATTAACACAAACCCACATAAAACAAGACTATCAAGTTTATTTCCATAAGCAAAAGCAATAACTCTATATCCTTCCATAGTATAAGATTTAATCTTTTTATTATATACTTCTTTATTAATAAGAATCTTCTTTTTACCATTATCCAAATAATATGAGCACTTATTAATTATTATCTCATAAGCCCCTTTAATAAAATAACACCCATTATCATAATCAGTCTTAACATATGAATACTTATTCTTACTATCGAAACTACAAGATTCTAGTATCTTATACTTACTTCTATTATCACTACCAAAAAAACTCAAAATAGATTTATCTGTACTATTTCCACCACTAACTACCCCATCACTATAAAATGAATCATTATTATACACTAAACACTGATAAATAATATCATTATTCTTAATATTTAAATTACTATTATAAACATTAAAATTAGTATCTATTATATTATTAACTTTAAGTTTACCTTCAGTAAGAGTACCTGTTTTATCGGTAAAAAGAATATTTAAAGACCCAGCTGTTTCAATACCAACTAGTTTTCTAACAAGAACATTTTTCTTAAGCATTCTTTTCATATTAGAAGATAAAACTAAAGTAATCATCATCGGAAGTCCTTCAGGAACAGCCATAACAACAACAGCCACACTAAGAGTAAGTCCATATATTAAATGTGAAAAAAATCCCTTAAAATGTATAATTCTATTTATATCAAAATTATTTTGAGCAACAATAACATTAAATAAATATGAAAAAAGTATTATTAATGCAGAAACATATCCAAGTTTACTAATAGTAGTAGCAAGTTTCCTAAGTCTTAATTTAAGTGGACTATCTATTGTCTTTTCTTGAACTAAAGAAGCAATATTACCATAATATGTATTATCACCAACAGTTTTAACACAGCACGTAGCATTACCATTAGTAACAATACTTCCCATAAATATCTCTTTATTATTTATGTCTTTATGCTTTTCTTTAGTTTCACCAGTAAGACTACTCTCATCAACATCTATATTACCACTTATTATATAAGCATCCGCAGGTACTTTATCTCCACTTTCAAGATAAACTATATCTCCAGTAACTATATCACTTAAATCAATTGTCATTTTTTTAGACTCACGAAGTACCTTAATTCTAATCTTTTGATTTTCTTCACTTAACTTTTCAAAAGCTTTCTCACTTCCATACTCAGATAAAGCGGAAATAAAAGACGCTAAAAAAACAGCAATAGCTATACCAAGAGTTTCATATAAATTAGAATCTCTAAATAAAAATAATAGTTTAATACCAAGAGCAATCAATAATATTTTAATTATCGGATCACCCAAAGATTCTATAACAAGTTTAATAAATGTATGCTTTTTCTTTTTAGTAAGTACATTACTACCATATTTATTTCTAGATATATTAACTTCTTTAAAACTAAGACCTGTTTTATAATTAGTATTCATAATAAAATATATTAACTAATTATATAAAATATGCTACAATTTATATAGGAGTAGTATATGAGAAGAGATAAAATTAATTATTATTTAGATATAGCAGAAACAGTTATAGAAAGGGGTACTTGCTTAAGAAGAAACTTTGGAGCAGTTATTGTAAAAGATGATGAAATAATTTCAACTGGTTATGTTGGTGCTCCAAGAGGAAGAGCTAATTGTTGTGATTTAGGTTATTGTAAAAGAGAAAAACTAAACGTACCACGTGGTGAAAGATACGAATTATGTAGAAGTGTCCATGCAGAACAAAACGCAATAATCTCAGCACCAAGAAATGAAATGATAGGTTCTACATTATATTTAGTAGGTAAAACAGTTGACACTAAAGAATATGTAGAAAAAGCTATGCCATGTGCTTTATGTAAAAGAATGATAATAAACGCAGGTATAAAAAATGTAATAATAAGAGATAACAAAGAAGAATATAGAATAGTTGATGTAGAAGAATTCATAAAAAATGATGAAAGTCTACAAGACGTTCTAGGTTACTAGGAGTATTTATGTTAGATGTAATCGTACCATGTTATAATGAAGAAAAAGTAATAGAAGACTTTTATAACAAAACAAAAGAATCATTAAAAAATATAAAACATAATTTTATTTTTATAAATGATGGTTCAAATGACAAAACACTAGAAAAATTAAAAAATATATATAACAATGATAAAGAATGTATAAAAATAATTAATTTTTCAAGAAACTTCGGAAAAGAATCAGCAATACAAGCAGGATTAAAATATTCAAAAGGTAAATATCAATGTCTAATAGACGCCGATTTACAGCAAAACCCAAAGTATTTAGTAAAGATGTACAATTTTCTAGAAGAGAACACCGATTATGACTGTATCGCAATGTGTCAAAAACAGCATAAAAAAAGATTCTTTCAAGAATTATTTTATAAAGTAATGGATAAATTAAGTGATATACATATAGAAAACGGAGCATCTGATTTTAGAATGTTCAAACATGATGTAACAAAATCTATATTAAATCTTAATGAGAAAAATAGATTCACAAAAGGAATATTTAGTTATGTAGGATATAACACATATTATGATACATATGAAGTAGAAGCAAGAAAAGCTGGAGAGACAAAATGGAGTTTTAAAAGTTTACTTAGATATGCAGCAAGTGGAATACTAGCATTTAGTACAAAACCATTAAGATTTATAACATACACAGGAATAATAACTAGCTTTATCGCATTTATTTATTTACTAGTTATATTTATTAAAACTCTATGTTTAGGAATAGATACAAAGGGATATGCTTCACTAATGTGTGTAATATTATTCTTAGGCGGATTAATCTTGTTATCCCTTGGTATAATCGGAGAATATATATCTAAAATATATGAAGAATCAAAAGAAAGACCAACATATATAATAAAAGAGAGGTATGGATTTGATGAAGATATATTATAAACTAAAAGAACTATTCATATCAAAACACTTTATAATATTTGTAATAATAGGTATCATAAACACTATCATATATAACGGTTTATATATATTAATGTTAAATAAAACACACTATCTAATATCAAGTATAATCGCATATTTAATATCAATGACAATATCATTCTTTCTAAACTGTAAATATAATTATAAAGTAAAACCAAGTTTAAAAAAATATATAGCATTTCCCCTATCAGGAATACCGACATTCTTTATGCAAACAGTAGGATTAAGCTTAATAGTAGAAATATTTTTAATACCTGAAAAATATGCAGGATTACTTTCAAGTATAATCGCAATTCCATTTTCATATATTATAATGAATATTATATTAAAGAAATAGACAAAACTATTCTAATTTGATAAAATAAAAGAAGAAGGAGGAGTAGTAATGTACGATTATGATTATATGGAAGGCCTAGGAGCTACTAGTAGTTCTACTCAGTTAGCAGATGTAGGCATCTGGGGTATAATAGCACTTGTAATAGCTATAATCGGAGGAATATGTTTATATTTCACTATATTCTCAAAAACAAATGAGAAAAAGTACAAAGGATTTATGGCTAAACTATACGAATATGTAAAGTTTGATAAAATGATAATCACATCATTCTTAAAAATTTCATATTTAATCGGTGCTATTTATATAACACTAGCATCATTCGGATTAATTAGTACAAGTTTCTTAGTATTCTTATTAACATTAGTTCTTGGAAACTTAATTTTAAGAGTTGTATATGAATTCATGTTAGTAACACTTAAGATATTCGAAAATACTAATGAAATCAACAAAAAAATGAAATAAAAAAATCTTCGTTTTGAAGACTTTTTTATTCACCAATTTTAGCATTACTACGAGCATTAAGCCTTAAATCACTAAACTTATTATTTTTATATAATATATATGCAGCAGCTCCAATCATCGTAGCATTATCAGTACAATATATCTTATCAGGAACATACATCTTAACATTAATACTATCACACATCTCTCTAAGAGCAGTTCTAATATAATTATTACTAGCTACACCACCACTCATAATAAATGTTTTAAAGTTTCCATCTATTAAAGCCTTTTTAACTTTAGAAACAAGTAAATTAGTAACAGTAGTTTGAAAAGAACAAGCTATATCATACTTATTAACTTCATTACCTCTTTGTTTTTCATTATGAACTAAATTATTTACATGACTCTTTATACCACTAAAACTAAAATTATAAGAATCATCATTTAGTATTGTTGGCATCTTATATGTATTATTACCCATACTAGCATATTTTTCTACATTAGGCCCACCAGGATAAGGTAAATCTAAAATACGAGCTACTTTATCATAAGCTTCCCCTATCGCATCATCCAAAGTTTGACCTAAATAATTAAAATTATCTTCACTATTCATAGAAATCAAATCAGTATGACCACCACTTACAATAAGAGCAAGTAATGGATAAGGTAAATCATTTCCTATATTATTAGCACATATATGTCCCATCATATGATTAACACCAATAAGTGGTTTATTAAACACATAACTAAGTACTTTAGCAGCTTCAACACCAACAAGAAGACTACCAAGAAGCCCCGGAGCATAAGTACATGCAATCGCATCAACATCATCTATTTTCATATTAGCTTTAACCAAACATTCATTAATACACATAGTAATATTTTCTAAATGAAGCCTACTAGCAACTTCAGGAACAACACCACCATACTTAGTATGAACATCAATCTGACTATTAATAATAGTCGCTATATCATCTCTACCATTACGAACTATACTAACACTAGTTTCATCACAAGAAGACTCAATAGCCAAAATATAAACATCTTTCATTACTTCACCTTCTCCATAATAATAGCTGTATCAGAACCATAATATCTTTCTCTAACACTTATCTCATTAAAACCAAGTTTAGAATATAATCTAATAGCTTCCAAATTATTTTCATTTACTTCAAGCATTATTCTACTATAATCTTCATTCTCAAATAAATACTTAAATAAACTACTAGCAATACCTTTTCTTCTATATTCAGGACTAGTATAAACATTAATAATATCAACAATACCATCTATATTTCTAACCTCAATATATCCAAGAACAACATCACCATCATAATAATTATATACACTATCTAAATCAGAAACAATTTCTTTCTTTATCATTTTTCTACCTCTATTTTCTTAACATAATTAGCCTTAATATGATAATAATCATCATTAGGTAATTTACTAACATAATTTAATATCTTCTCTATATCAAGTTTATTTTCAATAACAGGATAATTATAATTAACTTCTTCACTATAACATTCTGGAATAATACTATTATTATCTTTATCAAAAACACTAACATAATATCCCTTATTATCTTCTATTAAACACATCTTATCACTATTACTATCATTACTAACTAAATAAGCTGTTAAACTAGATATACTTTTAATACTTATATCAAGACTATAAGCCATAGTTTTAGCTATAGTAAGACCTATTCTAATTCCAGTAAAACTACCAGGTCCATTAACTACTACTATTTCTTTTAAATCATGAACATCTAAATTACTTTCATCAAATAACTCTTTAATCATAGGCATAACATATTTAGAATGACTATATTCGCTCTCTTTTGTCTTTGTTAATAACTCATTATCAGTTTTAATACCTATAGTAATTAAACTATCATGAGTATCTATAAATAATATCATACTTCACCTCGCACACATATTATATCATTATTTTAAATAATTTTAAATAAACCAAAGAAAAAGTAAATATCATAAGACATCTACTTTACTTTAATTTCTTCACTTATACTCTGATCATCTTCATCATTATTAATAACTTTATCATCTTTATCAAATCTATAATCACTATTTGCTTCAACAACACTTTCAATTTCTTCTTTAGTAATTGTTTCTTTTTCAATTAATGTTTGAGCAAGTACATCAATAAGTTTCTTATTTTCTTTAACTATCTTTTTAGCTTCTTTATAACAATCATCTATTATTTTTTTAACTTCTTGATCTATTAATAATGCTACTTGATCAGAAAAGTTTTTAGTTTGATTATAATCTCTACCTAAGAATACACTTTCACTTCTATGTTCAAATTGCATAGGTCCAAGTGAACTCATACCATATTCAGTAACCATACTTCTTGCTATTTTAGTAGCTCTCTTTAAATCATCACTAGCACCAGTGCTTATTTCATCCATATATGTCTCTTCACTAGCACGTCCTGATAATAAAGTAATAATTTGTTCTAATAATTCATTCTTAGTATATACAAGTGTCCTTTCTTCTTTAGGAAGCATTTGTGTATATCCACCAGCCATACCTCTAGGAATAATAGTTATCTTATGTACTTCTTCTCCATTAGGAAGAACTATACCAGCAACAGCATGACCACTTTCATGATATGCTACTATTTTCTTTTCATACTCTGTAACTTTTCTACTAGTTTTAGCAGGTCCCATTAATACCCTATCACTAGCTTCATCTATTTCATCCATAGTTATTTTATCTTTATCACGTCTAACTGCAAGTAAAGCAGCTTCATTAAGTAAGTTTTCAAGATCAGCACCAGAATATCCAGGTGTTCTCTCTGCAATATGTTTAAGTTCTACACTATCAGCAAGAGGCTTATTTTTAGCATGAACTTTTAATATAGCTTCTCTTTCTCTAATATCTGGTTTACTAACAGTAACTTGTCTATCAAATCTACCAGGTCTAAGAAGAGCAGGATCAAGAACATCAGGTCTATTAGTAGCCGCAAGTATTATAATACCTTCATTCTCACCAAAACCATCCATTTCAGTAAGTAATTGATTTAATGTTTGTTCTCTTTCATCATGTCCACCACCAAGTCCAGTTCCTCTTTCTCTACCAACTGCATCTATTTCATCTATAAATATTAAACATGGAGCAGTTTGTTTAGCTTGTTTAAACATATCTCTAACTCTTGAAGCACCAACACCTACAAACAATTCAACAAAATCTGAACCACTTATAAAATAGAATGGAACTTTTGCTTCTCCAGCAATAGCCTTAGCAAGTAAAGTTTTACCAGTTCCTGGAGGCCCAACTAAAAGTACTCCCTTAGGTATTCTAGCTCCCATTTTAGTAAACTTTTTAGGATTCTTTAAAAAATCAATAAGCTCACGAACTTCTTCTTTTTCTTCATTAAGACCAGCAACATCTTTAAAAGTCTTTCTATTATTATCATCAGATAATTTAGCTTTACTCTTACCAAAATCAAATGTTCCTTTACCATTATTACCTAGTTTAATAAGCATAAAATATGCAAGAACACCAAATATAACAATAGGTACTATATTAACAAGTATATAAAGCCATGTACTATTATCAGCATTCTTATTAGTAGTAACAGGTACTCCCATATTCTGAGCACTTTCATATATAGGTGTTATAACACTATCAGTATAAGGAATCTGAGTACTAAATACTTCACCCTTCTTATAATTCTTAAGTTTACCTGTTATAACATATACTCCAGCATCACTCTTAGGAGTAACAGCTATCTCAGTAGCATTACCATTATTTATTTCTTTAACCAAATCAGAATAATCAATTTCATTAATTTTAGTACTAGCTGTATCTAAAAACAAATAAGTACAAAATATAACTATAATTAATACTAAATATGGTGTTAAATTAAACATCTTCTTATTATTTTTCTTAATATTCATTATCTCCTCCTTAATAATACCTTAATATTACATCATAATCTTCATCAATATCTTTATCATATTTAGATTTTTTAATACCAGGTATCCAAACTATATTATCTAGCGCATCAAGTACAATAGGTTGATTATTCCTATCACTAGTCTTTATCTTACTATTAATAAATATTTCATTAACCTTCTTAGTTCCATCAAGACCCTTAACAGCTATTCTATCTCCATTTTTTCTATTTCTTACATACAATGGTAACTTAATTTCACTCTTTTTAAGCCTTGTAACATAATTACTTGTATCACTACTACTCTCTATAATAGCAATATTTTTCCCATTTGGCAAATTAACTTTGTCATATAATTCAATTTCATATATAGTTTCTTTATCTTCAAAATAATCAAACATTATTTCATTATAAGCTTTAACAGCAACTACATTATTAGGTAAATGAACTATACTATTAACTTTATTAGATTTAATTAAATCAAGTATAAGCATAACATGAACATCAGAAACTATAATTAAATCATCACCATATATCTTTTCAAAAATATTATATATTATCTTTTCACCTATAACTCTATCAAGTTCAAGAAACGCCCTAATGTCAATTATACCATCATGAACTACTTTATTAAATACTTTTTTAGTTTCATTATCAATAAACTCACTATCTTGAAGTAAAGTCTCACTAAACTTCAAAAACTTCTTATGAACATTAGGATCTTCTTTCTTTAAAAAAGGTATAACGGTGTGTCTATATCTATTTCTAGTATAATGATCTTCATTATTAGATGAATCTATCGCATAATTTATATTATTTTCTTGTACATATTTTAATAATTCATCTTTAGTCTTAGTAATCAAAGGTCTTACTATTTTATATTTACCTCTATCAACAACTCTAGCAAATCCACTATACCCTTTTAATGTAGAACCTCTAACTATCCTCATAAGTATAGTTTCTATTAAATCATCAGCATGATGAGCAGTCATCAAATATTTAGCTCCATAATTATTAACAAGTTCTTCAAAGAAATTGTATCTTAAAGTTCTAGCTTCATTATGGAAATTATCATCACCCCACTCATTTACTTTAATACACTCAAATATAATATTATTTTTAGTACAATAATCATGTAAATCTTCTTGTTCTTGATCACTTTCTTTTCTCTTATTATGATTAACATGAGCACATATTAAAACTAAATTCATATCACTTTTAATAGTATTTAATATATCAAGTAACGCCATAGAATCAGGTCCACCAGAAACACCTACAACAATTCTATCATTTTTCATAAGCCCTATATCATTTCTAATATAGTCTATAATATCATTCATATATAACATGCCTTTCTATTTCTTGTCTTCTATTTTAATAATAATTTCATCTTTAGCAGAGTATAAATATTTCTCTCTAGTATATCTAGCCAAATATTCTGGATCTTTAAGTTTATTTATTTCACTTTTAAGTTCCTCTTCTTCACTAAGTTTTTCATTATATAATTCATTTAATCTATCATTTTCTTTATTATTGTTATGTACTTCTAAGCACTTAGAAAATAGAGTATAACTAAATATACAAAAAGATATTATAACACATATTCCCAAAAAAGTTACTCTAAATCTTGTCTTAGGACTAAGTTTTTTCATTACACCCCTCCATTTTCATATATAATTATAATCAAATGGCAGGTAAAATACAATAAAATAGAAATATTTTGACATTATTTTCGTAAAGTTTTTTTAAGATATCTAAAAAGTAAAAAAGAAAACAAAACAGTTATTAAAAAATATATATGAATATTACCACCATTAATCTTATATAAAATAATAAAATATATAACAAACACTAAACTAAAATATAATATAGAATTAAATAAATTTATAACATTATTATTACTATATAAAAACATCTTAATATTATTAAAAGATATAAATATTAAAAAACCATATATAAAAGACACAAAAAAAGAAAAAAGTTGCAATTTAATTTCCATCATTTAAATAACCTAGCAAGCATTGCTTCACTTTTCTTTTTACCATTATTATCTAAATATATAACAGAACTAATAGTACCTTTAATAGCTAAACTTCCTTGATATGTATCAAGTTTAAGAAGCTCAAGTCCCTCTCCCTTTATAATCATTTGTCCAAGTACACTATCTACAAAGAACTCCGTTTCATCAAAACTATTTAATTTTTTAACTCCAGTTATACTAACATTCTTTCTGTCAATAATACTAACATTATGATTAAGTTCACTTATACTAGTTTTATCCATATTCTATTCTCCTCAAAATAATTATATGAAGAAATTTATATAATATGAAAAAAGAACTCATATAGAGTTCAATATACTATTCTTCTTCCTTAGCCTCTTCCTCGGCATTATCATAAGCATCTAGTATTTCTTTTTCAAACATAGTTCTAACTTCTTGATTAATAGGATGAACTATATCTTTGTATTCTCCAGCTGGAGTCTTACGACTAGGCATTGCAATAAATAAATTATTATCACCTTCAATTATTCTAATATCATGAATAGCAATAGCATTATCAACAACTACAGATGCAATACCTTTCATTCTAGAATTTTCTTTCTCAACTTTACGAATTTTAACTGATGTAATTTCCATTGTATTACCTCCTTACATTTAGTCAATATTATTGTACATCATAAAATAATCAATATCAAGTATTTTTGTCAAATTTTACTAACAATTACATTTTTAATAAGTACATCTGAATAAGTAAAAGATCTAACTCCAAGATTAGTATTAACAGTAAATAAATTATTATGAAGATTCTCTATATTTCCTGTTAAATATTCATATTTATTTCTCCCTAAGTACACCCTTAATTTAACTTTACTTCCCTTAAGTAAATTAATCTTATTTTTAATTATATTAATATTCATATTTTTTCTCCTCTTGGATAACCAGTATACATAGTACCTTTTATCATTAACCCGCCAATTCCTTTAGAACCAAAATGAGTTTTATCACATAATAAAGATACATCTACCACTTCATTAACATCACTAAGAGCAATATAACTAGCAACAATTGCTGGATCTAAAGCATGTATATTAACTCTCGCAGGACTAGAAGCAAAAGAAGCACCAGCTTTCATAAGTCCCTCAAAATTACTCTGACATGCTCCAGCATAAATAACTATATTATTACCAAAACACTTTCTAATTTCTTTAACAGTACTAATATAATAATCACTATTCTTATATTCTTTATTATCTTTCTTCTTATTATAATGAGCATCATGCCCGGTAATAACTACAATACCAGGATTATATTTACGAACTAAAGAACAAACTTTATCTTTAAGATTAATTTCCTTTATAACCTCACCATGACACCTAATATTTTGTTTTTCATAGTACTCAATACATCTCTTCATATAAGACTCATCACTATCAATATGAAGAATAAAAGAAGGAATATAAAAATATTTACTTTTAGAAAGACTACGAACTTCAGAAATTATTTCTTTTTTTTTAAAATCTTTAACTTCAATTAAATCATCATATACACTATCAGCATATAATCTAACATCAACGCCCTTTAAATACACAATATTATTTCTAATATCATCTATCACAAAAACAACATCACCATTATACTTCTTTCTAGTAACAAAATCCCCTACTTTAAACATAATACCCCTTATAAGTATATTCTCCCAATAAAAAAATATATCTAATTTATTAAATTAAATATATTAATATAATCTTGAACACCTAATTCTTCAGCTCTACATGTCTCACTAAAATTATTATTTTTTAAATAGTTATTGTATATAAAACCAAAATCATAATTAACTAAATTATTCTTAAGAGTCTTTCTCTTATGAGAAAAAGCTTTTTTAATAAAACTATAAAACTTATCTTCATTTATAATATTATTATTTTTTCTACTAAGTTTAATAACACTACTATCAACCTTAGGAACAGGATAAAAACATTTTTTATTAACAAATGCTATTTCTTTTACATCATAATTATACTGAACATACACGCTTATAGAACCATAACTTTTACTACATGGTTTAGATGCATATCTAAGTGCTACTTCATTTTGAACCATCAATATAACATCTTTCGCATTACTCTCACTAGTTACTTTCTTAACAATAGGTGTAGTAATATAATAAGGTATATTTCCAATTATTAGTAAATTACTACATCCTTTATCTTTCAGAAAATCTTTTAAAGATATAGATAAAAAATCACTAAAAATTATCTTAGTATTATCATCTTCTAATTTAGATAATTCACTTTCAAGTCTTTTATCTATTTCAAAAGCAAATAAAGGTATATTAAGTTTTTTAAGTTCAGAAGTTAAAGCACCACTACCAGGTCCAATCTCAATAATCATATCATATGAAGAATGCTTAACATCATCTATTATTTTATTAATAATATTTTTATCAACTAAAAAGTTTTGCCCTAGTGTTTTTTTATAATCAAAATCCTTATTCATTTTTCCATCCTCTTCTAAGTACTTCAAAAGTAGTATTTCTAACTCTACCAACACTCTTAATAGCATATTCTTCATTTTCTGTTAATAAATCAATATCATTACCACCAACACCTCTATCAAGAATAATAGCAATTATTGGTTCACTAGAAATCTTATTCACATTAAATCTAATAATAGTCCCGCAAGGATAATTTTTACTACTAGCGGCAATTCTAACAGTTCCATATATTTTATCTTTATAATATATTCCTTCTTTAAGCACATTAGTTCTAGGAGGACAAGCTAAATATCCACTACACAAAGGACAATCCCCAGCATAACCAGTAAGTTCCCCAACAAAAGTATATAGTGGATCATATAATCCATTTTCATATAACCTATTTTGACTAGAAGTAATAATATCTTTATCAAGAACTTTAGTAGCACTTGTATTCATAGCAACAGTAAAAATACTAGTATCATTAACAGCTTTAGGAAACACAAAAACAATCGCAATAACTATGATTGCTTGAATAAACATTTTAATTCTTCTAAGAAAATACTTTCTCATATTAACTCCTAAAAGAATTATACTATAATTACGATTTTAAGTCAAAAAGAGTAATAGCGTTATTAGTAGTAGTTCTTACTACATCAATAGAATACATCTCCTTAATATCAGCAATCTTTTCAGCCACATAAGAAACATTCCAAGGAACATTCTTACTTCCTCTAAGAGGCACAGGTGACATAAAAGGACTATCAGTTTCAAGTAATAAACATTCTAACCTAATATTTTTAACAACATCAACCAAATTAAGAGAATTATTAAAAGTTACAGCTCCACCTATACCAAGATAAAAGCCTAATCTAATAAATAACTTAGCCATTTCAAGACTACCACTAAAACAATGTATAACACCTTTAACTTGATATTCCTTCAAAATATCATAAGTATCTTGAATAGCATCTCTACTATGAACTATAACAGGTAAATTATATTTTTCAGCTAAACTTAACTGTCTTCTAAATAACTTAATTTGTCTTTCTTTATCAGTATTAGGAAAATGATAATCAAGTCCAATCTCACCAATCGCAACAACACCTTTTCTCTTTATTAAATTCTCAAGTATTATCATATTTTTCTCATTAAACTCATCATCATTTTGAGGATGTATCCCAACTGCTGCATACACTAAATTATAAAACTCACTAGCATATTTACTTACTTCTTTACTAGTTTCAATCGAATCACCACATTCAATAATATTAACTACGCCTCTTCTCCTGGCCTCACGAAAAACATCCTGAACTGTCATAAAAGCATCAGAATAATACTCTTCTAGTATATGAGCATGTGAATCAATCATATTCTTCCTCTACAAAGAATAAATATAAACCTTTAATTAAATAAAAGCATAATATAACTATAAACATCGTATTAATAGTTTCAATATTAAACTTAATAAATACTATAGTCATAATTGATATAACACATAAACTAAAAAATCCAAACAAAGTTAAATTACGTATTCTATTATTTTTCATATTCATCACACTTATATTATCGAATAAAAAAAGTATAATTTCAACATATTCGACAAAAATTACACTTATTTTACATTTTATTCAATATAATATTCTTAACAAACATACTAATTAAATTAATATCTCTTTTCATTATCTCTATATTTTCATTCCCATATATTAGTAATCCACATACTAAATCACCATCTACTATTATAGGAAACAATATATTATTACTTTTTATTATATTAGAAATATTACTATCATTAACTAATATCTTTCTCATATTTAACATATTACTAAGATCAATTTTATTATCTTTTATATTAATAATATTATTTTGAATAAGTAACACATTATATTCATTTAAACTATTAATATTATCTATTAACTCTTTAATTCTATTTTTAAAATTATCTAATCTATAGTATTTTCTAAGTACTATACTATCATTATCTATAAGTATTTCAAAATCATCACCAGAATTAATACCAAAAGAATATCTTAATTCTTTAGGTAATACTATTCTCCCAAGATTATCTATTTTTCTAACAACACCAGTATTAACCATAATAACCTCACTTAATAATATTTTGCAATTTTTATTAAGTTATATACTACTTTTTTAAATCAAAAATTATTTCCATAAAACTAGTCACATAATAAATATAATTCTTATCTAAATTACCCTTCAATAAAGAAACAAAAATTACATTATTCTTATAATTAAAATTAAACTTAGTAGATAATCCACTAGTACGTACAAATAATTCTTGAACATCTAAATTATTATATACACTAGGTTTAATACTAAAAGTAATTCTAATATTATTATCTTCTACAACATTTATATTATTTATTTTAACAAGATTTTCATAGTATTTTTCATAAGCATACAATTTAATTGATTCATCTACTATACCAAATCTATCTTTAACTTCATCTAATATTTTATCTAAATCTTCTTTATTTACAATAGAATTAATCTTTTTATGTAAATCAATAACTATATCACTCTCATCAGAATATTTTTCATCAATATGAGTTTGAACCTCAAGAGAATGCACATTATTTGTTTCTTCATTATCTTCATCAATATTATTAATACTTTCATTTATCAATTCTAAATACATATCAACACCAACAGAATCAATAAAACCAGCTTGTTCACTACCAAGTATATCTCCAGCGCCTCTAATAGCTAAATCTCTCATAGATATTCTATATCCACTACCAAGTTCAGTAAACTCTTTCATCGCATCAAGTCTTTTAATAGAAGTACTATTTAACATCTTATCTTTTTTATACATCAAATATGCATAAGCTATCCTATCACTTCTACCAACTCTACCACGAATCTGATATAATTGTGAAAGTCCAAACTTATCAGCATCAATAACAATAATAGTATTAGCATTAGGAATATCAATTCCATTTTCAATTATAGTCGTACTTACTAAAACATCATACTTATAGTTTTTAAAATCAGAAATAACATCATTCATCACATCTTTATTCATTTTACCATGAGCATAACATATCCTAGCTTCAGGAATTAATTTTTTATACTTAAGAACAAGTTCTTCCATATTAATAATATTATTAAACAAAATAAATACTTGCCCATTCCTAGATAACTCTTTAATTACAGCATCCCTTAAAAGCATATCATTATATTCTATAACATAAGTTTGAACTGGATATCTATTTCTAGGAGCAGTTTCTATTAAAGACATATCTCTAATACCAGTTAATGACATCTGTAATGATCTAGGAATAGGAGTAGCAGAAACACTTAAAACATGAACATTACTTTTTAATGATTTAATTTTTTCTTTTTGCTCAACACCAAATCTATGCTCTTCATCTATAACTAAAAGTCCTAAATCTTTAAACTCAATATCGTTACTTAATAATCTATGAGTTCCAAATATAACATCAGTTTTACCCTCTTTAAGTAATTCAATTTTGTTTTTAATTTGACTATCACTAAAATTACGATTAATTAAATCAACATTAACACCATAATCTTTAAATCTAGCAAGAGCCGAATTATATTGCTGCAATGACAATATAGTAGTAGGACACAAATACATAGCTTGTTTCCCATTCATAACAGTTTTAAAAATAGCTCTAAAAATAACCTCAGTCTTACCATAACCAACATCTCCACACAAAAGTCTATCCATTGGTCTACCACTCTCTAAATCTCTCTTAATTTCATCTGTTACTTTTCTTTGATCAGATGTCTCTTCATATTCAAAACTAGATTCAAATATTATTTGATTCTCATCATCTTTAGAATAAGGTATAGTAGATGCTATATTTCTCTCTTTATATATTTTAAGAAGCTCAGAAGTAATATTTTTAATTCTCTCTTTAATTCTAAGTTTAGTCTTATTCCACTCTGCACTATTAAGTTTATATATAGTGGGCTTAGTTCCCTCTTTAGATGTATATTTATATAATTTATCTATATCTTGAACAGGTAAATACAATCTATCATTACCCTTATACTGTATTAATATATAATCTTTCTTAATACCATTTTTAGTAAGTGTTTTAATACCCATATATATACCAATACCACTTTTCCTATGAACAACATAATCCCCTACTTCAATCTTAGATAAAGAATCTATTTTAGTTCCATACTTAAAATCACTTTCTAATCTAGATTTTTTATTAGCAAAAAGTAAATCATTATCCGAAAAATAATAGTTACCTAAATACTCAAAACCACTGTTCAAATAACCTTTAACATACTTAATATCATTATTTATACAGTTAGTTATAATCTTATCATTAAGAGTATATAAAATACCATTATATTTCTTAATATCATTATAAAACCCATCATTATTATTATAATAATTACTTAAAGTTCTAGAATTAATAACAAGATCAAAATCCCCTTTATTATTAATAGTATCAATCTTTATATCATCACAATTAAAATCAGATAATTTGAATATATCCTTTTCAATATCTAAATATTTAACTTGAGGTAAAATCATCTGTTCAATTTTCTTAATATCATCATAATTATTATATATCACCTTAACATCATCAAGATAATCAATAATAGATGTATTATTATTTCCAAAATCATCTTTTATTACATTTATACTTAAAGATTCAATTTCATTAAGTCCATTACTCATTTGAGAATATGCATTAAAATACTTTATTTTATCTATTACATCATCAAATAATTCTATACGAACAGGATTATCACTATGAATAGGATATATATCTATAACATATCCTCTTACAGAATACTCTCCACTATTTGTAACTAAACTTTCTTTTTTATAACCTATATCATTTAATTTTGATATTAAATTATTTCTATCAATATTGTCTCCTACTTTCAATACTATTTTCTTAGTATCAAAATCGCTTATTGACGGCAATTTTCTAACAAAACTATTATAATGAGTAATAACTATCTTTTTATTATCATTTCTAATATTATTAAGCAATCTAAGTCTAATATAAAGTAGTTCAGGAGACATAGCAATAGATTTTTTAGTCATAAAATCATCTTCAGGAAATATATACGTTTCATCTACATAATTTTTAAGATTATTATACACAGTAGTAGCTTCATTCAAACTTGAAAATACCAAAAGTATATTTTTATTTAAACTAAAAAACATATATAATATCAACTGATTATATATTTCATTATTAGTAGAATATATTCTTTTAACACTACTTATATCGAAATTAAACAACTTATCATATAACATAATTCATTCTTTCCTATTATACTTATTCATTATATCATTTATATTGTTCACAGAAAAATCATCTATAACACAAGAAATAATAGGTAATATATCATTAATTTTCTTTAAATCTTCATCAGAAAACTTACCTAAAACATAATCTACAAGATCAAAAGTATTCTTTCCAATGCCAACCCTAATTCTCTTAATTTTATCAGTTTTAAGTTTATTAATAATATCATTTATACCATTATGACCAGCAGAAGAACCATCTATTTTAACCTTAAAAGTTCCAACATCAAAATCCTTATCATCATATATTATTAAAATATCATCAATATCGATTTTATAATAATCAACGTACTTTTTAACTACATCACCAGAATTATTCATATAGCTAAGAGGTTTTAATAACATATACTTATTACCATTATTATTAAATGATGAGTATAACCCGCCTTTTTCTTCTTTAAAACTTAACCCCTTTTTATCTGCATAATAATCAATAACAATAAAACCAGTATTATGCCTAGTATTAACATATTCTTTACCAGGATTTCCAAGACCAACAATCAATTTAGTTTTTCCCATTTTTATCACCTTGCTTTTTAGAGTATCTTAAATAACTATTATAAAGTTCATTTTTAGATATCCCATAAGTCATAGAAACAATTTTAATAGCAGTAGACAACATTTCTCCAGCATTAACAAGTTTCATAACTTCAAATACATAATCAACCTTAAAAGGTGTCTTACCATCATAACCTTCTACAACAATAACCATTTCACCTTTAATATCTTTTGAATATTCAATTGCCGAAACTAAATCACCCCTAAAAACTTCTTCAAACTTTTTAGATATTTCTCTACATATAGCAACATTTCTATTTCCAAAAATCATTTTAATATCAGAAAGTGTTTTAGTTATTCTATGTGGTGCTTCATAAAAAACTATAGTATATTCAATACTTCTAATTCTCTTAAGTTCTTCAATTCTTTTAACAGACTTACTATTAAGAAAACCATAAAACAAAAACTTAGAATTATCAATACCAGACATATTTAATGCAGGTAATAAAGCACTAGGACCTGGTAATGCAACAACATTAAAATCATATTTAATAGCTTCTCTTACAATAATTTGCCCAGGATCACTTATAAGAGGTGTTCCTCTATCACTCATATAAGCAACATCATAACCATTACGTAATAATCCTATAATTTCACTCTTATTTCTTTCTTCTGAAAACTTATGACAAGACCTTACTATTTTAAATATTGAAAACTTTTTAAGAAGCACTTGTGCTTCCCTAGTATCTTCAGCATATATGTAAGGTGCTTCTCTTAAAACATCTATAGCTCTAGTAGTTATATCTCCCATATTACCAATAGGTGTAGGAACAAGATATAACTTACCATGACCACAATCATAATAACTCTTCTGTATCATTTCTAACTCCAAACATTTTTAATATTTCTTCTTTATATGTACCATCTTCATTATGTACAATAAGAGGATACATCATTTTTAACCCAGGGTTACCTCTTTTTTTAGCTTTAATTAACACCATATTTGATTCACTTCCTTCTTTAGGATACACAAATCTTATAATCTTAGGTTCAAACTTATTTCTCTTAAGAATATCTAATATTTCAAATAATCTTTCTGTTCTATGTATAAAATAAAAATCTCCATTCCTTTTTAGAAGCTTTTTAGCGACTTTAACTATTTCTTCAAAAGTTATTTTTATTTCGTGCCTAGCAATAGCTTTAATACTATTATCATTAATATTACTATTTTCATCAACTTTAAAATAAGGTGGATTACACGTAACTATATTAAAACTATCAGAATCAAACATATTTACAAGTTCTTTAACATCAACATTTAAAAGTACTATATCATGAGTAAGATTATTTATTTCAACAGATCTTTTAGCAAGTTCAAAAACTTCATTTTGTATTTCTACCCCATATATAATAGAATTTGTTTTTTTACTCAACAATAAAGGAATTGGTGCATTTCCAGAACATAAATCTATTATTCTATGTTTACAACTTTTAATATTAACAAAATCAGCAAGTAAAAAAGAATCTAAACTTACTTTAAAATAATCACTATTTTGATAGATTTTTAAATCATGAGCATATAAATCATTTATTTCTACATTTTCTGTCACACTTATCACATCTACTTTCTACAAAATATTCTCTTTCTTCTCCATCTTCATTTCTAACTACATATGATCTATTAAATACATTAACAGACACTACCTTACCATCAAACTTGTCATCACAAATAATTTTTTTATTAACAGATGGTAACCCTTTCTTATTATCACTATAAAACTCATCTTCATATCTAAGACAACATAAAAGTCTACCACAACAACCGTTAATTTTACTCGGATTTAAAGATAAATCTTGATTTTTAACCATAGAAATACTAACAGCATCTAAATCATTCAAAAATGAAGAACAACAAAGTTTCCTACCACATATACCTATACCAGATACTTCTTTTGCTTTATCCCTAGCACCAACCTGTCTAAGTTCAATTCTAGTTTTATAAACAGAAGCAAGTTCTTTAGCAAGTTCTCTAAAATCAATTCTATTATCTGCAAGAAAATGATAAACTAACTGCTTTCTGTCAAAAGTAAAATAACAATCAATAAACTTCATTTCAAGTCCAAGACGTAATGCACATGAAATAGCTTTTTCTAAAGCTTCATCAGCCATAATAATATTGTCTTCATTCTGTTTCATATCTTTCGAATCTGCTATTTTTACAACTAAAGAATGTTCTTGTTTTTCTTCACTATTAACAACCTGAACAACTCTTCCATACTGCATACCTCTTTCAGTATTAACAATAACATAATCATCTTCTTTAATAAGCAAATTATTATCATAAAATACATACTGCTTACCACGAGATTTAAATTCAACATATACTAGTTTCATTACAAAGCCCTCCAAGTCCGTAGATAATCTCATCTATTAATAAATCTTTATTAATATTAATTGTATTTTTCTCAATAATAGAATTAATAAAAATTACTTTCTCACATATACTAGTTAAATCTAATTTAGAAAGTTCATTAATAAAGTCCACATCAAGATTACATTCAATACCAACCTTATTATACAACAAATTTAAATAAATTTCATACATTTCAAACACTAGGTCCTTAAGCATGTTTTTATTATCAATTATTTTATATATTTTAGAATATTTACCATAACAATTATATTTATATTTTTCTATTTGAACAATAAAATCTTTAGCTATATTTTTGGTATTATCATCAATACTAGAAGCATCAAAAGAAGAAGTAAAAATACATTGACAACGACTTTTAATTGTTTCACCTACGGCATTTATATTTGAACTTATTAAAAAAGCATATATATTATTTGCAGGTTCCTCAATAGTTTTAAGTAAAGCATTATAGACATTATCTGTAAGTTTATCAGCTCCATCTATAATATATACTTTAATACCACTATATTGAGAAGTAGTACTCAAATCATTAACAAGGGATTTTACCTGAGCCTTACTAATAGCGTTACCTTCTGGAGTAATACATATAATATCTACATTATTATCTATAGTAATTTTTTTTTCAAAGAAAAAATCAGATAATACTTTTTCTAATATATCTTTACAATTATCTAAACAAGTATTACCTATCAAAAAAGCATGTCCAATTTTCTGGGCATTAAATAAGACCTTAAAATAATCATATAAATCATTCATACTTACTCCAACTTTAACTAATTATAAAACATAAGAAAAACAATTCCAAGAACACCAAAAACATCAAAAATACTAACAAATACTATAGAATAAATATTAATAGGTATTATAATACCAAATGTATAAATAATAACATTTATAGTATATAATAAACACAAACTATAAACAATTCTTTTTAATAAATAATATATAGATTTCATTAATATAAGATATGAATCTAGTAAACATTTATGATAAAAACTTTCTATCATCTAAAGCTTTAGAAATCATTAAAGGATCCAAATACTCAATTTCACTTCCCATCGGAACTCCGTAAGATAGTCTTGATATTTTAACACCAGTAGAAGATAATTTTTTTTGAATATAAAGAGAAGTAATTTCACCTTCAATCGAAGGATTCAAAGCCAATATAACTTCTTTATATCCACTAATAGTGTCTAATAGCTTATCAAGATATAAATCTTCAGGATTAACACCGTCAGAAGGAGAAATAAGTCCATTTAAAATATAAAATCTACCATTATACTTATTTGTCTTATCAATAGAAAAAGCAGTCTTAGAATCTTCAACAATACATATGATTCCATTATTTCTATTTTCATCAGAACAAATAGGACAAATATCACTGTCGGATAAACAATTACATATACTACAATATCTAATATTTTTTTTAAAATCAATCAAAGAGTCTGCAAAACCTATTATCTCTTCAAGATCTTTCTTTTCAATAGCGTATGCAAATCTTTCCGCTGTTCTCTCGCCTACACCTGGAAGTATCTGAAAAAACTTAACAAGGTTTTCGAAAGATTTAGGAATCAGCATTAAAATAAACCTCCAAGGCCATTAGTGTATTTACCCAATTTTGAATCTTTCTCATTACGAATTTGTTTAGTTAAATCATTAATTCCAACTACTATAACATCTTCAAGTAATTCAAGATCATTACTTAACGAACTATTTTTAATCTTTATAGATTTAAGAGAATTGTTACCTAACATAACTAATTTTATATTATCATTTTCATAAACAAATTCTTTTTCTTCTATTTCTTTAGTAGTTTTTTCTAAAGTATTTTGTAATTTTCTTGCTTGTGCCATAAGTGCTTGCATATTCATATTAATCATCCTTTCATTCAGAAACTATAGTTTCACCAAAAATATTTTCAGCTTCCTTCTCTAATGAAGATTTATTTTTGTTAGTAACAACATTTTCTTCTTCATACTTATATATTATACCATTATTAATGTCATTAATATAGTTCTGTTTAATATTTTTCCATTCATCAGAAGAAACAGCCACTACTTTGTATTTAATACCAAACAAGTCATGTAAAAAAGTTTCAATAATATTTACATTTTTATCAAAAAGTACAACTTCAAAAGAGTTTTTAAAAACAAAAAGAATATTTTTGTTTGAAACTACTTCAGGAATAGCTTTACTTAGTAACTTCGAAATGGATGAATAATCCTTATGTGAAAAATAATTTTCAATAATATTATAATTAACTAGAAAATCATTTTTTTCTTTTTTAGAAGCTAAAGCAAGACTATTATGAATCCTAATATTTTTATTACTAGATATTTCGTTAGAAACATTTGTTTGTAACGCGTTTGAATTATTTGCAGAAATAGTATCTTCATTAGAAATAGAACTAGTAGAATCAATATCAGTAAAATTATTATTATCATGTTTAAAATATAAACACATTTTAATAAAATACGTTTCAAATAAACTTTTTTGAGTAACAGACTTTTTTAAGGAAGCAGATAAATCAAATAAAGTTTCATTCAACATAAATAAATTGTTAATATCTTTAAAACAATAATTAGACAATTTTTCTTCATAAGAAGACTTAAAATAATCTCTAGTTGAATTATAAATGATTATATCAGTTAAAATATATTGTATTTTTTCAGTAACTTTGTAAAAGTTAACACCAGATTTGAATAAATTGTCAATAAGTAATAATCCGTTCTTAATGTCAAAAGTAAATATAAAATCTAAAAACTGAAAAGCTATATCATCAGAAATAATTCCAACTAATTTATATACATCTTCTACATCAACATCATCTTTATCTAAAGTCAATAATTGATCCATAAGATTAATAGCATCACGAAATGCTCCGTCAGACAACGAGGCAATTAAATCAAGAACATCATCAGACAATTGTCTAGATTCCATTTCAAGAATATGTTTTAATTGTTGCACAATAAATTTGTTAGATATTTTTTTGAAGTCCAACTTCTGACATCTAGATAAAACAGTAGATGGAATCTTATTAAGCTCAGTAGTAGCTAATATAAAAACAACATGCTCTGGTGGTTCTTCTAAAGTTTTAAGTAAAGCATTAAAGGCGCTCATAGATAACATATGAACTTCATCAATAATATAAACTTTATATTTGCAGCACGTAGGCATAACTTTAACATTATTACGAATCTCCCTTATTTCTTCAACACCATTATTACTAGCAGCATCTATTTCAATAATATCAACAGGATTTTCATTTAAATAAGAACAAACGCTGCATTTCCCACAAACATCACCATCTACAGGTTCTAAACAATTAATAGCTTTAGCAAATATTTTTGCTACACTGGTTTTACCCGTACCTTTAGTTCCACTAAAAATATAAGCATGGCCAATCTTCCCGCTCTGAATACTGTTTTTTAAAACTTTAACAACAACATCTTGACCAACAACTTCAGAAAAGTTTTTAGGTCTATATTTTCTATATAAAGCAACATATGACATATAACCCTCCAAAAGAATTATATCAAAAAAAAATGTTAATATCTATCTTTTGTGTTAGATCTTTTAACATTAAAGAAATATTGTAGTTTTTCTTTAAAATAAGCCTCATCTTCAGGTTTTAAATCCTTTTTAATATACTCTACATCATCTTCCGTATCTTTCTCACATTCTAAAAAATAATAAACTTTTTTCATACGAACAGTTTTAATAGCTGCACGGCATAAATCACAAGGCTCAAGTGTCGTATACATTACACATCCAGATAAATTAAACGTTCTTAGTTTAAAAGCAGCTCTAAATATTGCTAAAATTTCCGCATGAAACAAAGGTATCTTAGTCAAAAAAATCTCATTATGCGCAGACGATACTAATACACCATCTTTTAAAATAATTGCAGCGTTTGGCACGTCGCCATTTGCAGAAGCCTCAGAAACTTCCTTTTTTAATTTGTATAAATATTTCATATTAATTTCTCCCATAAAAAAGGTACACACAAGAGTCGAACTTATGGCTGCTATTTTCCAATCCTGACCAGGTTCATTCAGCCCCCCGTTGTACCAAAATCAATATATCACATAGTGAAAAATAAATCAAGTATTAAATTAATATTTTATATTACAAATATAATAATTATAATTCATTTCTTGCCGTTAATTATTGATAATTGCAAAACACTTTTTACTTAATAAATATTTTCATTGTTTACTAAAAAATGTAATCTAAAGTTGCTTTTAATATCAAATTATTATTTTATTCAACATATAAAGCAACTAAAGCAACATTTAAAAGTACTTTCATAAATATTTTTCAGAGTTTCACGTGGAACTTTGAGTTATTAACATTTTTTTCAGAAAATAAAATTAATAATGATAAAATAAGAGAATCAAATAAAAGTATTGTGATAAAATTAAACAAATGGTAGGTATTAACGAAAATTATAAGTATAAGAAATGATACTAAAATAAAGTAAGAAACAACGCCTAAACAATTCAATTAAGAAGAAGTAAGCAAATTATACTTAAAACTATCACGATAAACATAAAGGCTTTAACTAATATCAATAATTTGATGATAAAGCAAAGTATATTACAAATCAAAAACATTGACCGATATAGAAAAAAATGACTCCATTATAAAAAACTTAAAAATTATCAACATTAATCATTATAAATTATTTCCCGGGAAATAATTTTATAGCAATAATATTTATAAAAATATATATAGATAAATTAATATATAAAATTAAATATAATAAAAATTTTAAAAATTGATAAATATATTAAAAAAAATATTTCCCGGGAAATATTTTTTTATAAGTTTCACGTGTAACAAAAAACTGAAGAATTAATCTTCAGTTTGAACGTTGACTTCACTTTCAACTTCTTCCTCAGCATTGGAAGCATCAACTAATGAAATAGCGGCAACTTTATTAGATTTTTTTAAATTAATCAGTCTGACTCCTTGAGTAACTCTACTAAGCTGAGAAATAGAATCAACAGAAAGTCTAATAACTATGCCCTCATCAGTAACAATTAATATATCATTATCACCATTTATAATTTTAAAAGCAATAATTTTACCATTTTTTTCAGTAATATTTAAAGCTTTAACACCTTTACTACCTTTTTTCGTCTCTCTAAACTCAGAAACATCAGTTTTTTTACCGTATCCATTCTCTGTAACCATTACCATATTATCAGAATCAGAACAGATCTCCATTCCTATACAAACATCATTAACTAATGTAATACCTTTAACACCTGCAGCTGTTCTTCCCATAACTCTAATATAGTTTTCATCAAATCTAACCATACGTCCCATAGAAGAACACATTAATACTTTACCTCTACCATCTGATTTGTGAACTGCAATAAGTTCATCATTATCCTTCAAAGTAATGGCTATTTTACCAGACTGTCTAATATTGTTAAAATCTTCAAGAGGAGAACGCTTAATAATACCATTTTTAGTAGCAAAAACTAAATACTTGTCATTATTATCCTTTTCTACTTTAATAATAGCATTAATATTTTCACCTTTTTCAACAGCCAATAAGTTAATAATAGGTAATCCTTTTGCAGTTCTTGAAAATTCAGGAATCTCATAACCTTTTAATCTATATACTTTACCTTTATTTGTGAAGAATAAAACATAGTCATGAGTATTCATTGTCAATATCTGGTCAACAAAATCAGAATCATTAGTAGTTATTCCCTTAACTCCAACACCACCTCTATTTTGAGTTTTATAAGTATCATTAGTTAATCTTTTTATATATCCATTCTTAGTTATTGTTAATAACACGTTTTCATTTGGAATTAAAGATTCATCCTCGATAAACTCTAAAGTAGTAGTATCTATAACTGTTCTTCTTTCATCCGAATATTTGTTCTTAATTTCAAGCATTTCATCTTTAATAACCGCCAAAAGCTTTTCTTCATTACTTAATATTTCTTTATATTCCTCAATTAATTTAAGCAATTCAGCAAGTTCCTCTTCGATTTTTTCTCTTTCAAGGCCAGTTAAACGTCTTAATTTCATTTCAAGAATAGCTTCAGACTGAGCATCACTTAAACCAAACTTTGTCTTTAAAGTATCTTTAGCTATAACGTCACTTTTAGAAGTCTTAATTATTTGAATAATTTCATCTATATTATTTAAAGCTATTTTATAACCCTCTAAAATATGAGCTCTTGCTAATGCTTTATCTAAATTAAATTTAGTTCTTCTGTATATTACACTCTTCTGATACTCAATATAATGCTTAATAATTTCAATTAACCCTAACGTTTTAGGTCTATTATCATGAATAATAAGCATATTTATACCGTAAGTTGTTTGTAATTGAGTATACTTATATAAATTATTCAAAACAACATTCGCGTTAGCATCCTTTTTAAGGTCAATAATAATACGCATACCATGTTCTAAATTAGAATCATCATGTAAATCACTGATACCATCAATAGTTTTATCAGCAACCATTTCAGCAATTCTACGTATTATAGAATTTTTATTTAATTGATAAGGTATTTCTTTAATAACTATTTGTGTTTTATGTCCATTATCTTCAATTTCCACTTTAGATCTTATTGTAATAGTACCTTTACCAGTTTCATATGCTTTTCTAATTCCTGATAACCCCAAAATAATTCCACCTGTAGGAAAATCAGGCCCCTTAACATATTTCATCATCTCATCTAAAGTAATATCAGGATTATCAATATAAGCTATACAACCATCAATAGTTTCACCAAGATTATGAGGAGGAATATTAGTAGCCATACCTACTGCAATTCCCATAGTACCATTTACAAGTATATTAGGAAATCTACTAGGTAATACCTCCGGCTCCTTTAAACTACCATCATAGTTATCAATAAGATTAACAGTATCCTTGTTAATATCTCTTAATAACTCCATAGAAAGCTTAGCAAGTCTAGCTTCAGTATAACGCATAGCAGCTGGACCAAAACCATCTATAGAACCAAAATTACCATGACCATCAATAAGACAATATCTATAACTAAAGTCTTGAGCCATTCTAGCCAAAGAATCATAAACTGCAGTATCACCATGAGGATGATAGTTACCTATAACATTACCTACTGTTTTAGCACTTTTTTGATGAGCCTTATCAGGAGTAAAACCAGATTCGTACATACTATATAAAATTCTTCTATGAACAGGCTTTAAACCATCCCTTAAATCAGGTAAAGCTCTTCGAATTATAACACTCATGGAATAATCCATAAAAGAATCTTCCATTATTTTCTTTAATTGAACATGTTCCAATTTATCATTTAATATTTCATCATTATCACTCATAAATACCTCCTATATATCAAGATTTTGAACATATTGAGCATTCTCCTCAATAAACTTTCTTCTAGGTTCAACTTCTTCTCCCATTAAAGTTTCAAATATACTATCAGCTTGCATAGCATCATCAACAGTAACACGAACTAATGTACGATGTTCAATACTCATAGTTGTATCACATAGTTCATCAGCATCCATTTCGCCTAAACCTTTCATTCTCTGAATATTAACCTTAGCATTCTCAGGTAATGTTTCAAGATATTTTTCTTTTTCATCATCATTTAGAATCCATTTAAAGTTTTTACCATATGTAATTTTGTAAAGAGGTGGTTTAGCTATATAAACATATCCCCCTTCAATAATAGGCCTAAAAAACCTATAAAACAAAGTCAAAAGAAGTATTCTAATATGTGAACCATCAACATCAGCATCTGTCATTATAACTATTTTATGATACCTTAATTTATTAATATCAAATTCGTCTCCGATTCCAGTTCCAAAAGCAGTAATCATACTTCTAATTTCAGCATTTTCTAAGATTCTATCTAATCTAGCTTTCTCAACATTCAATATTTTTCCTCTTAAAGGTAAGATTGCTTGAGTTTTAGAATCTCTACCTTTAATTGCTGAACCACCGGCAGAATCACCCTCAACTATAAATATTTCAGTCACAACTGGATCTTTATTAGAACAATCAGCTAATTTTCCCCATTGATTAGTTAATTCTAAACCGCCTTTTCTTCTTGTTAATTCTCTTGCTTTACGTGCAGCTTGTCTTGCTCTAGAAGCCATTAATATCTTTTCTAAAATAATTTTAGCATCCGCAGGATTTTCTAATAAATATTTTTCAAATCCTTCACCAAAAATTGAACTAGCAATTTTTCTAACCTCAATATTACCAAGTTTAGTCTTTGTTTGACCTTCAAATTGTGGATCTGGATGTTTACAAGAAATAATCATCGTTAAGCCTTCTTTAACATCATCTTGAGTTAAAGACTCATCTTTTTCTTTCAACATATTATTTTTTCTAGCATAATTATTGATTATTCTTGCTAAAGCACTTTTAACACCATCTTCATGAGTTCCACCCTCAACCGTATTAATATTATTTGTAAAAGAATAAATATTAGAAGTATAACTGTCATTATATTGCATAGCCACTTCTATTTCTATATCATTAAGTGAACCTTCAACATAAATAATATCATTATGTATAACTGTTTTATTAGAGTTTAACAATTTTACATACTCAATAATACCACCATTGTATAAAAATTCTTCCTTTTTACCAGTTCTTAAATCAGATAAAATAATTCTTACGCCTTTATTTAAGAAAGACAACTCTCTAGCTCTATGTTTTAAAGTTTCATAGTCAAACTCAGTTGTTTCTTCAAAAATTGTAGGATCTGGTTTAAAAGTAATAGTTGTTCCTGTTCTATTAGTTTCACATTCTCCAATAACAGTCAATTTACCATCAGGTTTACCACCATTAATAAACTTTTGATAATAAACTTTTCCATCATGATAAACAGTAACTTCTAGCCAAGAAGACAAGGCATTAACTACAGACGCCCCAACACCATGTAATCCACCAGAAACTTTATAACCACCACCACCAAACTTACCTCCAGCATGTAGTACAGTAAAAATAGTTTCAACAGTTGATACTCCAGTTTTAGGGTGAATACCAGTTGGTATACCTCTACCATCATCTTTAACAGTAACACTATTATCATTATTAATAATTATTTCAATATCATCACAATATCCAGCTAAAGCTTCATCAACTGAATTGTCTACAATTTCCCAAACAAGATGATGTAAACCTCTTACACCAGTTGTACCAATATACATTCCAGGTCTTTTTCTAACTGCTTCTAATCCTTCTAATACCTGGATATCATTTTCATTATAATCGTTTTTCATATAAACTTCCTTTCATCCAAATTATAAATTTTCGCTTTTTTAATAATATTTTTGTCTATATTTTTAATATCAGTTGTCGTTATAAATACTTGAGAATTACTATCAAGTAATTTAAATATTTTATTTTTATTTGTTACATCTAATTCACTAAATAAATCATCTAATAAAATTATTGGATTTATATTATATTTCATCTTAAATATCTCTATTTCAGACAATTTCATAGATAAAACAATCAATTTTTGAGTACCTTGTGAACTATATTCTTTTGAATTAACACCATTATGAAGAAAAATAAAATCGTCTCTGTGAATACCCATTGTAGACATCCCTAGCATAATTTCTTTTTGTCTATTTTTCTTTAGTAATTTTACTATAGTATCTTTATCACCACCATCAAAGTCAGATTCATATTTAACAAAAACTGTATCTTTTTTATTAAAGTTTTTAAAGTTATTTTGAATATAAATATTAATATAATTTATATATTCTTGCCTATATTGATATATTTTAAGACCTAAATCGGCTATCTTATCATCTATAATATCAAGATAAGTAAAATCACTATTATTATTAATTCGTTTAAGAAATTGATTTTTGTCCTTTATCAAAACATTATAATCATTTAAATATTTCAAATAAAACTTATTAATCTGTGAAAGTTGAATATTCAAATAATTTCTTCTAATTAGCGGGGATGCTTTGACTAATCTAACTTCATCCGGAGAAAGTAATAACACACTATATTGTGAAATAAAATTACTTAACTTCGGAATCAACTTATCATTGATTTTTGTTTTTTTACCAGTAGAATCAATATAATAATCTAAATATTTATAAGTAAAATCACTATATAATTTAATACTTATTTTAGAATAATTTTTATTAAACTTAATAATTGATAAATCATCATTTGATTTAAACGTTTTTGCTAAGCTACCAATATAAATACTTTCTATAATTGAAGTTTTACCAATACCATTGCTTCCTATAATAATATTAATATTAGAAAATTTATCTATACTAAATCGGCTATAACATCTAAAATTTACAAGATCAATTTTAGTAATATTCATTAATTTAAGCAAAACACCCCCTTTTTAAGACAATTATATTATTTTGGTATACCTATACCTCGTAAATATTATACCATATAAATAACCATAAAAAAAGATATTTTGTGTTTTCGTTAGAAATTAATATCTTTTTTTGTGTCTTGTCTTTCTTCTAAAACAAACTTTAATCTAGAAGATCTTAATATTTGATTTGTAAGTGAAGCAATTGATATATTTAAATCCAAAGATGTACCGTTTTTAAAGATAATTCTAGATGTTTTTCCATCTAAACCGTAATACTTTTGAATTTGATTTAAATTAAGCCATACACAATCATCACGATTTGGCGATTTTGTAGGAAAAAATATTATTCTAGATGATTCTTCAATGATAATTGGAGATTTGTGAGTTATTCCTAATAAGCTTTTTGTACCAATTTTTCTTCCTTCATATGAACTACCATAATATTCACAACTTCTTTCAATAACACTCATACTATTAGCATTAACTAAAAAATTATTACCATCATCAATAACTTTTGTAGTAAAATCATCGATTGGAATTATACTCTGAGTATTATATGTAATTTCATAATCCATAAACTCCTCCTTTCAACGTTTTGCTTCTAGTATTTCATAAATTGTAAAAAAAATGTTAAAACTTGCTTTAAATATCAATTTTTTTGCTTAAAGGGAATTTTCACTTTTTTTCTGCAGTGATTTTTGCCGCTTTTTTCCTTTTAAGCAAATTTTTTTTACTTTTATGCAAAAAAAAATCGTAAAATTACGATTTTTTGTAAAAAACAGCATATTTTTAGAAAGTTTTCATTGGAGATATTAGTTCAGTTAATTCATCATTATCTTCTTCCATCAAAATAATTGGGCTAATATCACCATTTAACAATATAAATATATTCTCTTTATTAAATATTTTCAAAGCATCAATCATATATTTAGCACTATAAGATATTTTAATATTACTTTTAGACACATTATCAACAATAATTGACTCTTCGATTTTACCAACATCAACACTAGAAGCTCTAATTGTTAATTTGTCGTTAACAATTTCCATTTCAATAATGTTTTTATCTTTAAATTGAGAAACAAGCGAAGCTCTTTCTACAACATTGAAAAATTCTTTAATATTAACTTTTATTGTACTTTCAAATGCCTTTGGTATTGAATTATCAGTATTAGGATATGTACCACCATTAATTAAAGAAGACTGAAACTTTATATTATTATATTTAAATAATACTTTATTACTAAATATATGAATATATACATCATCCTCTTTATTAAGAACTTTTAATAATTCATTTATATTTCTTGCAGGAATAACTATATTAAAATCATTTCCTTCTTTATTATCTATCTCAATTTGCATTTTTGATAATCTATAAGAATCAGTAGCAACAAATTCTAAATTATTATTAGTTAATTTAACATTTATACCTGTGAATAAAGGTCTGCTCTCTTGTAATGAACAAGCAAATGATGTTTTACTAATCATCTCCCTAACTTTGTTAGAATTAACAACAGCGTACTTATCTGATTCTTCAAAATTAATATCTGGATATTCTTCTTTTGGATAACAATTAGATTTATATTCAAAATTAGGAGTCTTAAAGAAAATCATATTTTCTTCATAACTTTCAATTGTCATATCATTATTAGGTAATTTTCTTAGTATTTCTAGTAACTTACTACCACCTGATATTACAAGTTCTCCTTCTTCCTCAATAGATTTAATATCTACTTTATCAACAAATATTTCAATTGATATATCATTATCGCTTGCTGTAAGATATAATCCTTCTTTCGTTACTTTAAACTTAATACCATTTAATACAGGTATAATATTTCTAGTAGATAACGCTCTACTAACATTTTCTAAATTACTTACAAGTGTTTCTTTTTCAATTATTAATTTCATTTTTTATTTCTCCTTTTCTTTTATTATATATTATTATTAATATTAATGTTAATTTTGTTAATAACTCACAAGATATTAACATAATTCTTATTTTTACTTCTAATTTAATGTTTATAACTTCACAAGTTATTCACAAATCTTTTCAGACAAAATTTTAATATCATTTTCAAGAACAGAATTTGTTTTCATTTCTTCAGTTATTTTATTTGTCCAATAAACTACTGTGGAATGGTCTTTTCCACCAAATTCAAGTCCAATTCTTTCAACGGTTTCAGATGTTTTAATTCTAGAAAGATATATAGCAACTGCCCTAGCTGTTACAACATTCTTTTTTCGCATTTTACCTTTAATCATTGATGCATCTAAATTATAATATTTAGATACAACATCTATAATTTTAGGAACAGAAGTTTTTCTATACATTGTAGTATCAGTCGTAAACTCCTGCAATACTTCTCTTGCAATATCTAAAGTGATAACAGGAATATTGAATGTAGCCTTATAAGCAACTAGTCTAATAACTGAGCCTTCTAAATTACGTACATCAGTACCACAATTATTAGCTATAAAATCTATAATATCATCAGAAATATCAATATCATAATCATTAACGCGTATTTTATTAATAATTATTTCTTTTTTAAGATCGATATTTGGTGGTGAAATAGATTCAGTTAAACCTCCTAAAAAACGAGTTTTTAGCCTATCAGCTAAATTAGCAAAATCATTAATAGATGTATCTGAAGCCACAATTATTTGTTTTTCATTATCATATAAAGTATTAAACGTATTTGTAAACTCTACTTGAGACTTGGGTGCATTATTTAAAAATTGAATATCATCAATCATAAGAACATCAACATTTCTATATTTATTTCTAAAAGCATCCAAATAAGTAATATTATTTCCATTTTTATTTTTATAGTTAAGTATTGAAGTATAATCATTAATAAATTGTTCAGCGGAGATATAAAGCACTCTCAAATCACTATTATTAATAATATAATTTCCAATTGCATGCATTAAATGGGTTTTACCAAGACCACTTTTGCCATGAATAAAGAAAGGATTATACAGTTTTCCAGGTTTTTTGGCAACTGCTAGCGCTGTTCCATAAGCAAGCCTATTAGAATCCCCAACAACAAACGTATCAAATGTATACTTTGGATTAAAATTATTATTATACTTGTACTTCGATATATCAGTGTCATATTCTGTTTTTAAACTACTATTAACAATTGTATCGTTGCTCTTTGGTTTTTCTTTTTCTATTGCTTCTTCTTTTGTAATAAACTGAATATCAATACTTGAATTAGTGATTTTATCAATTATGTCTTTTATTGTATCATAGTAATTCTCAACTAGGCTACTAATGAACTGACTTGTATTTTTATTACTGGAATTAACAAGAATAGTCGCATTATCATTAGTAATATCATATAATTTGATATCTTTAAACCAAAGATTATATGATATTGGAGATACTTTAGTTTTAATAGTATTTAAAAATTCGCTCCAAATGTTTTCTATATCCACAATATCACTTCCTTTCAGTTAAAATTATAAGATAATTGTTTAAAATAATAAAGTACAAAACTTAATTAACATTTATAATAACAACTAATTAACACTTTGTAAATAAAAAAAGTCAAAAAAATATTAACATGCAATTATTTACTAACATATTAACAAATTTTAACACCTGTTATATTAATTATGTTAATTTCTTGTTAAAACATGTTAATAACTTGTGAGAAATTAACATAATTATGTTGATAACATGTTAATAAGTTAATAATTTACATAATATAGATAATAAAATATAATTTACGAATAATTAGAGAACATGTTATAATTAAAAAAGAGAGGAAAAGATGAATAAGAAATATATAATACAAAAAAACGAAGAAATAAAAAAAATAATTAGTAAAAAAAATAAATTAATAACAAAAATATTTATTACATATAGTACACCTAATAATTATGGATATAATAGATATTGTATTAGTGTTAGTAAAAAAATAGGAAAAGCTGTAACACGTAATTTATATAAGAGAAGGATAAAGAATATATTAAGCAAAAATAATTTTAAAAACTCACATGACTATGTTATAATAGTTAGGAACTCGATTAAAGAACTTAAATTTTCTGAAATTGAGAAAGAATTTATAAAATATTTTAAGGAGAACGAATAATGAACAAGAAGTTTCAAAAGATAATACTATTATTTTTATTAATAATAACATTAACCGGATGTACAAAGCGATTTACCGTTGAAGACAAAGAAGATAATACAAAAAAAGCATATGTATCAAATATTATATGTAAGCCAGAAAGCGAAGATTTATTAAAAATTTATACTGACAATGCAAAGGAGCAAAAAATAGATATTGATAATTTGCCAAATTGTAGTGAATTAAAAATAAATTCAGGTGGATATGAAGGCTTATGGACTTCGATATTTGTAAAACCATTAGCTTGGTTAATAATAAAATTAGGAAACCTTGTAAAAAATTATGGAATATCTATCATGATTATAGGATTTTTACTAAGAGCATTAATGTTTCCAATATCAAAGAAAACTAACAATATGAGCAAAAATATGAAAAAGGCTCAAAAAGACTTAGAGAATCTGGAAAGAAAATATAGAGGAAGAGAAGATAAAGAAGCGATGATGATGAAAAGTCAAGAAATGCTTATGATTTATAAGAAGTATGACATTAGTCCATTTTCAGGTTGTCTTGTTGCATTAATTCAAACTCCAATTTTCTTTGCATTTTTAGAAGCTGTGTACAGAGTACCGGCATTCTTTGAAGAAACACTATGGAAATTTAATTTAGGCGCAACACCTTTAGAAGGATTTAAAGCAGGAAATTATTGGTACGCAATTTTGATCATATTAATAGGACTAGCAACATACTATTCATTTAAAAATATTCAAACACCTATAAGTGAAGAACAACAGAAACAAACAAAGATGATGTCAACATTTATGTTAGTATTTATAATTATTGCATCATTTAGTTTACCAACAGCAATTGCTCTATATTGGATAGTATCAAATGGCTTCACAGTATTACAAAATCTTATATTAAAGGAAAGGAAAAATTAATATGGAAAAGTATTCATTTCAATCAAAAAACAAGGAAGTTTCTATAGATAAAGTTCTAGAAGAATTAAATGTAACAGAGAATGATATTTTAACAAAATCTTATGAAGAAAAAAGTGGATTATTTGGAAAGAAATATACTTTAGAAGTAGTAAAAGTTAAAGATGTAGCTGAATATGGAAAAGATTTGCTTTTAGAATTATTAGAATTACTTGGAAAAGATGTAAAAATAGAAACAAAAGTAAGAGATAAATCTATAAAATACGAAATATTTTCAAAAGATAATTCAATATTAATAGGAAAAAATGGTCATATATTAGATTCAATTCAAAATTATATTAGACAAGTTATAGCAAATCAGCTAGACTTCTATGTAAATATTCAAGTAGATATAGAAAAATATAAAGAAAAACAAAACTATTTCTTAGAGAAAAAAGTAAAAAGAATAGCAAGAGAAGTAACATTATCAAAAGGAATGGTAAAGTTAGATCCTATGAATAGTTATGAAAGAAAAATAGTTCATGAAGCATTACAAGGATTTAAATACATTAAAAGTGATAGCGAAGGAACTGAACCCAACAGATATGTAGTTATTAAATATTATGAAAGCGAAAACGAATAATATTCAAAGAAGATAAATGAGAACTATCTTCTTTTTTTAATAAATTATTTACTGTATAATTAAAATGTGCTATAATCAAGTGCAAAGAAAAGGAGATAATATATGGAAGATACAATTTGTGCCATCGCAACATGTGTTGGAGAAAGTTCAATAAATATAATTAGAATAAGCGGTGATAAAGCAATAGAAATAGTTAATAAGTTATTCGACAAAGATTTAGTAAACAAACCAAGCAATTCTATTACTTATGGTCACATAATATATAAAAATGAAATAATAGATGAAGTTTTAATTTCAAAGTTTGTATCTCCTAAAAGCTTTACAACAGAAGATGTAATAGAAATAAACACTCATGGAGGAGTAAGCACTGTCACTAAGATAATGACGATATTACAAGTAGAAGGTTGTAGATTAGCAGAACCAGGTGAGTTTACAAAAAGAGCCTTTTTAAATGGGAGAATATCTTTAACTGAAGCAGAAGCGATTGAAGATTTAATAACTGCTAAAAACGAAGCATCAAGAAAGATGGCTATTAAAGCAATAAATAAAAATATATATAACATAGTAAAAAGTTTAAAATCTAAAATAATCCCATTACTTGGCAATATTGAGGTAAACATAGATTATCCAGAATATGAAGATGCCGAAATTGTAACAAAAGAAAAAATACATGATACATTAAAAGACATTTACGATACGATTGACAAACTAATAAAAGAAAGTGAAACAGGAACGATTATTAAAAATGGTTTAAATATTGCAATAGTTGGAAAACCTAATGTTGGGAAAAGCAGTCTTTTGAACGCATTATTAAACGAAGAAAAGGCTATAGTTACCGATATTAAAGGAACGACAAGAGACATAGTTGAAGGACAAATAACAATAGAAGGAATAAATGTGAATCTATATGATACAGCAGGAATTAGAGAAACAAACGATGTGATAGAACAAATAGGAGTCAAAAAAAGCATTAGTACATTAGAAAATGCAGATTTAATACTATTCGTAATTGACTCATCTAATGATATCGAAAAAGAAGATATAGAAATATTTAAGAGAATAAAAGATAAAAAAGTTATAATAGTTAATAATAAAATAGATAAAAAGCAAAGTAACAGCAATGAAATCCAAAAGGAATTAGGATATAAAGGAAAAATAATTAATATATCAGCATTAGAAAATAATAATATAGATTTAATTAAAGAAGTGATTAAAGAAGAATTTAGATTAAACGATATAAATACAGATTATACTTATATTTCTAATTCAAGACAAATAGCACTATTAAAGAAATGTAAAGAAATAGGAAAAAATATAGAAGAAGCAATAAGTAATAACATGCCAATAGACATTATAGAAATAGATGTTAAAGAATTATGGGATACTCTTGGAGAAATAAATGGCGACACATATAAAGAAGAGTTGCTAGATGAAATATTTAGCAGATTTTGCTTAGGAAAGTAGATGATAAAATGAAATATGATATTATAGTAATAGGCGGCGGACATGCAGGATGTGAAGCATCACTAGCATCAGCAAGAATGGGAAAGAAAACGCTTTTAGTAACGGGAAATATTAATAATATTGCAGATATGCCTTGTAATCCATCAATTGGTGGTTCAGCAAAGGGAATAGTTGTAAGAGAAATAGACGCTCTTGGCGGAGAAATGGGATATAATACCGATAAAACTCACTTGCAAATAAAAATGTTAAATGTAAAAAAAGGACCTGGTGTAAGATCGTTAAGAGCTCAAGGTTGCAAAGTTAATTATCCAAAGGAAATGTTAAAAACGTTAAAAAAGGAAAAAAACCTAACAATAAGAGAAGAAATAATAAACGAACTTATAATAGAAGATAACACAGTAAAAGGTATTATAACAAACGAAAAAGAAAAAATACTATGTGACATATTAATTATAACAACAGGAACATATTTAAACTCTGATATAATGTGTGGTCATGAAAAACATAAAGGTGGTCCTCATGGCGAAAAATGTTCATTGGGGTTAAGTAAGTTTTTAGAAGATAATGGATTACATATAATTAGATTAAAAACAGGTACACCTCCAAGAATATTAAAAAGTTCAATTGATTTATCAAAGGTTAAAATCGAAGAGGGCGATAAAGAATTGTTATCATTTAGTAACTTTTATTATCCTACGTACAAAATAGAAAATCAAAGACCATGTTATTTAACATACACTAATCCTACCACTCATAAATTAATATTAGATAATTTAGATAAATGTTCTTTATATAGTGGAATGATAAAAGGAGTAGGTCCAAGATATTGCCCATCAATAGAAGACAAAGTAGTTAAGTTTAAAGATAAAGATCATCATCAAATATTTTTGGAACCAGAAAGAAGCGATGATATAGAATATTATGTAGGTGGATTTTCTACAACAATGCCACACGAAATACAAGAAAAAATGGTACATAGTATGGCTGGATTAGAAAATGCTGTTATAACTAAATATGGATATGCAATAGAATATGATGCATTTGATCCATCTGATTTAAAAATGACTTTAGAAAGTAAAATAATAAATAATTTATTTACTGCAGGACAAATAAATGGTACTAGTGGATATGAAGAAGCAGCCGCACAAGGTTTAATCGCAGGTATTAATGCAGTGGCTAAACTTAACAATCAAGAACCTTTAATTTTAAAAAGAAATGAAGCATACATAGGAGTTCTTATTGATGACTTAATTAACAAAGGAATTACTGAGCCTTATAGATTACTAACATCAAGAGCGGAGTTTAGATTATTATTAAGACATGATAATGCAGCGTTTAGATTAACAGAATATGGAAGAAAATATGGATTAATAAATGATGAAAAATATAATATATATCTAGGCAAGAAGGAACAAATAGCAAAATTAGAAGAGTATTTAAATAAAAATTATTTAGAATACAACGAAGAGAATATAAAATATATGAATGAAATTAATTCACCATTTGAGGGAAAAATAAAATTAATCAATTTAATAAAAAGACCAGAAATAAATCTTAAAAGTATTTTAGAACACTTAAAATTAGATTATGAAGATGATTTAATAAATATCCTAGAAGTAAAAATAAAGTTTGAAGGATATATTAAAAAAACAGAAGCAGAAGTAGAAAAAATGTTAAAACTTGAATCTAAACAAATACCAAATGATATAGACTATAACAAGGTATCAAACATAGCGACAGAAGCTAAACAAAAACTATCTAAAATAAGGCCATTAACAATTGGACAAGCATCAAGAATAAGCGGTGTAAATCCTGCAGATATTACCATGCTATTAGTTTATTTGAAAAAGGAATACAATAATGACAGAAAATGAGTTTATAAAAGAATGTGAAAAAATAAACATTTTATTAACAAGTGAACAATTAAACAAGTTTAAAACTTACTATAATCTTTTAAAAGAATGGAATGAAAAATTTAATCTAACTGCAATTACTGAAGAAAAAGAAGTATATTTAAAACACTTTTATGATTCTTTATGTTTAAGTAAAATTGAAAAATTAAATTATAAAGAAATATGTGATTTTGGTACAGGAGCTGGATTTCCAGGTGTTCCACTAGCAATAGTTTATAATGATTCATCATTTACTTTAGTAGAATCAAATGGTAAAAAAGTAAAGTTTTTAACTGAAGTGATCAATAAACTAGATTTAAAAAATATAAAAATAATTAATGAAAGAGTTGAAAATATAGTTAAAACATATAATGAAAAGTTTGATATAGTAACATGTAGAGCAGTATCAAACATTAATATAATTTTAGAGTTATCATCAAGATTAATAAAAATAAACGGAATATTTGCACCCTTAAAATCAAATATAGAATTAGAAACAAATGACATAACAAACAAATTAATAAATAAGTTAGGGTTTGAATGCATAAAAATAATAAAGTATAATTTACCAAGTGAAAACTCATTAAGAACAATACCAATATATATAAAAAAAAGAGAAACAGATAAGAAATATCCAAGAAGTTATAATGTTATATTAAAAGAAAGTAAAAAAATCAATTAAAATCATCTTGAATTAATAAAAAAATTATTTTACAATAATAATGTATAAGATAGGAAAAAAGAGTATGAAGAATGAAAGTAAAGAGATAGTTTATGTAAGAATTGAAGACATAATTCCAAATAGGTTTCAACCTCGTATAGCATTTGATGAAAATGAATTAAATAATCTAGCAGACTCTATTATGAAATATGGAATCATTCAACCACTAGTTGTTAGACCAATATCAGATAAATACGAAATTATAGCTGGTGAAAGAAGATACAAAGCGAGTGTAATCGCAGGTTTAAAAACAGTACCAGTTATTATAAAGACTACAGATGATAATACAAGTGCAGAAATAGCACTATTAGAAAATCTTCAAAGAAAAAATCTAACACCAATAGAAGAAGCAATGTCTTACAAAAAACTTATTAATAAAGGATTCACACAAGAAGAAATCGCATCCAAATTAGGAATAAGTCAATCATCAATAGCAAATAAATTAAGACTATTAAACTTGCCTCAAGAAGTGCAAGATGCTTTGCTATACAATAAAATATCTGAAAGACATGCAAGAAGTTTATTAGCCCTATCAAATAGTGACGAACAAAAGGAATTGTTAAATAAAATTATAAACAATAAATTAACTGTTAAACAAACAGAATTAGAAATTAATAGTATTATAAATGAAAAAAATAAAGTTTTACAAGCTAATGAAGAAAATAATTTTGAAGAACCAAAACAAAATGAGCCAAAGATAATAGAAGAAAATCAAAGTCAAATAGAAAAAGAAATGGAAGAAATTAGAAAAATGCTAGAAAAGGATTTAAATAATTTTGAAAGCACTCAAACAGAACAAAAATCACCTGAAATATTAGAATTTGACAGTAAACAAGAAATTCCAGATGTTATTTCTATTAAAGATGATTCTGAGGATAAAACTGAAATGAATGCAAGCAGCGTTGAATCTCCAAAAAAAGAAACCTTTGATATAGAATATAAAGACTTAGATGCAACACCTTTTGTAGGTAAACATTTAGAAAATACATATGATGACAAAGAAGAAATTAAAAAAGAAAAAGAAGAAATAAATCAAGCTAAAAACTCAAATATTGAAGATACAATTTTAAAACCTAGCATAGAAGATTATGATTTAAAAGATCTTTTTTCTGAAAACAGTGAAAAACCAAACAAAATTGAAGAAGAATACAAAAAAATAGATTTAGATAAGTTCGTTAGTAAAATAAATGAACTAATAACAGAGTTTGGAATAAATAAAAATATGATTAGTATATCTCAAATAGATTTATTAAATAAACATCAAATAACAATAGATATAAAGAAAAATTAAAAGAAAAATGATTGACCATTTTTCTTTTTTAATCGCCTGAAATTACATTTCTAAATGAAGGTTCACTACCTTTTTCATAATAACACACAACACCAGAACTATCAGATAATTCACCAGAAATAGGATTAATGATATTTGATGTAATTCCACCAGGAATATCATACCAAGAATTAGAGTTATCTAAAGAAGAAATAGTTTTAGCCCATATAATTTTAGACAGTTTTGAATCTTTAGCTTTAACTTTACTATTATCATCATTCCCCATCCAAACCATAACAAGATTATTTTTATTATATCCTATAGTTAAATAATCCGAATTAGTACTACCACTTTTAACAGCATATTTGTTATTTTTAAGTATACTACTAACACTAATTAAAGTAGGAGAAGTATAATTAACCATAGCATAATTATAAGTATTACTTAGCATATTATTTAAAATATACACATATTTTTTATTTAATACATATTCTTCTTCCTGTTTATGTTCATATAAAATATTACCTTCTAAATCAGTTATTTTCTCAATAAAATAAGGATCTTTATGAATGCCTTCATTAGCAAGAGTAATATAGCCATTAGCAAAATCTAACATATTAATTTCAGTAGTACCAAGAGCAGAACTTGCATTACTAAGTACTGGTGTATTAATATGAACTCTTTTAGATATACTACCAAGAGTATCAAGTCCCAAAAAGAAATGAGTTTTCATGGCATATATATTATCAGAATAAGTTATAGCAGATAGTAAAGAGATATTCCTATTAGCATAAATATTACCAGCATTCTTAGGAGAATAAAACTCTTTACCAGTATTAAAAGAAGTAGGCTCACTTAAAAAAGTAGTAGAGGGGGTAAATCCATTTTCTAAAGCAGCATAATATAGAAAAGGCTTAATAGTTGAACCGACTTGTCTTTTAGAAGAAGTAGCTCTATTAAATTGACTTTGACTATAGTTTTTACCACCAATCAAAGCAGTTACTTTACCACTACTAGGTTCTATAATAACTGAAGCAATTTGCATATCAGTATTATTAGTATTATCTGTAACATTATTTTCTAATATTTCCTGATACTCTATATTTAAATTAGTATAAATCTTTAATCCAGCAACATTTAGTAAAGAATTAGGAACACTTTTAATACTATCAAGTTCTTTTAATACAGCATCCTTGTAATAATACACACTAGAAAGACTTTTTTTATCTTTTTTTCCATAAAAAGATAATTCTTTATTGTATGCATCCTGATATTCTTTTTCAGAAATGTAATTATTCTTAACCATTGTTTGAAGTACTACTTTTTGTCTTTTCTTAGAAGCATCATAATTAGTAATTGGATTATAATAACTAGGATTTTTTGGAATACCAACTATTATAGAAGCTTCACTCAAATCAAGTTCAGAAGGAAGCTTATTAAAATAATACTTACTTGCTTGTTTAATGCCATAATTTCCACCACCAAAATCAATAGTATTAAGATAGCCTTCTAATATCTCATCTTTAGAATAATGAACTTCTAACTCATAAGTTAAATAAGCTTCTTCAATTTTTCTTTTCCATGTTTTATTAAAATCTAAAAATAGATTCTTAATATACTGTTGAGATATAGTAGATGCTCCTTCTTTGATTTCACCACTTTTAAAATTAGTAATTAATGCTTTAGCAATTCTAAGATAATCAAATCCGTTATGATTATAAAAGTTCTTATCTTCAACAGAAACAATAGCATTTTTTACATAATCAGAAATATCATCAAGTTTAGTATAGTTATTATATTCACTACTGCTAAAAAGCTCGTTATCATCCTTATCATAGTAAATAATACTATTTTTAGAATTAACTTGAAACTTCGGTGTGATAACAGCATACACATAAAGTCCTAAATTACCTATAATAAATAAGATATACATAAATAATAAAATTTTAATCACAATATACTTTTTATTCATAATCATTAACCTATTTATTATTATGTAATATAAATATTAAAAAAATACTTGATTTTATATAAAAAATAAGTATAATTTTAATGGATAAGAGGGGACAATATAAAAGGAGATAATAAAAATGAATTTTAAAACATTAAGTAAAGAAGAAATAGAAACAATGCCTTTTGATGATTTAGCTTATGCAATACTAAAAGAAAAAGGCAAAAAAATGAAAATAAATCAAATATTTAAGATAATATGTGATGAATTAAAATTAAATGATAGAGTGTTTGAGGACCAGATAGGTGATTTTTTTGCATTATTAGCTACTGAAAAAAGATTTATACAACTAGATAAAGGCTACTGGGATTTAAGAGAAAATCATAAAGCTGAAATTAATATAGATGATATAGAAGATGATAGCGAAGATGAACCTATAGTGGAAGAATCTATGCCTGAAACGGATGAAGAAAATTACTATGATGACATAGATGATGCAGATGATGATAAAGGAGAAGATGATTTAAAAGATTTAGTTATAGTTGATGAAAACTATGATGAAGAATCAGATTTATAGAGTTGGTTTTTTTAAAATATTATAAAGGAGAAAAAATGAAAGAAAGATTAGAAATAATGATCAAAAGATATGATCACTTAAGTGAAGAATTATTAAAGCCTGAAGTATATAGTGATTATAATAAAATGAAAGTAATATCTAAAGAAAAAAATAGTTTAGAAGAGCCAATAAAAGAATATAAAAAATTAATAAGTATAGAAGAAGATATTGAAGCAGCAAAAGAAATGTCAAAAGACCCAGAAATGAGAGAATTTGCTGAAGAAGAAATAGAAAATCTAACTATAGAAAAAGAAAAAACTGAAGAAAAATTAAAAAGATTACTATTACCTAAAGATCCAAACGATGAAAAAAATGTTGTTATGGAAATAAGAGGAGCTGCTGGAGGAGATGAAGGAAATATCTTCGCAGGTGATCTATTTAGAATGTATGCAAAATATGCAGAAAAACAAGGCTGGAAATTAGAAACAACATATGAAATGCAAGGAGAAAGCGGAGGATATTCAACTATAGAGTTTTTGCTAAGTGGTGAAAGTGTATATTCAAAATTAAAATATGAAAGCGGAGTACATAGAGTACAAAGAGTACCAGAAACTGAAACAGCAGGAAGAATACATACATCAACAGCAACAGTATTAGTCATGCCAGAAGCAGAAGAAGTAGATGTAGAAATAAAAGATAGCGATATAAGAATAGACATTACAAGAAGTAGTGGAGCTGGAGGACAATGTGTAAATACAACTGATTCAGCAGTTAGAGTGACACATATACCTACAAATATAGTTGTTTATTGCCAAGTAGAAAGAAGCCAAATTAAAAATAAAGAAAGAGCGATGCAAATATTAAAAACAAGACTATATGATTTAAAAGTTAGACAGCAAGAAGAAGCACTTGGTAACGAAAGAAAAAGCAAAATAGGTACTGGAGATAGATCTGAAAAAATAAGAACATATAATTATCCACAAAATAGAGTTACAGATCATAGAATTAATTATACAGTAATGCATTTAGATAAAATAATGGAAGGAAATCTAGACGATTTAATAAATGCTTTAATAACTGAAGATGAAAGAATAAAAATGGAAGAAGAAAATGCTAGATAAACTTACAAAACTTGGATTCTCATCTACAGAATGTAAAGAATTAATAAAAGTATCTAATGATATAGAAAAAGATTATGAACAATTAAAAAAAGGATATCCAATTCAATATTTAATAGGATACGTAAACTTCTATGGCTATAAGATATATGTAAATAAAAATGTATTGATACCAAGATTTGAAACAGAATTATTGGTAGAAAAACTGCTCAAATATGCAAAAGAACTATTTGAGAATCCAAAAGTTTTAGATTTATGCACAGGTTCAGGAGCAATAGCGATAGCTGTTAAGAAAAATATAAACTGTACTATCGATGCATCAGATATTTCAAAAAAAGCATTGGAAATAGCTAAAAAGAATATAGAAGAAAACAAAGTAGAAATAAACTTATTAGAAGATGACTTGCTAAAAAATAACAATAAAAAATATGATATTATAATAAGCAATCCACCTTATATAAGTAAAAATGAGCAAATAATGAAAACAGTATATGACTATGAGCCACACCTAGCATTATTTGCAGACAATAATGGACTTGAGTTTTATGAAAGAATAATAAAAGAAAGTAAAAACAACCTAAATAAAAAGTTTATAATAGCATTTGAAATAGGATATGAACAATCAGATTACATAACATCATTAGCAAAAAAACAATATCCAAAAGCTAAAATTATAACCGAAAAAGACTATTCTGGAAAAGATAGATATATTTTTATAATTAATGAATAAAAACAAAATAAAATAACCAATACTTATATGAAAGGTGGTTATTTTTAAATGAAAAAAATAATTATATATTTAATCTCAATATTTGTAATAGTATCAATATTTAGTAAAGAAAATTATATTATACCAGAAGAATCAATAAGATTTAGAGTAATTTCTAGTAGCAATAGTAAGTATGATTTAAACATGAAGGAGAAAACAGTAAAAGAAATATCTAATATTATTCAAAATATAAGTAAAGACAACATAAATGATACAAGAAAATCTATAATTAATAATATAGATAATATATCAAATTCAGTTAAAACATTATATAGTGAAAATGATTATAATAAAGATTTTAAAATTAAATATGGGCTAAATGATTTTCCAGAAAAAGAATATAAAGGAATAAAATATAAAGCAGGAAAATATGAATCTTTAGTTATAGAAATAGGAGAATCAAAAGGAAATAATTATTGGTGTGTATTATATCCACCATTATGTTTAATAGATGAAAACACAGATAAAATAGAATATAAATCAAAAGTAATGGAAATAATTAAAAAATATTTTTAATGTAAATAAAAAGTATAATTCATTGAATAAGAGATAAAAACATAGTATATTATTAGTAAGAGGTGTACTATGTCAAAGATGATTATTGAAGGAAATAATGAGTTAAGCGGTGAAGTAAGAATAAGTGGCGCTAAAAATAGTGCAGTTGCTTTGTTACCAGCAGCATTATTATCTAAAGATAAGAGTGTAATTTATAATGTACCAGAAATTTCAGATATTGAATATTTAATAAAGATACTTGAATTATTAAATTGCAAAGTTGTACATGAAAAAGGTGCTATTTATATTGACTCAAGTAACGTAAAAAATGTACCTATACCAGAAGAATTAAGTGTACAAATGAGAGCATCATATTACTTTATGGGAGCATTACTTGCAAAAAACAAAAGAGTAGAGATTTCATTTCCAGGTGGCTGCAATATAGGAGCAAGACCAATAGATATTCATATTAAAGGTTTTGAAGCGCTAGGAGCAAATGTAGAAAAAATTAAAAATAGATACATTATTACAGCAAAAGAATTAAAAGGCACAAGGATATATTTTGATTTTCCAAGTGTAGGAGCAACAATTAATATAATGATGGCAGCAGTAGGAGCAAAAGGAACAACGATTATAGAAAATGCAGCTAGAGAGCCAGAAATAACAAATGTAGCATCATTTTTAATTAACTTAGGTGCTAATATTAGAGGAGCCGGAACATCTACGATTGAAATTGATGGAACAAATGAATTATCAAACGGGGTAATCGATGTATTTCCAGATAGAATAGAAGCTGGAACTTACATTATAATCGGAGCATTATTAGGAAAAAAGCTTAAAATATCAGGAGTAATTTTAAAACACGTAGAAGCATTATTAAATAAATTAAAAGAAATTGGAATAAAATATGAGTGTGGAGAAGACTACATTATAATTAATAAAAGCAATAATATAAAAAATACAAAAATTACTACACAAACATATCCAGGATTTGCAACAGACTTGCAGCAGCCAATGACTACATTATTAACACAAAGCATAGGTAGAAGCGAAATTGAAGAAACAATTTATGAAAATAGATTTAAAAATACAGAATACCTTAATCTAATGGGAGCCACAACTAGAATATTAAATAATCACAAATTAGAAATAATAGGTCCTACAAAACTAAAAGGTACAGAAGTGAACGCAACAGACTTACGTGGAGGAGCATCCTTAATGGTAGCAGGATTAATAGCTACAGGAACAACAACTATAAACAATTGTGAATATATTTTAAGAGGATATGGAGATATCGTAAACAAATTGCAAAAAATAGGTGCTAAAATAAAAATAACTGAGTAATATTTAATATGAAAAGAATATTAAAAATACTAGTTATTTTTTTAATGGCCATAATAATAACAATCATAATATATAAAAAAGAGTATAAACAAAATATTAACATTCTAGTAATAGGAGATGAATTATCACTAGGAGTAACACCGTTTGGAAACATAAACAATAGTTATGTATATTATTTAAAAAGAAATAATAATTATAATATAACAACAATAAATAAACCAAAACTAACATACGACGAACTCTATAATATGATATATTTTGATAAAAAAATATATTACAAAGGAGAATATACAAATATTAAAAATATCATAAAACAAAATAATATAATAATATTAAATGCAAATACAAATAAATCTTTAAATAAATGTAATAAAAATAATAGAATATATAAAGAGTATCTAGACAACACATTTGAAAAAACAACAAAAATAATTGACCAAATATACATAACAGGTACAAATAAAGTAATAGTCTTATCCCCTTATTGTACTAATAATAATGAAGAAATAACAAAATACATAGATAAATACTATAATTATAAAATAACAACATATATTAATTTAAATAAAATATTGAATGAAAAATCATATTACCTACCATCACAGAAAACAAATTATCCATCACTAGAAGGATATAATAAAATACAAAATGAACTGAATATAATTATTAATGATTATATAAAAAATAACTAATTTAATGTAAATATTTAAAAAAGGTACCAAAAAAAGGTTGATTTTATTATATAAAGTGTGTATAATACCAAATGAAGTAATTTCTATGACTAACTATTGTCATGGCGAAGGAGGAAATATTTATGAAAAACATACATCCAGCACAAAAAGTTTGTAAAGTTAAATGTGCTTGTGGAAACGAATTCGAAGTAAAATCAACAAAAGATGAAATCCAACTAGAAACTTGTCCAAAGTGTCATTCATTCTACACAGGTAAGTTTAAAACTACTAAAACAGGAAATGTACAAAAATTCAAAGATAAATATGGAATCACAGATTAATGTGGTTCTTATTTTTTAAGGAGAAATAATGAAAATAGATAATGCCCAAATAGATATAAGTGATTTAGTAGATCAAAAATATATGCATAAAAAGATAACAGATAAATTATATTTAAGTGATTACCAAATATCTATTTTAAATATGTTTAAAATAGATTATAAATCTTGCAAAACATCAAAAGAGTTATTATACTTAATAGACCAAGAACTAGATGAAGATTATGATGAAGACTTAGAGCAAATAGCAAAAGAAATAAGTGAATTTGATTATTATAACAACACAAAAAAATAATTATTCAATTGTATAATTTACTAATATTTGATAAAATATAACCATGAATAATAAGATAGAAAAAATTATTTGTATTTTAATAGGTGTATCATTAATAATCGGAATATACTTTATTTTGAATGTACCAATGGATAGTAAAATCAAAAATAAAACTTGGTATAACTATGACATAAAAACAGGAAATTATAATAAATTATATATAAATAAAAATATAGAATTAAATATAAGTAATAATAATTCAAAATGTAATAAATACCACTACAATAGTAGAAATAAAAAAATAATACTAGATTGTGGAATAGAAATAAATATATTAAAATACACAGATAATTATTTGAATGTTAAAATAGATAAAAAAGAAATGGATTTTTATACAGATGCACAAACAAGTTTAAATAATGAGTTTCAAAAATATTACGAATTAACTATAAGTGAATATAATGAAAAAAACAAACAAGCAAAAGAAATAATTAAGACAGATTATAATAAATTGGAAGAAATATTAAACGATAAAGGACATAAAAATATAATAATATTAATGGGAAATGAATGCGTAAATATAGAATGTACTTTAATACTAAATGTTATTGAAAAAATGATGACTCAAAACGAAAATATATATTATATAGACGTATCAGATGAAAATAAAAACAAACAAATACTTAATAAATTAGATAATTTAGATTCATTTAATATGGAATATCCACTACTATATAAAGTAGAAAATGGTAATATAACAAAAGAAATATTTAAATGCGAAGGCTTTAACTGCAGTAAATGGTACAATTTTAGTAAATAATTTCACATTCATTACACAAATAAGTAATATTATTATCAAAGAGGTGACATGTTATATGATAAAAGTATTAATAGTAGATGATGAAAAATTAATCAGAGATGTAATAAAAGAATATTGCGTTAGTAATAATTATGAAGTTATGGAAGCTAGTAATGGTAACGAAGCAATAGAAAAAGCAGAAAAATCAGATATAATAATTTTAGATATAATGATGCCTAAAATGGATGGTTTAACAGCATATAAAATAATAAAAGAAAAATATAATAAACCAACAATAATTCTATCAGCAAGAAATGAAGAATATGATAAACTTCAAGGTTTTGATTTGGGAATTGATGACTACATGACAAAGCCATTTAGTCCAAAAGAATTAATGGCAAGAATAAAAGCAATTTTAAATAGATGTAATCAAGACAGTAAAGACACATATGAATATAAAACCTTAAAAATAGATTATAAAGCACATTCAGTATACATAGATGATAAAGAAATAGATTTAACACCAAAAGAATATGATTTATTGACATATTTTATAAAAAATAAAAAAATAGCATTATCTAGAGAACAACTTTTAAACAAAATATGGAATTACGATTATTATGGAAATGACAGAACAATAGATACACACATAAAAATGTTAAGAAATAATTTAGGCAAATATAGGTATTTAATTAAAACAGTGAGAGGATTAGGTTATAAGTTTGAAGAAGTTTAATAAATTAAAATATATAGTATGGATTAGTGAAGTATGTTTCTCATGCTTCATTATTTTGGCATTGTTTATAGTACAAATATTACTATTAAATACATTTTATAGACAATATAAAACAAATCAAATAGAAAAAGTATCATCGACTATATTAAAAAGTGATGAAATAAGTATAGAAGACTTAGAAACAATAGCACATGAAAACGGATTTTGTATTTCAGTATATTTAAACAATGAATTAGAAGTAATATCTGACAGTTATAATATAGGATGTTCAATAAGCGATAAAGAATTACAAAGAAAATATATAAATAATTTAATGAACTCAAATAAAACAAATACAACACTAATGATAACAAACACTAAATATAAAAATAAAGCTATAATAAAATCATTAAAAATAAACAATAATACATATATTTTCCTAAGTACATCAATCGAACCATTAGACTCATCTATTAAGTTATTAAAAAGTCAATATTCTTACATTATAATTCTTATATTAACACTATCTATTATAGTAGGATACTTTATATCATACATGATAACAAAACCAATAGCAAAAATAACATCATCAGCTAAAAAAATGGAAAATGGGAACTTTAATATAACATTTCAGAATGATAGCAAAATATATGAAATAAATGAATTATCAAACACATTAGAAAGAGCAAAAAATGAACTTGTAAAAACAGATGAATTAAGAAGAGACTTAATGGCAAATGTAGGACATGATCTAAAAACTCCATTAACAATGATAAAAGCATACGCAGAAATGACAAAAGATTTAGAAGGACAAACAAAAGAGCAAAAAGATAATAATTTAAATATAATAATTGAAGAAACAGATAGATTAACAAAATTAGTAAATGACATTTTAGAATTATCAAAATTACAATCAAAAGTAGTAAAAAGAGAAATAACAAACTTTGACTTAAATGAATTAATTAAAAATATAATTAATAGATACGACATTCTAATTAAAAAAGAAAACTATAACATTATTTATAACGGATATGAAAAAGCAATTGTAAAAGCAGATGAAAAAAGAATAGAACAAGTAATATATAATCTAATAAATAATGCAATTAACTATACAGGAAAAGATAAGAAAGTAACAGTTAATTTAATAGAAAATAAAAAGAATTATAGAATAGAAATAAAAGATACAGGAAAAGGTATCAAAAAAGAAGAAATAAAATATGTATGGAACAAATATTATCATAATGATAAAAATCATAAAAGAAACGTTTATGGTACAGGACTAGGACTAGCAATAGTTAAAAATATATTTGAGGAATATGGCTATAATTATGGCATACAAAGTAGTAAAGAAGGAACTACATTCTATTTTGAAATAAAAAAATAATATATAAAATAGGTTTAACATGATATAATATTAATACAAAGGAGTATTATGCAAAAATATATATGTAAAAAATGTGGTAGAGTAGACTTTCTAGATGAAATGAATGACGAAGAATATATATGCAGCGATTGTAAGAATGGTGAACCTATAAGTGAAGATACTTTAATAAATAGTGATATAGCAGCGATAATTGAATCAGTAGTATCTTCAGCAGATAATGAAATAAATGAAAAAATAATAAACAAAGATATCGAAGACAAAAGAGTAAAAATAAGCGATTTTAATCCAGCAATAAGAAGAATAAATGAAAAATGTATTAATTGTGGACAATGTAAAAAAGTATGTGAAAACATAGCAAATATAAAATATGATTTAAATATAGTAAATAATCCTATATGTACAGCATGCGGAAAATGTATAGTTAATTGTCCTACAGGAGCATTAGTTCCAAAATATGAATATAGAGAAGTAAAAGATATAATAAATAGAAATGATAAAATAGTTATAGCTATACTATCTAGTGGAGTAAAAATATCACTAGGAGATAACTTTGGATTAGAATATGGTACTAATATTGAAAAGAAAGCAATAACAGCATTAAGAAAATTGGGGTTTGATTATGTATTTAATACAGGGTTTGGAACAGATTTATCAGTTATTGAAGAAGCAAGTAGTTTTATAAATAGAATAAATACCTCTTCACCATTACCACAATTTACAAGTTGTTGTCCAGCATGGGTAAGATACGCTGAAATATATCATCCAGAGCTTTTAAACAATTTATCAACAGTAAAAAGTCCTATTGGATGTACATGTAAAATGATTAAAACATATTTTGCTGAGAAAAAAGGAATAGATCCAAATCAAATAGTGACTGTAGCTATAACACCATGTACAGCACAGAAATTAGAAGCAAAAGAATACAGCGAAAATATAGACTATGTTCTTACAGCAATTGAGTTAAGTTATTTGTTAAAAGAAGAAGACATAAATCTTAGTACATTACAAGAATCAGAATACGATAAAGAAATATCAGCATCTTCTTCATCATCAAACATTTATACACAAACATCAGGAGTAATGGAATCTTTACTAAGAACATTATATAAAATGTACACGGGGAAAAAACCAACTACTGAGTTTCTAGATATGAAAGAATTAGAAGAAGATAAAGATATAAGATTAGCATCAATAAAAATAGAAAATAAGAAGATAAACGTAGCAGTAGTAAATGGAATAAAAAATGTTGAAAAGTTACTTGAAAATGATTACTATAAAAGACTTCATTTAGTAGAAGTAATGAATTGTGAAGGTGGATGTATCTCAGGATCAGGCCAACCATTATGCCAAATTGGCGAAATAAAAAACATAATTGACAAAAGAAAAGCAAGCAACAAATTAATAGATAAGAAATCTAAAGAAAGATGTTCATACGAAAACAAAGAAATGATGAAATTATATAAAGAATATCTTAAAAACCCACTAAGTGAAAGATGTATTAATATGTTACACACTTCATTTACAGATAAAAGTAATCTATTAAAACAAGATTGATAAAAAAATTAAAAAAAACTATTGACAAGTCTTTAAAATATAGTAAAATATAATTAGACCTAAACAATATATAATACATATAGTTGATATTTAATCACTTTATGTAATTATATAAATGTGAAAAAATTCCTATATCTTAGGTTTATATTATAGGAAAAATATTTTAATAAAATAATTAAATATATTAAAGTTATATTCGGTTATTTCTAAGATATATTTAAAAAGTTAGAATATCTAGTACGTAATATTAAATCATTTAGCTTATTAAATTAAGCAGGGAATCTTATCTACTACGGTCTGTGATATATCAATGAGAAAGAAAAACTCAAAAAGATAAGTGATTATACTGAATACTGATAATATTCAGCAACAATTTTAATTAAACTAAACATTTAATTAAAATGATTTATAATTGATTTTCTAAACTCGAAATAATCGTATTTTATCAGAATCGATTATTTTTTGTTATAAGAAAGAGAGGCAAAATTGAAAAAATATTTGAAATATATAATAATGTTTACATTAACAGCAATAATAAGTTTATTGTTAATATTTTATAATCCAGATAAAAAAATGTTAGGTGTTTATAAAGATAAAATAACGATAGAATATGATATAACTAATTGTACATGGGACTACATTTTAAAAAATGATACAATTAAATTAGACAGTCATTTACAAGATGATATTAAAGAAAAATGGATATTTAATTATATCAAAGATGGAGATGAATTTTTAGAGTTTGAATGTAAAAAAGACGAAGATATTATTTACACTATAAAATATACATTCAAAGTAACAAACAATAAAATAAAATGGATAGAAGGAGAAGGAATAGGTATGTATGACTTTCCAAATCCATACTAATACACATGATATAAAAATAATATGTGTATTTTTTTATAGAAATATGATAATATAATATTATAAGGAGGAAATATGGAACCATACGTACCCAAACAATTAAAATTATCAAATGAATTAAATCCATCATTAATTAAATTACTATGCGATGCTGAGGAATTATACGGAGAATACAAAGGATTTCTAAAATCGATGCCATATGATTATAAATTATTATTAGAAAGCCTATTTACAATAGATACATATTATTCGTTTAAAATAGATGGATTAAAATACACAAAAGAAGATATGTTTTATATAAAATATATGGAAAAAGATAATAATGTTACACAATTTCAAAATATGAAAAAAAGTTTCCTATATGCAATTTCAAATATATATCAAAATGAAATTAATATTGACAAGCTTAACAAAATACATAAATTAATGTTATCTAATTGTAAAAAAGATAACTTAACTAAAGGAAGCGGAAACTTTAGAAAGAAGCAAACTTATATATTAAAGCCAGGAATAGCTGGATCAAGTGTATCATTTATACCTCCAAGACATACTAATATTAAAAAGTACATGGAAGACCTATGTGATTATTTTAACAAAACAAAAGACATTGATTTAATTTCAACATCTCTAACACACTTAGAACTAGAAAGATTGCATCCTTATATAACAGCAAATGGTAAACTAGGTAGATTGCTTTTCCCAGTTCAAATATCTACATATAAAAAAGAACCACCAATATTATTTATATCTGAAAGTTTAGAAAATCTTAAAAACTCATATTTCACAGGACTTAGTAACATATCAGAAACTGCAGAAGAATCATTTATTAAACTAGTACTGGAATGTGTGATTGATAGCTGCACTAGAAATATTAAAAGAATTAAAAAACTAAATAAAATATATACAAATGACTTAGAAGCATTTAAAACAGCTATTGGCGGAACAACAATATATAAAGTATATCCTAGTATAATTAAAAATATTGTATTTACAACAAATGATATTGTAGAAGAAACAGGCCTTCATATTAATTCAGTAAACAAAGTACTTAAAAAATTAGTAGAAACTGGATATTTACATAAAGAAAAAAAGAAAGGTACCAACAGAGTAACCTTTACATACACAAATATGCTTAAAATACTAACTATGTAAATATTTCCATATAACTAAATAGAAATTAATTTTACTTAAATCTATATTTTCGAAAAGAAATATAGATTTTCTTTTGCTTAAAATACTTTTTAAATCTCTTTTCTTAATTTTATCAATTAAAATATAGTTACTAATTATTTTATAATTTTTTAAATATATAGAATAAAGTTTATTTATGAATGCTTCATCATCAAAATCTACATTCGTAGAAGTTAAATCAGATAAATACATTAAATCTTCATTGTTCATCATTATCACTCTCCATAAACTTACTGATAGGTATATCTAATACTATACTTATTTTATACAAAGTATTAATACTTATACCTTGATTAATCTTACTACTCTCAAGATTACTTATTAATGAAGTAGAAACATCTATAAGTTCAGCAAGTTTTTCTTGTGTAATATTTCTTATATGTCTATATTTCTTAACATTTCTACCTATTAATTTATAAAACTCTTCTTCATACATAATATCTCCGATAATATTATAAAATAAAAATCATAAAATGTATAGTATACCTATACATAATTATTGTTTGAAAAATTGTACAATTATCTCGGGTGATATTATGACCAAATTCAAAAGAAACTTTAATTTTAATGATAATATAATAGAAATAATAGCGTATAATGTTAGAAAGTATAGGAAGATAAATGGAATTACGCAAGAACAATTAGCAATAGATATAGATGTAACACCAGAATTTATAAGAAAATTCGAAAGTACTAGAGGTAGTGAAGGGTAATCACTTATGTCTTTATATAAAATATCAATTGTATTAAACGTATCAATGGACAAATTCTTTGAAGATATAGACGAAACTAATGATTAATAAAAAATTTATCTATAGGGATATCTAAAATAATACTTATCTTATATAAGTTATAAAGACTAACTCCTTGAGGAGTTTTTTTGCTTTCCAAATTACCAATTAAAGAAGTTGAAACACTAGCAAGTTCAGCTAAGTGTTCTTGAGTCATATCAGTATGGTTTAAAGTATATAGTCTCCTATAATATTTTATATTTTTTCCAATTACATCAAAAAGTTCTTTTTCAGTAATAAAATGATAATCACTGTCCATATATATTCATATCTCCCACAATATTATTTTGCCATTTTTAAATATTTTTAACCATACATGGTGGGTGATAAAATATCATTATAAATGATAAAGAGAACTAAAGTATAAAAAAAGACTTGAAAAAATAGAAAAATTAGTGTATTATTAGTTAGCACATCAAAGGGGATGGAAATTTATGGAAAAAATAATTAATTTTGCGGTTGTCGCACACGTAGATGCAGGTAAAAGTACGCTGGTTGATGCTTTATTAAAACAAAATGGGGTTTTTAGAGATAATGAAGAAGTAGTAGACTGTGTAATGGACTCAGGAGATATCGAAAGAGAAAGAGGAATCACTATTACAGCAAAGAACTGTGCTATTAGGTATAAAGACTATAAAATGAATATAGTTGATACACCAGGACATGCAGATTTTTCAAGTGAAATAGAAAGAGTAATTAAAACAGTAGACACAGTTGTATTATTAGTTGATTCAGCAGAAGGTCCAATGCCTCAAACAAGATTTGTATTAAAAGAAGCATTAAAATTTGGACTAAAACCAATACTATTTATTAACAAGATAGATAAAAAAGATGCTAGAGCTGAAGAAGTAGTAAATATGACTTTCGATTTATTTTGTGAACTAGGAGCTAATGATGAACAATTAGATTTTAAAATAATATACGGAATAGCAAAAGAAGGAATAGCAAAATATGAAGAAACAGATGATAACAAAGACATTAAGCCACTTCTTGACACAATAATTGAAACAACCAAACCATTTGAAGGAAATGAAAATGATCCATTACAATTACAAATATCATCATTAGATTATGATGAATATATAGGTAGACTTGGAATAGGAAGAATTAATAAAGGAAAAATCAAAGTTGGAGAAACAATTGCAATCGCTAAAAATGACGGAAATATAACTAAAGAAAAGATTGCTAAAATGTTTGTATATGAAGGAATAAAAAGAAAAGAAGTTACTGAAGCTTATTATGGAGATATCGTAACAGTAGCTGGATGTCCTGAAATATCTATAGGTGACACAATATGTGATGTAAATCATATAGATGCATTACCAAAAATAGAAATTGAAAAACCAACACTATCAATGAATTTCCTAGTTAATAGTAGTCCATTTGCTGGTAAAACAGGAAAATATGTAACAACAAGACATATTAAAGATAGACTAAATGCAGAACTTGAAAGAAATGTAGGTTTAGAAGTAGAAGATTTAGAAACAAACGACGGATATAAAGTTTCAGGAAGAGGAGAACTACACTTATCAATACTAATAGAAAATATGAGAAGAGAAGGATATGAATTAAGTGTATCTAAACCTGAAGTTATAATGAAAGAAATAAATGGTGTTAAATGTGAACCATTTGAAAAAGTAATAGTAATAGTACCAATGGATTATTCAGGTACAATAATTAGTGACATAAGTGAAAGAAAAGGTATAATGGAACTAATGTCAAATGAAGATGAAACTCACGTAAGATTAGAGTTCTCAGTACCTACAAGAGGTTTAATAGGATATAGAAGTCAATTTATAACAAACACTAAAGGTGAAGGTATAATGGTAAGAAGTTTTGAAGACTATAAACCATATGCCGGAGAAGTAATAAGTAGAAAAAATGGTGTGTTAGTATCAATGGAAAATGGACAAACTTACGGATATGCACTATATAATCTACAAAGTAGAGGAACTCTAATCGTAGGACCAAGTGTAGAAGTATATAAAGGAATGATAGTTGGTATAAACAATAAAGATAATGATTTAGATGTAAATCCATGTAAAAATAAAGAGTTTAGTAACACAAGAAGTACAAGTAGTGATGACGCAATAGTTCTAACAAGACCAAGAACATTTTCATTAGAAGAAGCATTAGAATTTATTGAATCAGATGAATTAGTTGAAGTTACGCCTACAGATATAAGACTAAGAAAGAAAATATTAGACCCTAAAGAAAGATTTAGAAGTAATAGATAAGAGCGATAGCTCTTTTTCTAATGTAAAAAAATAATATAAAATAAGAAAAATAGATTGCCATAACAAAAAACATATGCTATAATACATTCGAACTGAAAAATGTTCCTTGCTTCTTGAAAAAAAGAAGACGTTATGGCCAAAAGGAGGGAAGAAAATGAATAAGTATGAAATAATGTTTATCGTAAGAGCAGACATCGATGAAAAAACTGTAAAAGATACTGAAAAAGCATTTGAAAAAATACTAACTGATATGAAGTCAAAAGTAGTTAATACTAAAGATATGGGACAAAGAAAATTAGCATACCCAATTAAAGATCAAGTTAGAGGATTCTATTATATTTTAAATGTAGAAGCTAGTAGCGAAGCAGTTAAAGAATTTGACAGAAAAGCTAAGATTGACAATAATATTTTAAGACATCTAATTATTAGAGAAGAGGAGTAATATATGAATAAAATAATATTAGTCGGAAGATTAGCTAGGGATCCAGAATATAGACAATCTACTAGCGGAATAGGAATGACTACATTTACAGTAGCAGCAACAAGAAACTTTAAAAATAAAGACGGAAATTATGATGCAGATTTCTTACCATGTGTATGCTATAGACAAACTGCTGAATTCGTAAACAGATACTTTAAAAAAGGAAACTTGATTAGTGTAGAAGGTAGAGTTCAAGTAAGAAATTATGATGCACAAGATGGAAGTAAGAGATATGTTACTGAAGTTGTTGTTGAAAATGTAGAGTTTGTTGGAGGAAAAAATGAAACTTCATCAAATAATAACGGTAGTGGTAACAATGGTTATTATGCTGACCCTGGGGTACAAAATACAGTTGATACAATGAGTACGCCAGAAGTAGATATACCAAGTTCTGATCCTTTTGAAAATTATGACAGTAACGTTGTATTAAGTGACAACGATTTACCATTCTAAAAAAGGAGGAAAATATGGCTGAATTTTATAAAAAGAAAAAAGTCTGCCAACTATGTGCTGGTAAGACTATTAAATATAGCGATGTTGCAATTATATCTAAATATATAAATGAAAAAGGTAAAATATTACCAAGAAGAATGACTGGAGCATGTGCTAAACATCAAAGAGAAATTGCTAAACAAGTTAAAAGAGCAAGATTTATGGCAATATTACCATATGTAAAATAACTATTCTAATTTGAATAGTTTTTAAATTAGTAAAAAAAGATAAACAAAACGTTTATCTAATTAATTATCTCTAGTATTATATATTAATCTAACTATTTGAAATAGCATAGCAAGGAAACTAGCGATATAAGTGAATGCAGCAGCTTTTAACACTTTACTACTACCACTTAACTCATCATCACGTACAAGATTAAGAGATTTTAATTCCTTCATGGCTCTTCTAGAAGCATCAAACTCAACAGGTAAAGTTACAAATTGAAATAATAAACCAACTAATAATAACCCTATACCTATATAATACAAATCAAGTATTTCACTTACTAACCCTAAAAATATAAACAATGTAGCAAATCTAGAACTAAAATTAACAATAGGTACAAGTTTACTTCTTAACCTCATAGGAGAATAACCTTCTTTATCCTGTATAGCATGTCCACATTCATGAGCAGCAACACTCACAGACGAAATAGAACATCCATCATAAATATCACTACTAAGTGAAACAGTTTTATTTCTAGGATCATAATGATCTGTTAAATTACCACTTATTTCTCTAATCTTAACATCTTTAAGTCCATTACTATCAAGTATCTTTCTAGCTACATCTTTACCAGAGATATTTGCTTCATTCCTAATTTGACTATAATTACTATAAGTACTATTAATAAGTACATTAGAAATTACCGGAAGCAATATAATTAATATTAATAATATTAAATCCATTTCCAATCACCAAAATAATTATAACATTCAATTGTGAAAATAATAAGAAATAATTATACAAAGCCTATACTTTTAACAACATTATTAGCCTTAGTGTTGTTTTTTATATACGATATTGTAATTTTAGGTCTATAATTAATTACTTTTTTCTTAGTAATAATTTCCTTACTTTTGATTTCACTTGCTTTATTAAAATCATGCTCATTTAATAATTTCTTTTTAAGAACATTAAGTTCTTTAATTTTAACATTATGTTCATCAGTATATTTTTTTCTTAAATAAATAGATGCTTTACTACAAATAGTATCTAATATTTCAATACTTCTATCAGGTTCTTTTTTATTGTTAATTTTATGTGAATTATTAGCAATATAATATAAAACATCATTTCCAATACTAACATTATGATAATTTTCATATTCTTTTTTAATTCCTAACAATATATTAACAACTTCTTCTTTATTTGGTTCTTTAATTATAACAGGAGTAAACCTTCTATTTAATGCTTTATCTTTATATATACTATTATAATATTCATTAGTAGTAGTAGCACCTATTAATTTAATACTAGAACGTGCTAAATATGGTTTTAAAATATTAGAAGCATCTATACTCCCTTCAGCACCACCAGCCCCAACAATAGTATGAATCTCATCAATAAATAAAATTGTATTTTTATTAGAAACACTTTTAATAACTGTCTCAAGTTTCTCTTCGAACTCACCTCTATATTTAGTACCACTAATTAAATTAGACATAGAAATAGATAATATTCTAGTATTTAAAAGAAAGTCAGGAACATCTTTATTTATAATTCTATATGCAAGTCCTTCGACAATAGCACTTTTACCAGTACCAGCTTCTCCTATTAAAATAGGATTACATTTATTTTTGCGACCAAGTATTTCAATCATCTCATTTATTTCTTTATCTCTACCTATAATATTTTTAGAAGGATTACTCATATAATTCCCATAGTTAATATCACTATCATCTTTAATTACTTTATAAAGCCCTGGCATATCAACACCCAAAGCATTTATAATAGACATTCCAATTCCTTCACCCTCTTCAATTATATAAAAAACAATATTATGAATATTATTATTACACTTATTGATTATTTTTTTAAGAAGAGGAGTATAAACAATACTTCTATCAGTTTTAGAACCATTAGTATATTTAAGAAGCATACTTTTAAAATTAGAATAATATATACCAAAATCATTTAATATATCTTTATCTTTGCAATCACTTTTAAGTATAGCAAGTAAAACATGTTCAGTCCCAACAAAAGGATGACATAATATAGAAGATTCTTCTTCACTAACTTTTAATATATCTACAACATCATTATTATAATTTATCATATTAATATTATGATTTAAAAACTATAAAATAAACATTGTTTAATAAAAAAACTGAATAGAACTAAAACATTCTATTCAGCATTTAAATTATAATCTATATTAATGCAGCAAGTAATAATACTACAAAAATAGCAATTAATAATTCAACTATAAACATCCAGTTTTTCTTAACATATTCTTTATAAGGAATATTTAAGTAAGAAAGACCTAATACTAACATAGCACTTGTTGGAACAATAAACATAGTTAAACCATATAATGATTGAACTAATAATCCAACTAAAGCATGGTTAGTAGTATTAGCAGCTACTTGAGCAACTACATAGTTAGAAACATACAACATATCAACATGTAAGAAAGAACCAAGTATTGTAGCTATAGATGCAAATAATAAATTGAACTTACTAGTAGCACCAAGAATCCATCCAGCAATAGTAGGATATGACATAGTATTACCAGTAAAGTAAACAACTGTATAAACAAGTACAACTATACCAGCAATTGGTACAATCTTTTTAATACCTTCAAGCATAGCATCAAAAGTATTTCTAAGACCTAATTTATATATGGCTCCGATAATTAATGAAGCAAATAAACACATAAGTCCCATTTCAGCATAATACCACTTACCAAATGCATTAACATTACCAAGAATAATAGATGCAAGAGCAGTATCATTTTTACCAACTGTCCATGAAGTAATTTTAGTCATTAAATCATCAAATACAGTAACACCAAATACACTACTCCAATTTACACAACCTAAAATCATAAGTACAAATAATATTGAGAATATTAATATAATTGGCCAAGCAGGATATTTATTATGTATTTCTTCACCTACAAATAAATCTTCAGCACTATCTTCTTTAATAGCTTTCTTTTCTTGTTTAACTAAGTATATAGCAAGTAAAGCATATGATACTACAAACATAGCAATTTTAAACCATATACCATCACTTAATACTACATCTTTAAGTACAGTATTTATTGTAACAACTATATTATAACTAATTGTACTACCAATAATACCAACTAAATAAGCACCAAATGTAGCCATAAAAGCAGTATTCTTATCATATTTCATATCAAGAATAATACTTATAATAGCAGGTATAAAAATAAAGGTAATTAAATTAAAATCAAATGTAGAAGTTAATAACGCTATAATTAAAGAACTACCTATTAAAAATGCTTTTTCCTTTCCTTTGAATTTACTTGCTATCTTTTCTGTAAGAGCTCTATATTTTCCCGTTTTACCAAGAACACCATAGAAAGCACCTATCATAAGAAGTAAAATAATTATTTGATTAAAGTAATCGAATTGAAATGCCCCAAATATTAATTGGAAAAAATCAAAAAATCCGATTCTATACATTCCAAGCTCAGATAACTCACTTCCAGTGAAATAACCAGCAGGAACTAACCAAGTAACTACCATAACAGCAAGTAGTACACATGTGATTATTGTAAATAATCCAGTTTTCTTTTTCATTACATTTCCTCCCATTAATTATTATATAACAAAAAAAGTAAGCATTTCAAGAACTTACCTTATTTTTATGGGATTTTCACATATTTTTCATTAGAGAATCAAGCTCATCATATAATTCATTTTCACTTGTAATATTAACAATTCTTTTTTTTGTTTCTTTACTATTAGGAATATATTTTAAATACCATAAAGCATGAGTTTTAATTAGCATAATAGCAAGTCTTTCACTAGTATTTTGCTTTAATAATTCATAATGTTTTTTAATCATACTAATTCTTTCACTAATAGTTGGTTCATCTATTATTCTATCATTCTCTATATATTCAATGCATTGCTTAATAAGCCAAGGATTTCCAAGAGAACCCCTTCCAATCATCACAGCATCACAACCAGTTTCTAAAAGCATTTTTTTAGCATCATATATAGTTTTAACATCTCCATTACCAATAACAGGTATATTAACACATTCTTTAACTTTTTTAATTAACTCCCAATCTGCATTCCCACTATAACCTTGTTCTCTAGTTCTAGCATGAAGAGCAATCGCACTTGCACCGGCTTCTTCACATACTTTAGCAACTTCAATGCAGTTAATATTTTTATCATTCCAACCACTTCTTATTTTAACTGTAACAGGTATATTAACATTATTAACAACACTAGAAACTATTTCTTTAATTTTATCAGGATTTTTTAACAATGCAGAACCAGCTTGTGATTTAACAGCAACTTTCGGAACAGGACAGCCCATATTAATATCTATAATGTCTGGATGAATATTTTCTTCAATAAACTTAGCTGCTTTTACAAAACTATCTGTATCACTTCCAAATATCTGAACACTTATAGGTCTATCACTTTCATTAATCTTCATCATATCAATAGTTTTTTCACTATTATACACAATTCCCATAGAACTAACCATCTCTGTATAAATTAATCCAGCACCCATACTTTTTAATATAGTTCTATAACTTAAATCAGAAACACCAGCCATAGGTGCACATACAACTCTATTTTCTATCTTAACATTTCCAATCTTCCACATAATTCCTCACAAATAATATTAATTATACTATGAAATAAGCAAAATAAAAAGAGAAATATTTTCTCTTTAAAATCTAATTTCCACTAGCACTAACAACTTTTTCAGTTACAGTACAAGTCATATTCTTATTAACATTAGGTATCTTATAAGTAACACTATTGTCAGTAGAATTAACTGTTTTAGCAGGTTCTGTCCCATCACAATCCATTTTAACAAGTTCATATCCAGTATCAGCTTTTAATGTAAACTCAGCAGTAGCATTTTTATTAACTTCTTGAGAAGTACTTCCTTTAGTAACTTTAATATGTTCTGGCATTGTAAGTGATACTTTAAACTTTTCAACTTTAACAGGTGTAAACTTAATAGTACATTCAGTATTATCAGTTAACTTATCAATAACTACAACAGATTTAGATTGATCATAAGTAGCAACTTGATTATTAGTACATGTAATTTTAGCATTATTAGCGAACTCATAATTTTTATTAGGAGTAGCAAGTGATGAAATATTTTTACCATATTCAACAGTTAATTGATTATCTCCAGTACCATTTTCAGCTTTAAGTTTAAATGTTAAAGATTTTATTTTAAATACAACCTTACAAGCAACATCTTCAGTTATAGCATTTATTGATAAAACATTATTATCTTTATCCCAACTTGCCTCTTTATTATTTGAACATATTACAGAGTCATACTCATATCCTTCATGAGGTTTGATTTTAAATATACCATTTTTTTCCCTAGCAACTTTAGTATCTTGATTAGCATCAACTTCACCACCAGTTACTGTAAGAGTAACATCATAATTAGCCCTATTAAAATATAAACTACATGTTGAAACTTTTTCTTCACTAGGAACAAATTCCCAAGTATTAGTATCAAATGTACCTGTTAAATTATTAGTACATGATGAATTAGTAAATACTATATCATTAGTTGTTGTTTCAACTAAACTACTACTAGTAGCATCAATATAAGACTTTTTATTGCTAACTAATTCTTTAGTAACTAGTGTCCCATCTAAATAATATACATATTTTATTTTATCTTTATTATCACTCGGAACATCTGGCTTAGTTTTGTTCGCTTCCATATAACCAATAGCGCCTCCAGCAAAACATAAAACACTTAATATTCCAAGTAAAACAATTAAACCTTTTTTCATTATCTTTCTCCCTTATTATTAACTATATTTTATAATCTTATATGCACTTTGTCAAGAATAAATACATGTCAGTAAAACTTTAGAAACATATAAAATATACGATTTTTTATAAAAAATGCCTATTTTTATATAAAAAACTCAAATAATGTTTGACTTTTTAATATACATTTTATATAATACATTCGGTACATTTGAATGAGGCGTAATATCTGTGGGAAGGATATTATGATGATTTCGAAGAAGGAGTATAATAATGAAAACATTTATGTTAAGAAAAGAAGACGTTAAACATGATTGGTATGTTATTGATGCTGAAGGTAAAACATTAGGTAAGGTTGCAACACTTGCTGCTAGTGTACTTCGTGGAAAAAACAAGCCAACATTCACACCACATGTAGATTGTGGAGATAATGTAATAATTATCAATGCTGAAAAAGCAGTACTTACAGGAAATAAGTTAGATCAAAAGATGTACTATAATCATAGTGGATATCCAGGAGGACTTAGAGAAAGAACTGCTAAAACTATGAAAGAAAAATATCCTGTAGAAATGGTAGAAAGAGCTGTTAAAGGAATGTTACCAAAAGGTAGACTAGGAAGAGAAATGTATAGAAAACTATTTGTATATGCAGGTAGTGAACATAAACATGCAGCTCAAAAACCACAAAATTTGGAGGTAAAGTAAAATGGCAAAAGAAGAAACTAGATACACTGCTGTAGGAAGAAGAAAAAGAAGTACAGCAAATGTTATATTAACAAAAGGAACAGGTAAAATTACTGTTAATGGAGTAGATGTTAAAGACTATTTACCATATGAAACATTAATTCTAGACTTAATGCAACCATTAGAATTAACAGAAAACAAAGACAAATATGATGTTATTGTTAATGTTAAAGGTGGCGGATTCAGTGGACAAACTGGAGCTATAAGATTAGGAATTGCAAGAGCTTTACTTCTAGCAAATGGAGAAAATAGAGAAGTTCTAAAATCAAATAAAATGATTAAAAGAGACCCAAGAAGTAAAGAAAGAAAGAAATACGGACTTAAGAAAGCACGTAGAGCACCTCAATTCTCTAAGAGATAGTAAAATCTATAATAAAATACTCAGTAGTTATAATCTGCTGAGTTTTATTATGAAAAAATAATAACAAATGATATAATAAAAAAGGTGAAATATGAAAAACAAAATTAATATAATAACATACACAACTATAATACTAGCAATAATTAACATTCTATTTTTAACTTATAATCAAAACTATAAATTAACATATATTAACATTATAATTATATCTATATTGCTTTCGTTAATTATATATTTTAGTGGAATTATTATAAACAAAAAAGATAATTATAAAAAGAATATAAATATTTATCTATCACTATATATAGTAATGTTAATCATAGTAACATTATTAAGTGGAAGATTACATTTAACATTAATTAACAAAGAATATTTTAATTACTATATGAAACTATTTAATATTATTCCATTCAAGAATATAATTGAGTTTTTAAAAGGTACCGAAGAAATAACAGCAATCATATATAACTTATTAGGGAATATGTTATTATTAGTTCCATTATCTTATTTATTAATATTAAAAGATAAAAAATACGAAAACACAAAACTACAATTTAAAATAATATCATCAACATCTATCCTAATAGAAACACTACAATTACTTTTATCATGCGGAATATTTGATATAGACGATTACATTTTAAATGTATCTGGAGCACTACTATTCTTACTATTTTATAAAAAGACTAATTTAAAGAGAATAAACAATCTATTTTTCACATCTATTAACATTAAAAAATCTATAAAATATTTTATATATATTATACTAACAATATTAACATTATATTTTAATTATTATTTAATAAATGACTATAACATTAAAACAAAAGACATAATTGAAAAAACTTATTATGTAGAAGAAACAAATAAAATAAGAAAAATAGAAACAACTAACTATAATATATATTTAATAAATGTAGAAGTAGAATATAAAAGTAAATATAAAATGAGAATGTCATTATATCAAAGTTTAAAAAAAGAATATCTAACAAAAGAAGAAATAGAAAAAGACTTTAACTTTAATAATATTAGTACAAACGATAATATGAAAATATATAAAGATGACTCTCAAAACATAACATTTGTATTATGCAAAAATAATGATATATATGTAGGAAATAAAGAATTAAATATAGATAACAATATTTGTTCAAATAAATAAAAAACATAAAAAATATTTACAATTTTCATAAAAAGTACAAAAATGAGTTTTAAAATATACTTATAAATGTTATAATTCTATAAGGTAGGAGAGTGTTATTATGGCAGCTAAAACCTTTAAAAGTTTAGATGAACAAATAGAAATCTTAAAAAGCAAAGGACTTACAATACTTGATTATGACAAAACAAAAGAGATACTTTTAAGAGAGAACTATTTCTTCATAAATGGTTATAGGTCACCATTTTATCAGACAGGATGTAAGAAGTTTATAGAAGGAACTACTTTTGACGAAATGTATGCATTATTTACATTCGATAGATACTTTAGAAATATAATATTTAAAAATATATTAATAGTTGAAAACAACTATAAATCCATATTCAGTTACGTTATGAGTAGGAAATACGGTTATAAAGAAAAAGACTATTTAAATGTTAATAATTTTGATAGGAGTAGAGAAAAGCAAAGACAAATTAATGATTTAATAAGAAAATTAAAAAGACAAATCAGAATTAATGGTTCACAGCATGAAGCAACATCTCACTATATCAATAATTATGGTTATATACCAATGTGGGTTGGAATCAAAGTATTAAGTTTTGGTATAATTAGTGAGTTTTATAGTATCCTAAAAAGAGAAGATAGAGAAGAAATAGCTTCCTATTATGGAAATATACATACCGAAGCATTAGAAGATTATCTAGTAGTAGCATCTAATTATAGAAATATATGTGCACACGAAGATATATTATATAATCATAGAATACAAAAAGAATTACCAGCAACAAAATATCACGAACTACTAGATATACCAAAAATGGATGGAGAATATATATATGGAATACATGATATATTTGGATTGATAATTATATTAAAACATCTACTAACAAAAAGTGATTTCAAAATGATGATAAATGAAATTAATTATGAAATCGAATGGTTAAGTCAAAAATTAAAAAGCATTAAAATAGATAAAATACTTTATAGAATGGGATTTCCACAAAAATATAACGATATAGTTTATATGGAATAGAAAGGACATTTATGGAAAAGAACAGATTAGCAAAAACAATATTAATAGCATTTTTATGCTTAGTTATGGGATCGGGATTAACTTACTGTATTATTAAATATTATCCAGGTTTTACTAAAACAATTAATACAGTTAAAAAAGAAGTAACAGTAAATGAAAATGGTATTTCTGATGGAATAGAAGCAGTATATGATTCGGTTGTAACAATTCAAAATTATCAAGCAGGTAAATTAAAAGGACTAGGTAGTGGATTTATTTATGATAAAACAGGCCTAATTATGACTAATAATCATGTAATAGCATCAGCAACTGAATTAAAAGTCATATTAAGTGATGGAACATCTATTGGCGCCACAGTAATTGGAAGCGATGAATATGCAGATATAGCAGTAATTAAAATAGATGAAAAATATGTAACAAGTGTAGCTACTTTAGGAAGTAGTGAAAAATCTAAATTAGGAGATACAGTATTTGCAGTTGGAACACCAATGAGTACAGAATATAGAGGAACTGTAACAAGAGGAATTATAAGTGGAAAAGATAGAATGGTTACTGTTTCATCTGAAGGCTCAAGTGACTGGATAATGAATGTTATGCAAACAGATGCAGCAATTAACCCAGGAAATAGCGGTGGACCATTATGTAATGTAAGTGGTGAAGTAATAGGAATAAACAATATGAAAATAGTTGAATCTTCAATCGAAGGAATAGGATTTGCAATACCAATTGAAGATGCATTAACATATGCTAACAAAATAGTTAATAACGAAGAAATTAAAAGAGCATATTTAGGAATACAAATGACAGATATATCTTCTGTATCATCTTATTCATTAAGAAAAGAAGGAATCTCCTTAAGTAAAAATATAACTTCAGGTGTAATAGTATTATCAGTATTAGATAATACTCCTGCAAGTGAAGCTAAAATAGAAAAAGGAGACGTAATAACAAGATTAGAAAATTATAAAACAGATACCGTTGCAGAACTAAGATATTATTTATATAAATATAATCCGGGAGATAAAGTAGAATTAACATTAATAAGAGATGGAAACGAAAGAAAAGTAACTGTAACATTAGGTTCAAATTAAGATGGTTAAAAAAATCATCTTTTTTCTTAAAAACCATGTAAACTATACATAAACCCTTTAAAAAAACATTAAAATTAGTTATAATTATAAAAGAAAATAGAAGAGGTATATTATGGACAGTGAAAAATATTTAAATAAAAAAGAATTACTTAAAAAATTAAATACATCTGCATCAGGTCTAAAAGTATCAGAAGCAGGAAAAAGAATAAATAAATATGGATTAAATGAATTACCAGAAGAAAAACAAAAAAGTTTATTTTCCATATTTTTAAGTTCATTTAATGACCCAATTATATATGTATTATTAGTAGCGGCAATTCTATCATTTGCAGTTAAAGAAACATTAGATGCATGTGCCATATTATTTATAATATTAGTAGACGCAATTGTTTCAACAATACAAGAATATAATGCAAATAAAAATAGTTTAGCTTTAAAAAACCTAATAAAATTACATACTAAAGTTATAAGAGGAAATAAATACTATGAAATAGAATCAAAATATATAGTTCCAGGAGATATTATAGTAATTGAACCAGGTACTAAAATGTCAGCAGATGTAAGAATATTAGAATCTAAAAACCTAGTAGTCGATGAATCTATTTTAACAGGCGAAAGCATTGGAGTTGAAAAAAGTGCTAGTGAAACTAAATCAAATGTGAAACAAAAGAAAAATATTTTATATAGTGGAACATCTGTTATAACAGGTTACGGAATAGGTGTTGCTGAGTATACGGGTTTGAATACAGAACTTGGAAAAATAGCACAAAAGGTAACAACAAGTGAAGATGAAAAATCACCATTAACAATTAGAATGGAAAAGTTTTCAAAACAAATAACCCTTATTATAATAATAGTTTCAATTATAATAGGTCTTGTATTAGTACTAAAAGGTAATAAATTATTTGATATTTTTATATCAGTCATAGCTCTTTCAGTTTCAGCAATGCCAGAAGGTTTACCACTTGCGATAACTATGGCTTTAACAATTGGATCAAATAAAATGGGTAAAAAGAATGTAATAGTTAAAAAATTAAATTGTGTAGAAAGTTTAGGAAGTTGTACTGTAATAGCTAGTGACAAAACTGGAACATTAACTGTTAATGAACAAACAGCAAAAAGAATATTATTATTTGATGGAAGTGAATATGAAGTAACAGGTTCTGGGTATGAAATAAATGGAGAAATAAGACCACTTAACAATAGTAAAATATCAGAAGCAAAAAGAATAGCAAAATTAGGATTTATAAATAATGAAGCTGTTTTTGAAAAAGATATAAATGGAGAATATAAAAAATTAGGGGACTCTATAGATATAGCATTTAAAGTATTGGCACAAAAATCTGGCTCTATTGTAAATGAAGATATAATAATCGATAAGATTCCATATGAATCAGAAAATAAATATTCAGCAGTATTTTATAAAGAAAAATCAGAAGTAAGATGTACTGCTAAAGGCTCAGTAGAAGTAATTATAGATTTTTGTAAAAATATTAAAAAAGAAGAAAAAGAAAAAATAATGAATCAAAATGAATATTTAGCATCTAGAGGATATAGGGTAATTGCTTTGTGTGATGGAGTTATAAAAGAAAATAGCAAATATACAGAAGAAGATATTAAAAACTTAGATTTCATAGGACTAGTAGGATTTATAGATCCAGTTAGAAAAGAAGCAAAAGAATCAGTTAGAAAATGCAAAATGGCTGGTATAAAAGTACTTATGATAACAGGGGACCACGCACTTACTGCTCTTGAAGTCGCAAAAGAATTAAGAATAGCGGACTCTCGTGAAGAAGTAGCTACAAGTGAAGAATTAGAAAACTTAATAAACAATGATGAAGATTTTGATAATTATATAAAGAATAAAACAGTATTTGCAAGAGTCACACCACTACAAAAATTAAAAATAGTAGAATCATTAAAAAGACAAGGTGAGTTTGTAGCTGTAACAGGAGATGGGGTAAATGACGCTCCAGCAATAAAAGCAGCTAATATAGGTATTGCTATGGGAAGCGGTACTGATGTAGCAAAAGAAACAGCAAAAATGATTATAATGGATGATAACTTCTCATCAATAGTAAATGGTATAGAAGAAGGAAGAAACGCTTATGCAAACATAAGAAAAATATCACTATTCTTATTATCATGTGGATTAGCAGAAGTATTATTCTTTATTCTAGCAATAATATTTAACATGCCAATACCATTAGTTGCAATTCAACTACTATGGCTAAATCTAGTAACAGATGGACTTCAAGATATGGCTCTATCATTTGAAAGAGAACCAGATACAATAATGAAAGAAAAGCCAAGAAATCCAAAAGAAGGATTATTTGATAAATCTCTAGTAACATCATTATTAATATCAGGACTATATATGGGAATAGTAGTATTTGGTATATGGGTATTCATGATAAAAGTATTAAATATAGATATTTTAGTAGCAAGAGGGTACATTTTATTACTAATGGTATTCATGCAAAACTTTCATGTATTTAACTGTAGAAGTGAAAGAAAAAGTGTTTTTGAAAACAAATTAAAAAACAACAAAATACTAGCATTTTCAATAATATCATCATTACTATTACAAATAATAGTTATGGAAATAGACCCATTAGCAAACCTATTACAAACGACAAGTATTCCATATTTACACATGTTAATATTAATATTACTAGCATGTCCAATTATATTTGTAATGGAATTATATAAATACTTAAGAAACAAAAATATAAACTAACAAAATATTAACAATTGTTATATAATAAATAAGGAAAGATGTGATTATATGAAGAAAAATATTTTATTATTAATAAATGGATTTGGTGTAGAACAAGTAGATTCTTATAATATATATAGTAAAGAAGTAATGCCTAATTTAGATAGATTAACTACAGAATGGTTATTCTCATCTTTACAATCAAAAGAATTAGATTATAAAGAGGGATATAGAAAGTTTAGTATAGGAATAAATGAAGCATTAACATATAACATAATAGAGCAAGAAGTATTAAGCGAAAACTATGCAAATAACGTGCTTTATAAAAGTATTCTAGATGAAATATCTAATAGCAAAAAAACATTACATATCTTCTGTTTCTTTGAAAATGAGAAAACGATAAATCAATTACTAGCATTTCTGAAGAAAGCAGACTCTCTTGGAATAAAAGTATTAGTCCACTTAATATTATGCCAAAAGAGCTTAAGAAGTTATAAAGAAATGGATAAAACTCTAGTAAGATTAAATTATGAGTTTAATAATATAAAAATAGGGCTAGTAACAGGATTAAATAATCTAAGCGATGCTGCAGGAATAAGAGATATAGAAAAAGCATTAATTGGAAACTTCGTAGAAAAATGGAAAGATTTATCTAAAAAAATCGGTGTACTAAGTGATACCAAATCATTACCAGTAAACGCAAGAACATTCTCTATGTCAGAAAATGTAACTATATCCAATGACGATAAAATAATATTCTTTAATTATTTTCAAGCAGATGTTAGACATCTAATAAATATTATTTCATCTCAGCAATCAAACCCAAATCTAAATCCAAACACAATCAAATATTATTCATTATTTCCAGTAGTAACAGAAGTAAGCGTACCATTTATGTATAACTATGCTGTATCATCAACTTACTTACTAGATTCAATGAACAAAATAAATGCAAGAACAATAGTATTTGACAAAAAAGAAAATACAGGTTATATTAACTATTATCTTACTGGATTAAGAAGCAAAATAGATAATAATCTACAATACTACTTCACAGATGATAATATTTTATATGACTCTACTAGATTAATACCATACTTAACATCATTAGAAAACGAATTAATAATATTAAATTATGAAATAGATTCATGTAAAACAATAGAAGAAATACAAAATAAACTAACAACTATTGACACAATGATAGGACTTATAGAAAAGATGGTATTAGAAAATAACTATGCACTATTCATAACATCTTTTTATGGAATAGAAAAAGAAATGATGAATAACAAATTAGAATTACAAAAAGTAAACTTTACCAATAAAGTACCATTATTACTAGTAGATAAATCATATTCAGTATCTAACTATCATTTAAATAACGGAACACTATATGATTTATCAAATACTATTATAAATAATATAAATCCAGCATATAAAACAAGAAGTTTAATTAAGAAAAAAAGTAGTTTACTATCAATATTCTTTAAGAAAAAGAAAAAGGAGGAAAAATGAAAACAACATTTAAAAGAATTGGGGCATACATAATAGATATGTTCATTATATTAACAATCGTAACATTATTTTCTAAAATAGAAATATTAAATCCAAGTAAAGAAGAATATAATGAAATAATGACAGAATATAAAGAAGTATATAATGACTACATGACAGGAATAACAGAAGGAAATACTAATATGGAAGAGAATATAACAAAACTAAATGATTTAAGTTATAAAGTATCTAAATATTCAGTTCCAACTACAATAATTAATATATTTGTAAGCATCGTATATTTCGTATTATTTGCATATCTAAACAAAGGTCAAACTATAGGTAAGAAGATACTAGGTATTAAAGTAGTTGATAATAAAACAGGGAAAAATCCATCATTTATAAAAGTACTATTAAGAGGAATTATATTATATGGATATATTACATCTATCGCTTCAACATTAATATTAGCTCTAGCATCAAAATCAACATATTTAAGTAGTTATACTTACTTATCATTTGTAGAAACAACATTATTACTATTATCATTCGCATTTATACTATTTAGAGAAGATACAAGAGGTTTACATGATTTAATAGCGGGTACAAAAGTAGTTAATGCTAAAACAATAGCTGAGGAGATAAAGGAGATAAAATGAAAATAGGTATAGCAAATGACCATCATGGAGTAGATCTTAAAAAAAGAATTATCTCATATTTAGAAAAAAATAATATAAGTTATATAAACTATGGATGTGATGAAAAAGACAATATAGATTATATAGACTATGCAGTTAAGTTATGCACAGGAATTAACAATAAAGAATGTGATCTTGGAATATTAATATGTGGGACAGGTATTGGAATGAGTATAGTTGCCAATAAAATACCAGGAATAATATGCGGAAAAGTAAACACAAAAGAAGAAGCAAGATTAATTAAAGAACATAATATGGCAAATGTAATGTCACTTTCTGAATATACAGAAGATTTAGAAAACATATTACATAATTTCATTTGTACAGAATATTCAAAAGAAGAAAGACATATTAGAAGAAATAAAAAAATAAAAGAATTGGAGAAAAAATATGAATAAAACATTATTAAATATCGCAGGAATTATATCATTAATTTTTGGTATAATCTGTACGATAACAATAATCGGAGCAATAGTTGGTATTCCAATGATAATCGGAGGAAACAAACTAAGAGAACTATCAAATATGGATGATAGCGAAATATATAAAAATAAAGACACATTAATTATATGGATGGTAGTATTCTTATTTATCAATCAAATAAGCGCAGTATTAATACTAATATATTATATAATGTTAGAATCATCTATGACTAGTAATAATACAAAAGAAAACACTATAGATAAATATGATGAATTAGAAAAACTAAATAATCTATATAAAGAAAAAGTATTAACAAAAGAAGAGTTTGAAAAAGAAAAAGAAAGAATATTAAATAGTTAATGAGCATATAATATACTATGAAAAAGAAAATCATAGTATTTTTTATTATGTTATTTTTATTGTTACTTTCATATATTAATAAAGATATAACCAAAGAAATAATAGAAACAAAATCAGAAAATGTTGAAACATCAAACATTGAAAAAGAAGATAACATTAAAAAAGTATCAATAAATTATAATAATAAAAATGAAACATTAGAATTAGAAGAATATGTAACAGGAGTATTAGCTTGTGAAATGCCGGCATCGTTTGATATAGAAGCATTAAAAGCCTTATCTGTATCAGCAAGAACATACGCAGTATATAAGATGTATAAAAACAAAGATTATGTATTAAAAACAACTACAAAAGACCAATGCTACATTGATAAAGAAACTATGAAAAATAAATGGAAAAATAATTATGATAAATACTATAATAAAATATTAAAGGCCACTAATGAAACAAATAATCAAATCTTAACATATAATGATGAGCCAATAATAGCATTTTACTTTTCTATTTCAAATGGAAAAACAGAAAACGTAGAAAATGTTTTTAGTCAAAAATTAGATTATTTAGTAAGTGTAGACTCTTCATATGATAAAAAATATAACTATAAAGAATCTACTATCACTATAGATTTAAAAGACTTTTATAACAAACTAAATATATCAAAAATAGAAAACATAGATATAGAAAAAACATCTTCAGGAAGAGTAAACTATATAAAAATAAATAATACTAAATATAAAGGAACTACATTTAGAACTATGTTTAATCTAAAGTCTACTGATTTTGAAATTAAAATAAATAATGATAAGGTTAATATTACAACAAAAGGATATGGTCATGGAGTAGGATTAAGTGAATATGGAGCTAACGCTATGGCTTTAGAAGGCTTTAAATATGATGAAATATTATCACATTATTATAAAAATACAAAATTAGTGAATAATTATTAAAAAAGTGTTAAATCTATAACTAGGAGAGTGAAAGATGAATAGTTATAGAAAATATTTAGTACCATCTATATATGTATTTGCAGTGTTTGCTTTAGTAATAAGTGTAATAATGGTTTTATCAGGTATTAACAAATACATAAATGAAGAAACAAATTATAAATACACACTAGATAATGTATTTGACAAAGAAACAATACCTGTTAATGGAGTAAAACAAAATACTAATGAAATAGTAAGACCATATATATCAGATACAGTTACAATAGGAAAATACTTCTATGATAAAGATTCAAAAGCATCAAAACAACAATCTTCAATTATAGAATATAATGGTTCATATATTCAGAACACTGGAACAGACTATGTAAACGCAGATGACTTTGATATAGTATCTATATCAGACGGTGAAATTGTATCTATAGAAGACAGTGAAATATATGGAAAAGTAATTACTATAAAACATAATGACAATTTTATATCTGTTTATAGTAATGTATCAGATGTACTAGTAAATGTAGGCTATAAGGTCACAAAAGGAGAAATAATTGCTAGTACAACAAAATCAAAATTAGATAAAGAAAAATCATTATTACACTTTGAAGTATATTATAAAAATAAAGCAGTAAATCCTGAAACACTATATACCTTATCAATAGAAGATTTTAAATAGTCTTCTTTTTGTTTGCTATATTTTAATTTGTAATTTATTTCTTATTGTGGTATATTAATAGTGTTGTTTATACGAAGGTGCGATTATGATAAAATTTATATTAGTTGATGATAACGAAAGACATTCGAAGTTAGTAAAGAAAGTTATAATCTCATATATGATGAAAAACAAATTAGATTTTACCATAGATATATTTAATGATGATAACAAACCATTAAGAGATTATATTAAGAATAGAAAATACGATTCAATATATATTTTAGATATAGAATTACCCTCTGGTGATGGTATAGAAGTAGCAAGGTATATAAGGAATGTAATTAACGATTGGAGAAGTCCTATAATATTTTATACATCACATGATAATCTTTTATATGACATGTATATTGAAAAGATGCAAATATTAGATTTCATATCAAAAGCAGTAGATATTGAACCACCACTTATAGAAGATTTAGATTTAAGTTTCAATATGCTAAATCTGTCAGATGCGTTAAGATTTGTATATTGTAGTACAGAACACACAATAGCATTTAATGATATAAACTATATTCAAAGAAATGATAGAAACACTTTAATATTTAGTAAGAAAAATAAACATGAATGTAACATGTCGATTAAAGCTTTAAAAGCACAATTACCAAAAGACTTTATGATTACAAATAAAGGAATAATAGTTAACATGAGAAATATAGAAAGTCTAGATTGGAAGACATGCAAAGTAAAGTTTAAAAATGGCACATGTGCCTATGTGTTATCTAAGAAACATAAGAAGGAGATAGACAAATACTATGAAAATTGACGTAATGATGTTGTTATCTTCTAGTATATCTGCATATTTATATGTTCTATGCTATTCAAGAATATCAAATCAAAAATTAAAATATAATATTAAAAACATTTTATTAATACTACTTCAAGGACTAATATTTATAATTAATACATATTATTTAAGCAATATAGGTATGCTAAACAATATCATAATAAATGTTATAACTTTAACACTAACATATTATTGGATTTATAATGATAACTTATCTGAAGCATTCATGAAAGGCATTACGATGTATATCGTTATTGTACTTTACGAATTACTATTTTCGTTATTCCTAACTTTATTAAATGTATTCAGTGTGAACACCTTTAATAGTTCTATGTTAATGAAAACAATATTTTCAGCTTTGATTTTACTCAGTACCTATTTAACACTAAGTATTAAATCTGTAAATAAAATATGTGACAAAATAGCGACTAAATCAAATGACAAAGTTACAAAGACACTACTAATAATTGGAATATTATTTTTAGTATTTATAGATATAAAGTATGCTAGTAGTATGAAAAATTATAATTATTTTACAAATATATTTTTAACTATATGCTTCATAATAGTAGTTAGTATATGTGTTTATACAAACTATAAATCAATGCAAGAAATAAATAAAATAGATACACTACTTGAATTTATAGCTAAATATGAAAAAGCAATAGATAAAGATAGAATTAACAGACATGAAATGTTAAATAATTTATTACTACTAAGAAGTTTTAAAAATAGAAACTCAAAAGAATTTGAAGAAACAATAAATGATTTAATAGAAACTTATAATAATAAAAATATAAAACCAATAAAGAATGTATTTACTCTTCCACAAGGATTAAAAGGTATAATATATTATAAAATGAAAGATGCAGAAATGGATAATATTAACTTTAATGTTAAAATATCTCCGAAAGTAGCTTCAGTCATTAAGAAAATTAATAATAAAGATTATACTAAGTTATGTAAAATAATAGGTATAACATTAGATAACGCAAACGAAGCAGCTAAAGTTAGTAAAAAGAAATTAGTTTTAGTTGAAGCATATGAAATAAATAAAGAAGTACATATAGTAATTTCTAATACTTGTAAAAATAAAGTTGATATAGAAAACATGGATAAGAAAAATTATTCTTCAAAAGGTAAAAAGAGAGGATTAGGATTATATATTGCAAACACTTTATTAAAAGAAAGTAATAATATAACAATGACAAGAAGTTTTCAAAACTATATTTTTACTACAGAAATCATAGCAAAATAAAAAAAACCACTTAATTAAAAGTGACTTTTTTTAAAAAGATTAATTATAATAAACTTTCAGGCATTTCAGCTTCATCAAATATTACACCCCAGCATCCAAATGTAGCAGTTTTAGCAATGAAAGCTCCAATAGCAGCTAATAGTTCAAACATGTTATATCCTCCTTTCTCTATAATTTCTATAGTTATTATATTTAACTCCAAACAACTTATATGTAACAGGGTTTATGACAATAGCGTCAAGTACCAACGAATAAAATAGTAAAGAAGTCACATAAGCGTTTTGAAGTAGAAATATCATAATTATATAGATAAGTGATGAGATAATACTCATTATTTTAAATATAATTCTTTTCTTTTTATTAATAAGAGGTCTTTTTTCAGTATCAGCGGGTGCAAATAAACAAATATTAACAAATGATATTAAAGAAATTATATAAATGATATTAATATTGAAATTATAATTTTTAATCAAATAAGGAACTAACGTAAATATAATTATTGATGAAATCCAACACTGATAACTCTTTTTAGTGTGAACTCCGAAACTAGTAAGTCTAAGTATACTAAACATTAAGAGAAATAATAAACATTCTTTGAAAGTATTAATTATAAGATTAATTCCTAAGATAACTATTATTTTAGTAATAGTTAAGTATAAAGAAGATAATCCATATTTAATCTCAAGAAGTTTTGTTTTGTCATAAGAAGTATTATTTTTAATTTTCATCATTGCTTGATTAATAATTAAATCTCTCATACCCACCTCGTGATTTGAGTATATAATAAATAAAACGTAATTTGTTAAAAATGTCGTTAAGTGTCGATTTTCATGTATTAAAGTAATGATTTAAAACTAGCAATAAAAAAATAAAAATAAAAGCGTTTATGCAAAAAAATAATACTTTAAGACAAATAGTAAAAAATATGTCGAAACTTTGGGTATACTTTTAATTGCAACAGGCACAATAATAATTTATCATTAAATTATAGAAGGAAGGAGTGAATAATATTATGTGTAGAGGTAAAGTAAAGTGGTTTAATAATGAGAAAGGGTATGGATTTATAGAAAATCAAGTTGATCCAACAAAAGATATATTTGTTCATTATAGTGCGATATTAGGTGAAGGATACAAAACATTAGATGAAGGTGCGATAGTAGATTTTACATTAATAGAGACACCAAATGGAAATCAAGCAATCAATGTTATCAAAACACAAACTACAACTGTATAACACATATGAAAATTATGTGTTATTTTCATATGTTAATAGAAAAATAATAAATAATATGATATAGTATAACTAGGAGGATAAATATGAAATATAATATAAGAGGAAAGAAAATTGAGGTTACTGATGCCATTAGAGATTATATGGCAAGTAAAATTGAAAGACTAGAAAAATATTTAGACGACAATGATGAAGTAGAAGCAAAAGCAGTTGTTTCTACAAAAGGAAAGGAACAAAAAGTAGAAGTAACTATATGGAGTGGTAAATATAATATAAGAGCTGAAGAATCATCAGATGACTTATACGCCGCTATGGATTTAGTTATAGATAAATTAGAAAGACAATTTAAAAAATATAAAGATAAAATTAATGATAAAAGAAGAAAAGAGACTATTAAAGAAATAGATACGGAAGATGTAAAAGATTTAGAAGAAAAAGAAGTTATTGTTAGAAGGAAAGAAGTATATCTAAAACCAATAGATGAGGAAGAGGCAATAATTCAAATGGAATTACTTGACCATACATTCTTTGTATATAAAGACAGTAATACAAATAAAATTAATGTTGTATATAAGAGAAATGATGGAGATTATGGAGTAATCGAAGCAAATTAACAAACAAGACTTGAAAAAGTCTTTTTCTTTTGTATAATAAAGACTTAAGGAGCCATATGAAAAAGTATACTAAAGAAAATATTATTGTATTAGATAATGAGTATTATCATAATATATCACTAAATGAGCCACTATGTTTATATGGTGAATATATATTAAAAGAACTATTAGATGAACTTTTAACTAGTAGATATTATAGTAAAATAATAAAAACAATAAAGCAGGAAAAAGATAGCAAAATATTATTTATGGTAAATAAAAATAATAATTTATATATAGTAAGTTCAATAAGTTTAAGAAATATAATAAGATACTATGAAAAAACTAACGATTTATTAACAAGAATAAAAATTAATTATATGAAAACTCTAATGGACTATAAAAGATTACTAAATATAAACAAATTATTAACATATAAAATAGATAATAAGATAATAGAAATAAGTACTAAAGAAATAATAGAATTAATTGTTGATGGAAATATAGATTTTATAGAAAATAAAAATATTGAATTAGAAGAACTTTTATATATAATAAAAGATTATATTAAAGAAAACGCATTATTTTTAAAATATTATTTTAGTGATAATATTATTAATTCTTGTAATGAAAAATTATCATATTTTAAAAATGATTATGAAGCAGTAAATACATATGTAAACACTAATGACAATTTTATAGACCAATATGAAATAGATAAAGAATTAGAAAAATATATCTTATCCAAAATACCAAAAGAATATAACAAAATACAAAAAAGTATATATGTATATTATAAATTATGTACAATTTTATCTTATGATGATGACTTTTATTTGACAAAAAATAATTATTTGGGTTTGCCAGATTCTTGTAATTTAAAAGCTATAAATGAAATTACACTTATAAATAATAAAGTAAAATGCTATGAGTTTACAAGAATATATGCAAAGTTATTAAAGAAATTAGGTATAAACTATAAAGTAGAATCATTAACTAGTGATTATGGTGTGTCACATGAATATTTAACTTATAGGGTAGGAAAATATCTAATCAAAGCAGATTCAACAAAAAGTATAATCTTTGGTGATATGGCAAACATCAAAACAGGTGGTTTACCAGAAGGATTAGAGTGTACAAATAAAAATATTAAAACTAATTTAGAGTTCGAAAAACAAAAAATCGAAATATATAAAAAGGTAAGAAATGAGTATAAAAAAGAAAATGAAAAAGAAAGTAAACCTACAATAGTCTTTTTCAAAAGTTTAACAGGAATTAACAATAAATTAAAAGAAAAAATATTATATTTTGTCCAAAAGACAAATGAAACTAACCTTGAAGGAATTGATTTAATAAACAAATTATTAACACTGGAAAATTACATATTCACAGAAAGAGAAAAAGAATATAATATTAACTTATGTGTTATTAAAGAAAATTTAGATAATAAATGTAGAACAAGAATAATATTAACAATAAATAATGAAGATTATTATGGTGAAAATAATAAATATTATATAGCAGATGAATCATTTAAAGAAATAACTAAAGAAGAACTTGAGAAAAGATTTAATAGCGGAAAATATGAATATAAAAAGAATAGTACGTTCAAAGTGCCAGGATTAAATATATATAGTGATAGTATAAAGTTGCGAAAAATGCGAAATTAACGATATTTCTTTAAATAAGAATATTTATTTGATATAATAACTAGTATGGAGATGATAATATGAGTATATTTAAAAACTTATTTGATTATGAAACAAAAGAATTAAAGAAAATAAATAAATTAGTTGATGAAATAGAAGCACTTGATGATGAAATGACTAACATGAAAGATATTGAATTACAAGCTAAAACGGCTGAGTTTAAAACTAGATTAAAAAATGGCGAAACACTTGATGATATATTAATTGAAGCATTTGCAGTAGCAAGAGAAGCTTGTAAAAGAACAATTAAAGAAAAACCATTTAGAGTACAGTTAATTGGTGGTATAGCAATTCATAGAGGAAACATAGCTGAAATGAAGACAGGTGAAGGAAAAACATTAACAACAGTTTTACCTGCTTATTTAAATGCACTAGAAGAAAAAGGTGTACATGTTATTACTACAAATGAATATCTATCTAGTCGTAATGCTAACTGGATGAAACCAGTATATGATTATCTAGGAGTAAGTGTTGGAATTAATTTAAGAGAACAAACACCAAAAGAAAAACAAGAAGCATATGCGGCAGATATAACATATACAACAAACAATGAACTTGGATTTGACTACTTAAGAGATAATATGGTAGTAAGAAAAGAAAGAAGAGTTCAAAGAGGATTAAACTTCGCAATTATAGATGAAGTAGATTCAATACTAATAGATGAAGCAAGAACACCATTAATAATAAGTGGAGGTTCAGCTAAAAGTGCAAATGTCTATAAAGAAGCAGATAAAGTAGCTAAATCACTTAAAATAGAAGATTATGTAGTAGATGAAAAAACTAAGAAAGTAACATTAACAGAAGATGGTGTTAAAAAGTGTGAAAAATTATTAAATCTTAACAATCTATATGATATAGAAAATAGTGTAATGGTACATAACTTAGATAAGGCACTATCAGCCAACTATGGATTTAAAAGAGATGTTGATTATGTTGTTGAAAATGGAAAAGTAATAATAGTAGATACATTCACAGGAAGACTTATGCATGGTAGACAATTTAGTGAAGGATTACATCAAGCGCTAGAAGCAAAAGAAAATGTACAAATAAATGAAGAAACAAAAACACTAGCTACTATAACATTCCAAAATCTATTTAGAATGTATAATAAATTATCAGGTATGACAGGAACTGCTAAAACTGAAGAAGAAGAGTTTAGAGATATATATAACACATCAGTAGTATGTATTCCAACAAATAAACCAGTAATTAGAGATGATCAGGTAGATTTAATATATAGTAGTTTAGATGGTAAGTTTAGCGCAGTAGTAAAAACAGTAAAAGAATTATATAAAGAAAAAAGACCAGTTCTAATTGGTGCAGCATCAGTAGAAACTAGTGAAAGATTAGATGAATTACTTAATAAAGCTAAAATACCACATGAATTATTAAATGCTAAAAATCATGAAAGAGAAGCAGAAATAATAGCACATGCTGGTGAAAAAGGAGCTGTTACAATAGCAACAAATATGGCAGGCCGTGGAACTGATATTAAACTAGGAGAAGGAGTAAGAGAACTAGGTGGTCTATTTGTAATAGGAACAGAAAGACATGATTCAAGAAGAATTGATAACCAATTAAGAGGTAGAGCAGGACGTCAAGGAGACCCAGGTACATCAAGATTCTTTGTATCTATGGAAGATGATTTAATGATTAAATTTGGATCAGAAAAAATGAAATCAGTTATGGAAACACTTGGTATAAAAGGTGATCAAGCTATATCAAATAAAATGATTTCAAATAACATAGAAGCAGCTCAAAAGAAAGTAGAAGGATTTAACTTTGACAGAAGAAAAGGATTATTAGATTATGATAATGTAATTTCAAAGCAAAGAGAAATCATATATGAAAGAAGAAACGAAATATTAGATCAAGATAATATAAAAGATAGAGTATTAGAAACATTCAAAGAATATGTTACTAATGTAGTTATGTCACATATAGAAGGAAATAATAACTTAAATGAAAATGATTTAAATAACATAATAGAGCATTTTAACTCTCACATTTTACATAATAAAAAGTTATTATTGAGTGATTTAACTAACTTAAGTACAGAAGAAGTAATAGATTTTATTTATGATATTGTAATTAATGATTATGAGAAAAAGCTAGAAGATGTACCAGAAGATATAGTAGATGATTTTGAAAAATCTATATCATTAAGAGTAATAGACAAGAATTGGATGGATCAATTGGACGCTATGGAAAACTTAAAAGAAGGTGTTGGATTAAGAGGCTATGCACAAAGTAATCCACTTCAAGTATATGCTTTAGAAGGTTTTCAATTATTTGATAACATGATGGCTACAATAAGTAGTGAAATATCAACATATTTATTGAATGCTGTAGTTAGACAAAATATTGAAAGAGAAGAAGTAAAAAACATGAAAACTAATGACGGAAAAGAAGGAGAAAAAAGAACACCTAAAAAAGCAAGTGAAAAAATAGGAAGAAATGATCCTTGTCCATGTGGAAGTGGGAAAAAGTACAAGAACTGTTGTGGAAAATAATTCACAATGCCTTATAAAATAAGGGTTTGTAAAAAATAAAGAATTAAAGAAATTGTCCACAGATGACAAAACGTCCACATCTTGTCCACATAAATATAAATTTGTGAACAAGAATTGATAAAACCTATATAAATCAAGGGATTATCTACGTGGACATATATTGTGGACAAAGTTATATAAATGTCAGCATTCGTAAATGTTGGCATTTTTTCGTTCACTAAATGAATTAGTGAAGGAGAGATAATTATGGTAAGCGTTAGAAAACGTGGAAAGGTATATGAATACCGTTTTGAAATTGCAACAGTTGAGGGAACTAGAAAATGGATAACAAAGTCTGGTTATCCAACAAAGTCGGAAGCATTTAAGGAGGGTGCCAAAGCATATAATGACTTTTACTATAATGGAACTAAAACTCAATTAAAAGAAAAGATGTCTTATGCAGACTTTTTAGATTTTTGGTCTCACATCATTTACAACTATACATTTAAATTAATTTAAACACAAAATTATTAAAATTATTATATAACCATTGATTTTTAATATTATATCCTATATAATTTACTTAAAAGATTAAATCAATTATTACTATAATTATCTTATTATAAGGAGATGATAATATGGCCTACATAGAATTTAAAAATGTAGATAAAATTTATAAAATGGGAGAAGTAGAAATCAAAGCCTTAAAAGACACAACATTTGAAATAGAAAAAGGCGAACTAGTATGTATATTAGGACCTTCAGGAGCAGGAAAAACTACTTGTCTAAACATTTTAGGAGGAATGGACACACTAACAAATGGAAAGGTTATTGTTGATGGAGTTAGAATTGATAAACTTAAAGAAAAAGATCTTATAAAATATAGAAGAAATGATATTGGATTTGTTTTTCAATTTTATAATTTAATACAAAATATGAATGTACTTGAAAATGTTGAACTTGCCACTCAATTATGTAAAGACTCATTAGACCCAAATTTAATACTAAATAAAGTAGGATTAAAAATGAGAAAAAATAATTTTCCTTCACAACTTTCAGGCGGAGAACAACAAAGAGTAGCCATAGCAAGAGCAATATGTAAAAATCCAAAGCTGCTTTTATGTGATGAACCAACTGGAGCATTAGATTATAAAACAGGAAAACAAATATTAAAATTACTACAAGATACATGTAGAAATGAAAAAATGACTGTTATCATTATTACACATAATTCAGCAATTAGTCCAATGGCAGACAAAATAATTAAATTTAAAAATGGCGCAGTTAGTGATATAATTATAAATAAAACTCCAAAAAATATAGCGGATATTGAGTGGTAATATGAAAAGCATGCTAATAAAACATATATTTATTAAAATAAAAGCTAATTATAAAAGATTTTTATCTTTATTATCTATGGCACTATTAGGAGTAGGATTTTATTCAGGCATTCAAGCATGTAGTCCAGATATGCTAAAAACATTAGATAATTTTTATGATAATAATAATGTTTACGACATAGAAATTACATCAAATCTAGGAATGACAGAAGAAAATTTAAAAGACATATCGAAAATAAATAATGTGGAAAAAGCTATTGGAATATATACAAAAGATGTTTATTTAAATACCAATAACGAAAAATATGTATTAAAATTAATTGCATTAAATAATGAAATAAATAAAGTTTATTTAGAAGAAGGAAAATTACCCAATAACAACAATGAAATAGCAGTAGAAAAATCATTATTAAATGATAATAACTTAAAAATTAATGATAACATAAATATTGAAAATAAAAATTATAAAATCGTTGGCACAATTATAAGTCCACTATATTTTTCAACAGAAAAGCCAAATACAACACTTGGAAGTGGAAAAATAGATTATTATGCATATTTAATAGAAGATGAAATAAAAAACGAAGTGTATTCAAATATTTATATAAATGTATCAAATGCTAAAAAAGAATTAACAAATAGCGATAAATATAAATCACTTGTCAAAGAAGTAACAAATAGTATTGAAAAAATAAAAGCAGAAAAAGAAAAAGATAGATATAATGAATTATATGGGGATATTATAAAAAATAGTAAAAAATATGGAATAAGCATTGATCAAACCAAATTCATTAAACCAAAATGGTATATTCAAAACAGATTAAATAACGAATCATATAAAGAACTTATAAATGCAAGTGATAATATTAAAAAGCTAGGAAATATTTTTCCTTTAATATTTTTTGCAATATCAATATTAGTAAGTCTTATATCAATGATGAGAATGATTGAAGAAGATAGAACAGAAAACGGAACTTTAAAATCATTAGGATATAACAATTTTGAAATAACACTAAAATATATCATATATTCCTTACTTGCAACAATTATTGGAAGTATATCTGGTGTTTTTATTGGTTCTTACTTAATACCATATGTAATTTGGAATATATACAAAAAATTATTCTTTATACCTAAATTCATATATTTAATTAATAGTAGTTTTAATGCATTAGGATTACTAATATGTACACTTTGTATATGTGGAACAGCAATATTTGTTTGTATTCATAACTTAAAAGAAAAACCCGCTAATTTAATGAGACCAAAAAATCCAAAAAGTGGCAAAAAAATATTTATAGAAAAAATAAACTTTATATGGAAAAAAATAAAATTTTCAGAAAAAATAACAATCAGAAATATTTTTAGATATAAAGCAAGAGTATTTACTACAATTTTTGGAATCGCTGGATGTACAGCATTAATATTAGCAGGTTTCGGATTAAAAGATTCAATAAAAGAAGTAACTAATTATCAATTTAATAATATATTTAAATATGATAAAACTTTAATAATTAACGAAAATAAAGATTATAACCTAATCAAAAACTATATAACTAATGACAATGATATAAATAAATTTACAGAAGTTAATACACAAACAATTACAGTAGAATATAACAATAAAGAACAAGATGTAACCTTAGTTACTCCAAATAACTTTAAAGAATTAAAAAACATAATATATTTATCTAATATAGATGATGGCAAAGAAATTGAAGAACCTCCATATAATACTTGTATTATAAGTGAAAAAACATCAAAACTATTAAATATTAAAATTGGAGACACACTAGCAATAATAAATAACGAAAATAATAATAAAGAAATAAAAGTATCTTATATTACAAAAAATTATATTAATCAATATATATATATAACAAAAGAAACATACAATAATATATTTAATAATTATAATATTAATTCATTTTTAGTAGATTTAAAAGAAATAAATAACGAAGAAAAAGAATCGTTTGATACAAAATATATTAGCGAAGGATATGTAAGTGCAATAGTTAACAACGAAGATATTAAAAATTCTATAAATGACATGTTATCATCAATAGATTCTATCGTAGCAATTCTAATTATCGCAGCAACTGCACTTGCCTTTGTTGTATTATATAATTTATCAAACATTAATATTAGTGAAAGAAAAAGAGAAATAGCAACATTAAAAGTACTAGGATTCTATCCAAAAGAAGTTGATAAATACATTAACAGTGAAACATTTATATTAACAACAATAGGAATAATAATTGGATTAATATTTGGTTCTTATTTAAGCCATTTTATTATATCAACATGTGAACCAGATTATATAATGTTTGATAGAAATGTTTTTGCTATAAGTTATATTTATTCAATACTGATAACAACAACATTTACCATTATTGTAAATATTGTTACACATTTTAATTTAAAAAAAATAAATATGATTGAATCATTAAAAAATGTTGAATAATCAAATTAAAAATCAAACCTTATTAGTTTGATTTTTATTAATACTACTTATCTAAATAATCTAATTTCATGCTTGCTCTAACTTTTTTCATAGTTTCTTCAGCTTGTTTTTTAGCAGCAATTGTACCCTCTTGTAGTATTTTTTTTACTTCTTCCCTATTATTTTCATAATAACTTCTTTTTTCTCTATAATCTTTTAAAAATTCAGTCATATTATTTATAAGTTCTTTCTTACATTGAACGCAACCTCTACTACCAGTCTTACATTCATTACAAATAGTATCTAAATTATCGTTATTAATAATTTTATGATAATGACACATTTACTTGTGTCTTTTTAACTTCTTGCTATACGGGTATGAGAACAGGACAAGTATGTGGATTGACTTGGGATGATATTGATTTTGAAAAAGAAACTATAAATATACAACATAATGTTTATGATAAACCGAAAGATGGAAAAGGTAGATGGTATATTGGAACTACAAAAACAGAAACAGGAACTAGAAAAATTCATTTAAGTCAAACCTTAAAGATAGCATTACAAAATTATAAAAAGAAACAAGATTATTTTAAAAAGATATATGGAAGAAGATATATTTACTATAATGTTGAAGATGTTAAAAATCAGTCTGGTAAAGTAGTTGAACATAGAATAGTAAGAGAGGAATTAAGTAATAAAGATTCTAAAAAAATAAATTTAATATTTACGAGAGAAAACGGTTTATATCTTGGAACAGATATTAGTAGAATACCATTTAAAATAATTCATAATGAGTTAGGTATAAAGAAATGTAGATTTTATGATTTAAGAGGCTATCAAAATATTAAATAATGGAGTAGAGATAAGAGATGTCGCTGATTTACTTGGACATAAGAATATTGAAACAACAGAAAACTTTTATATATCTAGTACAGAAGATTCAAGAAAATATGCAACAGAAATATTTGATAATATATCAAAATCAGAAACAATAAATAAGATTATAGAATATAAAATTGATTTTTGATTTTACTTGGATTCATTGACTATAAAAATCTAATATTATATAATATATACGAATTACAAATGTGTAATTTATTTAATCGCATATTTGTTTATTCTATTATTATATAGTAGAATGATTGCAGTGAACGGATGTGGACAATGTCCACAATTTGTCCACGTTAGAAAATACTTATAGTACAAATAATACAATAAATACAAATAATACAGATGATACCTAATACCAGAATACAATAAATACAGATAATACTATAAGTACAGATAATACAGATAATATAGGAAAATCAAGTTCATGTGGAAGTGGTAAAAAAATATAAGCAATGTTGTGGTAAATAACTCGTAAAGTCCCATAAACAAAGGGGAAACGCGAGTTTTTCTTTTTTGCAAAAAATAGCCCAAAATAGGGGATGGAGCCACTTTGAAGCCATTTTGATTTAAATATTGGACTATACAAGTAAAATCTATTATGGTTTCATGGTATAATTATGTATGAAAGTTAGTGATTAAATTGAATTATGAAATAATTGATGTAAAACAAGATGAAAAAGAAAAGTTATATAAATTATTACAATATGCTTTATATGATGGTTCGCAATACATTGATAATGACATAAATGAAGATTGTATATTTGAATATAGATGGTTTGATAATTATTTTACCGATAATGATCGAATTTCATATTTTATTAAAAGTGGAAATGCCTATGTAGGAATGGTTATGGTAAACGAGAATTTAAAATTTAATAAAGACGGTAAATGCATTGCCGAGTTCCTAATAATGCCAAGATTCAGAAGAAATCATATTGGTAAAAAGGTTGCATATGAAATATTTGAAAAATTTAAGGGCAATTGGGAAGTTCAACCGATGGAAAATAATCCTATTGCATATTCATTTTGGAAGAATATTATATCAGAATATACAAATGGTGATTATATAACTAAGAATGATGGAATAGAGGATGTATTCATTTTTAATAATAAATAGAGGTGTTAATTTATGAAAATAGTAGAATATGAAAATAAGTATTTAGGAGATGTCAAAGACTTATTAGTTGAACTTGAAGAGTATATTGTATCAATAGATAAAGATCATTTGGATCAAGTTCATCCTGAATATAGGGAAAAAATGGCAGTTTTAGATTTAGAAGAAGTTAATAAGAACAACGGTAAATGTTATTTGGCAGTAGAAAATAATAAGGCAATTGGTTTAATTATGGGTTGCATATTCCCATATGATGAATATGATTATCTAGACTATAAATGTCCAAAAAGAGGAGAAATTACAGAATTAATCGTTACAAATAAAATTAGAAGTAAAGGCATAGGTCAAGAACTAATAAATAAAATGGAAGAATACTTTAAATCCGTTGGATGTGAATATGTAATAGTTGATGTATTCGCTTACAATGATATTGGTAAGAAATTTTATAATAAAAAAGATTATCATGCAAGAATGGAAACAATGATAAAGAAAATATAGATTTTAGGAGGTATAAATGATATCAATAAAAGAAAATGTTAATAGTATTGAAGAATTTAATTATTTATACGATGCTGTTGGATGGGGAAGTTATGACGAAAAAGTATCAGAAAAAGCATTAGCGAATACAATGTATTCAGTATCAGTATATGATGATGATAAAATAATTGGCTATGGAAGAATAATCGGAGATGGAATTTGTTTTTTATACATACATGATGTTATGGTTATTCCTAAATATCAAAATAAAAAAATAGGTTCACAAATAATGAATAAATTACTTGAAAAAGTCAATCAAATAAAAATAGAAAATCCATATGTAAGAGTTTATTTGGGAGCTTCAAAAGGAAAAGAAAAGTTTTATGAAAGATTTGGATTTATTACAAGAGAAGATGCTAATCTTGGAAGTGGCATGATATTAGATGGATTTAATGACTAAAATTCTAACAAATGCCAAGTTGGGTGTGGACAAAAATATAATAAAAAATTAAAAAAGGCTTAGTAAAATAAGGAAAAACTAAGTCTTTTCATTTTATTAAAAACAATGATTTTATAATCTGGAGCCACTTATAGAGCCATATTAACAAAAAAGAGCTAGTTTTCAACAGTATTTCTAGCTCGATTGATCGTATTAATTACTTCAGAAGATGTTAGAATGGTATATGAATTAATAAAAGACTGCAAAGTGGATAAATCAAATTATAGAAAAAAATAATTAAATATTGTGAAAAAGTAGATAGTATTATTGATACAAAAATGGCTTTAGACCAAGCCAAAAATATAGATTTAAACCATTAAAAGGTGATATCTGGATTTAACATTAGCAAAAGCTTTAAAATATATTTTTAATTTCAAAGCACAAAAATACACATCAATTTCAAAATAACTTGAGAAAAGAAAATCAATAAATTATTAAACAGTATTGAATATTTCAAACAATAAAAAGAAACCTATTAGGTTTCAAAAAACATTTCTTAAAGCTTAAATCTTCTATTAAACTTTTCTATTTGTGATAATGTATGATAATCTTTCTTTAATATTAGTTCATCATTAGAAGTTTCCTCGGTGTCATGAATGTAATTTTCAGAATTTCTTACTACGTCATTATCTAAGCATCTTGTATTAGGAAAATCAAATGAAGATTCATTTAGTACTGCATCCTGATCTCCGAAATATATTTGCTTTATGATAGAGTTAATAATATATCCTTTAGAAAAACTTACATCTAGTTCTAAAGCAGTTGGCATTGAATGTATTATATTTGATAAAGATGGAAGTGATACATTTAAAGTACCATTTAACATCTTAGTAGAATAATTATGAGTATGCCCAATTAGAATAATTGGAGCAGATGAAATACGCATTGTGCCACCTGGTATATAATGAAATAAAAGAATTTGATCATTTTTTAAATTTATACCAGTATTATTATATCCACCAATTATTACATCATGTCTATAGTTGTTGCAGATTTTTATTATATCTACATATGCTTCTTTAAAAGCACTAAAATCATGATCACCAGCAACACTAAATGTTAAAATATTAGGATCTTGAGGATAATCTTTAATGAAATGTTCTACTTGCTTATAAGCATTAGACAAAGTTTGAGTACCTCTTGTGAAAGTACCATCTATAATATCTCCACCGCATAAAATAATATTGATACCATTTTTAATACAATAATTAAATGCACGATCAATAAGATCAACACGCTCTAATTGATTTCCAAAATGTAAATCAGATATTAACAAGAATTTCATTCTATTTTCATTATTCTCAGTAATTATAGTTTTATCTTGAAGAATAATAGCCTGTTTTTTTACAGCAGCTAATGAAGAAATAATCCCGTATTTTATAGAACCATCTGAATAATAAGTTTTGCTATGTCTTATTCCATTATTCTTAAGATTCAATAGTACATTATACAATTGACTGGATGTAATATTAAGACTATCGCATATTTGTTGGTTTGTTTTCCCAGATTTTAATAATTTTATTAGTTCTGATGTTTGATCAGAATCATTGATTTCTATTGGTTGTTCAATTATGATATCAGAATCATTGATTTCTGTTGGTTGTTCAATTATTTCATCGTTATCTAAACGATCATCACACATTTTTGCATGATTATAAACAAAATATTTTTTTCTTAATCTATTTTTAATTTTAGGAATTATAGATCTGTAATATTTTAAACTGCATTCCTTATCCCAATTATCTTGTGGCATAGGATTGTGTAAATCATTACCATTTCTATAAAATACAACTAATATTTCTTCATCTGTCAATTCATGCTTTATTATATCATCTACTTGTTCTACTGTATAATCTGGAAAACATTCATAAATTGTTTTTAGTTTTCTTCCCCTTCCCATAAATCCCCCTTAAATAAATCCAGTGTATTATAGCACTAAATCATGATTTTGTCAAAATTATATAACTAAATGTGTTAATACATTTTTAAATGTTACCTTAATAGAAAAAATATTATTGATTTACCGGTATCCTTATACGTGATATAATAGTGTTATAAAATCAGGAGGAACCATGAGTAAAAACACATTGAATGAACTTATAAATACGGGTATTCCAGTTGTAGATGATTACTTAAATCTTTCTATTGATGAAATATTTGATTTTATTAAAAATAAAAGATTAGAATCCCAATTTGAACTTCAATTTCAAAGATATTTAAATTATTTATCAAGCCTATCTGATGGCATAAGAATTGGCACCTATTATAAGTTTATGAGTATTAGTATTAATGAAGATAACTATGAATGTGTCTTAACATTTTCACACACAGGCTTATATATATCATTAGCAACCATGCTTAATTCACTTAATTCACAAGAATTAACAATCGGAGAACTAAGAAAAAGAATAAGAAAATTAAAACACATAAAAAATGAAAAAGAATTAGAAGAAGAATTTCCATACTTTTATAAATCAACATATTTAAGAAATAAAGAAGAAGCCAAAGATAAAGGATATTTTCAAACTATGCTTCTATATGAGAAGTATAAAAATGATTTTATAATGCTTAATAAAATGAGAGAAAGATTTAAAGAGGATGGCCTTGATCTTGAAAAAGAATATCTATTTGCAAAAAGCTGTTTTGATTTTCAAACATTTTTAGATTGTTCATCAAAATATTTTGAGTCTATTATTGACAATTATGAAACAATTAAAAAATGGATGAGTAATAATCCTGTTAAATTAACTTTAAGTAAAGATGAAACTAAAAAAATAATATTATATATAATTTATAGACAAGTTGAAAATATGTCTAGATACGCCTCAAGTAATGAAAAATTATATGCACAAAAAAATGTAGTTGTCATAGAAAACTTAATAGAAAAATATAAGTCTATGTTTCCAAGTGACAGTACTAGTATTAGATTTAACAGAAACCCAAATATTGATAAAAATAAAAATGATAATCCAGAAACATATACATTCGAATTAGACATCGACAAATTAACAGAATTATTTAATAAACAAGTTAAAAAATATCAATTTTTAAAACAAAATGTAACTATGCCAGATATAGATAAAAGTTTAACATTTAAAGAAAATATGATTAAATTAAATGTATATTTAATTTCGCTATTAGATAACGCTATCAAAGATGATAGAGAACATGGAGCAAAAGAAGTATCAGATAGTGAAATAGAAGACAAAATTAATCAGTTAGAATCAGACATTAAATCTGAAACGATCTCTGAAAAAAATAGAAATATTAAAAAACTAATATTAGAAAAAATTAAAATGGTATTAATAGATATTAAGCCTAAAGCAAAACAAACGGGAATAGGAATATTTAGTAATTACTATGTATATTTTTATCCTAATGGAATGGTAGCAGTTGATATAATTGATAAATATGGAGCTTTATATATTATGCCAGTTCATATTTACAAAGAAGCAAGATATAAAAGTACATTAAAAGAAGTACGCAGCATAGCAGGTGTTAAATATGTAGAGCATAAAGGAAATAATTGGCTTTTAGATGCTAAAAACTATATTTTAGAAGGAACAAATGAATTAACAGAAAAAGATATTAAAGATTCAGAAGAAGTAGCGTCAATTGATTTTCCGTACACTATAAAACAAATACAAGATTTAGAAATAAAACTTAAAGAAGAAGGAAAACTTACAAACAGTATAGTTAAAGAAGCAGAAAAAAGAAAAGAAAGAATAAAAAAATTAGAAGATATCAATTCCGAATTAAGTACTAAATCTGATGAAGAACTTTCTTATGATACATATACATCTGAGGAAGAAGAAACAATTGAATCTGAAAAATCATTTGATGAACTATACGATTATTGGAAGAAAAAGCATCAAAAAGTAAAAAGAAATCCTATTGTTTCAGGAATAACGAAAAAACGTGCAAGAGATGAAGAAGGAAATTATTGCTGTGACTTATGTGGAGCAGAAAACTTTGAATCATCTAGTTTTGATAGTCACCATATGATACCGCTTAATATAGGAGGAATAGATAATATTTATAATACAGTATGTCTATGTCCGAATTGTCATAGATTAATACATTCAAAAAGAGTTACTTTTTCACAGCAAGCACAACTATTTAGAAAAATACAAAATTATATTGAAGAAGACTACCCAGAATATTTAGAAGATTTTAAGCAAATGACTTCTCCTTTAGCTAAAGATGAAGAGTATTATAAATTACATAAAGAAGAAATTGACAGAAACTTCCAAATAGAATGGAATGGATATGATAGTTCAAAGCAAATATAAATATTAAATAAAAATGATATAAGAAAAGGAGTGAATATGAAAAAAATAATAGTAGGACAATCAGGAGGTCCAACAGCAGTTATAAATGCAAGTGTAGCAGGCGTTTATAAAAAAGCCAAAGAATTAGGTATAGAAAAAGTATATGGTATGGTTCACGGGATAGAAGGATTTCTAAATGAAGATATCATTGATTTAGATGATTATTTAAGTAATAAAGATAATTTTGAATTACTACTAAGAACACCATCAGCATTTCTAGGTACTTGTAGATATAAATTACCTAAGTATGAATTAGATAAAAAGGTATATGAAAAAATATTTGATATTTTAGAGAAAAATGAAATTGATGGATTATTTTACATTGGTGGTAATGACTCGATGGATACAGTTAAAATGTTAAGCGATTATGCTAAAGAACATGGGAAAAAACAATTATTTGTAGGTGTTCCAAAAACCATAGATAATGATTTACCAATAACAGATCACTGTCCAGGTTATGGAAGTGCAGCAAAATATATAGCATCATCTATTAAAGAAATTATAAGAGATAATGAATCATTTGGAGTTGTTAAACCTACTATATGTATAGTTGAAATTATGGGAAGACATGCAGGTTGGTTAACTGCAGCATCAAGTTTGGCAAAATCAGATGATTGTAGTGGCGTAGATGCGATATACTTACCAGAAGAAGATTTTGATTTAAATGAGTTTTTAGAAAGAGTTAAAAAATTAGCTATGACAAAATCAAGTGTAGTTATTGCAGTTAGTGAAGGAATAAAAACTAAAGAAGGAAAGTTTGTATGTGAACTAGAAAACGATAATAAAAAAATAGATGCATTTGGACATAAACAATTATCGGGCTGTGCAGTAACACTAGCAAATATTATTTCAAAAAATATGGATTACAAAACAAGAGCAATAGAGTTTTCAACATTACAAAGGGCGGCTTCTCACATCTCCTCACTAACAGATATCAACGAAGCTCTAAGAGTAGGAGAAGAAGCAGTTAAAGCAATGAATGATGGAAACACAGCAGTAATGATAGTAATGAAAAGAAATAAAGATAAAAAATATAAGATAACATATGATTATTATGATATTCATCAAATTGCTAATGTTGAAAAAATGATACCAACTTCATGGATAGATACAAAAAATAAACAAATGAAAAATGAATATTTAAATTATGCAAGACCACTTATAATGGGAGAATTAAATCCTATATATAAGAACGGTTTACCATCACATTTGGTAAGAAAGTAGGAAATTATGTATTACAAAAAATATGAAAGTGAAAGAATATATTTATCAGTTATAGACCCAAATGACTATAAAACATTCACAAGATGGATTAATGATGAAAGCCTAGCAAGAGGGCTAGGTAACTTTAAGTTTAATTTTACAGAGCAAGATGAAAAAGAATATTTAGAAAACTCAAACAAAAATAATACAATAACTTTTGCTTTAGTTAGAAAAGAAGATGATAAATTAATAGGATCTTATGGCTTAGAAATAAAAGATAATGTTTCAAGAAGAATACATGTCGGAGGTTTCATAGGTGATAAAGAAGATAGAGGAAAAGGATATGGAACAGAAGCATTAAAACTAATAAGCAAGTATTGCTTTGAAATATTAAATGCAGAAAGTTTATACTCAGGTATATTTAGTTTTAATGAAGCATCTTTAAAAGCAGCCAAAAAAGCAGGCTACACAGTAATAGGTAAATACAGAAATGCATATTACTATGCAGGAAAGTTCCATGATGAATATTGTATAGAAATGATAAAAGAAGATTATTATAAAAACAACAAATAAAAGTATAAACTTTACATAAATAAAGCAAAGTTTTGAAACGTTACTTTGCTTTTTTGATATACTATTACTGGTGATAATATGAAAGTAATGAAAAAGATAATTAAAATATTAATAACGTTAATTGTTATATTATTAGCTATACTAGTTTATAAAAAAGTATTTCTAAATAAAAATATAGAAAATAATAAAGAAATAAAAGGCGACTTAATAACAGATAATGTACATGCAGTAACATTAAAAGATAGCGAAAACGATAATATTAATTTTGATGCTATTAATGGAAAAGAAATATATTATCTATATGGAACTGAAAATAATAAAGCATTATATAAATATAATATTTATAGTGGTGAAAAAGTAAAATTAGTAGATAATATAAATTATTATGAATGTAAAAAATATAATAATTTAATAGGATGTACAAATAATGAAAATACATATTTATATAACAGTGAAGGAAAATTAGAATTAACATTAAAAGGAATAAATATAGCGTATTATAACAATAGCTATTATAGTATTAACAACAATGGAAAAATATATGATAAAAACGATAAAGAAATATTTTCACTTAGTAAAAATTATGAAGGATATGAACTAATAGATAATGTTAATACAAAAGATAATATATATTTATTATATAGCAATTTTGATACAAATAAAAACATAATATGCAATGTTAAGAATAATACATGTGAAGAAAATAAACTAACAGCATATTCTAAATATGAAAATGGTATTTATACTGTTTCTAGTGATAAAGTAAAAGTATTTGATTTAGTAAATAATAAATATAATGAATATAATATTAGTTTAAATAGAGAAAACTATTATACTACTTATTTAGATAATAATTACTTATATACTTATAATAATAATCTAGAAAGACTAGAAATATTTAATTTAAATAAAGATGAAATTAAAACATATAATGTTAAAAATGTATCAGGTATAAATATAGTTGATAATAAAATATTTTTAAAATTAACAAATAATAAATATGATTATTATATTATAGATGAAGACTACACATTTAAATCTTTTACTACAGAAGAATATATTAATGAAATTAACAATGAATTAACAAATAAAATAAATGATATTAAAAATAAATATAATGTTAATCTCTATATAAAAGAAAAAGCTATAATAAAGTTTCCGGATTTTTCAGCAAAAGAATATGATGAATTAGAAGGTGTTTATAGTAGTATCAACAGTGTAGAAAATATACTCGGTAAACTAACAAAGGATTTTTATGATTCTTTATATGAAAACGATTATAAAGGTTTAAATATATATTTAACTGGAGAGTTAAAACCAGCAGATGCTTCATCTCAAAACTTTACTCCGGCTGGGTATACAAGTTTATATGAAAATATGTATTTAATAGCTTTAGATATATCACAAATGCCACTAGAAACCAATGTATGTCATGAACTAATGCACACTATAGAAAATAAATTAAAATCACAAGGCGAATATTTTTCTAAATGGTCATCATTTAATCCGAAGAAATATGAATACTCTTATTCATATAAGGTAACTAACAGAACTGAATATACTATAGGAATGACTACTGATGATAACGTTTACTTTGTAGATTATTATAGCCACACATTCCCAGCAGAAGATATGGCAAGAGTATTTGAAAATATATGTTTTGAAGGAAAAGATAGTAGCATCAAAAACTATAGTCATTTATTAGAAAAAGGAAAATACTTAAAAGAAACATTATATAAATATTATCCTAGTTTAGAAAATACAAGTTTATTTGAAGCAATAGAGTAAAAGGAGAAATATGAAATATATTGTATTGTTAAGAGGAATAAATATTAATGGAAAAAATATTATTTCAATGAAAAGTTTAAAAGAAGAAATAGAACTACTAGGATATAAAAATGTAATTACATATTTAAATAGTGGAAATATAATATTAGAAAGTGATGATAATAAAATAGATATATCAAATAATATTTATAACATGATTGTTAATAAGTTTAAATTAAATATACCAATATTTGTAATTGAAAAAGATGAATTGAAAGAATTGATCTTTAATAAGCCTGATTGGTGGATAACTGGTAATAAAGAAATATACAATAATATAATATTTATCATAAGTCCGCATACTTATAATGAAATATATAATTCTTTAGGCATGCCAAATGAGAAACTAGAAAAAATAAAAGAATATAAAAATAATATATTTTGGTCATATAGTTTGAAAGATTATAGAAAAACAAATTGGTGGAGTAAAACAGCAAGTACAGATATAAAAGATTATATAACCATAAGAACAGGGAACACGGTAACTAAACTATTAAAACTATGTGATAAATAGACTACTCCCAATGGGAGTTTTTAAATATGAAAATTAAGTAAAAAATAATTATTATCTATTGACATATAATATCACGTGAGTATAATTATTTTGTTAGTTACCTAACTAAATGGAGAAAAAATGAAAGAAAAAAGTATAAGTTTAGAAATTAAAAAAATAGATAGTTTAATAGTAAGAAGTATAATACAAGACACTAGAAAATCTAAATATAATTTGACACCTGCACAAATATTTATTATTAAATATCTATCAAAAAATAAGAGAAAAACTATGTATCAAAAAGATATAGAAAAGAAAATCGGCTTAAGAAAATCAACAATATCAGGAATAATAAAAACAATGCAAAAAAATAATATTATTATGAGCATTGATTCAAAAAGTGATTTAAGAAGTAAAGAAATAGTATTAACTAAAGATGGTTTGAAACTTGAAAGGTTAATGAGAAAAAAAGAAAAAGATTTTGAAAAATTGTTAGAAAAAGATATTGATAAAAAAGATTTAGAAATATTTTATAAGGTAACTATGCAAATACAAAATAATTTAGGAGAAAAATGTAATGAGAAAATTAATTAAAAACTTAGAATTAAAAGATTATATTAGTATATTAATAAGTATTATATTTATATCTGCACAAGTTTATTTAGAACTTAAAATACCTGATTATATGAGTGAAATAACAAGTTTAGTACAACTAGGCTCAGGGGTAAAAGACATATTAAATGAAGGACTACACATGTTACTTTGTGCATTTCTAAGTTTAGCTTGTTCATTTGTAGTTGGTTATATAATAGCTAGAATGGCATCAAACTTCTCTAGAAAATTACGTGAAAAATTATTTACTAAAGTAGAAAGCTTTGGAACGGAAGAAATTAAAAAGTTTCAAACAAGTAGTTTAATTACAAGAACAACTAATGATGTAACAAATGTTGAAATGATGTTAACATTCGGATTACAAATGTTAATAAAAGCACCAATAACTGCAGTATGGGCTATAGGAAAAATAATAGGTAAAAGTTTTGAATGGTCTATAATAACCGCAGGAGCAGTACTTGCATTACTAATAATGGCAATTACTTTAATGAAAATTGTATTACCAAGATTCAAAATAGTTCAAAAATTGATTGATAATATAAACGGTCTTACAAGAGAAAATCTAAAAGGTATAAGAGTAATAAGAGCATTTAATGCAGAGAACTATTGGCAAGATAAGTTTGAAAAAATAAATGATAAGTTAACAAAAACACAATTGTTTAATCAAAAAGTAATGAGTATAATGTCCCCAGTAATGTATTTAATAATGAATGGAGTTAACTTAGCAATATATTTTATGGGAGCAATACTAATAAATAACAGTACTCTTGGAAATAAAATATCTTTATTTAGTGATATGGTAGTATTTAGTTCTTATGCAATGCAAGTTATAATGTCATTCTTAATGCTAGCTATGATATTTATAATGTTCCCAAGAGCTCAAATATCAGCAAATAGAATTAATGAAGTATTAAGTACAAGATCAAAAATAAAAGACGGAAAAATAAATACATCAGAACTAAAAGGTAAATTAGAGTTTAAAAACGTTTCATTCAAATATCCTGATGCGACAGAATATGTTCTAGAAAATATATCATTTACAGCAGGTAAAGGAGAAACAATTGCGATAATAGGTTCAACAGGAAGTGGCAAAAGTACTTTATTAAATCTAATACCAAGATTCTATGACGCTACCGAAGGAAAAATATTAATAGATGATATTGATATAAAAGATTATACTTTATCACATTTACATGATAAATTAGGTTATGTATCACAAAAAGCAGTAATATTTAGAGGTACTATAAATTATAATATAGCTTATGGAAATAAAGAAAATTATAAAATAACTAAAGATAAAATAAAAGAATCATCTAAAGTAGCATGTGCAAATGAATTTATAGAAAAGATGGAAAAGGCGTATGATTCTGAAATATCAAGCGGAGGTACTAACGTTTCTGGAGGACAAAAGCAAAGAATCTCTATTGCAAGAGCAATCGCAAGAGACCCAGAAATATATTTGTTTGATGATACATTTAGTGCCCTCGATTATAAAACAGATTACACACTTAGAAGTGAATTAAAAAAATATACTAAAGATGCTATTAAAATAATAGTTGCTCAAAGAATAGGAACTATTAAAAATGCAGATAAAATAATAGTATTAGATAAAGGTAAATGTGTAGGTATGGGTAAACATAAAGATTTACTTAAAAACTGTGAAGTATATAAAGAAATAGCATATTCACAATTATCAAAGGAGGAACTTGAAAATGAATAATGAAAAAGAAAATAAAACTCCTAAAAGAAATATGGGACACGGAAGAATGACAAATGAAAAGCCAAAAGATTTAAAAAAAGCTCTTCTAAAATTAAAGTACTATTTAAAACCATTTATGTCTTTACTACTAGTAGCAGTTATTTTATCAGCACTAGGTAGTATTCTATCAATAATCGGACCTAATAAAATAAAAGATTTAACTAACCAAATACAAGAAGGCTTAGTAATTAATAAAGACAATTTAGAATTATTAGTAAATGACATAGAAAAAGACATATCAAATAACATAGTTTTAGGTAATGATACTCTTAACAATTTAAATGAAAGTGATAGATTAAAATACTACGAAATAATGAATAGTCAAAATAAAGAAACATTAATAAATGATTTACCAGATTCTATCAAAGAATATATATTTAAAGATGTGACTATTAATAATATAGAAATATCATCAAAAGACAAAATAGAGTTCATGAAAGTAGTATCTAATATTGATATTAAAGATACGTCAAATGTAGCAAAAATATATAATGAACTAGATAATGCGCCAAAAAGTATAAATGAATTAATAAAACCAAATATGAATATGGATAAAATTAAAAATATAACTATATTTTTAGTAACAATATATATAATAAGTGCAATATTTAGTTATATAGAAAATTATATTATGGTAGATGTATCAAATAAGTTTGCTAAAGGCTTAAGAACAAAAATATCAGAAAAGATTAATAAGCTACCACTAAAATATTTTGATAAACATAGTTATGGAGATATATTATCAAGAGTAACAAATGATGTAGATACAATAAATAGTTCTCTTCAAAATAGTTTAGGTACATTTGTAGGAGCAGTTACATTATTCATAAGCTGTATTATAATGATGTTTACTACTAATTATATTATGGCTATTACATGTATTGCTTCTTCATTATTTGGATTTGTCTTTATGAGTATAATACTTAGTAAAAGTCAAAAATATTTTAATAGAAGACAAGTAGAATTAGGAGCGTTAAATGGACATATAGAAGAAATATATAGTTCACATAATGTAGTTAAAGCATATAATGGTGAAATAGAGGCTGAAGAAAAGTTTAACAAATTAAATGAAAGATTATATGATTGTAACAGAAAGAGCCAATTCTTATCAGGTTTAATGCAACCGATGATGTCATTTATAGGTAACTTTAGTTATGTAGCAGTATGTGTAGTTGGGGCAATATTAACTGTAAATGGAACAATTTCATTTGGTACAATAATAGCATTTATATTATATGTAAGATTATTTACAAGCCCTTTAATTCAAATAGCACAAAGTATGACTCAATTACAAACAGCAGCTTCAGCAGGTGAAAGAATATTTGAGTTTATAGAAGAAACAGAAATGCAAAGTGAAGAAAAATTAACAGAAAAATTAAATCCTGAAAATGTTAAAGGGAATATTGTTTTTGACCATGTAAAGTTTGGATATGATAAGAACAAAATTATAATAAATGATTTTAATCTTAATGTTAAAACTGGTCAAAAAGTAGCAATAGTAGGGCCAACCGGAGCAGGAAAAACGACAATTATTAACTTGTTAATGAAGTTCTATGAATTAAATAGCGGAAACATCTATATAGATAATGTAAAAATAAATGATTTAACAAGAGAAAACATTCACGATTTATTTATAATGGTACTTCAAGATACATGGCTATTTGAAGGAACTATAAAAGATAACATTAAGTTTAATAAGGAAAATGTAACTGATGAAGAAATATGGAAAGCGTTAGAAGTAGTTGGAGTAGATCATTTTGTAAAATCATTACCTAAGTCACTCGACTATAAAATAGAAGATAATGAATCTATATCTGGAGGACAGAAACAATTATTAACAATCGCAAGAGGTATGATAAAAAACGCACCATTCTTAATCCTTGATGAAGCAACATCATCTGTAGATACAAGAACAGAGGAATTAGTAAGCAAAGCAATGGATAAATTAACAGAAGGAAGAACTTCATTTATAATTGCTCACAGATTATCAACAATTAAAAATGCAGATATAATATTAGTTATGAAAGACGGAAATATCATTGAAACAGGAAATCATGAAGAACTAATGAAAGCAAACGGATTTTATAAAGAATTATATAATTCACAATTTCAAAATTAATATTTAAAAACGTGTTATAATAAATATGGAGGAAGATAAAAATGAAAGAAAATATTATATGTTATTTTTCAGCATCTAATAATACTAAAGAAGTAGCAAATCTTTTACATGATTATTTAGATTCTGACATATATGAAATTAAACCAGAAGTTAAATATACACTAGATGATTTAGATTGGACAAATAAACAAAGCAGAAGTACTCTAGAAATGGAAGATGAATCTTGTAGACCAAAAATAGAAGGAAGCATAGATGTAGCAAACTATAAAAATGTAATCATAGGCTTTCCTGTTTGGTGGTACACTTTTCCAAGAATAATAAATACATTTGTTGAAAATATTAATTTAGAAGGTAAAAATATAATATTATTTTGTACTTCAGGAAGTTCAAGTATTGAAAAATCACTAAAAGATTTTAAAGAAAAATATCCTACATTAAATGTTAAAAGTGGTAAAAGATTAACAGGTAGGGAAACAAAAGAAGAAATAATTACTTGGATTAATGAATAATGAAAGAACTAGCGAGTATAAATGATTTTTCAAAACTTGATATAAGAGTAGGAAAAATAATAGAAGCTAAAGTATTTGAAGAAGCTAAAAGACCTGCTTATAAATTAACAATTGACTTTGGCAGTGAAATTGGAATAAAAAAATCTTCTGCCCAAATAACAAAAATATATAAAGTAGAAGACTTGATAGGTAAACAAATACTAGCGGTAGTTAATTTCCCGCCAATTCAAATAGCTAATTATTTTTCAGAAGTACTAGTACTTGGAACTTATAGTAAAGATGGAGTTGTATTAATAAAGCCAGATATAGAAGTAGAAAATGGCGATAAATTAGGATAGTTTAATCTATCCTTTTATACTAAAAAGTAAAACTCATCTAGAAGTTGATTGATATTTTTATTAACATATAACAAAATATTTATGTTAGGAAGTGAAATATGAAAAATAATGAAGTAAATGACAATAAAGTAGTTGCTATTGAATATGGTATTACAGAAGACAAGGTTTATGTATATAGAACACTCGAAGAAATAAATAAAATACTTAAAAATGGAACAGGACTTGTTTACTTAGGATTTCCTAAGTGCCCATGGTGTCGAGGGTATGTACCTATAATAAATGAAGTGGCAAAAGAACAAGGACTCGATAAAATATATTATTTTAATATTAAGAAAGATAGAGAAGATAATTCAAAACTATATCAAAAAACAGTAGAATTACTAGGTGACAATTTAAGATATGATAATGAAGAAAATAGAAGAATATATGCCCCATTATTAATAGCAGTAAAAAATGGTAAAGTAGTTATGTTTGATGATACGAGGTATTGGAACAATAAAGAATATGATAGTACAGAAGAATTCTGGAATAATGAAGATTTAACATCTATGAAAGAAAAACTAGTAAAAATGATAAACGAAGTTAAAGAAAAAGGTTATTGTGAAGTAGATTGTAATTAGTGGCTTAAATAGTCACTTTTTATGTATAAGTAAAACGGGTAAATAATGCTGATTTTCACCAGCAAATACTGTATAATGGTATTGAGAGGTGAAAATATGATAATTTCAAACGATACTACACAAAACACGTATATTGACAATTATAAAAATGGTTTAAGTAATGAAGAAGTTAATGAAAGAATATCTAAAGGTCTAGTAAATTATGATGTATCACCAAAAACAAAAACAATAAAAGAAATTATCTTAAATAACTTATTCACATATTTTAACATTTTAAACTTTATAATAGCTTTAATTATAATAATAACAGGTATATTAAATAATAACTTAATCTCATCATTAAAGAATTGTTTATTTTTAGGTGTAGTTATATGTAACACAGTAATAAGTATAACAGAAGAAATAATATCGAAAAGAATAATAGATAAATTATCTTTCATAACATCATCTAAATCTAAAGTAATAAGAAACAAAGAAGAAGTAGAGGTTCAAAATAATGAAATAGTATTAGATGACATAATTTGTTACCAAGAAGGAAATCAAGTACCTGCTGATAGTATTATAATAAGTGGTATGGTAGAAGCAAACGAAGCTTTTATAACAGGAGAAGCAGAACCAGTTATAAAAAACGAAGGAGATACTCTTTTGTCAGGAAGTTTTATAATAAGTGGAAAAACTTATGCAAAAGTTAAAAATGTAGGTAAGGATAACTATATAAACGCTATATCATATGAAGCAAAACACGACAAAAAAGTAAACTCAATAATACTAACATCATTTGAAAAGATATTAAAAATACTTTCTATAATTATAGTACCAATAGGAATATTATTTTTTATAAATCAATATAAAGTTACATCTAATGTATATGAGTCAATATTCGCAGTAGCGGCAGGAATAATTGGTATGATACCAGGTGGACTTATATTATTAACTTCATCAGTTATGGCAACAAGTGTAATAAAATTATCTAAATATAATGTACTAGTACAAAAATTGTATTGTATAGAGACTTTATCAAGAGTGGATACAATATGTTTAGATAAAACTGGAACTTTGACAGAAGGAAAAATGAAAGTAACAGACATTATAGTTAAAGATGGACATAGTAAAGAAGAAATAGAAAGTATAATAAAAGATATTAATTATAATAGTACGGATAATAATTCAACAAGTGAAGCATTAAATAATTATTTTGGAAAAGAAAGTACAAGAAAAGTAATAAAGAAAATACCATTTTCATCTAATAGAAAATATGGGGTAATAACATTCGATGATGGAACATATTACTTAGGCGCTAAAGAGTTTATATTTAAAAATAAAGAAATAAAAGAAGATATAGATTTATCTAATGTAGATGAAAGTGGAAGAATAATAACACTAGCAAGTTCAAAAGTAAATGATGATAATATAAATATACTAGCATACATTATCTTAAAAGATGAAATAAGACCATCTTCAAAAAAAGTATTAAAATATTTTGAAAAAGAAAACATAGATGTAAAAATAATATCAGGAGATAATGATAAAACTGTAGCATCAATAGCGAAAGCCTCAGGTCTTAAAAATATAAAAAGTATAGATGCTAGTACTCTTGAAGATAAAGATATTTATAAAGCTGTAACTACTTATAATGTTTTCGGAAGAGTAACTCCACATCAAAAAAAGAAAATAGTTAAAGCACTTAAAAAACATGGAAGGACAGTAGCTATGACAGGAGATGGAGTAAATGATGTACTAGCACTTAAAGAAGCAGACTGCAGTATAGCTCTTTCATGTGGAAGTGATGCAAGTAGAAACGTAAGTGAACTTGTATTATTAGATTCTAATTTTAATAGTATTCCACACATTATAAATGAAGGAAGAAGAATAATTAACAATATTGAAAGAAGTGCATCCCTACTATTAACAAAAACAATATTCACTATATTTCTAATATTAATTTGTATTGTAACAGGAACTAAATATTTCTTTATACCAATACAGTTAACCCTAATAACAATGTTTACAATAGGTATTCCATCATTCATGCTAGCACTTGAAGGAAATAATAGTATAGTAAGTGGAAACTTTATGATAAAAATACTATCTAAATGTATCCCATCTTCACTAACAGTTGTTATAAACATTATTATACTTCTAATAATAAAAAAAATATTTAATTTATCACCAGAAGAAATAACATTATTATCAATATATTTAACGGCGTTTACAGCATTCAATTTACTTTATAACATATCAAAACCATTAAATAAATATAGGGGAATATTGTTAACATTCTTAGTATTATCATTTACTTTGGTAGTGCTCACAAAATATAACTTCTTTTACATGACATTCCCGGCTATAAAAGTAATAGTGATATTCTTAATACTAATGATATTATCTATAATAATATATAATTCACTAAAGGTAATAATGGATAAATTATTATCAAAGTCAAAATATCTAAACGTAGCATAGAAATATCTACGTTTTAAAATATTTACTGACATTAAACTAACAATATAATATAATAAAACATGGGAAGGATTATCTAAATATGGAAGAAATAATAGATATATTAAATGAAGATGGTAAATTATCAGGAAACTTTACTACTAAAAAAATAATTCATGAAAAAGGCTTACTACATATGACAGTTCATATAGCTATAATAAGTAAAGATAGAAAAAGAATATTATTACAAAAAAGGTCGAACGATAAGAATCTATACAAAAATACATGGGATATATCAGTCGGAGGTCATGTATCAAAAGGAGAAATACCACTAGAAGCATTAAAAAGAGAATTAAAAGAAGAAATAGGACTTAATTATATAGACTATGATATAAAACAAATAGATACATTTAGAGAATGTTTGAAAGATAATGAAGTAATATGTAATGAATTAGTATATTTATATTTAATGTTTGAAGATATAAATACAGAAGAACTTGTTCTTCAAAAAGAAGAATTATCAAAAGTAAGCTGGTTTACTAAAAATGAGTTTATAGAATTAATTAATAAAAAAGAAATAGTTCCGCATCTAAAAGAGTATAAAGAACTTTTAAATATAATGATTTAATAAAAATATATTGACTGGTGTACAAAACACACATATAATTATATTGTAAGAACTCAGGAGGAAAAAATGATATATTTTAGAATAACTTCATCAGGAGAAATAGAAAAGTATGAAGTAACAATTGATAGTGATGGATTACAAGAGGTAAAGGATGAATCCATACTAAATTGTGGAAAAAAGGTAAGGAGAAGTTTTACTACAACAAGTAGTTGTATTTCTGGAAAATATTACTTAAATGTAACAAGAAAATATGCAGGAATTAAAAGCTATACCGTTGGACCAGATGTAGAATTATATGCTTATGAATTTATCGAATGTGAAAAAACATATTTATCCACACTAATAGATAGAATCATAAAAGGTGACTTATCAGCACTAGTGGAAATATATAAAGAAGATTTATCTAAAGAGTTTAATGGACTAGAAGAAGAAATTAAAAATCAAGAAGAAAAAGTACAAGGAACAACAAATATAGATCAAAAGATAAAAGAAATAGAAAAATTAAAAGAACTTTGCCTATCATCAAAAGTTAATAGTGATAGAAAAGATATTTCTAGATACTATGTCAAAGCTGCTTCAATGATTGATTTTAAAAGAATAGGAACTATTAAACTAGAGGATTATAATAGAGTAATGGATTTTATAGATGGCGAAAAATTATCATATAAAGAAGATGATGATTTGGTATTAAAAAAAATAAACAGTAAAAAATAATAAGGCGGTTTACAGACTTAATGTAAAACTGTCTTTTTTATATTGAAAAATTAAAATATTTATTCTAAAATCACTATGTATAAAATAGAGAGGAAGATAAATATGGATTTTGATTTTACAAATAAAGTAGTAATAGTAACAGGAGGAACAAGGGGAATAGGTTTTGAAACAGTTAAAGCATTTAAAGAAAGAAATGCAACTGTAATATTATTTGGTTCTAGAAAAGAAACTGTTGATAAAGCAATTAAAGAGTTTAGTGATTTAAATCTTAAAGTTGAAGGATATTATCCAAACTTAAATAATTATAATGAAGTAAATACAGCAATATCTCTAATAGCAAGTAAATATGGACACATTGATATTATAATAAATAATGCGGGTATGTCTGCAAGTAAACCAATTGAACAAACATCTATTGAAGAATATAATAGTTTAATAAATGTTAATTTAAATGGAGTATATTATATGTGTAAAGCTGCTACTCCTTATTTAAAGAAAAGTAAAGGAGTTATATTAAATACTTCATCTGTTGTTAGTATATGTGGACAAACTTCTGGTATAGAATACCCTACAAGTAAGTTTGCTGTTAATGGTCTTACACTATCACTAGCAAGAGAACTAGCACCATTCGGAATTAGAGTTAACGCTGTAGCTCCGGGAATTACAAATACAGATATGGTAAGTAGCCTTCCAAAAGAAATGATAGAGCCACTAATTAAATCAATACCACTTGGAAGAATAGGAGAACCAAGAGATATCGCAAATGCATTTTTATTCCTAGCAAGCGATATGGCTTCTTACATAACAGGAGAAGTATTATCAGTTGATGGTATGAAGAGAGTATAAAGTTTTATACTTTTTTTATTTTATTTTGTGTAGTACAATTAAATTATGGAAAAGAAAGAAATATCAAAAAAAATAGAAGAAATAAATAATATTTATATAGATTTAGAAAATAAAATAAATCTTATAGATAAAAAAAATAGAATTAAAGAATTAGAAACTATATCAAATGATGTAGATTTTTGGAATGATATAGAAAAAACAAAAGATGTAATAAGTGAACTAAAAAATCTAAGAAAAATAGTTGAAAGTTTTGATGAAGTTAAAGATAAAATAGATTTGATAAGTGAAATGTTATCTTTAGATATAACTGATGAAGAATTATTAGAAATAGAAAATGAATTAAATGGTTTAGAGCCTTTAATAAACGAATTAAAATTAGATACACTATTAAGTGATGAATATGATGAAAATAATGCATATATAGAAATTCATTCAGGAGCAGGTGGTACAGAAAGCAATGATTGGGCAAATATGCTTTATAGGATGTATACTAGATTTTTTGAAAAAAATGACTACACTTATGAAATAATAAATGAACAAAGTGGTGAAGAAGTTGGAATTAAAGGAGTAACACTTTTAGTAAAAGGATATTATCCTTATGGTATGTTAAAAGGAGAAACAGGTGTACACAGATTAGTTAGAATAAGTCCATTTGATTCAGGTAATAGAAGACATACATCATTTGCATCAGTATTAGTAACTCCAGAAATCAAAAAAAATATGGATATAGAAATAAAAGAAAGCGATATAAAGATAGATGTATTTCATAGTAGTGGAGCTGGGGGACAAAGCGTAAATACTAGTGATTCAGCAGTTAGAATTACACACTTACCAACAAAAATAGTAGTATCTTGCCAAGTAGAAAGAAGCCAACTTCAAAATAAAGCAAGAGCACTTGATATGTTAAAACAAAAACTATTTATGTTATCAATGCAAAACTTCAAAGACAAATTAAAATCATTAAAAGGCGAAGTTATGGATGTAAACTTTGGAAGTGCTATAAGAAGTTACGTAATGTGCCCATATACACTAGTAAAAGACACAAGAACAAACTATGAAACAAGTAACGTAGATAAAATATTAGATGGTGATATAAAAGAAATGTTAGAAGAATATTTAAAAATATAATATTCTTTTTACATATAAATACCAAATATCAAAAAAATAATATTATTTAATAGTAAAAATATCAAAAGATTGTTATAATGTTATACGGAGAAAGAATTATGAAGTGGTTTAAAAGAATAAATAGTAAAAAAATAAATGAAAATATTATTAAAAAAGAAGCATTTAAGAAGTCTTTGTTATTTGTAATAGGAGCACTTATATCAGCATTATCATTTAATTTATTTTTCGTTCCTAATAACTTTATATCTGGAGGAATGGGCGGTATTTCAATAATTATTAACAATTTATTTAATGTTGATATAAATCTAGTTATTCTAATAGGTAACATAGTATTTATAATAATGAGTATTATATTTCTGGGATTTAAAGATTCAATATTTAGTATAATAGGTGCTATATCATATGTAATATTTGTATATGCAACAAGTGACATAGCTGCATCTTTAAACTTTTATTTTGATAATATTTTATTGTATGTTTTAGCAGCAGGAGTTGGCATAGGGCTTGGAGAAGGACTTGTTTATAAATCAGGCTTTACAACGGGAGGAACAAGTATACCAGCTATGATACTTCAAAAGTATACTAAAAAACCACTAGGAAAAATATTAAGATTTATTTCAATGATAGTTATAATTATTGGAGGAGTAACGCTAGGTTATACAGCAGTAATGTATGCGCTATTAATAACATTTATATCTTCATATATGGTAGATAAAATATTAATAGGAATAAGTGATTCGAAAACATTCTTTATACAAACGGATAAAGAAGATGAAGTTAAAGACTTTATACTAACAATAATAAAATCAGGAGTAACAGAGTTTGATACAAGAGGAGCATATTCACATAAAAAGAAAAAAATGTTAATGTGTGTAGTACCAACAGAAAAATACTCATTGTTAAAAAGTGCAATTGAAGAGATAGATGCACACGCATTTATTGTTGTTAGCGATTGCTATGAAGTTTATGGAGGAACTAAACTTAAAAAAGCACTGGATATTTAGGAGCATAAATGATAGAAGAATACAAAAAATACATGCAAGATTTTATAGATATGGATCTTGTTACAAACAAAGAAACAATTAATACAGAAGATTTTAGCGAAGGGTTAATAAAAGTATCAAAGAAAACAAATGGCAAAACAATAAGAGTTTTCTTAGATACAAAGTATAATCCTTTTTTAAGCGTGGATAAATATGACGAAGTATATGACTTTAAAAATGGACTTGCAAAAGTAGGAATTAAATCTAAAGATGGAATTATGAAGTATACATACATAAATAAACAAGGTGAAGAAATCAATGAAAATAATGAAATAGAAGTATCTACAAAAAAGTTACAAACCAAAATTAACAATAGAAAATACGAAGCTATAACTATAATTTTAAATAGATTAAAACCTCAAATAAAATCAAATACATATAGCAAAATATCTGAAAATAAATATGAATATACAGAAAAAGATAATAAATATGTTTTATTAGGTAAACCACTTTACGACTATGATACATTTTTAATATGTAAAGATACTAATAATAATTACTTTAAATATGATAAAGAAAGTTCTCTATCAGTATATTTTAAAGGAAAAAGTTTATCATGTACAAATAATTTAATTGTTTTAGAAGATGACACTACTTATATAATTATAAAATCAAATCTTATTAACATAGGTAATTACAATAATTACAAAAATTACGACATAAAAGTAAGAAAAAGCACTAAGTCATTTTTAAGTTACAACGATTTTTGTAAAAAATATGGATACGATATAGATGAAACGTGTATAAAAAATATAGATGAACTAGATATTATAAAAACAGAAAACAAATTAGAACTAAATAGAAAACTAAGGGAAAAAGAAAAAAGAGAAAATGATATTAACAAGGTAGTAATGACTATTAAAGAGTATGAAGAACTAAAAGGAGAAAACTTTACCAAAGAAGAACTAGACTCTATAAATATAAGAGAAACATTATTAGCAGAATAACTTAACTTTACATAAATAATCATATTAATTTATTCTATTAATTCTATTTTTATGGTAATATTAAAATAAGGCAAGGTGTAGCAATGAAAATAGATAAAAAATATAAATTAGTACTAAACATAGTATTGTTTATTATTGGAGCAATAACATCAATTATATTTTTAACTGAACTTAATGATGAAATCTACAAGCCTTATGTTATTTATAACATTGTTATATCATCTATAATTATAATATATATAGTTATATCTTTATGTAAGTATAAAATACATTATTCTAAATATGAAAAGTTCAATTTATATAGATACATAGATTTTGAAAATATATCACCATTATATGCTGGTGAATTATTGGGCATTAAAACATTACCATTAAATAAAATATTAATAATAATATGTGGCTTAATAGACAAAAATATAATTAATGTAAGATATAATAATGATAAAACCTTTATTAGTTTAAACAAAGATATTAACTTAGAAACTATTAACAAATTGGAATATTATGAATCATGGATTATTAAAATGATATTTAAATCAAGTACTGATTCAAAAGAATATGAAATAAATGACATAATAAACGATTTTAAAAAAGATAGTCAAAAACTAGCTTTCATCGAAAAAGAATTAAAAGTATTAAATAATGAAATGCACAAGAAATATTATCAATCTTATTATTATGATTTAGAAGATAAAAATGTAATTATGTTTAGCATCATATCATGTTATGCTGTTTTTAGGCTTATGCAATTTATGCCAACACTTGGAATATTTTTAAGCAAAGAAATGTATTACTTATTTCTTCTATATATACCTTGGATTATTATAAATGCAATATTATTTTTCGTATACTTCGTTAAAGATAAATACATTGTTGAAACTAATAAACTAAGAGGTTTATACAAGTTTTTAACAGATTTTTCAAACTTTAATAATTTAGGTATTAAATACATAGAAATATATGAAGAATATTATTTGTATGCTTTATCATTTAACTTGACTAATGAAGTAATCAAGAAATATGATAGCAATAATGTATTATCTGGACGTAGTTCAAGCTTGAAATATATTTATATGAATATAAAGGATGGAACAGAAAATGAATGAGTTGATTACTTTAAAAATATTTTTAATAATATCAATTATCTTATTTATACTAAGTATTATAGGAATAATTATTTCTCTAAAAATACACAGAGAAGATATAAGGCATATAATTATATTTCCATTATTAATTTCTTTAACAATGATGGTACCGATTACCGCTTCTTACAGCTATATCGAACGTAATGGAAGTGACGATAAATTTCTCGTATTATTTTATGGATTTTTTACTTTAATAGGGTTAATAATGCTCGTAAATGGGTATATTGAAATACTAGATAATAATAAGAATAAATTATATATAAAAGAAAAAGAACGCCAAGATAAATGGAAATAAATATATTAAATTGTTAAATAATAAACAATAATTATCATAAATAAATATTAAAAATTACCATAGGAATAACAATATGGTAAAATTTGTCATGTAAACCAAATCATAGCAAATAGATTAATAATAAAAAAAGTGATATAATTACTATGGAGGATATATGCAGTTAATTGAAGTTAAAAATGTAATGAAAAGATATAATAATGGCGTAACAGCATTAGTTGATTGTAATTTGCAGATATCTAAAGGAGAGTTCATATTTGTAATAGGTTCTTCTGGAAGTGGCAAATCAACACTAATAAAATTATTATATAGACAAGAAAAGCCAACAAAAGGTGACGTGTATGTTGGCGGTATTAATGTAGCCAAATTACGTAATGGAAAAGTATATAAATTAAGGAGAAAACTTGGAATAGTATTTCAAGATTATAAATTGTTACCTAAAATGACAGTATTTGAAAATGTAGCATTTGCTCTTGAAGTATATGGCTTAAAGGAAGAAGAAATAAGAAAAAGAACACTAAAAGCATTAGAACAAGTAGGGCTTAAAGATAAACTTAGAAGTTATCCAGCTAATTTATCAGGTGGAGAACAACAAAGAGTATCAATTGCAAGAGCAATAGTAAATAATCCTAAAGTTTTAATATGTGATGAACCAACTGGAAACTTAGACCCAGAAACATCTATGGAAATAATGAAAGTAATTGAAAATATTAACAAAGAACTTGGAACTACTGTTATAATGGCAACACACGATAAAGATATAGTTAATAGAATGAAGAAAAGAGTAATTTTAATTAACAAAGGAATTATCGTAAGCGATACAGAGAAAGGAAAGTATAAAGATGAAAGCATTAAGGATATTTAGAAGAAATATAGCTGACTCTTTTAAAGGAGTATTTAGAAACTTTTCCCTATCACTTGCAAGTATATCATGTATAACTATAACATTGATATTAGTTGGATTTAGTATAATAATGACATATAACGTTAATAGTTTTACCACATCTATAGAAAAAGATGTAACTATAGTTGTATTTGTTAAAAGAGGAACTACAGAAGAACAAGTACAAACATTAAAATCACAAATAGAAGCATTAGATAATATAGATGAAGAAATAAAAAACGGTAAAATAATAAAAAAAGTAACATTTGTATCTAAAAACCAAACTAAAACAGATATGCAAAAAGAATCAGATGTATTTAATAAAATAATGTCAGAATACGATGATAAAACAAATCCATTACAAGATTCATTCTTAGTAAAAGTTAAAGATATTGATAAAATAGGAACTACAGCAGAAGAAATAAAGAAAATAGAAAATGTAGATATAGCAAAATATGGAGAAGGTTCAGTAGAAGAGCTTGTTAAAATATTTGATATAGTTAAAAAAACATGTATAGTTGTAGTAGTAGCATTAGTTCTTGTAACTGCATTCTTAATAAGTAACACAATAAAAATAACAATACAATCAAGAAGTAAAGAAATAGAAATAATGAGATTAGTTGGAGCATCAAACTTCTATATAAGACAGCCATTCTTTTTTGAGGGTATAATTTTAGGATTATTAGGATCAATTATACCAATTGCATCTCTTTGCTATGGATATAATTATTTATATACTAAATTAGGTGGTCAATTATTTACAGCAATAATTAAATTAACAAAACCATCAGCAGTATTATATGATACATCACTAGCAGTATTAATAGTTGGCGTAGTAGTTGGAGCATTTGGAAGTTTTAGAGCAGTAAGGAAGTATTTAAAAATATGAGAAAGCTAGGTAAAGTATTACTTCTTATATTTTCTTTGTTATTGTTTATAAATACAGTTTATGCATCAGACGGAAATACAACTCTTAAAGATTTAAAAGACAATTTAGCTAAGATGGAAAAAGATAAACAAAACGCAGCAGAAGCACAAAGAAAAGCAGAACAAGAAATATCTAAAATGGAAAAAGAATTAGAAGAAATAGCTGCTGAAATAGAAAAATGCAATAATGATATAGAAAAATCAAGAGAAGAAATAGAAAAGTTAACAAAAGAAATAGAAGAAAAGAAAAAAGAAATAGAAAAATTACTAGTGTTTGAACAAGTGTCAAATGGGGACAATATTTATTTAGAATACATATTCGGAGCTTCATCATTCACAGATTTCATTTATAGAGCATCAGTAGTAGAACAATTAACTAAATATAATGATGAATTAATAGCTGATATGAATAACAAAATAGATGAAAACAAAAAACTTCAAGAAAAATTAGAAAAACAAATTGTAGAAGAAGAAAAAGCTCAAAAGAAACTTGAAGATAAATTAAAAAAATCTAATCTATCATTAAATAATTTAATAGATGAACATGAAGATGCAGAAGCTGCATATGAAGCAAGTAAAAAAGAAGTAGAAACATATGTAAGTCTTTATAAAGACAATGGTTGTAGTGAAACAATGTCAATAGCATCATGTATGAAAATACCTTATGCAAGCGGACTTACAAGACCATTAAATGCAGGATATATGAGTAGTGAATTTGGAATGCGTTTTCATCCAACTAAACATAGATGGTTGCTTCATGCAGGACTAGATATAGGTACACCAACAAATACAAAAGTATATGCTTCCGCAGCAGGATTAGTTTCAAGTATAGTAAAAGTTGCTCATCCAGAAATAAAAGGTTCATCATGTGGCGGAAATGCAGTTTACGTAAAACACATAATAAAAGGAAAAGAAATAACAACAGTATATAGACACCTTCATTCAATATCAGTAAAAGAAGGAGACTATGTTACAATGAGTAGTGTTGTTGGTTTATCTGGTGGAGGAGAAAGTTATGACTACTGTACAACAGGTCCACACTTACACTTCGAAATACAAAAAAATGGTTCGTACAAAAACCCAAGAGACTTTGTATATTTTCCTCAAAAAGGAAAAAGATTCTATTCAAGATTATAAAGAAATAGTCATCTATTTCTTTTTATTTGTAAAAATATAAAATGATGTGCTAATATATATATAAGGTGATTAAAATGTCATATTCAAGTAATATAAAAAATGAAATATCAAACATAGAATATTCAAAAAGTGAAACAATGGCTGAACTATCAGCAATATTAAATATAGCTTCTGTAATAGAAACAGATTCGTTTTACATATGCGTGGAAAATATAAGCGTAGCACGTAGAATATATAAATTAATTAAAGATATATATCATGTAGAAATAGATATGGATACAACCCTTATAAACACTTTAAGGAAAAATAAATTAGTAAAACTAACTATAAAAGAAAAAAGCAAAATAATATTAGAAGACTTATCTATATTAGATAATGATATAAGATTATACGAACCAAAAAGTTATTTAGTAGATGAATTATGTGATAAACAAGCTTATTTAAGAGGTATATTCTTAATATGTGGAAGTATCAATGACCCTAAAACAAGTAGATATCATTTAGAATTAGTAATTGAAAATGAATTAACAGCAAACTTTGTAAATGATTTGCTAAATGAATTATCTTTTAATAGTAAAATAATAAAAAGAGATAAAAAATATATGGTATATATAAAAGAAAGTGAAAAAATAAGTGATTTTATAAAATTATTAAATGCCACTAATGCTTTATTTTATTATGAAGATATTAGAATATATAGAGACCATAAAAACATGGCTAATAGACTTAACAATTGTGAACAAGCAAATGTAGATAAAATGATAGCGGCAGGAGAAGCACAGCTTGAAATAATAAGAAAAATAAAAGAAAATATGGATTTTGATTTATTAGATGACAAAATAAAAGATATATGCATTTATAGAGAAAAATACCCAGAGGTATCTATGGATGAACTAGCAGTAATAATAAGTTCAGAAACAGAAAAACCGATTACAAAAAGTGGAATAAATCATAGATTTAGAAAAATGAAACAAATGGTAGAAAAGTTAAACACAAATAATTAACATCGTATATAAAAATACCGATAAGGTATTTTAAGTTATAGACATTTTATTAACAATCAAATTATTTTATCAATTATTCCATATAGAAGAGCCTCTTTTGAATCCATAAAATAATCTCTTTCACAATCACTCGCTATTTTTTTAATAGACTTATTAGTATTTTTAGCAAGAATACTATTAAGTTTATTTTTAATTTTAATAATTCTATCAGCAGCAATTCTTATTTCTGTAGCTTGTCCACTTGCCATACTTGCAGGCTGGTGAATCATGACTTCAGTATTAGGCAAAACATATCTTTTACCTTTTTGACCACTAGATAATAAGAAAGCACCCATTGATGCACATAGACCAGTCCCTATTGTAACAACATCACTTTTAATATGATTCATCGTATCATATATCGCAAGACCACCTGTAACACTGCCACCAGGAGAGTTTATATAAAGTTTAATATCATCATTATTAATCGAATCTAAATATAATAGTTCACTAGTAACAAGAGCAGAAACTCTATCATCAATCTCACCCTGTAAAAAAATAATTCTATTATTAAGAAGTTTAGAATATAAATCATAAACTCTCTCACTATTATTACAACTTTCAAGCACATAAGGTATATTCATAAATTAATCTCCTATTAATATTTTAATAAGTTATCAACTAATTATTCACAAAACATAATTTTTTTGTTATTATATATATGAATAATATGGAGCATAATATGGAAAATAAAATTAAATTAATATTAGAAGATGGAAATATTTTAAAAGTCGATATTGGTACTAAAGCAAAAGATGTATTAAAAGAAATAAATGATAAAAATATAATAGGTATAAGAATAAATGGAAAAGCAGTACCAAGTAATTATGAAATATCAAATGATGCTTTAGTTCAAAACATAACTATTTCTAGTAGAATAGGAAGAAAAATATACATAAAAGGCCTTGAGTTTGTATATTTATTAGCAGTTCAGGAATTGTATGGAGACTATACTAAAGTAAGTATTAAACACTCTCTAGATAAAGCCATTTACACAGAATTAAATCTAGCTAAAGGTATAGATGGAAATGATGTAGCAGCAATTAAAAAACAAATGAAAAAAATAATTGATAAAGATTATGAAATAAATAAAATAAGTGCATCAAGAGAAGATATCATAGAATATGTTAATAAACTAGGAGAATATGAAAAAGCATTAAATTATAAATATATGACAAGTGATATCGTATCAATATATGAACTAAAAGATTTATATAACTATTTCTATTATATAATGCCAGCAAGCACTGGAATAGTAAAGAAGTTTAATTTAACATACATTCCACCAAAAGGAATTGTATTAAGTTATCCAATAAATGGAGAATTACCAAAATATAAAAGTACAGAAAAAGTACTAAGTGCATTTCAAAATTATCAAAATAAACTATCAAAACTAAATGTAAACTATGGTAGTGATATTAACAAATTAGTAATTGAAAATAAAATAAAAGATTTTATACAAATAGATGAAATGATATATAGACAAGGTATAGAAGATATAGCTAATCAAATAGCAAGCAGTAAAAAAATAAAAGTAATATTTATGTCAGGGCCATCTTCATCCGGTAAAACAACATCATCAAAAAGATTAAGTTTATCACTAAAAGCAAAAGGAATAAATACAGTTGTTTTATCAACAGATGATTACTATGTAAATAGAGAAGAATCACCGAAAGATGAAAATGGAGAATATGATTTTGAAGTAGTAGAAGCAATAGATTATAAATTGTTTGGTAAAGACTTAAATAAATTACTAAAAGGAGAAGAAGTTACAATACCTACTTATAACTTTTTAACAGGAAAAAGAGAATATAAAAACTCTCCAATTAAATTAAATAAAAATGAAGTTATAATAGTAGAAGGACTTCACGCAATAAACAGTAAAATAAGTGGAAGTATTGATAGTAAAAATAAATTAAACATATATTTAAGTCCATTTGTACCAATTAGTATAGATAGACACAATCACATATCAACAACAGACTTAAGATTATTAAGAAGAATAGTTAGAGATTTTAATACAAGAGGTTATAGTGGAGAACAAACATTAACTAGATGGCAAAAAATGAGAAAAAGTGAAGAAAAAAATATATATCCATATCAAAGAGAAGCAGATATTATATTAAATACTTCACTGTCATATGAAATAGGAGTATTAAAAACATATGCAGAACCACTATTATATTCTATAGAAAGTGATAGTGAAAATTATGAAGAAGCAGTAAGAATATTAAACTTCCTTAAAGGTTTCTTAAATATACCAAGTGAATATGTTCCAAATACAAGTATATTAAGAGAGTTTATAGGAAATAGTTATTTTGAATAAAGGAGAAAAGGATAAAATGAAAGTTGCAATAAATGGGTTTGGAAGAATAGGAAGAATAGCATTAAGATTACTTGAAAATGATAAGGACTTAGAAGTAGTAGCAGTTAATAGTAGAGGAACTAGTGAAGAACTTGCATATTTATATAAGTATGATACAGCACATAGAACATCAAAATCAAAAATAAGTTTTGATGAAGATTCAATGATTATAAATGGAAAACATATTAAAGTATTTGCAGAAGATGACCCGAGCGCGCTACCATGGAAAGAATTAGGAATAGATATAGTACTAGAATGTACTGGAGTTTTCACAACAAAAGAAGCATGTAAGGCACATATAAATGCAGGAGCAAAACATGTATTAATAAGTGCTCCAGCAAAAGACGAATGTAAAACTATAGTATATGGTGTTAATGAAGAAATATTAAGCCTAGATGATGATATAATAAGCTGTGCTAGCTGTACAACAAATTGCCTAGCACCAGTATTAAAACTTATTAACGATAAATATAAAATAGTAAAAGGATTCATGACAACAGTACACGCAATGACAAATGATCAAATGGTATTAGATGTAAGACATAAAAAAGGAATAAGAGCAAGAAGAGGAAGAAGTGCATCACAAAATATAATACCAACCTCAACAGGAGCAGCAAAAAGTATAGGAAAAGTAATTCCAGAGTTAAAAGGAAAACTAGATGGACTTGCACTTAGAGTACCTGTATGTGATGGTTCAGTAGTAGACCTATCAGTAGAAATAGAAAAAAATACAACTATAGAAAATGTTAATAATACATTTAAATCAAATCAATCAAAAACATTAAAATACACAGAAGACCCAATAGTAAGTTCAGACATCATCGGAGATGACTGCGGAGCTTTAGTAGATGGACTTCTTACAAACATAATAGAAGAAAATGGGAAACAAATACTTAAAGTAATAGCTTGGTATGATAATGAACTAGGATACACAGCTCAAATGTTAAGAGTGGCAAGATTATTTACTAAAAAAAATAACTAAAATTAAAAAATATGATAAAATAATTAAGGAGGCGCATATGGAAGATTTAACCTTATATGAATTAGAAAACTTAATCGAAAGATTAGAAAATATATTGGAAAAAATAGGTGAAAAAGATGGCTAGTATAGATAAAAGATTTAAAACTTATACTTCTTTTGTTGAAAGTATTGAAGATAAAATAAGAAATTATGGAGTAGAATCATTAACAGAAGAAGACAAAGACAAAGTTAAAATAGCATGCGCAGCATTGAAATATGCAAAAAGTATTGCTTTAAGAAACACGGTAATAGATACATTAAATGGAAATAGACAAGAGATAAATGAGTATATAAAAGCTAAAACTGAAGAGCTAAATAAAGAATTAGTTAAACTTGAAAAAAGAAGAGAAGAAACGGTAAAAGAAATATCTAGAGATTTAGGACAAGGTATAACAGATGAACATAAAACTTATAGATTGAAAGGTATACTACAAGCAATAAGAACTAAAATGGATTATAGAAATAGAGTAGGAGAAGCTTTGGTAGATCCAGAATATTTACTTTCTAGCCTTGTAGCAAAAGAAAAAGATCCTAAGTTTGTTATGGACTTTGTAATAAGTACATTTGAAGAAACATTACCTCTTGAAATGGCAGGTAAAATACTAAAAAATGAAGATGTAAGCATAGCTGTGTTTAATAGAGATAAAATAAATCTATTTAAAGACGATGGTTCAATTAATAGAGCCATGGTAGATTTAATGTTAAGTGTTCTAGGAGAAGGAGATTTATATAAAAAATTAGAAAGTAGAGAATCTCTAGAAAATAAGAAAAAAAGTTACATGAAAGTAGAATCAAGTTTAGATAATATAAATAAAGAATTAGAAACAGTAATAGGATATAATGAAGAATTAGAAAGATTACGTTCAAAAGCAGTACAAATTAAATCTGAAATACCAAATGGAATAAGTGCACTAATTAACAGTAAACAAAAAGAAGTATTAATATCTAGATTAAATAAAGCTAATAGTCAGATTAGAGAATTACAAAATAAAAGAATTAAAGCAACATCTATCCTTGAAAGTAAATTAAGATTAATATCTTCACTAAATATAAGAGATATAAATAATCAAATAAATAGATGCTTAAGACTAGGAGTTAGTAATCTAACAAAAGCAAATAGCGAAGAATTAAAAGAAGTATTAAGTGCTGGAGATCTCGCGTTAATAAAAGAAAGAATAAAAGGAGTAATATCAGAAACAGATAAAAGTATAAAAGCAATTAATATAGGCTTGACTAAAGAACATAGAAATCTAAGCCCATCATTAGTTTCTGAATATGCATATCCGAATATATCTAGTGAAGAAGAAATGAAAGCAAGAGAAAGATTAAAAACATCATTAAGATTATTGCAAGATGTAGATACAATTAAAAATAGTAAAGCTAAAAGTAAAAATATTTTAACTAGTGATGAAGAAAATCTTATAGTTGGAATAACAGAAGCAAAAATTAAAAAAATAATGGAAGATGATGAATACGCTTTAAAGATGTAACTTTATAAAGAAGTTACATTTTCTATAAGCAGAAATTGAAATATAACATAAGAAATGATATAATCAATAAGAGGTTATTATGAAAAAGAAAAAGAAACATATTGTACTTAGAGTACTAAGTTTAATTTTATGGATAGCATGTATGGCTTGCGTATGTTATTTAAGCTACCAAATATATAAAGCTAATATGCTACCTACCAAATATTACTATATATTAATTGGAGTTATAGTTTTCTTAATATTATTATTTATAATGTTCATATTAAATAAAAAAACTAAAGTTTGGATACTTATAATATGTGATATATTATTTTTAACTTTATCAGTAGTATTATATTTTGCAAATATTAAAATAAATGAAACATTAAAATTCTTAGATCAAAACTTAAATGCTAAATATGAAACAAATATATATAATATAGTAGTTTCTAAAGATTCTAAAATAAAAAGCATTAAAGATTTAGATTCTAAAACTATTAAGTTAGTAAATGATTTAGATGATAAAACATTACTAGAAACTTCAATTAAGAGAAAAATTAAGAATAGTAAACTTGAATATACAACAAGTATAAGTGATTTATTATATGAAGTTAAAGATAATACTGAAGTTATAATAATTGTTAATTCTGGTAATTTTGACGCTATGATAGAAGAAGATGAAACGTATAAAGATTATATAAGAATTATAGATACAATAGAAATAAAAAGTAAAGTAGTAAATACAGCCACTAATATAGCAGTTACAGAAGACCCATTTGTAGTATATTTAAGTGGAATAGATACAAGAAGTGGAAAACTACCTGCTAAAAGTTTAAGCGATGTTAATATCTTGTTAGTAGTAAATCCTGTTGATAGAGAATTATTAATGGTTAATACACCAAGAGATTACTATGTTAATTTACATGGTATAAAAGGAAATAAAGATAAACTTACACACGCTGGTTTAGTTGGAGGTGTAAAATTGTCTACTTCTACTCTAGAAGACTTATATGAAATAAAAATACCATACTATGTAAGAGTTAACTTTAATGCTGTTATTAACTTAGTTGATGCAGTAGGTGGAATAACAATAAACAATGATCAAAATAAAAACATAAAATGCTGGACAGACCCAAGCTGTATTATTAAACCAGGAGATAACAAGGTAAACGGTAAATGTGCATTAGCTTTCGCAAGAGAAAGACATGCATATAAAGAAGGAGATAGACATAGAGGAGAAAATCAAGAGCAAGTAATATCAAAAATAATTGAAAAAGTTACAAGTTCTAAAACTCTAATTAATAACTATTCGAATATATTAGAATCATTAAACGGAACATTTGAAACAAATATAACTACAGAAGAAATAATGAGTCTTGTTAAAATGCAAATAAATGATATGAGAGGATGGACTATAAGTACATACAATGTAACAGGAAGCGATTTATATGCTAAAACATATAGCTATCCAAATAGAGATTTATATGTAATGAATCCAAATATGGAAACAGTAAACATAGCAAAACAAAAATTAAATGATGCATTAACCATAAACTGATACAAAAAAGTATCAGTTTTTATATGCAAAGAAATTAAACTTTACATTTTAAAGCAAATATCTATTAAAAAAGTTGTAACCGCGTATAGAAAATGCTATAATTAAGATGTATAAACATTTAAAAATAATTTTTTGTATGGAGTAAAAATGAATGAAGCAGTTGAATTAATTGAAACAAAAGAAAAATATAAATATAAAGTTGAAAGTGAAAGTTTATTAAGCTTTAAAACAAAAGTATATTTACCATTTAAAAGACTTTTAGATATTTTCTTTGGAATAATAGGTATAATTTTAACGATACCATTTTTTATCATAATAAAAATATCTTACCTTATAAATGGTGATAAAGCACCTATAATATTTAAACATAAAAGAATAGGAAAAGATGGAAAAGAGTTTGAATTATATAAGTTTAGAACTATGGTTCCAAATGCAGAAGAAATATTAAAGAAAATGTTAAAGCAAAAAAAATATAGAAATGAATGGGAAGAGTTCCATAAGTTTGATAATGACCCTAGAATAACAAAACTTGGAAATATTTATAGAAAACTATCCATTGATGAATTACCGCAATTTCTAAATATTATAAAAGGAGAAATGTCATTAATAGGTCCAAGACCTTTAATTGAAGAAGAAGTTAAAGAATATAAAAGTAAGAAAAAATTACTATTAAGTGTTAGACCTGGACTAACTGGTTGGTGGGCTTGTAATGGAAGAAGCTGCACAACAAATAAACAAAGGAAAGAATTAGAACTATACTACGTTAAAAATTGTGGTATTTTAATCGATATAAAATGTTTTTTATTAACAATCTTGAAAGTGTTAAAACAAGAGGGAGCTAAATAGGAGTTTTTAATGAAAAAGAAGTATATAATAGTTTTATTAATTATAGTTTCACTACTAGTATGTGGATGTACAAAAGAAAATAAAAATGAAGATAAAAAAGAAGAACCAATTAAAGAAGTTAAGAAAATTAAAATAATAGATGAAGATTCTAAATCAAGACCGTATGCAATTGTAATAAATAATTTACCATCAGCAATGAAAGTTCAAACAGGATTAAATGATGCATATATAATATATGAATTTCCTATTGAAGGAGGATATTCAAGAAGTTTAGCTTTATTTAAAGACAAAAAAACAAGTAAAATAGGAACAGTAAGAAGTGCAAGACAAAATTATATAGACTACGCACTCGAAAATGATGCTATATTTGTTCACTGGGGAACTAATCATCCAGCAGCTGATGTAATAAAAGAAACTAAAGTTGATAATATAGATGCTGCTTCAAACGGAAAACCATTCTTTAGAGAAAATCCCGAAAAACTAGCCAGGGAACATACTGGATATACTGGACTAAATAAATTAATTGATTATAATAAAAATACTAAAAAATATAGAGATACAACAGATGTAAAACCACCACTAAAATATACAACTGAAGAAGTAGATTTAAGTAAATATGAAGACTCTAAAAAAGCAAAAACAGTAGAATTAAACTACTCAAGTTCATACAAATTAAAATATGCTTACAACGAAGAAACTAAAAGATATGAAAGAGTATATAATGGTAAAGACCATACTGATTATTTTAATAATAAAGAAAAGTTCACAACTAAAAATATAATTGTTGTAAATGTTGGACTCGGAAAAGTAAGTGGATATACTGATACTGCAGGCACAAACTATACAGATATATATAACATTGGAAGTGGTACTGGATATTACATAACAAATGGATATGCAAGAGAGATTAAATGGAGTAAATCATCAAGAAAAGAACAAACAAAATATACATATACAGATGGAAAAGAAATAGATGTTAATGATGGAAACACATATATTAATCTATTTGATAAATCAAAATCAGTAAATATTAACGAATAAAACATGAAAGGGGGGAACTATGAAAGACATAAAAGTAATAGTTGCAACTCATAAAGAATATCAAATGCCAAAAGACAAATTATATTTGCCTCTTTTAGTTGGAGCAAAAGGTAAAAAAGATAAAAAATATCAAAGAGATGACACAGGTAAAAACATATCAAGTAAAAATCCATATTTTTGTGAGTTAACTGGATTATATTGGGCATACAAAAACTTAGATAATGAATATATTGGCTTATCACACTATAGAAGACATTTTGCTTCTAAAAGAATAAACAAAAAAGATTTATTTAACAGCGTATTAACATTAAAAGAAGCAAATGAATTATTAAAAGATGTAGATATTATTTTACCTAAAAAAAGAAAATATTATATTGAAACATTATATTCTCATTACAAACACACTATGTATATTGAGCCACTTGATATAACAAGAGAAATAATTCAAGAAGGACATCCAGAATACTTAAAAGAGTTTGATAAATTAAAGAAAAGAACAAGTGCTCACATGTTTAATATGTTTATCATGAAAAAAGAAATATTAAATGATTATTGTAATTGGCTATTTGAAATATTATTTGAACTTGAAAAGAGAGTAGACAGTTCTAAATATGATAGTTTCCATGCTAGATTCTATGGTAGAGTAAGTGAATTATTATTAGATGTATGGATTAATACTAATGGCTATAAATATAAAGAAGTAAAAGTAATAAGTATGGAAAAAGTTAATTGGTGGAAGAAAGGAACTAGTTTTTTAAAAGCAAAGTTTTTAGGTAAGAAATATGAAAAAAGTTTCTAACACAAAAAAAGTAATAGCGGTAATAGTTACATATAATAGAAAAGAGTTATTAAAAGAATCTATTAATGCATTACTAAAACAAAATTACAAAAATTTAAGCATATTAATAATAGATAACAATAGTACTGATGGAACAAAAGAATACATAAGTGAAGAGTTAAAAAATGAAAATGTTATTTATGAAAATACTGGTGAAAACTTAGGAGGAGCTGGTGGATTTAACTATGGAATGAAATTAGCTGCTAATATGGATTGTGATTATGTATGGATAATGGACGATGATTGTATAGTACATAAAGATTCATTACAAGAGTTAGTAAATAGTGCAGAAAAATTAAAAGACAATTTTGGATTTTTATCTAGTAAAGTATTATGGAAAGATAATAGTATATGTACTATGAATATACCAAAAAGGAAGTTTTCAAAATGGCTAAAAGACTTTGAAACAAACTATCAAGAAATAGCTATGGCATCTTTTGTATCATTATTTGTAAAAAAAGATATTGTAGTTGAAGAAGGATTACCAATTAAAGAATTCTTTATTTGGACTGATGATTGGGAATATACTAGAAGATTATCAAGAAAATATAAATGTTATTATATAACAAGTAGTGTTGTTACACATAAATCTGCTTCTAATATTGGCGCTAATATTGCTAGTGTTGATGGTGATAGACTTAATAGGTTTAAATACATGTATAGAAACGATGTTGTTCTATATAGAAGAGAAGGATTTATTGGTTGGGTTTTATTATATTTGAGATTATGTTTGCATAAGCTAAGAGTACTAAAATCTGACAAGAAAGATAAAAAAGATAGAATAAAATTAATTAATGCTGCAATTAAAGAAGGCAAGAAATTTTATCCTAGTATAGAGTATGTAAAAAAGAATAAATTAAATGTTCTTGAGTTTTTTGGAGAACCATTATCATATGGTGGTCAGGAAGCTTTTATGATAAATCTATATTCAAGTATTAATAAGACGCATTTTAATTTTACATTTGTTACACCTTTTGAATGCAATAACGGAAAGTTGGTAGAATTGGTGAGTCAAAATTCTAGTGATAAAATAATTTATGAAAATAAAAAATTTGATTCAAAGTTAAGAAAGAGGTTTATTGTTGATACTGCAAAAAAATATTTAAACAATAGTTTTGATGTAATTCATATTCACTCTGGTAGCACTTATAATTTATTAAAAGTTGCAAAAATTGCTAAAAAAAATGGTATAAAAAAAGTAATAGTTCATTCTCATGCTACTGGAAAGCCAACTTTGAAATATAAAATTATTAAATTGGTATCAGATTTTACCATTGAAAAATATGTAGATTATTTCTTTGCTTGTTCTGAACTTGCTGGAAAGTGGAAATTTCCTAAAAAAATATTAGAAAATAATGAAAAATATATAATAATTAAAAATGGAATCGATATAAAAAAATTCGAATATAGTGAGAAAATTAGAAATAAATATAGAAAAAGTTTTAATATAAATAACAATAAGGTAGTTATTAATGTTGGAAGATTTTCCGAAGAGAAGAATCATGAATATATGCTATTAATATTTGATGAGTTACTAAAATTAGATGATAACTTTGAAATGTTCTTTGTTGGTGGAAATGGTAGTCTTTTAGAAATTATTGAGAAACAAATAAATGAAAAAAATTTGAACAAAAAAATTCATATATTACTTAATAGAAATGATGTTAATAGCTTATTGAGCATGAGCGATGTGTTTATTCTTCCCTCTCTATGGGAAGGACTTCCTTATACTGGAATAGAAGCTCAAGCAAATGGTATTCCTTGTATTTTTTCAAGTACTGTTTCTGATGAGGTTAACATTTCTGCTGCATATAATAAATTGTCTATAAATGAAGAACCTAAAAAGTGGGCTGAAAAAATAATTGTATTAAGCAATACAAAAAGATATAATACAAAACAGTCAATTATAGAAAATGGTTTTGATATTTCTACTACTTGTAAATTAATAGAGGATATATATAATGATACAAATGAATAAAATAAAGTTGAGTTCAAAATTTAATTCTTTTTTACAATATATACTTTTAACTATAATTTTGATAGAATGCAATTCTGTATACTCACAATTATATAGATATCATTATTATATTAGAGGAAGTTTGATTGCTATTGCTATTCTTATATTACTTATCTTCTTGGTGTTAGGTAATAAGAAAAAACAAATGAATACTAAGATAATATTAAACTCTATCTTTTACGTTCTAGCTTGCAGTTTTATCATGCTGTTAAATTCTGATAAATTAAATGGCAAAATAATTATAATATTGATTTTTGTTTTCTTTTTACCTTTGATGCTATTGTATATCTCTTGCCTGAATAGATGTGAGTTCAGAAGTTTTTTGGATAAATTTGTGCAAATTGTTTTTATTATTTCTGCAGTTTCTTTATTTTTTTGGATTTTTGGTTCTGTTTTAAAGCTTATTAGTCCAATTAATCAGTTGAAGGTTGTATGGGGAAAACCTTATACTTTAATGGATAACTATGCTTTTGTATATTTCGATTCTAAGCAAGTTCAAGGTTGGGTTGTTACTAATATGCTTATACCTAGAAATATTTCTATTTTTGCTGAAGCTCCAATGTTTGCTTTTGCAATATTAGTTGCGATGATTTTTAATAATAATTTTAATAGTTGTATTTTGAATAAAAATAAAAGAATAATAATAAATATTATTTTTATAATTACTTTATTTTCAACTATTAGTGTAACAGGGGTTGTGTGTGGACTTTTACTTATTTTTCCTAATTTGATGAAATCTTATAATAATTTAACTACATGCAAAAAGAAGATTTTTATTATAATTCTTGCAGTTTTTATGCTAATATGCTTACCAACCTGCATTGATTTAGTTCAAAATAAGATGTCTACAAGTTCTACTTCCGCACGAATAATGGATTTGAAAAATGGCTTTCATGTATTTACTGAAAACCCTTTCATTGGAAAAGGTATAGATCATCCTAGACAATTTGAAGATAATGTAGAAACAGGTTATGGCTATAGTAATACAATTATACCCGCATTAACAGATGGTGGCATGATTTTAACAATAATATATTTATCACCGCTTATTGTCTATGCTATTTATATTGTGAAAAGTAAAAAAATTAATATTTATGATATAATAATGTTACTTGTATATTTAATTATTATTTTTACTGTTGCTGTTCAATATAGAATGCTTTTGATGTTATTAGTATGCATTATATATTACTATTTTATTTTTAAAATAAAAAACATTAAAAAATTATTCTGAGATAAAATTTAAAATTCAGAAATCAGAAAGGAAAAAATATAATTATGAATAATAAAGGTTCTGAAAAAAAAGTAGAATTGTCTGTTATTGTTCCAATATATAATATGGAAAAATATTTGTCAAAATGCATTAATAGTATTTTAATTCAAACATTTAGTAATATGGAAATTTTATTAATTGATGATGGTTCAGAAGATTCGTCATCTGAAATATGTGATTATTATAGTAAGAAAGATAAGAGAATAAAGGTTTTTCACAAAAAAAATGGTGGTTTGTCTGATGCTAAAAATTTTGGTATTAATAAGGCAATTGGAAAATATATAACTTTTGTTGATTCTGATGATTGGATTGATACTAACATGTATAGTAATATGATGAATTATATAAAACAATATCATGCAGATATTGCAATATGTGGAAGATATATTGACTATGAAGATGGTACATCAACTAAATGGTTTAATAAGTCTTTTCTTGAAATGAATAACAAAGAAGCTTTGATTTCTTTAAATTCATTTAACAATTTTGATATGGCCTCATGGGATAAAATTTACAATAGGAATTTATTTAAAAAAATTAGATTTCCTGTTGGAAAAAAATGTGAAGATGCATATACTACTTATTTACTTTTTGACAAGTCAAATATAATAATTTATATACCTGAATGTTACTATCATTATTTTCAAAGAAATGGAAGTATTTCGAGAGGCCAATCTTTAAATATGGATTATATATTTGCAGCTAAAGATCAAATGAATTTTTTTAAAAAATATTATCCAGATTTGGTGTATATTGCTGAAACAAATTATGTTTTTTCAATAAAATCTATTTTTCAAGTTTCAGTTAGACAAAATATAAAATTTGATTCGAAATTTAAAATGTTGGTACAAAGTGCAAAAAAATTTAAAAAATCTGTATATTCAAATAATTACATTTCTTTTAAAAAGAAATTAACGTATACTTTATTTGCTTATTTTAACAGTGCATATTATGTTCTGTTAAAATTGAAATATTTTTTTAGTAGGAGATGAACAAAATGATCAGAAAAATAGTTAAGAAAATAATTTATGGGAATAAGTGTGATTCAAGCACATATATTAAGTATTTAAAAAGTTTGGGTATGAAAATCGGAGATCATACTAAAATATATTCTCCAAGAAACATTATAATTGATGAACAAAAACCGTGGCTCATAGAAATAGGAAGTAATGTACAGATTACAGATGGAGTAAGAATATTAACACATGGTTATGATTGGGCTGTTTTGAAAGTTAAATATGGTGTTGTTCTTGGATCTAGTGGGAAAGTAAAGATAGGAAATAATGTATTTATTGGTGTTAATTCTACTATATTAAAAGGAGTGACAATTGGAGATAATGTAATAATAGGAGCAAATTCCTTGGTTAATAAAGATTGCATAGAATCTGGTGTTTATGCTGGGAATCCTATTAAATTTATAATGACTTTAGAAGAATATAAGAATAAAAGAGAGTTAAAGCAATTAGAAGAAGCTTATGAATTATCTGTTGAATATTTTAAAACATATAATGCTTGGCCCAAAAAAGAAGTTCTAAGGGAATTTTTTTACTTATTTGAAGATGCAAATAAAGTTAAAATTAACGATGTTTTTGATGAAGTTATGAATTTAGAAGGTAATACCATTTTTTCTTATGAGGTTTTAAAAAAAATTAAAAGAAAATTTAAAAATTATGATGAATTTTTAAATTATGTACAAAGAAGGTATAGAAATGATAAAGAAAGTAATTAATAAAATACATGATGTAGGTTTAAAGAAAACAATTTATTTGATAAAATTAAAATGTTTTTCGAATTTACAAAGTAAGTTTAATCTCATGAATTATAAAAAGAATTATTTATTTAATGAAAAAAATACTTATTGGCATAGTTACAATTATATTAAACGAAAATATCTTAAAAGAATAATGAATGCAAAAAAGCAAAAAGGATCAAACAAATATAGTAATATAGTATGGTGGTGCTGGTTACAAGGCGAAGAAAATTGTCCACAGTTACAAAAAAGATGTCTAGAATCCTTAAGAAAAAATTTGACTGATAGAAATATTATTATTATAACAAACGATAATTTGTTTGATTATATTACATTACCTGATTATATAATAGAAAAACATAATAATGGTTTTATATCAAATACTCATTATTCAGATTTGATTAGACTTCAATTGTTAATAAAATATGGGGGTACGTGGATTGATTCGACTGCTTTTTGTACTGGATATAATTCTGAATACTTTGATAAACCACTTTTTGTTTTTAAAAATATTAATAACATATGGTATGCAAATAAATTTAAGGAAGATCAAGAGCCTATAGTTGCAGATAATTGGTTTATAACTTCTGAAATAAATAATCCCATATTAGTATTGGTTAGAGATATGCTGTTTGATTATTGGAAAGAACATGATTGTTTGGTCGATTATTTTATTTTTCATTATTTTTTTACTTTAATAGTTACATATAAATATAAGAATGAGTTTGATAATATTCCTTTATGTTCTCATTTGTTACCACATTTATTGCAATTTGTCTATTTTGATAAATATGATAAAAATTGTATTAAAAAAATCCTTTCTCAGTCAACTATTCATAAATTGACAAATAAAGTTGATTTAGATTCTATAAAAAAAGATTCATTTTACAAAAAACTTTTGAGAAATGATAAAGATTTATTGAGTGATATATATGAGTAGAAGTGATAATTCAATTAAAAATATTTTTGCATCATTGATGATGACTTTTATCAATATATTTTTGGGCTTTGTTTGTCAAAAAATTTTTATAAATCAACTTGGTCCAACTAATTTAGGGCTGAATGGTTTGTTCACAAATATAATATCATTTTTATCTATAGCAGACTTAGGAATAGGAACAGCAATTATTTTTAATATGTATAAGCCTATTGCTGAAAATGATAATGAAAAAATTAAAACATTAATGGCCTTTTATAAAAAAAGTTATAGAATTATAGCGATTTTAATTTTTATATTTGGCTTAATGATATCAATATTCTTACCAAATATAATTGGCAAGAATAATCTAAATATCATAGATGCTAATGTAAATATTTATATAATTTTTTATTTATTTTTAGTTGACACTGTATTTTCGTATATACTAACATATAAGAGATCAATTCTTTATGCAGATCAAAAAAATTATATAATAAGTTATTTTCATGCTTTTTCCTTAATTATAATGTATATTTCACAAATATTTTTCCTGTTAACATTTAAAAATTTTTATTTATATATAATCGTAAAAATTTTATGTAGAATTGTAGAAAACATTTTGATTAATATTAAGGTAAATAAAATTTATCCATTTCTTTTAGAAAATTCTGTGAATAAACTTGATTTTGATACTGGAAAAGATATAAAGTTACGTGTAAAGGCTTCTATTTTTCATAATATTGGTGGATATATTGTTTTGAGTACAGATAATTTGATTATTTCTAGATTTGTTGGTTTAAATGCAGTTGGATTATATACTAATTATTTGCTGGTATTAAATGCTTTGAATAGTATATTATCTCAATTGTTTAATAGTATAACATCAAGTGTAGGTAATTTATTAGTTGAAAAAAAAGTCGACAAAAATAAAAAAATATGTGATAATATTAATTATATAAATTTTTGGATATATTGTATTGTTTCTTGTATTTTTTATGCTTGTATTCAACCTTTTATTGAAATTTGGCTTGGGAGACCATATTTGTTCTCAAATTCTGTTGCTATTGTATTGTCTATTAACTTCTTTTTCCAAGGAATGAGGCAAACAATGCAAGTTTTTGCTCAAGCTGGTGGAATTTGCTATGAAAATAGATTTGTTCCTTTACTTGAATCTGTTCTAAATATAGTTTTTTCAATTATATTTGTGAAAATATTTGGTTTGCCCGGTGTGTTTGTTGGCACTATAATAAGTTCTTTCGCCGTTCATTTTTATAGTTATCCAAAGTATGTTTATTCTAAATTATTTAATAGAAGTAAAACAGAATATGTTATACAGTTTTTAAAAAAGGTTGTTGTATTTGTTTGTATATTTATATTTTGTATTTTTTTAATTAGCTATGTTAAGATTGATAATCTCTATGTTAGGTTGATAGTTAATATGTTTGCTACATTATTCACTACTTCAATATTACTATTTATATTATATAAAAATAATGAAGCATTTAGTTATTTTAAAAAGTTGATTCTTCAAATTGTGTTGAAGTTAAAAAAAAGGAGGTAATATGAAAAAATATGATTATTTAATAGTAGGTTCAGGTTTATGTGGAGCTACTATTGCAAACAAATTAAATGAGAAAGGAAAAAAGGTATTAGTAATTGATTCAAGAAATCATGTTGCTGGTAATGTTTATACTGAAAATGTTGAAGGTATAAATGTGCATAAGTATGGAGCTCATATATTCCATACTGATTACAAAGATGTGTGGGATTATGTTAATTCATTTGTAGATTTTAATAGATTTACAAATAGTCCTGTAGCTAGAATAGGAAATGAAATATATAATATGCCATTTAACATGAATACTTTTTCTAAAATATGGAATGATGTTTTTATACCAGAAGATGCTAAGAATAGAATAGAAGAAGAGAAAAAGGAGATGGAAGGTAAAGAACCTTCTAATCTTGAAGAACAAGCTATTTCATTAGTAGGAAGAACTATTTATGAAAAATTAGTAAAAGGTTATACTGAAAAACAATGGAATAGAAAGTGTAGTGAATTACCAGCCTTTATTATTAAAAGATTACCTGTTAGATTTACTTTTGATAATAATTATTTTAATGATAGATATCAAGGAATACCTATTGGTGGTTACACATTACTAGTTGAAAAAATGCTTGATGGTATTGAAGTACAATTAAATACAAATTTCTTTGATAATGTAGAAGAATACAAAAAGAATTGTAAAAAGATTATTTATACTGGTGCTTTAGATGAATACTTTAATTTTTCATTAGGACATTTAGAATATAGATCACTAAAGTTTGATACTAAAATCTTTGATTGTGAAAATTATCAAGGTAATGCTGTTGTTAATTATACTGGAACAGAAGTTGATTATACTAGAGTAATTGAACACAAACATTTTGAAGGAGCTAATAGTCCAAAGAGTGTAGTTACTTTTGAATATCCATCTGATTATGGAGAAGGTATGGAAAAGTATTATACTATTAATGATGAAAAGAATAATGAATTATCTAGTAAATACAAAGAGTTAGCTGAAAAAGAAAAAAATGTTATTTTTGTTGGTAGACTTGCAGAATACAAATATTATGATATGGATGATGTAATAAAAAGAGCATTTGAAATAGTAGAAAATGAATAGTTTGACAACGTAATGCAGATTGTATATCAAAAGCCATTAAAATATTTAAATAATGACAAAAGTTTATATGACGATAAAGGTAACAATGGCAAGCAAGTTATTTTGAAAAAAGAGTTACAATACGTTTAATACTTTCTTTAATTGTGGCCATTGTTGAAATAACAAGAAACTATATAATTAAATAGGAATCACAATGATTCTTTTTATTTTCAAATAAAAGCCTTAACTATTTCTAGTTAAGACTTTTTATAATTTCAAGAGCACATTCTTTATCACTAAAATGTATTTTTTCTTTTCCTATAATTTGATAATCTTCATGACCTTTACCAAGTATAAGTAATATATCTTTATCAGTAAGAAGTTCAATTCCTTTTTTAATAGCGTCATGTCTATTATAAATAATTTCATAGTTATCTTTTGTTATTCCACTAACAATATCATTCATTATATCTTTTTCATCTTCACATCTAGGATTATCATTTGTAAGTATAACATAATCACTAAGTCTAGTAGCTATTTCACCCATTATAGGTCTTTTGGTTTTATCTCTATCACCACCACATCCAACAATAGTAATAACTTTTCCACTTTTATATTCTAAAGTACTACTAATTGCATTATATACTGCATCTGGCGTATGAGCATAATCGATAAAAATACTATTAGTTTTATATTTAATCATATCCATTCTTCCAGGAGGATGTTTAAGTTTAGAAGATATCTTTATTAACTTTTCTAAATCAACCCCTAAATTAGAAACAAGTAAAATTGCCATAACATAGTTATAAACATTAAACTTACCAACAAAATCATTACTAATATTATATTCTTTATTGTTATAAGTAAGTTTAAAAGTAGTACCTTGATTAGATAAAACTATATCACTTATTTTAGCTTTTCCATTTTCACCAAAAGTAATATTATTATTTTCATCAAACATAAACTTTTTATAATATTCATCATCACTATTAATAACAGCTATTTTATTGCCTCTAGTTTTATTAAATAATAATCTTTTAGCATCTATATAATTTTCCATGGTCTTATGATAATCAAGATGATCTTGAGTAAGATTTGTAAATGCAACTTCATCATATTCAAGTCCAAATATTCTATCTCTTGAAAGAGCGATTGAACTTACTTCCATAACAATATATTCTACATTATTTTCTTTAGCTTTAATAAATAAACTATAAAGTAAATCTATATCAGGAGTAGTATTATCAAGACTCATAACTTCACCATTCATAAAGAAACCAAGTGTCCCAATATAAGCGGCTTTTTTATTAAGCATATTAAGAAGTTGATAAACTAAATAGCAAGTTGTTGTTTTACCATTTGTGCCAGTAACACCAATAAGTTTTATATCTTTAAAATAAGGATAATAATTATCATATAAATAATTTTTAAAATATAAAGATGTATCTTTTACAATAAGAGTAGGTACACTATAGTTTCCTCTTTCAGCAATGATTCTTTCTGCTCCATTCTCTATAGCATTCTGAATAAAATCATGACCATCTCTGGCTATATTTTTAATAGCAATAAAAGTATCACCTTTATTAATCTTCCTCGAATCACTTTTTAATTTAATTTCCATTTTCCTCACCAATATTATTATATTATAAAACAAAATAAAAATCTATGATTGTACTTCTTAAGTGTAAACTATATAAAAAAATTGTAATATACAATAGAAAATTAACACCCCTTATAGTATAATATTTAATATAGGTGAAGAAATGAAATTTAACATAAAAAAGTTCAAAAAAAATATACCTTTCTTTATAATATCATGTATAGTTATCATGATAATTTTAGTGTTATCATTAATAGAAAATAATAAAACATTACCAGAAGAAGATTTAGGTAGTGGAGATGTTAATGTTAAATCACTTGTATTAAATGAGATTATGACTTCTAATAAAGGAGCATATGTAGATGAAGAAGGTAATTTATATGATTATGTTGAAATATATAATGGAGAAGAAGAAAGCATCAATTTAAAAGGATATGGGCTTAGTGACGAAGCAGAAGTAAAATATACGTTTCCAGATGTAACTATTGAATCTAAAGGATACATTGTAGTATTTCTAAGTGGAACAAGAGGTAATTTACATGCACCATTCAAACTTAAATCTTCTGGCTCTGAAACACTAGCACTTTTTAAACCCAATGGAAAAATAATAGATGCAGTTGAAACAGTTAGTTTGAAAAAGAATACTGTAATGGCAAGAAATACAGATGGAAAATGGGTAGTACAAAATACTATCACTCCTGGATTTGCAAATACAAAAGAAGGACATGAAGAGTTTATAAACTCACTAAAAAAAGAAACATCCAATTTAATAGTAAATGAAATTATGCCAAATAATAAAGGCGTATTTAAAAACAAAACCTATAATGATTACAGTGGTTATGTAGAAATTAAAAATATATCAGATGAAACAATTAATTTAAAAGGATATAGTTTATCAGATGACGTGAATGCTATGTATAAATGGCAATTTCCTGATATAAGTATAAAAAGTAATGAGGTATTAGTAGTATTCACATCAGGTAAAGAAAAAGAAGGAAGTGAACTACACGCATCATTTAAATTAGCAAGCAATGCAGGAACTTTAATAATCGCAAGTAATGATGGAAAAATAGAAACATTATATGATTATGAAAATATTCCATCCGGTATGGCAAATATCTATGAAAACGGAAATTATTTACTAGGAAGCAGTATATCACCAGGATATGAAAATGGAATAGATGGTATTAAAAAGTTCCAAAAAGAATATATGGAAGTTCCAAAAGATTTAATAATTAACGAAGTAATGAACTCTAATTATGAATATCTACCTCAAAATGGAGGAGAATACTATGATTGGATAGAACTTTATAATAACTCCAAAGAAACAATTAAACTTAGTGATTACTGTATAACAACAAATATAAATACTTTATGTAGATATAAATTAGAAGATAAAGAATTAAAATCAGGAGAATATTATATATTAATGGCTTCTGGAGAAGAAAACCTATCAAATGATAGTTATAAACATGCACCATTTAAAATATCAGATACTGAAAGTTTATACATAACAAAATCAAATAAAATAATTGATTCACTTTTTATAGCAAATGTACCAAAAGGTTACTCATACGGAAGAAACACAAGTACTGGAGCATATTATTTTAGTAAACCATCACCAGGGAAAAAGAATCAAAACGGATCAGAGGCAGTATCTTATAAAGTCACTTCTTCACTAAAAAGCGGGATATACAATAACGTAGATAAGAAAGAAGTAGCACTAAGTGGTAGTGGAAAAATATATTATACATTAGATGGTTCAAATCCAACTAAATCATCAAAAGTTTACAGTAGTCCTCTTAGTATTGAGAAGACTACTGTTTTAAAAGTAAGAAGTTATGAAAATGATAAGATAGAAAGTGAAATATCAACATATTCATACATTATCAATGAAAATCATAAAATAAATGTTATGTCACTTGTAATAGACCCAAAAGATTTTAATACATTAAATACTAATGCATGGAAAGAAGCATTAAGAAAGAAATGCCACATAGATTATTTAAGTGAAACAGAAGAGGGTTTTAGTATTGATGCAGGACTTAAATTGTTTGGAGGTTCAACAAGAGGCCATGCTAAAAAAAGCTATGAAATAAAGTTTCAAAAAAAGTATGGACCAGGAAGCTTAAAATATAAAGTATTTGATACAGTTAATTCAAGCATATTTAACTCATTAGTACTAAGAACAGGTTCTCAAGATGAAATGGGAACAGCATCTAAAAAAACATTAATAAGAGATATAGTCGGAACATCATTAGTAGATGAATATACTAACGTAGACGTGCAAGCATACAAACCAGTCGCAATGTACATAAATGGAAAATATTGGGGACTATACTTTATACGTGAAAAAGTAGATGAAACATTCGTATCAAATCACTACAATGTAGAAATAAGTAAAACTGATACAGATTTACTTAGAATAGATGGACAAATTAAAAGCGGTTCAAATAAAAAATATAATAATATGATTAATTTTATAACATCTAATTCACTTAGTAAAACAGAAAATTATAACAAAATTAAAGATCAAATTAATATAAAAGACTATTGTGACTTTTGGATAGCAGAAACTTGGACAGCAAACAATGATATAGTAAACTGTAGATTCTTTAGTAATCCAAATGTAGATAATGGTAAATGGCATTTTATATTTTATGATTTAGATTATGCATTTTATAATGTTAATAAAAATTATTATGAGTTTTCAACAAATCCTAGTGGTATGACAGTAAATGGTTATAGTACTGTACTACTTAGAAATATGATGAAAAGTAAAGAGTTTAGAGAAACATATTTAGAAAGACTATCATACAATTTAAACAACACATGGAAAAGTGAAAACGTTATTAAAAAAATAGATAGTGTTATAGAAGAAATTACAATAGATGAAATTAAAAGAAACTTAGATAGATGGAATATGTCATATAAAGATTGGCAATCTAATATAAACTTCCTAAAAGACTATGCAAATAAAAGAGGAAGTTATATGAAAAGTTATGCTAAATCATATTTCAAATTATCAAATGCAGAATACAAAAAATATTTTGGAGAATAATTATGAAGAAATATAAATATAGACACGAAATCAAATATAAAATATCAAATAGCGCTGCTGAAGTATTAAAACATAAATTATCTCTTATAATGAGTAAAGATAAAAACGCATATTATTCCGATGGCTCATATGATATTAAAAGTTTATACTTTGATGATATAGATTCAACATCATATTATGAAAAGTTAGATGGAGTATTATATAGAAAGAAATATAGAATAAGAATATATAATGATGATAATTCATTTATAAGATTAGAGAAAAAAATGAAACATAATAATATGACAGCTAAAGAGCAGATATTGATTTCAAAAGAAATATATAGTAAAATACTAAATGGTAATATAGGACAGATAGAAGAAACTAATGATTTACTTGGAGAGTTTATAAAGGATTATAAAAACAGAGCCCTTATGCCGTCTATAATAGTTAAATATAATAGAGTTACATTTGTTTATCCAGTAAGTGATGTAAGAATTACATTTGATTCTAACATTAAAAGCGGAATGTATAACTATGATTTATTTGATAAAGATGTAACGTTATATGATGTTAATGAAAAAGGTAAACAAGTATTAGAAGTAAAGTTTAATGAAGTATTACCACTGCATATATCAAATATATTATCTGATATACCAGTATGTAGGGAAGCAGTTAGTAAGTTTGCAATATGTAGAAGTATTAAGTAAGGAAGTGAAAATATGTATTTATTAAGTATTAAGGATATCATAAAAAAATCAGTTTTAGAAAATTTTACAGGAACAATTAGTTCAGTTGATATGTTATTATCGCTAATAGTAGCATTTGTAATTGGACTTATAATTATATATGTATATAGAAAGACATATACAGGAGTGGTTTATTCAAAATCATTTTCACTATGTATATTAATGTTATCTATGGTAACAGCTATGATAATTAGAACAATTAGTTCAAACATAGCATTATCTTTAGGTATGGTAGGTGCTTTATCAATCGTAAGATTTAGAACAGCAGTAAAAGAACCAGTTGATACAGGATTTATGTTCTGGGGAATATCAGCAGGAATAATGGCAGGAGCAGGATTATACTTGCCAGCAATCGTAGCGTCTTTAGGAATTGGAGTATTATATTTCCTAACATACTTATCAGGATTTAAAGTAGCTAACAGATATTTATTAGTATTAAAATATGATATAGATGCTCATGAAGACGTATTAAAAAAATTAAAATCACTTAAAAAATATAAAATAAGAAGCAAATCTATATATAATAATATAGCAGAATTATCTATAGAACTAGATATAAAAGAAGATAATAATATGGGCTCTAAAATAGTAGATACATTTGCAAGTATTAATGGAGTTACTAGTTCAAGTTTAGTATCTTATCAAAACGATTTTGGAGATTAATAATGACTAGGAAGCTTAAAATAACTCCTGTATTAATATCGATAAATATATTGGTTATTCTCGTAATAATCAGTTTTTACATGGTAAGAATGTATAAATATTATAAATTAGAAAACACTCCAAGTGATGAAAACACAAAAGTAACACTATACGATGAAATATTAAAACATCAAAGTCTAGTAGACCAAACAAAAGGACTTGTATATGATGAAAAAAATAATATATATAGATATATCGGAAATATAGATGATAATTATATAAAATATAATGGGATATTATTTAGAATAGTTGAAATAGATAACTTTAATAATATTAAGATTGTATCAGAAAATAATGTAACACTAATGTACAATTCTAATTCTATATTTGATAAATCATTTGTTAATAAGTGGTTAAATAAAACAGAAGAAAAATATAGTGGAGTATTTGAAAATAATTTATATGATACTTCATCACTAGAAAATACAGCGTCTTGTTCTGATATAATTGATGATTTAACTAAAATAACATGCTCAAGTGTTGATACTAATAATAAAATATCATTACTTTCGTTATACGATTATAGTGCTTCAGGTGGAAAACAAAGTTACTTAAATAATAAAGAAACATATTATTTGAGTACTACTTCATCAAAAAATGTAGGATATTATGTGGCAGCATCAGGAGATATAGGAATTAATGATAATAAGGCTTTAGGTGTAAGACCGGTATTAACATTAAATGGAAGTTTAGAATTACTAGAAGGAAAAGGAACAAAAGACAATCCATATATAATAGAAAAACATGATGTTAAAAATATAAAAGACGCATACATTGGAAGTTATATAAAAATTAAAAATGATAATTATAGAATAATAAATATTGAAAATGACAAAATAAAAGTTATAAAAGATGGTATCATAACAGATGAAAATAACAAAGGAGTATTAAAAGCATTTAGTAGTAAATCAAATGTTTATGCTGTTGATAAAAAATCTCTAGGATATTATCTTAATAATGACTACTATAATACTTTAAATAAGAATCTAATAGTAAAAAGTGATTTTTACGTTGGCTCATATTTAAGTACAAATCTAGATTATACATCTATGTATAGTAAAAAAATAAATACATATGTAGCTCTACCATCATTATCTGATATGTTTATAAATGATGTAGAAAATATATTCTTATTAAATCCATCTTATGAAAATAATCAAACTATATATACTATCAATAATACTAAAAATATATACAAAGATTTAATAACAAATACTCATAATATAAGACCAGTATTTTATATTAAAAAAGATAATGATATAGTAAGCGGAACCGGAACTAAAATAGATCCATACGTAATAAGTGAGGTACAAAATGAAAAATAAGAAAGAAAAAAACACACTTAGTATTTTACTAATTATTATAGATGTACTAGCATTATTTACATTCTTTATAGTATATGGGCCCTTTGATACATTTAGAAATTGGTTTATCCCAACATCAATGACTACAATGACACATAGATATTTTGCACATACTTTATATGATGATGAAACAATTGATAAAACACTTGATAATAATAAAGTAGTTGAACCAGATAATGGGACAGATATATCAAAAATAAATCTAGCACCAATAGTGGATACTGGTGAATATGAATCAATATATGAAGAACAAATATTAAAGAAAGATAATGATAATGATTTATATAAAATTGTTGATTTAGAAGGCGATGGGTACAAAGGATATATGATAGTTGTATATGACCCATCAAAATTACAACTAGTGTTTAGTCAAAAATATAGAAAAGGTGGAGAATATTTATCAAAAATGGCTAAAAATAATAATGCAGTAGTAGCAATAAATGCATCAGGAGTATCACATGCTGGAAATAATAGAGTAACTGGAACAGCTATAAAAGATGGAAAAGTATTTGATACAGGTAACAAAATAAATAAAGGCGGAGGTCTAATAGGTTTCACAAAAGATAATATATTAATGTTAACAAAAGATTCACCAGCCAAAGCAATCGAAGCTGGTATGGATAGAGCAGTAGAGTTTGGACCATTCTTAATAGTTAATGGAGTAGAATCTAAGTTCAAAGGTAATGGAGGATGGGGAATTGCTAATAGAACAGCAATAGGTCAAAGACAAGATGGTATTGTTTTATTAGTTGTAATAGACGGAAGAAGTGCAACATCTAAAGGTATTTCAATCGTTGGACTTAAAGATATATTTGTAAAATATAAAGCATACAACGCAGCTAATCTAGATGGAGGCGGCTCTTCAGCAATGTATGCAAATGGTAAACTCTTAAATAATCCAGTAGGATACGGTTACAAAGGAGAAAGATATTTACCTAACGCATGGATGATTATTCCAGAAAGTACTCAAGTAAAGGAGAATTAATATGAATAATGAATTAATTGTTAAAGAAAGAAAACCAAATATTTACTTAATATGTGGAAAAGCAAGACATGGAAAAGATACATTCTCTGGCTTTTTAAAAGAAACATATGAAGCAAATGGAAAAAAAGCAATAATAACACATCTATCAAAGTACATAAAGTATTACGCTATGGAAATGACTGGATGGGATTTAAGTGATGAAACAAAACCTAGAGAGTTACTTCAAAAACTAGGGACAGATGTAATAAGACAAAAACTAGGTAAAGAAAAACTATTTATAGAAAGAATGCTTGATGATATAGACATATTTTCATGCTTTTATGACGCAATTATTATAAGTGATGTAAGATTTGAATTAGAAGTAAATATGATAAAAGAAAAGTTTAAAGATACAAAAATAATTCATATTACAAGACCAGATTTTGATAATGGATTAACAGAAGAGCAAAAGAAACATCCTACAGAAACAAACTTAGATGGATTTAATGGTTATACAGATGAAGTTATTAACACTACGCTTGACAACTTAAAAGAAGATGCTGAAAAAATATACACAAAATATGAAAGTGAGGTATAAAAATGATTAGTATTGATAAAGTTGATGTTAAAAATAAAAAAGTAATAGTAAGAGTAGACTATAACTGTCAAATAGAAAATGGTGAAGTAGTAGATGATAGTAGAATTAAAGCAAGTCTTGAAACTATTAATTATTTAATCAAAAACGAAGCTAAAATTATTTTACTATCACACCTAAAACGTATTAAAAAAGAAGAAGACAAAATAAGATATACTCTAGAGCCAGCCGCTAAATGTTTATCTAAATATGTTACATCTTCAGTATTATTTGTACCAAAAACTAGAGGTAAAGAAGTAGAAGAAGCAATAGCAAATATGAAAAATGGTGAAATTGTTATGCTTGAAAATACAAGGTTTGAAGATTTAGATGGAAATAAAGAATCTTCATGCGATGAAGAGTTATCAAAATATTGGAGTACACTTGGAGATATCTTTGTGTTAGACGCATTTGCAAGTTCGCATAGAAATCATGCTTCAACTTATGGAATAAGTAAATATATACCATCATATGCAGGAACATTAATATTAAAAGAAAAAGAATTATTAGATAAGGTTTTAGATGAAAAGAATAAAACACTAATAATGGGCGGAAGTAAAGTAAAAGATAAAATAGGAGTTATTGACAACTTATTAACATCCTGTGATAAACTTTTAATAGGAGGAGCAATGTCATTTACATTCTTAAAAGCAAAGGGTTATGATGTAAGTAACTATGAAAAAGAATATGTTGACTATGCAAAAAAAGTTTTAAACGAATATGGTGAAAAAATAATATTACCAGTAGATTTTATAACAGAAACAAAAGAAATAAAAATAGAAGATTTCAAAAATACTGATAATGGATATGATATAGGAAAAGAAACAATAAAATTATTTATTAACAATCTAAAAGACTCAAAATTAATTTTATGGAATGGCCCTCTTGGAAAATATGAAGAACAAGATTATGAATATGGTACAAGAGAAGTAATGGAATATTTACATAAGCATAAAAAAGACGAAACAATATTAGCTGGTGGAGACATATTAACATCAAGCGGAATGTTTAAATTAACATTTCCTAACATTTCAACTGGAGGAGGAGCTACTTTAGAATATTTAAGTGGACAAGAGTTTGATACATTTAAAAATCTAAAAGACTAAAGCAAATATAAATAAAGAAAGGTAAGCAATAATGCTAAAATAAGGTAAGAACATGAAAAAGATAATATTAAATCAAAAAAGTTATTTAAGCTATGATGAAATGACAAACTTTATAAAGCAATATGAAAAATTAGATAAAACTAAACATGATTTTATATTATTTCCGCCAGTAGTATATCTTTCATTATTTAAAGACAAACCATATAAAGTTGGAACTCAAAACTTCTTTTCATACAATTATGGCTCTTTCACAGGTGAAATCTCATTAGAGCAATTAAAATCAATGAATATAAAATATACTTTAGTATCTCACCCAGAAAGAAAAAAGATAATTGGAGAAACATATGAAATAGCTAAAGAAAAACTATATAAATCATTAAGTTCAAAGTTTAATACAATCCTTTTTATAGGAGAACTATCTAAAATGAGAAATCCAATTTCTTATATAAAAAAAGAATTAAATTACTATTTAAGAGATATAGAAGAAAATAATATAAAATATCTTTCTATTTGTTATGAACCTTATATAATGGGTGTATCTACTGAAATAAAAGATTATAATAGACTTAAAAAGATTATAGATTTTATAAAAGAATATATTAATAAAAAATATAATGAAAACATTAATGTATTCTATGGTGGAAATGTAACAAAAGAAAATATAAAAGAAATCTTAGAAATAACAAACGGCATTTTGCTGGGAAAGGCATCTACTTCTATAGATAACCTTAAAGAGATAATTAAAGAAATAAAGTAACTTTAACGACAAAAACCTATACTTTTAGACATAATTATACATTTTACAAAGTAGAAAAATGTATAATTTTTTTATACAATTAAAACACAAAGGAGAAAAAAGTAAAAAAATGAAAACAAGATTACTAGTAGTAGATGATAACGAAAGTTTAATCGAGATTCTAAAAAAATATTTTGAAAAGAATGATAAGATTGAGGTAGTGAAAGAAGCATACGATGGAGAAGAAGCAGTAAACATCATAAAAGATTACAAAGATGAGTTTGATGTTATATTACTTGATTTAATAATGCCTAACAAGGATGGATTATATGTACTAAATTATTTAAAGTTTAATAATATAGATAAAAATGTAATAGTTATGTCATCATATAACCAATCAGATGTAATAAAAGAAGTAAGTGCATATGGTGTTAGATATTATGCATTAAAACCATTTGATTTTAAAGATTTAGAACAAAAGATATTAAATATTAGAAAATTTAAATTAGAAAATGAAAAATTGATAGATTTTGAAAATAAAGATATTCAAATAAAAATAACTAAATTATTGCATTCGTTAGGTATACCATCAAATATAAAAGGATATCAGTTCATTAGATCAGCAATTACTATGGTATATAAAAATCCAAAATTAATTGGAGGAATTACAAAAGAATTATATCCAGATTTATCAGTTAAGTTTAATACCTCTACTGCAAGAGTAGAAAGGGCAATAAGACACGCGATTGAAGTTAGTTGGTTAAGAGGAGACATAGATTTAATGGAAGATATATTTGGTCACAGTGTAGATATTGACAAAGCAAAACCAACAAATAGTGAGTTTATAGTAACCATAGCAGACAAGTTAAGACTTGAAATGATTTAGTTAGAAAAACAAAATATAGTTTTTTAAGTAAATATATGTTAAAATTGATACGAAGGAACTATATATGAAAAAGATATTATTACTAATTTTAGATGGTTTTGGTGTAAGAGAAGCCGAAAATGGTAACGCTATAAAAATGGCCAACTTACCAGTTCTTAACAATTTAATGTCATCTTTTCCTGTAGCTGAATTATCTGCATCTGGGAAAAGTGTAGGCTTACCAGAAGGAGTAGTTGGAAACTCTGAAGTAGGCCATATGACAATCGGAGCAGGTAGAGTAATTACGCAGCCACTAACAATAATAGATGAAAAAATAAAAGATAAAAGCTTTTTTGAAAATGATACATTATTAAGTACTATGGAATATGTAAGTGGAAATAATAGTACACTTCATATAGTAGGCTTATTATCAAACGGAAATGTACACTCAAGCGTGGACCATTTCTATGCAGTAAGCGCTCTTGCTAAAATTAAAAAAGTTCAAAATGTAGTGTTTCATTTTATAACCGATGGAAGGGACTCAGATAGAGAAAGCGGTAAAGATTTTATAGATACATTTATGAAAAAAATAGAGCCATTTAACATAGGCAAAATCGGAACTGTTTGCGGAAGATATTACGCAATGGACAGAGATGGTAACTACGATAGAATCAAAAAGTGCTATGACGCTCTAGTATACAACATAGGAAACAATTTTAATGATTTTGATAGATGCATGGATTTACATTATAAAAATGGTATAACAGATGAATATATTAATCCAAGTATCATAACAAAAAATAGTAATATTAAAGATGGTGATGGAGTAATATTCATGAATTATAGAGCAGAAAGAACTAAAGAATTAATCGACTCTTTAACAGATGAATCATTTAACATGTTTAACACTAAAAAATTAAAAAATGTTAGATACGTTTCACTATTTAATATTCATGATAAAGTAGAACCAGCTTTTACAAGAGAACCTATTTATAACACATTTGGCGAATATTTAGCAAGTATAGATTTTAGACAAGCACGCATAGCAGAAACAGAAAAATATAATCATGTAACTTATTATTTTGACGGTGGTGAAGAGTTCAAAAGTAAAAATATGTATAAAATACTAGTACCATCAGCAAAAGTACCTAAATACGATATGAAACCAGAAATGAGTACAATTGACGTTACTAAAGCTGTAATGGCAGCAATGGATGAAGACATAGATTTTATACTAGCAAACTTTGCAAACCCAGATATGTTAGGTCATACAGGAAATATACCTGCCACAGTAAAAGGATTAGAAGTATGTGATTTCTGTATTGGAAAGATACTTGAAAAAGCAGAAGAAAACTTTTATGAAGTAGTAATAACATCAGACCATGGAAACTGTGAATACATGAAAGATATAGATGGAAACATAATTGTTCAGCACACTACAAATAAAGTACCATTTGTTATCTCATCAACAAAATATAAATTAAAAAACGAAGGGTCATTATGTGATGTTATACCAACAATAATAGATATGTTCGAAATAAGTAAACCAGAAGAAATGACAGGTTCATCACTACTAATAAAAGATTAATTACCTAGTTAATTTAAACTAGGTTTTTATATTGCAAAAATTATTAAAATATTATATTATATATTTATAATAAGGTGGTATAAAAATGAATAACGGTATAGAAGTATTAGATTTCGGGCCAAAACTAAATAATAAAGAAAAAATTAAGAATATTAAAAATACTAAATCAAAAAAAGTATTAATTATTTTAACATCAGTATTACTATTTATAATACTATTAGTATTAATTATATATTTTGCTATGTTAAGTCCTAAAAGAGTATATCAAAAAGTTACAAATGAAATAAAACTTACTATAAATAATAAAATAAGTGAAATAGATAAAGAATACAGTAAAACATATATTGAAGGAATACTTAATATAAATAATGCAACAGGCAGTTTCAAATCACTAAAAGATAAAAACTTCGCATATGTAATTGCTAAAGACAAAAAAAATCAAAAAGCACTACTAGCAGCACAATTTGAAGCATTAAACTCAAAAGTACAAGTAGCATATTACTTAGAAAGAAACACATCATATTTAAACATACCTAATTTATTACCATTTATGATTAAATCTGATGAAAAAGAATTAAGCGAAAAACTATTTAGCGAAAAGCAAATATCACTTGAAAATGTAGTAGAAAACGTAACCGATACTATTAATAGTAGTATTAACAAAAACAAATTAAAAACTGAATTAATATTTACTGAAAAAGATGTAGATGGTAGTACAATAATGCTAACAATAAATATATCTGAAAATGAACTTAAAGAAATGAAAGATTCTATCATAGATAACTTAAAAAATGATGCTAAAGCTCTAGAAGAAATAAAAAATATTACTTCATATGATGATGCAAAAATAAATGAAAAGTTAGATGAGATAAAAAATGAAATCACAGTAAAAGGAGATACCATAGTTAATATATTTGTAAGTCCTTTTAACAAAACATTACAAAAAGTACAAGTTGAAAATACTGAAATTGAAGATGACTTAGTATTATTAAATAATAAAGATAGTATAACAATAGTAAGTAATGAATTAAACTTAAATTATGATAAGAACAATAAAGCATTAGAAATTAATGAAAACTCAAATAAAACAGAATTGTTAGTAAGTGTTAAAAACAATATGCAAACTGCTAATAGTAGACAAAATATAATAGATATAAAATTAACACCTGATAAATCTAAAAATGAAATGATAAACATTAAATTAACAAGTACAATTTCAAATAATAAAGAAATAGAAGGATTTAGTTCATATAATGCAAAATATGTAACTGATTTAAAAGAAAGTGAACTTGAAAGATACAATAATACTATATTAGCATTATTAGTATCAGTCTTTGGAGACTTACTAACAAGTATTAGTCAATAGAAGCTAAAGAAATATTTAGCTTTTTTTTTGTCATTTTTTGAAAAAAATGCTTGATTTTTAAGGAATAATGCCTTATAATGATAACGAATCGACTGGCTAAGATACGCAAGGTTGCTGATACACCAGGTTAAGTTGAATTGGACTTAATTAACTATCAGGTAATTTGCGCTGAGCAAGTCTATAAAAATATAGGCGAGGAGGAAAAGATATGTCAAAAGACAAAATAAGAATAAGATTAAAATCTTACGAGCACAGAAGCATAGATGAAGCTGCTGCTAAAATTGTTGAGACTGTTAAGAGAACTGGTGGAGTAGTAAGTGGACCTGTACCACTACCTACTGAGATTGAAAAAATCACAATATTAAGAGCTGTTCATAAATATAAAGATAGCCGTGAACAATTCGAAATTAGAACTCACAAGAGACTAATTGATATCACAGATCCAAGTAAAGAAACAATTGATGCACTTGCACATTTAGACTTACCTGGTGGAGTAGATATCGAAATCAAAAAATAAGTTATAAGATTTGAAGGAGGAAATAATGAAAGGAATCTTAGGACGTAAAGTAGGAATGACTGAAGTATTCGCTACTGACGGAAAATTAATACCTGTTACTGTTATAGAAGTTGATTCAAATGTGGTTACACAAATTAAAACAGTAGAAAAAGATGGGTATGAAGCTGTTCAAATAGGTGCTTTCAATCAAAAAGAAAGAAATGCAAATAAACCTAGTCTTGGACATGCTAAAAAAGCAAATACATTACCTAAGCGCTTCGTAAAAGAAATCAAAGGAATTGACGCTGGAAGTTACAATGTTGGAGATGTTTTAGAAGCTAATGTGTTTGAAGCTGGAGAAGTTGTTGATGTTACTGGAATATCAAAAGGAAAAGGCTTCCAAGGCGTTATTAAGAGATGGAATCAATCTCGTGGACCTGAAACTCACGGTTCAACATATCACAGAAGAGTTGGTTCATTAGGAACAATGAGACCAATGCGTGTTCTTAAAGGTAAAAAATTACCAGGAAGAATGGGTGGAGAACAAGTTACAATTCAAAACTTAGTTGTTATATCTGTAGATACTGAAGCAAATTGCATTTTAATAAGTGGAAATGTTCCAGGACCTAAAGGATCATTTGTGTTTATTAAAAGCGCTGTCAAAGGTGCAGAAAAAAGAGATCCAATTGAGTTAGTATCTTACGAAGAAGAAGTAGTAGAAACTACAAACAATAAAGTTGTTGAAAATGCTGAAACTAACGCTCCAGAAACTAACAAAGAGGAGGTTTCAGAATAATGGCAAAAATTAAAGTTTTAAACCTTAAAGGTGAAAATGTTAAAGATTTAACACTTGCTGACAACGTTTGGAATATTGAAGTAAACGAAAATGTTATGCATGATGCTGTACTAGTTGCTACAGCTTCAAGTAGACAAGGAACTGCTTCAACAAAAACAAGAAGTGAAGTAAGTGGTGGTGGAAGAAAGCCATATAAACAAAAAGGAACAGGTAACGCAAGACAAGGATCTACTAGAAGCCCACAATGGCCAGGTGGTGGAATTGTATTCGGACCTAAACCAAGAAGCTTTGATAAAAAGCAAAATAAGAAAGAAAGAAGATTAGCACTTCTAAGTGCATTATCATCAAAATATCAAGAAAAAGAACTAATTGTTGTTGACAGTTTAGAAATTGATACACCAAAAACTAAAGAATTTAATAATGCATTAAGCGCTATTAAAGCAGACAAAAAATCATTGGTAGTATATACAGATGAAAATAATAATCTAGTATTAGCTACAAGAAATAATGAAGAAGTTAAAACTTTAGAAGTATCAAAATTAAATGTATATGATATTTTAGCAAATACTTATCTTGTAATTGATGAAAAATCTGTTAAAAAATTAGAGGAGGTGCTTAAATAATGAATATTATAATCGCACCAGTAATTACTGAAAAATCAGAAAATTTAAAAAATACACAAAATGTTTATGTATTCAAAGTAAAACCAAATGCTAATAAAACTCAAATTAAAAATGAAGTTGAAAAAGTATTCGGTGTTAAAGTGTTAAATGTTAATACATTAAATGCAAGACAAAAAGATAGAAGAGTTGGAAGATACACAGGTAAAACAGCTGCTTATAAAAAAGCTTATGTTAAACTTGCTGAAGGCGCTTCTATAGAATATTAGGAGGAATTATGCCAGTTAGAATGTTTAAGCCTAATACTCCTGGAACAAGAGGAATGAGTACACTTATTAATACTGAAATAACAAAGAGTACTCCTGAAAAAAGTCTTCTTGTTAATAAAAGTAAAACAGGCGGAAGAAATAATCAAGGTAAAATAACTGTTAGACACATTGGTGGAGGTAACAGAAGAAAATATCGTTTAATAGATTTCAAAAGAAATAAAGACGGTGTTAAAGGAAAAGTTGCATCTATCGAGTACGATCCAAACAGAAGTGCAAATATTGCATTAATTAATTATTTTGATGGAGAAAAAAGATATATAATAGCACCACTTAACTTAAAAGTTGGAGATGTTATAGAATCTGGAGTAAATGCAGATATAAAAGTAGGTAATGCTTTACCACTTGAAAATATACCTGTTGGTACTCTAGTACACAGTATTGAATTAAATCCAGGTGCTGGAGCAAAACTTGCTAGAAGCGCTGGAAGTAGTGCTCAAATATTAGGTAGAGAAGGTAAATATGTTATCTTAAGACTTAAGAGTGGAGAAACTAGAAAAGTTCTTGCTAACTGCAGAGCTACAATCGGAGAAGTTGGAAACACTGATTACGAACTAGTTAGCCTTGGAAAAGCAGGAAGAAAAAGACACATGGGAATCAGACCTACAGTTCGTGGATCTGTTATGAACCCTAATGATCACCCACATGGTGGTGGTGAAGGAAGAGCACCAATCGGACGTGCACAACCAATGACACCTTGGGGTAAACCAGCTCTAGGATTAAAGACTAGAAAGAGTAAGAAGTCAAGTAATAAATTAATAATGACTCGTAGAAAGAAATAAGAAAGGAATCGTACATATGTCAAGAAGTTTGAAAAAAGGACCTTATGTATTTGATAGATTACTTAAAAGAGTAAAAGAATTAAATACTACAGGTAAAAAAGAAGTAATTAAAACTTGGTCAAGAAGTTCAACTATATTTCCAGATTTTGTAGGACATACATTTGCTGTTCATAACGGACGTGAATTTATTCCTGTATATGTTACTGAAGATATGGTAGGACATAAACTAGGTGAATTTGCTTTAACTCGTACATTTAAAGGACATGCTGCAAGTTTTGCAAACGGTGCGAAGAAGTAGGAGGAAGTTAAATGGAAACTTATAGTATACATAAAGGAGCAGCTATAGCTCCAAGAAAAGCAAGAATGACATTAGATTTAATCAGAGGTAAAAGTGTTAAAGAAGCAAGAGCAATACTTGAAACAACTAACACAAAAGCTAGTAGATTAATTTCAAAAGTGTTAAACTCAGCTGTTGCTAATGCAGTTAATAACTTCAAAGCAAATGAAGCTGACCTTGTAATAAAAGAAACATATATAAATGAAGGTAGAACTTTAAAAAGAAGAAAAGCAGCATCTCATTCAAGAGTTGCAAAGAATTTTCACAGAACAAGTCACATTTATGTTTGCGTAACTGATAATGTACTTGCAAAGGAGGACTAACAGATGGGTCAAAAAGTAAGTCCAATAGGATTAAGATTAGGAATCAATAGAGATTGGGAAAGTAAATGGTATGCACCAACTAAAGACTTTGCTAAATATTTAAACAATGATATTAAAATCAGAGAATATTTAGAAAAAGAGTTAAAAGGTTGTGCAGTAGCATCAATCAATATTGAAAGAAATAAGAAAAGAACTAATGTAACAATAAATACATCTAAGCCTGGAATCATTATTGGTAAAGGCGGAGCTGATATTGAAAAGAGAAAGAAAGCTCTTCAAAAATTAACTGGAGAAGAAATATATCTATCAATAGTTGAAGTTAAAAATCCTGATTTAAATGCAGCATTAGTTGCTGAAAGCGTAGCAATGCAAATTGAAAACAGAGCATCATTTAGATCAGTTCAAAAAAGAGCTATCAGAAATACAATGAAAGCAGGAGCTAAAGGTGTTAAAATTGCTGTATCTGGACGTTTAGCTGGAGCTGAAATGGCTAGAACAGAGTTCTACACAGAAGGAACAGTACCTCTACATACTTTAAGAGCAGAAATAGATTATGCTAATAAAGAAGCTGATACTATCTATGGAAAAATAGGCGTTAAAGTTTGGATATATAAAGGTGAAGTACTTCCTGCTAAGAAAAATGGAGGTAATAACAATGTTAATTCCAAAAAGAACTAAATATAGAAAACCTCATAGAATTAGCTATGAAGGAAAAGCTAAAGGAAATACTGTATTAACTAAAGGTGAATACGGAATGATGGCTAAAGAAGGAGCATACATTACAGCAAGACAAATCGAAGCAGCAAGAATCGCTATGACTCGTTATATGAAGTCATTTAAAAGAGGAAAAATATTTGTTAACATTTTCCCACACTTAGCAAGAACTAAGAAACCTGCTGAAGTTCGTATGGGAAGTGGAAAAGGTAATGTTGAAGAATGGGCAGCAGTAGTAAAAGAAGGTAAAATCATGTTCGAAATGACTGATGTTACTGAAGAAATTGCTCGTGAAGCATTTAGACTTGCTGGTCATAAATTACCAATTAAAGTAAAATTTGTTAAGAAAGAAGAGGTGGCTAAATAATGAAAATGACTGAAATTAGAAAATTAACCACTGAAGAGCTAATCAAAAAAGAGGAAGAAAATAGAAAAGAACTATTTAACTTAAAGTTTAGCGCTGCAACAGGAAATCTAGAAAAACCTCATAGAATAAAAGAATTAAGACATGAAGTTGCTAGAATTAAAACTGTTATAAAAGAACGTAATCTTAGTAGTAAGGAGGAAAATTAATAATGGAAAATACTAAACAAGAAATAGTTGGAAAAGTAGTTAGTGCTGCAAATAATAAAACTATTACAGTGGCAGTAGAAACATATAGAAAACATCCGCTTTACCACAAAAGAGTTAAAAGAACTAAAAAGTACGCTGTACATGATGAAGAAAATAAAGCTAAAGTAGGAGATATAGTTAAAGCTGTATCAACTAGACCACTATCAAAAACAAAGAGATATGTTTTAGTTAGTATCGTTGAAGAAGCTGTAATTCTTTAAGAAGGAGGAAAAAGAGTTATGATACAACCAGAAAGCCGTTTAAAGGTAGCTGACAATTCAGGAGCTCGTGAAATCTTAGTGATCAGAGTGCTTGGTGGAAGCGTTGTTAAAAGCGGTAATATAGGTGATATAGTAGTTGGAACTGTTAAAAAAGCAATTCCTAACTCAAATACACCAAAAGGAAAAGTAGTTAAAGCTGTTATAGTAAGAACAGTTCAAGGTGTTAAAAGAGCTGATGGTTCATACATTAAATTCGATGATAATGCATGTGTATTAATCAAAGAAGACAAGAGTCCAGTTGGAACTCGTGTATTAGGTCCTGTTGCTCGTGAACTTCGTGATAAAGATTTCATGAAAATTATTTCACTAGCACCAGAAGTTTTATAGGAGGAATCTTATATGAAAATTAAAGTAGGAGACAAAGTACAAGTAATTACTGGAAGTAATAAGGGTAAAGAAGGAAAAGTACTTAAAGTCTTAAAAAAAGATAATAGAGTAGTTATTGAAGGAGTAAATATTGTTAAAAAGAATGTAAAACCAAATGCTCAAAATGAAACTGGTGGAATTCTTGAAATAGAAGCTCCAATACATATTTCTAATGTAAAAGTATTAGATAAAGAATCAAAGAAAGAAGCTAAAAAAGAAGCAAAAGAATCTAAAAAAGAAACTAAAACTTCAAAAAAAGAAGCTAAAAAAGAAAGTAAGTAGGTGAATTATGGAAATATTAAAGAAAGAATATAATGAAAAAATAGTTCCAGAGTTAATGCAAAAATTTAACTATACTACTAAAATGCAAGTTCCACGTTTAGAGAAAATAGTTCTTAATATGGGCGTTGGAGATGCACTTGCTGATTCAAAGTATTTAGATGCTGCTATGAAAGATTTAGAAGCAATAGCATTACAAAAACCAGTAATCACAAAAGCAAAAAAATCAATATCAGGATTTAAATTAAGAGAAGGAAATAAAATTGGATGTAAAGTTACATTAAGAGGAGACCAAATGTACTCATTCTTATTTAAACTTATTAACATCGCTCTTCCAAGAGTTAGAGACTTTAGAGGTATTTCTAAAAACAGTTTCGATGGAAGAGGAAATTATACTTTAGGTATTAAAGAACAATTAGTATTTCCTGAAGTTGAATATGATCAAGTAATTAAGGTAAGAGGACTTGATATAGTCATGGTTACAACTGCTAAGACTAATGAAGAAGCACTTAGTTTATTAAGCGCATTCGGGTTACCTTTTAGAAAGTAAGAAAGGAATTATAAATGGCAAAGACAAGTAAATTAGTAGCACAAAAAAGAGGTTACAAATATGCTACAAGAAACTACACAAGATGTACTAGATGTGGTCGTCCACACTCAGTATTAAAGAAATTTGGTTTATGTCGTATTTGCTTTAGAGAATTAGCTAGCAAAGGACAAATACCAGGAGTTAGAAAATCAAGTTGGTAATAAGGAACTAAAAATAATCTTACATTAACATAGGTGTTAATAAGAAGGGAGGACCTAAAATGGTTAATGATAGAGTAGCTGATATGCTTACAAGAATACGTAATGCTAATGCTATGAAATATAAAACTGTTGAAATACCAGGTACTAAAATGACTAAGGGTATCGCTGATATTTTAACAAAAGAAGGTTTCATTAATGGTTATGAAGTAAATAAACTTGCTGTTGGTGAAATGCTAGTAGTTAATTTAAAATATTCAAAATCAAAAGAAAGAGTTATAACAGGACTTAAAAGAATTAGTAAACCAGGATTAAGAGTATACGTTAAAGCTGAAGAAATGCCAAGAGTATTAAACGGATTAGGTATAGCAATAGTATCTACTTCAGAAGGTCTAATGACTGATAAAGAAGCTAGAGAAAAAAATCTTGGTGGAGAAGTTCTAGCTTATATCTGGTAGGTGTTATAATGAGTCGTATAGGTAATAGAGTACTTACTATACCACAAGGTGTAGAAATGAACATTGACGGTAATAAAATTACTGTTAAAGGACCTAAAGGTCAATTAGATTTTGAATATAGAGCTGATGCTGTAGATGTTAAAATTGAAGACGGAAAAGTATTAGTTACAAGAAAAAATGAAGCAAAGACTTCTAAGCAATTACATGGAACAACTAACGCTATGATTAATAATATGTTAATAGGTGTTAGTAATGGTTTCACAAGAGAATTAGAAATCAATGGTGTTGGTTACAGATTCCAACTTCAAGGAAATAAAATAATCGTTTCAGCTGGATACTCACATAATGTAGAAGTAATTATTCCAGAAGGTATAACTGTTACAATGCCAGATAAATCAACAAATGAATTAACTATCAGCGGATGCGATAAACAAGCTGTATCAGAATTCGCATCAAATATTAGAAAAATAAGAAAACCAGAACCATACAAAGGTAAAGGTATTAAGTTTAAAGAAGAACATATCCGTCGTAAAGAAGGAAAGAAAGCTGCGTAGGAGGGAAAAATGATAAAGAAAGAATCAAGAAATAGTATTAGATTAGCTAGACACGCAAGAGTTAGAAAATCTGTATCTGGTACACCTGAATGTCCAAGATTGTGTGTATTTAGAAGTAATTCTGGAATATATGCTCAAATAATTGATGATGTTAAGGGTGTAACTCTAGCAAGCTCATCTTCTTTAGAACTAAAAGAAAAAGCATGTAATATTGAAGTATCAACAAAAGTTGGAAAAGATATTGCATCTAAAGCAAAAAAAGCTGGTATCAAAACTGTAGTATTTGATAGAGGCGGATACCAATATCACGGAAATGTTAAAGCATTGGCTGAAGCTGCACGTGAAGGCGGATTAGAATTCTAGGAGGAAATAATGAGCGAAAACGTTGTTAAGAAAAATGATAATAAGAAAAACAATCGTGAGTTTAGAAGAGTTGAACGTGAGAAAAAAATATACGAAGATAAAATAATCTCACTTGGAAAAGTAACTAAAGTAACAAAAGGTGGTAGAAACTTTAGATTCTCTGCTACTGTTGCTGTAGGAGACAGAAAAGGAAAAGTAGGTATTGGTACTGGTAAAAGTAAAGAAATACCTGTAGCAGTAAGTAAAGCAATTAAAGAAGCTGAAAAGAATATCGTACAAATCGATTTAGTTGATGGAAGAACAATATCTCATGAAGCAACTGGAGTTGTAGGAGCTGCTAAAGTTATGATAAGACCAGCTAAAGAAGGTCGTGGAATTATATCAGGTGGAGCTTCAAGAATAGTTTTAGAACTAGCTGGAGTTAAAGATGTTGTATCAAAATCTCTAGGAAGCAACACACAAATTAATACTGCTAAAGCTACAATTAAAGCATTACAAGCACAAAGAAATGCTTCACATATTGCACAGCTTAGAGGTAAAACAGTTGAGGAGGTACTTAAATAATGAAATTACATGAATTAAAAAGTGCTCCAGGTTCAACACATAGAAATAAAATAGTTGGAAGAGGACCAGGTAGTGGACATGGTAAAACTTCAACACGTGGAGAAAAAGGACAAAAAGCAAGAAGCGGTGCTAGTATTCATCCATGGTTTGAAGGTGGACAAACTCCATTATTCAAAAGACTTCCAAGAAGAGGATTTAGTAACAAAAGATTTGAAACTAAATATGCAGTAGTTAACGTATCTGATTTAAATAGATTTAATGATGGAGACGTTGTAACTCCTCTTACATTAAAAGAAGCTGGATTAGTTAAAAAAGAATTATCTGGAATTAAGATATTAGGCGGTGGAAAATTAGAAAAGAAATTAACTGTTAAGGCTAATGTATTTACTAACACTGCTATTACAAAAATAGAAGAGTTAGGTGGAACTACGGAGGTGATTTAAGATGTTTGCATCAATGAAGCAAATATTTAGATCTTCTAACAAAGATTTAAGAATTAGAATCTATTTCACCTTAGCTTGTTTGTTTATATTTGCATTAGGTAATTCAATAACTGTACCGGGAATGCAAGTTATAACAGGAGATATAGGATTTTTAGAATTATTTAATGCCATGAGTGGAGGAGGTTTAAAACAATTCTCTATATTCGCTCTTGGTGTTATGCCATATATCTCAGCATCTATTGTAATTCAAATATTACAAATGGATATAATCCCATACTTTACAGAACTTAAAGAAATGGGAGAAGAAGGTAGAAGGAAAATAAATAAAATTACTAGATACGCAGGTATCGCAGTAGCATTTATTCAAGGATTCTTTTACCCAATGCTATTCTTCGGGAAAGGCGCATATACAATGCAAGAATGCTTTGGAATATCGCTTATATTAACAGCAGGAACAGCATTTCTATTATGGATGGGAGACCAAATTACACAAAAAGGTTTAGGAAATGGTATATCATTACTTATCATGGCTGGTATTGTAAATACACTACCAAATATGTTTGTAACAGCATTTTCTGAATTAGTACCAGATGCTAATAATGCATTAATAGCATGGTTAAGTTATGCACTATTTGTTATATTATACTTAGTTATAATCATTGGTGTTGTATGGATGCAAGAAGCAGAAAGAAGAATACCAATTCAATATTCGAATAGAAGTGCATCAAGTTATGGAGGAAAACAAACTTTCTTACCATTAAGACTTAACTCAGCTGGTGTTATGCCAGTAATCATTGCTAGTGTAGTAATGTCAATTCCATCACTAATAGCATACGTAGCAAAAGATACACAACCATTTATAAATACTTATTTATCAACAAATAAACCAGTTGGATTTATAATATATATTGCATTAGTATTTATATTTACTTATGTATACACATATATGACAATAAATCCAAGTGAATTAAGTAAGAATTTAAATAAGAATGGTGGTTATATACCAGGAATAAGACCTGGAAGTGAAACAAAAGATTATATATCAAAAGTATTAAGTAGAATAACATTCATGGGAGCAATATTTATATGTGTAATAGCAGCATTACCAACAGTATTTACATCTATCACAGGATTATCTAACTCAGTTAGACTTGGTGGTACTGGAATATTAATCGTAGTTGGAGTAGTGGTTGAAACATATAAACAACTTGAAAGTTCAGTTGCTTCTAGAAGTTATAATAGGAGATAAAATGAATTTGATTTTAATCGCACCTCCCGCTGCAGGGAAAGGCACATTTGCAAGCAGATTAACAAAAGAGTTTGGACTTGTTTCAATATCAGCTGGAGAACTATTAAGAAATATTGATCCAGAAACTGAACTTGGAAAACAAGTAAGACAGTTGCAAGCAAAAAGAGAATTAGTTCCTGATGAACTAATAAACGGACTTATAAAAGAAAGATTATCTAAAGATGACATTAAAAATGGATTCATATTAGATGGTTATCCAAGATACATGGCTCAAGTAGATGCTGTTAACGAAACAATAAAAGAACTAGGATTAACTATAGATTATGCAGTTCTTCTAAATGTTGATTATGAAACAGCACTTAAAAGAACACTTGGAAGAGTTATATGTCCAAATTGTAAAAGAACATATAATAAATTAACAGGAGTATGTAAACCTATTAATGATAATATGTGTGATGATTGTAATATAGAATTAACTACAAGAGGTGATGATAATGAAGAATCATTCAAAAAAGGTTTTGAAACTTATCAAAAAATCACTCTTCCAGTAGCAGAATATTACAAAGAAAAAGGAATGCTTATAGAATTAAACTCAAACAATGATGCAGATTATACATTTAATGAGTTTAAAAGCAAGGTAGAGAAATAATGATTAGTATTAAAAGTGATGAAGAAATAGAACTTATGAAAAAATCTGGAGAGATTACCTATGCAGTTTTAAAAAACTTAAAAGATATTATCAAACCAGGAATGACTACAAAAGAAATAGATGATTATGTATATAATTATATTGTAAGTCATGATGCTGTGCCTTCATTTCTTAATTACGAAGGATATCCCGCAAGTGCATGCGTTAGTATAAATGATGTAGTAGTACACGGGATTCCTGATGATACTAAGATTAAAAACGGAGACATTGTTTCTGTAGATGTAGGTTCAATCTATAAAGGATATCATTCAGATTCAGCATATACTTATGTAGTTGGACATACAAGCAAAGAAAAAAGAAAACTTGTAGAAAATACAAGAAAGGCATTATATAAAGGACTTTCAAAAATTAAAGCTGGTGTAAATTTAAATGAAGTGTGCAAAGCAATAGAAAGTGTTGCTTTAGAAAATGGATATGGAGTATACAAATGTTTAACTGGACATGGCGTTGGAAAAGAATTGCATGAAGATCCATATATACCAAACTATAGTAATAAAGATAGTAAAAAAATTACTTTAGAAAAAGGAATGACAATTGCTATTGAACCAATGTTTGGACTTGGAACTGATGAAGTGTGGATGCTTGACGACGGATGGACAATAACAACAACAGATGGTAGTCCAGCTGCCCATTTTGAGCACAGTGTAGTTGTAACCGAAGATGGTTACGAAATATTAACAGGAGAGTGAAACATGGCCAAGGAAAAAGACGGTTATATAGAACTTGAAGGTAAGGTACTAGAAGTTTTACCAGGAGGAGACTTTAAAGTAAAACTAGATAATGGACACATAGTAGAACATGCCCGCGTTTCTGGGAAAATGCGCTTAAACATGATTCGTATTTATCCAGGTGATACTGTGCGTATGGAAGTACCTATTTGTGATTTAACACGCGGACGTATAATATATAGAAAATAATGGAGGGATATTATGAAAGTAAGACCATCAGTAAAAAAAATATGCGACAAATGCAAAATCGTTAGAAGAAACGGAAAAGTTTGGGTAATTTGTGAAAATCCTAAACATAAACAAAGACAAGGTTAGTAGGAGGAAAATATGGTTCGTATTAAAAATATTGACTTACCAAAGAATAAGAGAATAGTAGTTGCCTTAACTTATATCTATGGAATTGGACCAACTAGAGCAAAAGAAATTTGTGCTAGTGCTGGTGTTAGTGAAGATGTTAGAACAGATGCTCTAACAGTAGAACAAACTAACAAATTAAGAAGTGAAGCAGACAAATATGTATTAGTTGGAGACTTAAAAAGAGAAGTTGAAATGAACATTAAAACTAAAATGGAAATCAACTCATACCAAGGAACTAGACATAAAAAAGGATTGCCAGTAAGAGGACAAAAAACTAGTAGAAATGCTAGAACTCGTAAAGGTAAAGGAAAAACTATTGCTAATAAGAAGAAATAGGAGGGATAACTTATGGCTTATAATAGAAGAAAAAGAAAAGCAAAGAGAGATATCACTGAAGGTCAAGCACATATTCACTCTACATTCAATAACACAATTGTAACAATAACTGATAAAGATGGTGGAGTTATATCTTGGGCTTCTGCTGGTACTACAGGTTTCAAAGGAAGCAAAAAGAAAACACCATACGCTGCTGGAACTGCTGCAGAAGCTGCAGGAAGAGCTGCATATGATGCAGGAATAAGAAAAGTTGAAGCATTTGTTAAAGGAATCGGTGTAGGAAGAGAAACAGCTATACGTTCACTTGCAACAGCAGGATTAGAAGTAACAGCTATTAATGATGTAACACCTGTACCACACAATGGTTGTAGACCACCTAAGAGAAGACGTATTTAGGTTGAAAGGGGAAAAATATCATGTTAAAATTTATTAAACCAGATTACAAAGTAACAGAATATGTAGAAGATAATTTCTATGGAAAGTTCGTTTTAGAGCCATTAGAAAGAGGTTTTGGAACTACTATAGGTAATGCCTTAAGAAGAGTAATGCTATCTAGTCTTGAAGGTAGTGCAGTAACTGATATTAAAATTGAAGGAGTTATGCATGAATTCCAAAAAATAGATGGAATTGTTGAAGACGTAACAGAGATAGTATTAAATATTAAAAAGTTAGTTCTTGTAAATCATAGTGAAGAAGATCAAGTATTACATTTAAAAGCTAATAAAGAAGGAGAAGTACACGCATCTGATATTGATAAAAATGCAGAAGTAGATATTATTAACCCTGATTTAGTAATAGCAACACTATCACAAGGTGGAAGTCTAGATATGACTATGACTGTATCTAATGGTAGAGGATATGTTGATGGAAAAATCAACGCTAAAAGAGTTAAAGATGTAATCGGAGCTATTGGTGTTGATTCATTATATAGTCCAATCGAAAGAATTAGTTATGAAGTTGAAAATGCTCGTGTAGGACAAAATGAAAACTTTGATAAATTAATTATGAATGTTTGGACAAATGGTTCAGTAAAACCACAAGAAGCTATCGCAAGAGCAGCTAAAATATTAGTAGATCACTTTACAGTAGTAACAGATTTATATAATCTAACAGGACTAGAAAGTGTTCTTACAAACAAAGAAGAAGATACAGCTCAAAAAACATTAGAAACTCCTATTGAAGAATTAGATTTATCAGTAAGAGCATATAATTGTTTAAAGAGAGATGGTATTCATACATTACAAGATTTAACTGCTAAAACTGAATCTGAAATGATGAAGATTAGAAATCTTGGTAAAAAATCATTAAAAGAAGTTATAGATAAAGTAAAAGACATGGGACTTACATTCCATGATGAAGATTAGGAGGATAAGATGGCTTTATATAGAAAATTAAATAGAGAAGTTAGAGTTAGAAGAAGTATCTTATCAAGTCTTGTTAAAGATGTACTAACAACTGGACACGTAAATACAACTGATGCAAGAGCAAAAGAAGCAAGAAAATTTGTTGATAAAATGATTACTTATGCTAAAAAAGGAGATTTAACTTCTAGAAGAAAAGTATTATCATTCTTAAATAATGATAAAGATCTTACTAAAAAATTATTTGATGAAATTGCACCAAAGTATGCTGAAAGAAATGGTGGATATACTAGAATAATTAAATTAGGAGAAAGACAAGGCGACGATGCTTTAATCGTTAGACTTGAATTAGTTTAATAAGACATGAAAAGCGTTCACGAAAGTGTTCGCTTTTTTGTTTGCCCCTTGACATGGGGGGGGGGGGGTACCTGTTATAATTATAAATAGAAGATTATATAAGAATAGAGGTAC
>ERZ857629.32-NODE-32-length-176281-cov-8.598765_pt1 | contig 176281 bp, 139 predicted proteins | sample MGYA00519700_ERZ857629 | MGnify/ENA primary metagenome ERZ857629 (study PRJEB31778, sample SAMEA3449351) | human gut metagenome | biome: human gut; feature: human-associated habitat; material: faeces | place: United Kingdom | collected 2010/2012 ... | reverse complement strand
CCGCTTACAGTACCAGCGGGACTTTTACTAAAGTTAAATGGTTTTTAAAGAAATAATATAATTATGAAGTATTTGGTATTTATTGCGCTATTATGCGCTTCGTGTGAGGGGAGCTTTATGCAAGACTTTCCGACAAAAGGTAATCACATTGGAACTTTCGCAGACTCCGGTAATTCGGACTGTATTAGCAATATAGTTCTAACTACTGATACTACCTATAAGGAGTTTGATTATACACTATCAATCAATAGAACACAATGACAATGATTGACTACATGAAAAATCTATTTGTAGGCTTGCTAACCGGATTAGCAGCCTATCTAAACCCGATCAGCGGAGATATTAAAAGTCTTGTTGCTCTTTTCTTCTTTAACTTCCTGTTTGGTCTGGCCGCCGGCCTACTGGCCAATAATGAAAGTTTTAGTTTAAAAAAAGCATTCCGGTGCATCATTGAAGCGATGGTATTTTTTCTGCTCGTAGCCGCTATTTACTTTATCGGCGATCACAAAGGAAATCCGGACGGGGCCTTACAATGCGTATCGTTTATAACTTACTCAATATTCTATTTTTATGGCGTGAATATTCTACGCAATTTGAAACTAATGGCTACGCCCGGAACTGCATTCTATAAAGTTGTATCGTTTCTGTATTACGTCGTTAGCGTCGAGTTTATCAAGCACATACCGTTTTTAACTAATTATCAAAAGGAGGCGATAAAATGAAGTATTTTACAATCAAAGAACTTAGCCACAGCGATACGGCCGTAGCGCGTGGGATCGACAATTACCCAACGGCCGAAGCTATTCACAATTTAACGAAGCTGGTTGAGAATGTTCTCGACCCGCTTCGGGAAAAGTACGGTAAGCCTATCCGGGTAAGTTCCGGTTATCGAAGCGCTATCCTCAACCGGAGCGTTAACGGGGCAACATCCAGTCAACACCGGTTAGGCGAGGCGGCTGATATTACGGTAGGCAGCAAGGAAGAAAACCAGAAGCTGTTTGAGATCATCCGGCAGGAATTACCCTTCGATCAATTGATCGATGAAAAAGACTTTTCATGGGTTCACGTATCATTCCGTGAAGGTAGAAACAGAAAACAAGTGTTGAAGCTATGAAATATCTACCTTATATCGTTATTGCAGTTCTTATCCTGTTTATCGTGTTCCGCCCGGCAAGGGTGGAACGCGTACCGGGTGAAGTGGTCAGAGACACGATCATTACAAATCGTATTGATACGGTTCGGGATACAATACCCGTTCCGGTTTATGAAAGCGTTGTAGATTCGTTCCCGTTCGTTGTTCCCGTCCCTGTACCGGGCGATACAGTCCGGGATACAGTGTATTTGCCTATTACGCAGAAAATCTACAAAGACAGCCTTTATACGGCTTATGTGTCAGGCTACCGGGCAAAGCTGGATAGTATAGAGGTGTACAGTAAAACGAGGACTGTATTTATCAGAGAACGGGCAAAGCGGAAACGGTTCGGGCTGGGTGTGCAGGCTGGATACGGTTTTTCCGGGAATAAGGTAAGTCCCTATGTCGGGGTTGGGGTGAGCTATAGTTTGTTTGAGTTCTAAATACATTTATGTCAGAAGAGGCTGCTAAATGGGTGAAGGTGTTTGGTGATACGTTCTTTGAAGCCTTATATAAGATATATAATTGGAATTGGGATAAAACTAATAGAAGACTTGGGGTTGTTGGTACATGGATTAATGATATAGTACATGAGAGAATACCCCCTTTGATCCTCGCAGAGTTAAGGAAAAATAATCCTAAAAATGACAATGGGAACAGAAATTATAAGTATCATCAGTCCCTTACAATGGAAATAGGCCCCCTAAATTGAGACAGCATCTCGAGGCTATTCACATAATTACTACTATATCGAATTGCAATTGGGCCAGATTCATGCACAATATAGATAAAGCATATTCTAAACAATATCAGCAATTGGATATAGACTTTGACTTTGATGACGTAAAATAGCATGAATAAAGCAGAATATTTGTTGTAAAAGCTGTATTTATTATTTTGATAATCCTTTGCCTACATCACACATAAATACTATCTTTGTCCCATAGTAAGCGCTAAAAAAATAACTTGTGACAGTTTTCGATGAAAGAAGGATGTTTTATCTTATTAAATCATCTTTATGTATATCAAGTTGTTTTTTAGCAATTACATAAGTTAAGAAAAGCATGGCATCTAATAAAAATACATATAATAAGATTTTAGAGAAGGCGGCAACCAATTGGGGGATGTTGACCTTGGCCGCAGCTATTTTTGGAATGGGGTTTACTGTTGCCCTTTTCATTAATGATAGATCTAAAAATATTGAGATGAATGATAGGCAAATCGAATACTATAATTCTATAAAAGAAAGAGATAATATAATTATCGATCTGAAAGGAGAGTTGATGATTTTAAAAATTCAAATTGAAAATAAAAAGGAGAATACAAAAAATGAAAACAAATAAAGATATTATACTTGTTATATTAGCGGGGCTTTCCATCTGCTTAGGAATTCTTTTGTATTTTAGTGTTGATTATTCTAAGCATCTTGAAAACCAAGTTTCTAAAATGAATCTGGTAATAAATAGAGATTCATTATCAAAAGATTATTTAGATAAAACAACATGGGAGACAGATGATCTTATTAAATTCTCAAATAATCAGACCGATGAAGTGATAAAACTTAGGAAAGAAAAGGAAATGCTTTTAGATAGCTTGAGAGAATCTTCTACTTTTTTAGATATAGCAAAGCGGCAATATGGGATGGTGTTTGAAAAAAAAGCATATAAGAAAGGCTCGGTAGTAGGTAATAGTTTTAGGGTATATTCAAGCAAATTAGATTCTGCATTAATGCTTTTACATGTGTATCGAGATAAATTAAAATATAATAGAAAAGATAATTCGTGGACTGTAGAATAGATATAAGCAGTTCTTTTCCCTAAGCAAAGCTTCATCTCTCTGATTCGAGGCTTTCTTTTGCCCTTATCGGAAAGAAATAGTATCTTCGCACTGTAGAAGCATCTTATCATTAAGTTGCTGGCCTCGATTCTTAGGAGTCGGGGCTTTTCATTCAAGAGAAATCTTTCTATACCCGAAAAACTGATTCCCTTATCTAGAATTTATAATTGTTCTCAGCCTTTTATCTCCATATCTTTGTTATGAAAGTTTGAATATAAGCGAATTTCGAAAATTCCAACGATACGAAGTGGAGATGACAAAGGTTGGTATTGCAACCTTAATATTGGATTATAGAGGATAAGTAAAATGGAGTTTTTTATTGGATTCTGAGTGAGTATAATTTATTTGATGATTTTAAATAGATATACCATATTGAATATAATATCTGTATTTTAATTATATTTGCAACCTAATACTAGCCTAGGTTATTTATGATTATAAAGCAAAGTAAACGGCATATCTTATTTTTAAAGAATAAAAGTGGTAGATCATTACGAAGAAAGATTCGCTCTAAAAGGAAAAGAAAGCTAAGAAGAATTCTAAAAGCTAGTGGAATAATGTATATAAATAAGTCTATTCCTAATAGCTCAAAGAATAGACGTCGTAAAGAAATTGAATTGAAAGTTCCAAGTAATTTTGATCTGTTCAATAATCAAGAAGATGTGCTTTTTTTTATTGTAAAATTATTAAACTATAAGACTGATTATAGAATTAAGACTATACAGCTTGATCTAGTTGATATAGACAAACTTGATTCAACAGCTATATGTATGCTATTATCTGTAATTAAAGAATTGTCAAATATTGGCATTTGTGTACAAGGGAATTGTCCAATTAATATAGATTGCAAGAAAATGTTTGTAGAATCAGGTTTTTTAAACCATATGATTGATGATTCAGGAAATCACTTTTCTTCAAGTAAGAATCTAATAATAGAAACAGGTACAAATAAGACAAGGAATCGAAATATTGGTTCTGTTATAAGTAAGGCTATGGAATTTTTAAATTCAACCAAGAAACATTTCCAACCTGCATATTCAGTAGCAATGGAAATTTGTGCAAATTCCGTAGAGCATGCTTATAAAGGAAGAAAGAAACACTGGATAATTGGTTTACATAAAAATGATGATAATAGTGTGACTTTCACGATGTGTGATACTGGTTGTGGTATTTTATCGACTCTTCAAAAGAAGTATAAAAGAGATATAGAGCAATATTTATTTGGAAAAACAAATTGCGATATTTTATATAGAGCCTTTGAACGTAAATATGGATCAATGACCGGGGAGGTTAATAGAAATAGAGGGCTACCCTGTATATTGGATAAATTTCAGAGTGGTTACATAAAAGGGTTAAAGGTTTTAACAAATGATGTGTTCTTAGACTTTAAAACAAAATCTAATAACAGATTGTTAAATAGTAAATTCCCAGGAGTTTTGTTTTCTTGGGTAATAGATAACGATTGTATAAATTTGTAAATAGTTATATGGTATGCAGATAAATATATTGAAAGATTTTAGTGAGTATCCAGGGCCTAGATATTGTACTCAAGGAACTGATTCTGGTGAGAGCTTTTATCACAAGATATTGAATGATAGTTTTAAAATGGCCTATGAAAATCAAACTATATTGGAAATTGACATTGACAATACAGCTGGCTACATGTCTTCATTCTGGGATGAATCTATTGGGAATTTAGTATATGATTTTACGCAAGATATTGTAAAAAAGTATATAAAAATCATATCAGCAGAAGAACCTATTTGGATAAATTTAATTTTTAATAAAATTATTCCAGAGTGGGAAGAAAGGCGCATAAAAAAAGAGGAGCCCAAAAAAACGAAGGAACATCGGGCATGGTTTAAATTGATTGATGGTAATCTACAAAAGAAAATATGGATTAAATGTTGATTATGTTATGTAATATTACTGAATGGATATCAATTGGCGTAGATATCCTTATGGGGGGATTAGTTGCATTTGTTTTAGCTTATACTGTTCCTAAAAAGCTAAACGATGACAGGGCCTTAAAAGATTTTTTTATTGATGAAATGCGAACTCTAAAAAAAGAATATAATGATTTCTGTAAGAATATGTGTTTGGGTAAAATAACTTCTTCTGATATAACAGAAACCTTTAAACAAATAAGTATGAGGATTGCAGATGTGGAGAGATGTGTTAATAGAGAATTGGATATAGATGTATCAATTCAATCTTATGTAACTGATTGCCAAATATTAGTGACTAATTCTGATGAAATTAACGAGATGTTTCGAGATTCTGCCGTAACATTTGTTCGTAATACCAAAAATCAAATATCTTCTAAACAAGATATATTTAATAGAAATATAATGTCTGCTATCGCAAATATAAATAGAGCAAATAAAAAAACGAAATAATTGTAAACTTTCTAAAGTAGATCATATGTTCTTAAACTCTTGATTGATATAGAGATGATCCTTATGCTTGACTATGGTATAATAAGAAAATGATTTTTAACAAGAACTATTGTAATGGGCGGATAAGACGGAAGTGCCTTAGTTTTTACGTCGCTTTTATTGTTGATGTGAAAAAATGTGTCGAATACCGATGTAATATGTGCGTTCGCAATCATTATTCTGCCTCATTTTACAACCTAGCGATTAATTGGCTGTATTAGATTAGGGCGATGATAAAAGGAATAAGCAAGGCGACTTATCCAGTCGCCTTGCTTTGTTATAACATCATCATTTGCATTTGCGCGCGTAAATTTATGTAATCTTTGAATATTGCGGGGTTTTGAACATATTCTACTACCCTTTTTATAGCCGCATCCGCTTGTTGCTGTTTAACCTTTACATACACATTAATGGTGATTCCTGTTTTTATTGAATGTCCTAAGCAATATTCTATGACAGGGTAGGGGATACCTATTTCGGCCGCAAACTGAGCGAATGTTTTTCTTGCTGAGTAATAAGTTAAGCTATTCTCAATATGAAGCTCTTTTGCCAGTAACTTCATACACGTATTGATATAGCATTGCAGATTCTTTTGCGTGTAGCTATATCCAAAATCTAACATCCCATTTGGGGTTATATATTTGTTGATGATTTGTCTAACTTCGGGAATGATGTTTAATCTTGTTGCTCGATTTTTGCGCTTATGATCTTTGCTTTTTTGTCGCTTGTATTCGATGTCATTCTCAGAGAAGTTTATTTGTATAAGATCGGCAAAGTTAATACCACCCAGATAAAAGGATAGCAAAAATAAGTCTTTTGCTAACGATAGTCTTTTGCTATGTGATACGTCACAATTGATTATTTTTCTAACACTTTCTACGCTTATATCTATTTCCTTTATGTCGGGTGTTGGAAGTTTAGTATAAGCAAATGGATGCGCCTCGCATCGAAGTAGCCCATTTTTAATGGCTTCATTTATTCTCGCTTTAATATGACATAGGCGAATTTGGCGTCCTCCATCGCTATAATTATTTGCTTTCATCCATCTGTCGAAATGCTCTATAGTGATATGATTCATTATAATCATTGGCACATCACCTTCGGCCGCTTCGAACACTTTTAATGTATCTTCGTTCATTTTCGCATAACTTTCCCGGCCTTCTGACGAAAGCTCTTTTATACGATTGCGCATAAAGTCATTGAAGGTGATTATAGAAGGGACTACGTTTTCTTGTTGGATAAGTATCATCTTTAATTGAGATGCTGTATAACAGTCGTTATTCTCAATATAGGATAACCTTTCTGTGTATTTTTTCAGTTCAAAGGCTAGTCTTTTATTCATCATTGTAGCGTCCGTACGGGCGACTACTTTCCCGTTATACCATTCTGAAACATCATTCAACTGATACTCTGTTTTAATATATGCCTTCTGTTTTTTGGCTGAGATGCGCAACAAGACAGGAAATTTGTTTTCTGTTGTTGGTTTAGCCTTTAGAATAGTAAATGATAATGTTGCCATAAGCTATTGTTTTGTGACACCCCATCAGACACCCCTAATGATTCGTGGGTGATTCAGTGGCACTTTTTTTAATAGCTTTGTAAACTGCCTCCTATGGTTAACTCTTTTATATTGAATGTTTTATATCTCTTATAAAAGAGCCGCTAGCCAGACTTGAACTGGCGACCTACGCGTTACGAATGCGTTGCTCTACCAACTGAGCTATAGCGGCGTTGCATTTTATCGTTTACGGCGTGCAAAATTACATCTTTATTTTTAAAAACAAAATGAATCTATACTTTTTTCGTGATATTTTCTCTGAAAATGTTTATAAAATAAAAAGGTTGAGGATTAAATTAGAAAATAGTTGTAGATTCAAATATTAAAACTCATCTTTGCATATTTACTGATAAATCTACTTTTATATTACTATGAATATACGATTTTATTATAAGTATCTTTCATCACGAGTTGCTTCAAAATGGCTGATACTTGCTGTCGATGTTCTTTTAGTGATTTTTTCAATGTTTTTGGCGAGCCTTTTGCAAATAGGTTTGTCTGTGTTAGTTTTTGAATTCTCACTATGGGTGTGGACAACTCTATTCTGCGTAATATGTAATGTGTGTTTCTTTCATCTGAATCGTACTTATGTAGGAGTAATTCGCTATTCTTCCTTTATTGACATTTCTCGTATTTTTATTTCTTTAACTCTGGGCTATTTTGTTGTTTGTATCGGCAATTTGCTTTGGATAGGGTGGAGTGGAGGAGAAGTTCTGCCGATTAGTGTTATTCTTACAGCTTATATAGTTAATTTTTCCTTGATGGTTTGTTTGCGAATCTTGGTGAAAATGATACATGAGTTGATGACTTTTGATCGTAGGCACAGTATTCGCGTTTTTGTCTATGGTTCAAAAGGGTCTGGTATTAATATTGCCAAATCGCTACGGGTTAGTAGAAGTAATCATTTTAGATTGAAAGGGTTTATTTCTGATGATACGGGATTTATTGGGAAGCAAACAATGGGTTGCCGGGTATACGCGAATAATGAGTCTTTGTTTGATATATTAGAAGAAGAAAGGGTCGAGGCTATTATTGTTTCTTCCGAGAAAGTACATCGCCTTGAAACTTCCGGCATGATTGATCGGTTGATAGCTGAAGATATCCGTATTCTTACAGTACCTCCTATCAATGATCTTGGAAGGCAAGGCGTGCAAATAAAAGATATACAGATTGAAGATTTGTTACAACGGGATCCAATACATGTTGATATCCGGAAAATATCTTCACACATTGAAGGGAAGCGGATTATGATCACGGGAGCTGCTGGGTCTATAGGACGTGAGATGGTTAGGCAGATAGCGGGGCTGAACCCATATAAGTTGATTTTGGTTGACCAGGCGGAGTCTCCGTTACATAATGTGCAATTAGAATTACTGGATAATTGGCGGGATATTGATGCTAAAATGTTGGTGGCTGATGTAACTAATCGAACGAGGATGGAGTATATTTATAAGGAGTATCGGCCGCAATATGTTTTTCATGCTGCTGCTTATAAGCATGTGCCAATGATGGAGGATAATGTGTCTGAAGCGATACAGGTGAATGTATTGGGAACTTGCATTATGGCCGACTTGGCTGTGAAATATGGCGTAGATAAGTTTGTGATGGTTTCTACAGATAAAGCTGTTAATCCGACCAATGTTATGGGGTGCAGTAAAAGGCTTGCCGAGATCTATGTTCAGTCCCTTGCTCGTAAGTTATCTAAATATGCAAAAGATGGGGCACAAGTGAAGTTTATCACAACTCGTTTTGGAAATGTACTCGGATCAAATGGCTCTGTAATACCCAGATTTAAGCAGCAGATAGAAAAGGGTGGTCCGGTGACTGTGACACATCCTCAGGTTATACGTTATTTTATGACTATTCCAGAGGCTTGTCAGTTGGTATTGGAGGCTGGAAGCATGGGAAATGGAGGTGAAATCTATATTTTTGATATGGGTAATCCTGTGAAGATTGTTGATTTGGCGCGAAGAATGATTTATTTAAGTGGGCAGAAAAATATAAAAATAGAGTTTACCGGATTAAGACATGGTGAGAAGCTGTATGAAGAGTTGCTGAATGTAAAAGAGTCTACTTGTCCTACTTATCATGAAAAAATAATGATAGCAAAAGTTCGTGAATATGATTATGAGGAGATAAAGCAAGAAATTCAAAGGTTAATAGATTTGAGTTATACTTCCGACACCATGGGCATTGTTGCTTCTATGAAAAAGATCGTTCCAGAGTTTGTTAGTAAGAATTCTGAGTTTGAGATATTGGATAAAGCCTCTTTTTAATCTATTTTCGAAAACTTAGGAATGAAATAAATGTATATTATGAAAATAATATGTTACCTTTGTGCCCGGTTTATAATTTATTAGAGGAACACTAAAGATTAATCAGAATATCTTATGCGTAGATTTATTACACTATTCTTCTTGATTTTTACCTTATCCGGTGTAGCTGTAGCTCAGCAAATGTCCGATGATCAGGTCGTACAGTATGTAAAAGATGCTCAAAAGATGGGTAAAACTCAGAAGCAGATTACAACAGAGTTGATGAGAAGAGGCGTTACGAAGGAACAGGTCGAGCGTATTCAGGAAAAATATGAAAATGGAAATGGTAGTACAAGTACACAGAGTAACCAGAATACAACAAGGTCTCGTACACGTACTCAGCAAAATGATGAAAGTGACTATTCGAATCGTTCTCAGAAAAACCTGAAGGATCAGAAAAATCAAAAGAATCAGAAAAATATAAAAGGTCTCCGTCAATCGGCTAACCAGAAAAATAAACGGGGTATGGGCGATGATAATCAGGAAATGACTGATGAGGACATGATGTATGAAGAGGATTGGTCTGATGAATATATGATGAAACCGGAAGAGGATCCGACACAACAGATTTTTGGACATAATATCTTCACTAACGAGAATCTTACATTCGAGCCTAATGTAAATATTGCTACTCCTGTAAACTATCGCTTGGGTCCTGGAGACGAGGTGATTATAGATGTTTGGGGAGCTTCTCAGACAACAATAAGACAGACTATTTCGCCAGAGGGCAGTATTTTAGTTGATAATCTCGGTCCTATTTATTTAAGCGGGATGACTGTTCGTGAAGCTAATAATACGGTGCGTCGTGAATTTTCAAAAATCTATGCCGGCATTTCAGGTCCGAACCCTAACACCTCTGTCGATTTAACATTGGGGAATATACGTACTATCCAAATCAGTATTATGGGAGAAGTGGCTATACCGGGCACTTATGCGCTCTCGGCATTCTCTTCTGTATTCCATGCTTTGTATCGCGCTGGTGGCGTTAATAAGATCGGTAGTCTGCGTAGTATCAAAGTCGTGCGTAACGGTAAGAAAATAGCCGATTTGGATGTTTACGATTTTATAATGAAAGGTAAATTGAATGACGATGTCCGCTTGCAAGACGGTGATGTGGTTATTGTTGATCCTTATGAATCCTTAGTACAAATTACTGGCAAGGTAAAAAGACCAATGTTTTATGAAATGAAACCTTCCGAGACGATGGCCACTATTTTGAAATACTCAGGAGGATTCACTGGAGATGCTTATAAGAAAGCTATACGCCTGATTCGTAAAACGGGTCGTGAACATCAAGTATATAATGTGGACGAAATGGACTATTCGGTATTTAAACTGGATGATGGAGACGTTTTAGCTGTTGATTCGGTATTAGAACGTTTTGAGAATCGTGTAGAAGTCCGTGGAGCTGTTTATCGTGCCGGTATGTATCAAATTGATGGTACTGTAAATACTGTAAAACAGCTAATAAAGAAAGCTGAAGGGGTAAGAGGAGATGCTTTTTTGAATCGTGCCATTATCGATCGTGAAAACGACGACCTTACTCATGAAATGATTCAAATTGATCTGAAGGGATTGTTGAATGGCACAGTCGCTGATATTCCTCTTCAGAAGAATGATATACTTTATATTCCAAGTATTGAAGATTTGAAAGAAGAAGCGACACTTACTATTCATGGCGAGGTTGCCAATCCGGGTACTTACTTATACTCGTCGAATATGTCGGTTGAGGATCTTGTTTTGCAGGCCGGTGGATTATTAGAAGCTGCTTCAACAGCTCGTGTTGATGTGTCCCGTCGAATTAAAAATTCAAAAAGTACAGAATTGAGCAATGTGGTTGGTAAGACTTTCTCTTTTGAGTTGAAGGATGGTTTCCTTGTTGGAGGCGATCAGGATTTCCATTTGGAGCCTTTTGATGAGGTGTATATTCGTCGTAGTCCTGCTTATCATCAACAACAAAATGTTACGGTTGGCGGTGAAGTTTTATTTGGTGGTCGCTATGCGTTATCGAAAAAGAATGAACGCCTTAGTGACTTGATTGCCAAGGCCGGTGGGATTACTCAAGATGCTTATGTAAAAGGTGCGCGTTTGATTCGTAAAATGACTGAAGAGGAATTACGGCGCAAGGAAGATGCGCTCCGCATGGCTAATAAAGGTGGGGCTGATTCTATCTCTGTCAAGACACTGGATGTTTCTGATACTTATTCTGTGGGTATAGAATTGGAAAAGGCTTTGGCTAATCCCGGATCGGACTTTGATATGGTGTTGCGTGAAGGTGATATTCTGTTCGTGCCGGAATATGTAAGTACAGTAAAAATCAATGGTGCTGTAATGTATCCTAATACAGTCTTGTATAAGAAGGGTGAAAGTTTGAAGTACTATATTAATCAGGCTGGTGGTTTTGCAAGTCTTGCGAAAAAGAAAAGAGCTTTTGTTGTCTATATGAATGGTACCGTTTCTCGTCTGCGTACAGGTAATTCCAAGGCAATAGAACCGGGATGTGAGATTATTGTGCCAAGTAAGGATCCGAAGAAGAGAATGTCGGCAGCCGAAATTATAGGAATGGGTACTTCTGCGGCTTCATTAGCTACTATGATTGCAACTATGGTTAACCTTTTTAAGTAATGACTATGACTGAAGATAAGAATATAAATAAAACGACTCCACAACCTGAAGAACAAGAGATCGATTTGATAGAGTTGGCTCAGAAAGTTTGGGCTGGTCGGAAATTGGTATTTAAAGTTTGTGGGATTGCCCTGTTGGTAGGCCTTGTGGTAGCTTTTAGTATTCCCAAAGAATATTCTACTAGTGTGACGCTGGCGCCTGAGACTGGTAGTAAGTCATCTACAGGAGGTATGGGAGCATTAGCTGCTATGGCTGGTATCAATATTGGCAGTTCAAGTGGAGAAGATGCTCTTTCTCCCGAATTATATCCGGATATTGTCAGCTCTACGCCATTCTTGTTGGAAATGTTTGATGTAAAAGTGACTGACCAGAAAGGCAAAATTAATACGACTCTATATGAGTACTTGGATAAACATCAGCGATCTCCATGGTGGGGGGCGATTGCATCAGCTCCTTTTAAAGCATTAGGTTGGGTGGTTTCTTTGTTTAAAGATACACCGGAAGAACTTGGAGACGCAAAAATAAATCCTTTTTGTCTGACTCCGGATCAGGCCGGGATTGCAGATGCTTTGAGTCATCGTATATCTGTTTCAGTAGATAAGAAAACAGGAGTGACTACACTTTCTGTAACAATGCAGGATCCGTTAATTTCTGCAGCTTTAACAGATACAGTAATGCATTGCTTGCAAAATTATATAACTGATTATCGCACAAATAAAGCGCGTCATGATTTGGCTTTTACGGAGAAACTATTTGATGAAGCTCAGGGGAACTACTATGAGGCTCAGCAGAAATATGCTCACTTCATGGATGGCAACCAGAATATCATTATGCAGAGTTTTCGTACAGAGCAAGAGCGCTTGCAAAATGAGGTAAATTTGGCTTATGGAGTGTTCACTCAAGTGGCGCAACAATTGCAAGTAGCGAAAGCTAAAGTACAGGAAATTACTCCTGTTTATACTGTAGTACAACCTGCAACAGTCCCTTTGAGACCGGCTAAACCTAATAAAATCATGATTTTAATTGGTTTTGTATTCTTAGCGGGTGTTGGTAGTATAGGATGGATTCTCTTTGTTAAAGATTTATTGAACGGATGGAAGAAACAGCCAGAAAAATAAAAGAAAATGCTTCTTGTTGGTATGCTGTATATACGGCACCAAGAGCAGAGAAGAAAGTGAAGGAACAACTGGATAAGATAGGTATTGATAACTACCTGCCTCTTCAGCCAGTGATTCGTATGTGGAACAACCGTAAGAAAAAGATTTTTATTCCTGTTGTTCCGGGATGTCTATTTGTATATATCTCCTCTGAAGAGATTGCACAAGTAACCAGTATTCATGGTGTAACTTTTTTGTTGAAGGAAAAGGGACGATATGTTTCTATACCTGAGGTGCAGATGGAAACTTTCAGAACGATGATAGAACGTTCCCATGAATTGGTTGAGTTCGCGCCTACAGATTTTGTTCCAGGAGCTACTGTACAGGTGATTCGTGGACAGTTGCAGGGATTAGTGGCTGAATTAGTTGAATGTCAGGGAAACAATAAGTTGTTACTTCGGATTGAAGGGTTGGGATGTGCTTTGGCTACAGTATCTGTAGATTGTGTAGTATCAAAAGAAAAACAATGAAACTGATTACCGAAGAACTTCTTGATAGAGTAACTGATCAGGCTAAGGAGAATTCACGTCTTCGAATGAATTATAATTTCCATGAATCCATGGAAGCTGCTATTCATAGGATGTTGAATGCTTTAGAGCCTGGAACTTATTTGCCCCCTCATCGCCATAAAAACCCGGATAAGGAAGAAGTTTACTTGGTTTTACGAGGGAGCTTATTGGCTATTTTATTTGATGATGAGGGTAATGTAATGGAAAAGGTCAATCTGAATCCGACTCAAGGTCGTTATGGGATTGAGATTCCTCCTTGCGTATGGCATACTATTATTGTCTTGGAATCAGGAACGGTTATTTATGAGATTAAGCAGGGGCCTTTTGTACCTCTTACTCCGGAGAATCTGGCATCTTGGGCACCTCCAGTTGCTGACAAGGAGGCTGCCCGATTATTTATGGAGCGAATGCTTGAGTTTTAACACTCAAACATTCTGCTTCTTGCAAGCATGCAAGCTCCTACGATACCTGCCCTGTCTTTAAGTTTTGATGTTACGATTGCTGAGTCTTTGTTTACTAAATTAAGTGAATATTTGCGGACGGCGGTTTTTATAGGTTGGGTGATATAGTCACCTGTAAGTGAAATTGTTCCACCGATAATGACAAGTTCTGGATTGAAGAGATTGATAAGTCCGGCAATTTGTTTTCCTAGTTTCTGCCCAATTTCTTCCACTATCTCAATACACAAAAGGTCTTCTTTGTTTACAGAAGCAATGATTTCGTCCAGTGTTATAGGATTATTGACATCTCCTATACGGCTGGATAAAATAGAGTTTTCTCCGTTTTGTATACGTTCTAACAAGATACGGTGTAGTGCGGAACCAGAAGCTTCGGTCTCAAGACAGCCTTTTTTGCCACAATGACAAATGATTTCATTATCAAAAGTGCTGGTATGGCCAAACTCTCCGGAAAATCCTGATTTGCCGGTATAAATTTTGCCATCGATAATAATTCCAACACCTAATCCCCAACTGATATTTACGAAAATAATATCCTTTTCACCGTTTACGCATCCCTTTAGATATTCTCCATAGGTCATGGCGCGTGTATCATTGTCTATAGTGACCTTATATCCTAATTTTTCTGCCAAGACTTCTGATAATGGACGTTCCTCAAAGTTAAACTGGCTGAAACTATATCCGGACTCCGGGTTGACACGACCTGAAACGTTTACATTGATATTCAGTATTTTCTCCTTGGCTATTGTCAGTTTCTTTATGAAGTTTGAAATGAGTTTGCATAATTCATTCAATCCCTCTATTGAATTCTCAAATTTATAAGGGATATTCATTTTAAGTTCCATCATGTCGCCCTTGAAGTTTATCAAACCGATATTAATAGCAAATCTTTTAATATCAACTCCTATGAAATAACCGGATTCCGGGTTTAGGCCATATAAATTAGGATGGCGCCCTCCACTTGTTTCTAATTTACCGTAGTCGTTAATATAGCCTTCCTCACACATTTCACTAATAAATTTTGTAACTGTGGGGACGCTAAGATCCAACTCTTTAGACAGGTCAGTAATTGTTGAACTGCCATTATATATATAATGTGTAATAATTTTCTTTTTGAGAAGAGCGCTTTTGGTTCCTAGTTCTATTTCTTTTAAAAGATGTTGTTTCATATAGATTAATTATTTTGGTAATATCTACAAAGATAGTTAATTTGTTTATTAATTCAGGTTTTTCAGGGTGAAAAGATGTTTCTCTATTGTTTTTAATTGATAATAATAGTGAATGAATTTTATTAAGCGGATGTTTGAATCTTCTTTTTATTAATAAAATATTTTATTATATGTTGATTGTTTAATAAATATGCGTATATTTGTACCGATATGCTAAGGATATTACGAGTGTATTATGAAAAACTAGTTCCTAATCCATATTAAAATTCTATATCATTAATATAAAAACGAAATTATCATGGAAAAGATTATTGGATTGATCAATGCTCCTTTTACTCCGTTTTATGAAAATGGAGAAGTAAATTATGAACCCATTGAAGCATATGCTAAGATGTTAGTAAAGAACGGTCTGCAAGGTGTATTCATTAATGGATCTTCTGGTGAAGGATATATGTTAACCGATGAAGAACGTATGAAACTCGCCGAACGTTGGGTAGAAGTTTCACCGGAAGGATTTAAGGTAATTGTACATGTAGGTAGTTGCTGTGTAAAGTCAAGTCGTAAGCTTGCCGAACATGCTCAGAAAATCGGTGCATGGGGAATTGGCGCTATGGCTCCTCCTTTTCCGAAAGTGGGTCGTGTCGAAGAACTCGTGAAATACTGTGAAGAAATAGCCTGTGGCGCTCCAAATCTTCCATTCTATTATTATCATATTCCTGCATTTAATGGAGCATTCTTATCAATGGTTTCATTTCTGGAGGCAGTAGATGGACGTATTCCGAATTTTGCGGGAATTAAATATACTTTTGAGAGTATGTATGAATACAATCAGTGCCGCTTGTATAAAGGAGGTAAATTTGATATGCTGCATGGGCAAGATGAAACCATTCTTCCATGTCTGGCTATGGGTGGTGCTCAAGGCGGCATTGGAGGAACTACCAATTATAATGGTGTAAATCTGGTTGGTATTATAGAAGCATGGAAAGCCGGAGATCTTGATAAAGCGCGCGAATTACAGAATTTCTCTCAGGAAGTTATTAATGTAATCTGTCATTTCCGAGGAAATATTGTAGGTGGAAAGCGGATTATGAAATTGATAGGATTGGATTTAGGTAAGAATCGTACTCCTTTCCAGAATATGACAGATGATGAAGAAATACGTATGAAAGCTGAGTTAGAGGCTATTCATTTCTTTGATCGTTGCAATAAGTTTTAAGATAAACTAATACTGCAATTGCTATGAATACTACAGAATATCTACAGACATGGTCTGACTCTTATAAAAATGACATGATAAGCAATATCATGCCCTTTTGGATGAAATATGGTTGGGATCGCAAAAACGGAGGTGTTTATACCTGCGTAGACCGAGATGGCCAGCTGATGGATACAACCAAATCTGTTTGGTTCCAAGGGAGATTTGCTTTTACATGTTCATATGCATATAATCACATTGAACATAATTCAGAATGGCTGGAAGCTGCGAAAAGTACCCTTGATTTTATTGAAGCACATTGTTTCGATACAGATGGGCGTATGTTTTTTGAAGTGACTGAAACGGGTTTGCCTATTCGTAAACGTCGTTATGTTTTCTCTGAAACATTTGCTGCCATTGCGATGTCGGAATATGCTATCGCATCGGGCGATCATAATTACGCTGTTAAAGCCTTGAAACTGTTCAATGATATCCGGCGCTTTCTTTCTACTCCTGGAATTCTGGAACCGAAATATTGTGAACGCGTACAGATGAAAGGACACTCTATTATTATGATTCTTATTAATGTAGCTTCACGTATTCGTGCTGCTATTAATGATCCGGTTCTTGATCAACAAATAGAGGAATCTATAGCCATTTTGCGTAAAGACTTCATGCATCCGGAGTTTAAAGCTTTGCTTGAAACAGTAGGTCCCAATGGAGAATTTATTGATACAAATGCTACTCGTACCATTAATCCTGGGCATTGTATCGAGACTTCGTGGTTTATTCTTGAAGAAGCTAAGAGTCGTAATTGGGATAAAGAGATGGTCGATACAGCGCTTACGATTCTTGATTGGTCCTGGGAATGGGGTTGGGATAAGGAATTTGGAGGTATTATAAACTTCCGTGACTGTCGAAACCTGCCTTCGCAAGATTACGCACATGATATGAAGTTCTGGTGGCCACAGACAGAAGCCATTATTGCAACATTATATGCATATCAAGCTACTAAAGATGAGAAATATTTGGCTATGCATAAACAAATCAGTGATTGGACTTATGCCCATTTCCCTGATCCGGAATTTGGTGAATGGTACGGTTATCTTCATCGTGACGGAACAATTTCTCAGCCTGCAAAAGGAAATTTGTTTAAGGGACCATTCCACATCCCTAGAATGATGACGAAAGGCTATGCACTTTGTCAGGAATTGCTGTCAGAAAAATAATCTCTTATTTATATCATGAAAAACTCAAAAATTTATCCTTGGATAGTGGTTGCCCTCCTATGGGGGGTAGCCCTACTCAATTATATGGACCGACAAATGCTTAGCACGATGAAAGATGCTATGCAAGTAGATATTGTAGAACTTCAGTCGGCAACTAATTTTGGCCGTTTAATGGCCGTTTTCCTTTGGATTTATGGTTTTATGAGCCCAATTTCTGGTATGATTGCCGATAGACTGAATCGTAAATGGTTGATTGTTGGCAGTCTTTTTGTTTGGTCTTTTGTGACCTATTTAATGGGAGTTGCAGAAACATTTAATCAAGTCTTTTGGTTACGTGCATTGATGGGAGTGAGCGAAGCTCTTTATATTCCGGCCGGCCTTTCTTTAATTGCTGATTATCATGGTGAAAAATCACGTTCTTTGGCGGTTGGTATTCACATGACCGGACTTTATACCGGACAGGCTATTGGTGGCTTTGGCGCTACGGTTGCGGCTGCTTTCTCTTGGCATACTACTTTTCATTGGTTTGGTATTATTGGTATTGCATATGCCTTTGTTTTGGTATTATTTTTAAGAGATAAAAAAGAGCATGTTAAAGTAGAACGTCCGGAACCTTCATCCAAGAATGGCGAGAAAGCAGGTTTGTTTAAAGGCTTATCATTACTATTCAGTAATATAGCTTTCTGGGTTATATTGCTTTATTTTGCGGCTCCTAGTTTGCCGGGATGGGCTACTAAAAATTGGCTTCCAACTTTGTTTGCTGAAAACCTTGATATTCCAATGTCACAGGCAGGACCTATGTCGACTATAACAATTGCACTATCTTCATTTATTGGTGTAATTTTAGGTGGTACTCTTTCTGATAAATGGGTACAAAAAAATATTCGTGGGCGTGTATATACCGGTGCAATTGGTTTGGGATTGACGATTCCCTCTTTGTTATTATTGGGATTTGGGCATAGTTTTGTTGCTGTTGTTGGGGCTGGGTTGTTATTCGGTATCGGCTATGGTATTTTTGATGCTAATAATATGCCTATTCTTTGTCAGTTCGTTTCTTCTAAATATCGTGCAACAGCATATGGCATCATGAATATGACAGGAGTATTTGCAGGAGCATTTATCACAGATTTGCTGGGTAAGTGGACCGATGGTGGAAATTTAGGTTTAGGTTTTGCCATGTTGGCTATCATTGTATTTATAGCACTGGCAGTACAACTCTACTTCCTGCGTCCGAAAACAGATAATATGGAATAAAAATAAAAGGAAATGATTGTATCTAATTTACAGAACAGCCAAAGGGTAGAAGGACTTCACCCACTGTTTAAAACTCTGTTTGATTACGTAAAAACACATGATTTACTTCATGCCGAATTAGGACGAATTGAGATAGATGGTGATAACTTATTTATTAATAATGTGAATCCTGAGTGTGTTACACGCGATAAACAAGTTTTGGAGTTACATCGCGATTACATTGATGTACATATTTTGTTGGAAGGAACAGAGACTATAGGCTGGAAAGCTATTGAAGATCTAAAGAGTGAAATGAAACCTTATGCGGCAGAAGGGGATTGTGCTCTTTACTCTGATGTGCCTACTACATTCGTTGATTTGCTCCCGGGACAATTCATGATTGTATATCCGGAGGATCCCCATGCTCCCCTTATCGGACAAGGTAAGATTCGTAAACTTATAGCAAAAGTTAAATTGTAGTTTGTTAAACGCATAATAAAAAAACGTCTGGATTGTTAATATTAATAATCCAGGCGTTTTTTATTATAGAGCTGTTATGTAAATTTCTATCATCATTGATTTGATAGATGTTTATTTTTTCTATGCAAATGGGAGAGGAGAGAGTTTCTTATTATAAGATTCTCTCTCCTCTATTTATATATTGCTTATAATCAGTGTTATTATGTTCTATATAAGGTAAATGTCTTTTTAGAGAGAATGACTATTATGATACTGTCTTTTAATAGACTAAATATATGCATTATGTATTTGCATCTAATTTATAAATGTGATTATAAATAATTGATTAATAGTAATATAATGTTTCTCCCTATTTAATGCTTTGAGAGTAATAATGTGCTGGGGTTCCGATAGAACTTAGCAAACAGTTTTAAAAACACATATAAACATCTTTATTATTAACTCAAAAAGCAATACTTATGAAGAAAACCATCTTCTTGATTTTGTGCTTGTTATGTTCCATCGGAGCCATGGCACAAAAGAAATCAATCACAGGTGTGGTTACGGATGCTACCGGTGAAACAGTCATCGGAGCAAGTGTTGTCGAGGTCGGTACCACCAATGGTGTAATTACCGATATTGACGGAAAATTTACGATCTCGGTAAATCCGAATGGGAAGATTAAGGTCTCCTATGTTGGCTATCAGCCTCAAACGATCGATGTGAAAGGCAAAAACTCTTTTAATATCAAGTTAAAAGAGGACTCTGAAATGTTAGCTGAAGTTGTTGTCACAGGTTATGGAGGTAAGCAGCTTCGCTCGAAAGTAACTAGCTCTATTACCAAAGTGAATGAGGAGGCATTAAAAGTAGGCGTTTTCTCAAATCCGGCCCAAGCATTATCCGGTGCGGTGGCTGGTCTAAAAGTGACACAGAGTTCCGGTAATCCTGGCAGCACCCCAAGTATTGTACTACGTGGTGGCACTGATTGGGACGGAAGCGGTGCACCTTTAGTCATGGTTGACGGACAATTACGAAGTGCTCTAAGCGATATAAATCCTGAGGATATTGAATCTATGGAAGTTCTGAAAGACGCTGGTGCCACCGCTTTGTATGGTGCACGTGCCAGTAATGGTGTTATCTTGATTACAACCAAAACAGGAAAAGCGGGACATCGTGAAATCAATTTCAAAGCAAAGGTGGGGCTAAATTATGTCAATAACCCTTATGAGTTTTTAGGTGCTAAAGATTTTATTACAGCTCTGCGCACAGCATATAATACAACTCCATGGGCTAATAAATCGTCACTTAATACTGCTTCCGCATATGGTACAGGTAATAAATATGGCGATGACTTAGTCTGGAATTTGCTGGTTAAAAACAAAGAGAACGAATTTCTGTTAAATAAAGGCTGGCAACAGATGCAAGATCCTATAAATTCGTCTGTTACCCTTCTTTATAAAGATATCAAACCTTCAGATTATAACTTAAATAATCCATCTATTACTCAAGACTATAACATAAACATGTCTGGCGGTAACGATAAAGGAGCATACTATGCTGGATTGGGTTACAACAAATCTGAAGGGCTCCCCATTTCTTCATTTTATGAACGATATAGCTTTGTGTTCAATGGCAATTACAAGGTAGCTGATTGGATAACAGCCAGCTCGAACTTCAATTATAACCGTGCTAACTGGCGCTCTATGCCTGGTTCTCAAGGTGATGAGGGTAATTATTTCGGTCGAATTATGTCTTTGCCTCCTACGGTTCGTTATGAAGATGAAGATGGAAATCCGGTTTTAGGTCCCAATTCGAGTGATGGAAATCAGTCTTATCAGCCTGACAAATGGCTAATAGACAATCAGACTGATAAGTTTACGATGATTCAGTCTCTGGAAATTAAGCCAATGAAAAACCTAACTATTAAAGGAAATGCTAACTGGTATTATTCAGAAGGCGTATATGAAAGTTTTACAAAAGATTATGAGACTGCTCCCGGGAAATTTGAAACATCAAGAAGCACTTCTGCAAAGTTTGAGCGGGACTTTTCTCAAACCTATAATGTCGTTGTGAATTACAATAATACGTTCGCGAAAAACCATTATGTTGACATCATGTTAGGTTCGGAGTATTATGACAAAAAGACAAAGGGATTCAGTGCTTCCGGTTCGGGTGCGCCGACTGATGATTTTGGGGACTTGGGCTTGACAAGCTCGGATAAAGGGAAGCGGGGAATTGATTCCTGGCACAGTCAATATCGTATTCTCTCTTACTTTGGACGTTTGAATTATGATTATCTGGGAAAATACTTACTGTCAGGAGTATTTCGTTATGATGGATATTCTTCTCTGCTGGGAAATAATCGTTGGGGCTTTTTCCCCGGTGTTTCAGCGGGTTGGGTCTTCGGAAAGGAAGATTTCATTAAAAGTGCCATTCCGGATCTTTCATTTGGTAAGTTGCGTGCCAGCTATGGTGTGAATGGTAATGCTACAGGCATTGGAGCCTATACTTTACAAGGATCCTATAACTCTCAGAAGTATAATGGAAATGTAGGGTACCTAATTGGCTCTCTTCCCAATCCAGGACTAAAATGGGAGAAAACAAGAACAGCTGAAGTGGGGTTGGATTTGAGTTTTTTCGATAATCGTTTAAACGCAAACTTCACTTATTACAATCGTTTGACCATGGATAAGTATGCCGATTTAAGTTTACCTACGACTACTGGTTTCTCTTCGGTAAAAAATAATAATGGGGATTTTCGTAACAGCGGTCTCGAAATAGAGTTGTCCGGTACACTCCTTAAGCTAAAGGATTGGACATGGAAAATGGGAGGAAACATTTCATATAATAAAAATAAGGTTGTTTCTTTACCTAATAATGGGCAGCCTAAAAATCGTATAGATGGACAGCAAATCTACACAGGGCGTAAAATTATGGACGAAAAAGGGAATCTGGTAGATGAGATCGTTTTCGTTGGAGGTAAACAGGAAGGGCAAGAGCCTGGTATCTTAGTTGGGTATAAAGCAGAAGGTATTTATAAAAGCTGGGACGAAATTCCTGGAGATTTAGTAGTTAAAACAGGCAATTATCAAGGTAAATATCAATATGGGCCTAAAGCTTATGCAGCTTTATCGGATGCTGAAAAAGCGAAAGCTCTCCAGATCGAACCGGGTGATATGAAATGGAAAGATATTAATGGAGATGGGCAAATTGATTCTTATGATCAGATTGTAATTGGTAATACGACTCCTCGTTGGTTTGGTGGTTTTAATACAACTTTGAGTTGGAAAGGTTTGACCCTATATGGGCGCTTTGATTTTGGTTTGGATTATTGGATTTATGATAATACAACACCTTGGTTCTTAGGATGTATGCAAGGTGGATATAATACTACAACCGATGTATTCAATACTTGGTCTGAAGAAAATCCAAATGCCAAGTATCCAAGATATGTATGGGCTGACCAGTTAGGCACTGCAAATTATTATCGTACTTCAACCATGTTTGCTTATAAAGGTAACTATTTGGCAATCCGCGAGATATCACTATCCTATTCTTTGCCTGAGGCAATTGCCCGCAAGCTGTATTGCCAGAAACTGGATGTATCGGTTACAGGTCAGAACTTGGGATACATAACTTCTGCTAATGTAGCAAGCCCCGAAGTTTCAAAGGCGGGCTCCGGTTATGCATTGCCACGTACATTGCTTTTCGGTATTAATGTTACATTTTAATAACTCATAATTAATAAACAAGCATATGAAAAATATAAAATCTATTATTATATCTGGTGTTCTATTAGCCACTTCGGGGCTTATGGCTACTTCGTGTAGTGATTTATTAGACTTATCTCCAATTGATTATTATGGTAGTGGTTCATATTGGACTACGGAGGCTCAAGTTACAGGTTATATGGATGGTATTCATAAGCATATACGTGATGTGGCTGGACAGCATATTTTCACATTTGGAGAAATGAGAGGCGGCATTTATAAAAGTGGCAATGCTTCTGATGGTAATGCGCTAAATGGCGGTAGCATTATACTGCAGAATTTTGATAAAAACAATACTGGAGTAACAAACTTTGGAGGCCACTATGGACGTTTGGCTAATATCAATTTGTTTATCGATCGGGTAAGCAAGGCCGATTATGTGGATGAAGCGAAGAAGAAATTCTATTTGGGACAAGCTTATGGTTTACGTGCCTTTATTTATTTTGAGCTTTATCGTATTTACGGGGGGGTGCCTTTACGACTTGACGTGGAAGTAATTGATGGAGTACTTGACCCTAATAAACTGTATATGGCGCGTGCTACTCCCAAGCAAGTTATGACGCAAATAAAGAAAGACTTGGATTTGTCGATAGAGAACTTTGGAAGTGTAACAAATTTTGATCCGTATAACCGCGGTAAGAAAGTATATTGGTCCAAAGCCGCTACCGAATGTTTGATGGGTGAAGTGTATTTATGGACCTCAAAAGTCACCACAGGTGACAATGAGGCCAATATAGCTGATTTGCAAGTAGCTAAATCACATCTGGAGAGTGTAGCTAATAACTATGGTTTAAAGTTGCTGGACAATTTTGCGAATGTATTTGAAGCCAAGTCCCACAAAGGTAATGATGAAATCATATTCGCTATCCGCTATGCAGAAGGAGAAGCTACAAACGGCAATAACAATTATGTATATATGAATCAAGGTGAAATTGATAAAGCTGGTTATCGTGCTGACGGTTCTAAATGGGATGACCCGTTTGATGCCAAAAAAGGCGGAGCGCAATGGTATGAATATATTCCAGAACTTTTTCAGCTATTTGATGTGAAGGATACACGCCGTGATGCGACTTTCATGGCATCATATAAGAAAGATTCCGAAAACAATCTGGCTCTGTGGGGAACCCATGTTTGCAAGAATATAGGTTATATCAACGCAGAGGGTAACCGTGTTTATTGTGGTGATTATGTTTTTTATCGTTTACCGTGGGTTTATCTTTCATTAGCTGAAATTGCCAATATGGAAGGTGATAATGCCAGCGTAGAAAAATATATTAATTTAGTTCGTAAACGTGCATATGCAAAGAATTGGGATGAAAATGTATATGCTTATAAAGCTGCTGATTTTACACAAAATGAATTAGCTATTTTACACGAGAAAGATAAAGAGTTTGTCCAAGAAGGACAACGGTGGTGGGATGTATTACGCATGACTCTGACCAAAGGTGGAAAACATTTAGTTTTCTGCAAAGAAGCCAATTTAAAGAATAATGGTCAGCCTATTTTGAATGAAGCTACAGAGGCTTATAAAGTGCTGTGGCCGATAGAACAGAAAATGCTTGATAAGGATCCGGAAATTAAGCAAACTCCCGGATATAAATAATGTTTTTTCTGGAAATTGTATTTAATGATTGATAGTAAAAGTCATATTTATTAGTTAGGTTTATGACTTCTCAGTGTAATGACATATCGGGAGATATGTCATTACTAATAAATAATAATTGAATATTTTCAAAATATGATTAATTTTGTTAATATTGCATTGGATTTTTAATTTTATATTTAATAAACAGGTTATATGAAAAAAAAATGGTTATTTCTGTTTTGTTTATTAGTTGCTATTTCCTCAATGGCTCAAAACAGCTATCAACCGAACTGGGAGTCGCTTGATAAACGTCCGGTTCCGGCATGGTTTGAAAATGCCAAATTTGGTATTTTCATTCATTGGGGATTATATTCAGTTCCGGCATGGTCTCCCAAAGGTACGTATTCAGAATGGTATAAATATTGGCTTGACAAGAAAACGCTAATGGGTAATGGTGATTTTAAAGGTACGGAAGTATATGATTATCATGTAGAAATGTATGGACGGGATTTCACCTATGCCGATTTCGCTCCTATGTTCAGAGCTCTCAGCTATAATCCCGATGAATGGGCTAAACTATTTGAGCGTTCTGGTGCAAAGTATGTAGTATTAACAACAAAACATCATGACGGATTTGCGTTATGGCCAAGTAAAGAAGCCTCTTCCAGTTATGGACGCCCATGGAATAGCATGGAGATAGGAGCGCATCGTGACTTGGTAGGAGAATATGTAGATGCATTACGGAAAACAGACATTAAAGTTGGATGCTATTTTTCTTTAAGGGAATGGGACAATCCACTTTATAATAAAGAGACAATGGATTTGTTTTATGAACGGCACTTCTTTCCTCAGTTAAAAGATTTGGTGAACCGTTATAAGCCCGATTTGATATGGTCTGACGGTCCAGATCAACTGAATGATAAGCAGTGGCAAGCTGAAAGAACATTAGCTTGGTTGTATTCAGAATCTCCGGTAAAAGACAGCATCGTGGTCAATGATCGCTGGGCCAATAACACCGGCAGAAAACATGGTGACTATTATACACGAGAATATAGCAGCACTAACAGTACTTTTGATAAGCCATGGGAAGAGTGCCGTGGAATTGGCCTCTCTTTTGGATATAATCAGAATGAAGATTTGGAAGATTACACTTCACCGAAAGCATTAATATTAACGCTTGCAAACATAGTTAGCCAAGGTGGAAACTTACTATTGGATATTGGTCCGAACGCTAATGGCAAAATTCCTCCTATAATGCAGGAACGCTTGTTGCAGATAGGTAAATGGCTGCAGGTAAACGGAGAAGCGATTTATGGGACACGCGCTTGGAACCGTTCATGCCAATGGACTAAGGGTAACAGGGAGTGGAAATCAAAAGAGAAGCATTACGTCAGTGGAGATGCTATATTGAAACAGACAGTCGATCCGGAGCCCGGATATGCGATAAAAGAAGTTTTTTTCACCCAAAAGGGAGAAAACGTATACGCTATTTTACCTCAATATCCTAAAAATAAAATTGTGTTGAAAAACGTTCAAACAAGGAATAAGACTAAGATTGCTTTATTAGGATCAGATAAGAAAGTCCTTTGGAAACAAAAAGGTAATGATCTTGAAATCACAATGCCTTCTCTGTACGCAGATGAATTACCTTGTGATTATGCATGGGTTCTTAAATTGGACAATATAGAAAATAAAAAAGATCGATAGGTATATTGTATAAAACCGATTAGTTTCTTTTTTGTTGCGCGAGCATGCTGCACAAATTGAAAAGGCAGTATCTGAGTATCTTTCTGTATACTTGGGTACTGCCTTAAATATAAACTCTATGAAGCTTTTTCTTTAAATAATTATCTCTATAAGTATAGCTGAATTTATTTTCCTTCAAGTATCCGTCACTTAATACTATAAAATGTTAATAGTGACATTGCTTTTTCTATTGTGTTAAAATGTATATATTGTAAATAATTATCAATATTATTTCTAATGACTTTCTTTTTCCCCTGTTCTTGTCCGCAGTAATGTTTATATTGCATTTTTATAACATTTATCTGTTGTTTTATACCATTAGTCTACCGTCCGAAAAAAGTTATTTTCTCACTTATATTAGCCTTTTGGGGCTTAAAAAACAAATTGTATATCTCTGTATATCAGCTTCTTTTCTGCTTACTCTCTTTCTCTTCTCCTTCCATTTTCCGCCTACCGTCCCGATAGAACTTAGTAAAAGCAATTATAATTATCTTTATTATTAACTAAAAAGCAATACTTATGAAGAAAACCATCTTCTTGATTTTGTGCTTATTATGCTCTATAGGAGCTATAGCTCAAACAAAATCCATCACAGGTGTGGTTACAGATGGTACCGGTGAATCTGTCATCGGTGCAAGTGTCGTTGAGGTAGGTACAACCAATGGTACAATCACTAACCTTGACGGCAAGTTCTCATTAACGATAGCTACTGGCGCTAAATTCACAGTTAGCTATATTGGTTACAAACCTCAAACAATTACTGTTAGCGCTGCAAACACTTACAATGTAGTACTGAAAGAAGATACAGAGGTATTAGATGAAGTGGTGATTACAGGATACGGTGGCTCACAAAAACGTGCAACTTTAACTACTGCTATTTCAAAGCTTGATAATTCTGTACTTAAAAATGCGGCTTTCAGTAATGCAGGACAGTCTTTACAAGGCTCTGTTACAGGTCTTCGTGTTGTTAACAAAACGGGGCAACCTGGTAGTGAACCGGATATTACATTGCGTGGAGGCGCTACTATTACAGGCGACAACAGCAAAGCTCTTATTGTAGTCGATGGTATTGTTCGCAATAGCATGAGTGATATTAATCCCTCTGATATTGAATCTATTCAGGTTTTGAAAGATGCCGCTTCAACAGCTATTTATGGTGCACGTGCCAATGGTGGTGTTATTTTGGTTGAGACTAAAAGTGGAAAAGAAGGAAAAGCATCTGTTAATTACAAATTTAAAATGGGTGTGAACTTCGCTCGTAAAGGCTATGATTTTTGCGATGCACACGATTATATTTATTATAACCGTATGGGCTACAAAAGAACCGGACGTACCAATGTCGATACACAAATGGGATATGGTATTGGTAATAACTTATTTGATATCCGCTATTTGACAGACGAAAATGCTAATCTGAAAAATGAAGGTTGGTCTTCTATGGCAGATCCATTTTATGATGGAAAAACGATCTTGTATAAAGACTACTCTGGTGAATTGGACGATGTGGTGTTTAACAATAGTGCTTTAACTCAAGATCATTATGTGAACATTACAGGTGGTAATGATAAAGGGACTTTTTCTGCAAGTTTAGGCTACTATAAAGAAGATGGTCAGATTAGAGGTACTGGTTACGAGCGCTTCAATGGTGCATTGAATGGTTCTTATAAAGTATTTCCTTTCCTGACAGTAAAGGCTAATGCGACTTACTCTTGGTCAACTCAACCGGAACTTTGGATCGGTCAATATGAATTTTTCTACCGTACACGTTCTCAACGTCCTACATGGAATCCTTGGAATGAAGATGGTACTCCGGCCTCCGGTTTTGGTACAGGTGACGGTAATCCCGATTATTATAGAGATAAATTGACGAGCGAGAACAGCACTAATAAATCAACCTACAGTGTTGGATTTGCCCTTGACATTTTACCTAAAAAATTAGTGTTAAATGGAAATGCTTCACTTTATCGTTATGACTGGCAGAGAGAGAAGTTTAATAAATCTTATCAAGCTCAATCTTCTGCAACTCCTGATAATACACGTCAGGCTGAGGCTTATGTTCAGAAATACAATCAAATTCAGTTGAACGGAACACTGACATACACAGATACTTTTGCTGAAAAACACAATCTGGAAGCAATGGTAGGAACTGAATACTTCACCTATGATCAGTTCGATTTTGAGGCCAAAACCCAAAACTCTCCAACTGACGATATTCCTACCTTGAATGCTGGTTCTACAAGGACTTATACTTCTACAACTAAAACAGCATACCGTATTCTATCAGGGTTTGGCCGTATCAATTATAACTATGACATGAGATATTTAATTTCATTTGTTGCTCGTTATGATGGTATTTCAAAACTGAAAGATAACCGTTGGGGATTTTTCCCTGGTGTATCTGTGGGTTGGAATATCATGGAAGAGAATTTCTGGAAGGATTCTAAAGTCTCAGAAGTTATTTCTAACTTGAAACCTCGTCTTAGCTATGGTGTAAATGGAAATGTAAATGGTATCGGAAATTTCGATGTATATGGTGCTTACTCTCAAGTAGGTGCAAAGACATACGGAGGTTCAACCGCATTCTACAACTCAGGCTTGGTAAACACCGGATTACGCTGGGAACAAAGTCAGTCATTTGAAGCTGGTCTGGACATCGGATTCTTAAACAATCGGTTAAGTTTCATTCTTGACTACTACAACCGTACTACTAAAGACTTGTTAACTAAACAAGCACTTCCGGGATATACAGGCTTTACAGAGATCATGACTAATATGGGAACTCTGCGTAACTATGGTTTCGAAATGGAAGTAAGAGCCAACATTCTGAATAACCCGAAAGGATTGACATGGGATGTTACAGCCAATCTGTCTTCTGTAGCAAACAAAATTGTGAAATTACCTTATAACGGCAATGAAAATAACCGTGTAGGTGGCTATGAAGTGGCAACCGGACGCAAAAAAGCCGATGGAACTCCTGAAACAAAATGGATTGCCGGCCGTCAGGAAGGTGGTAAACTGGGAGAATTGGTTGCTTACAAACAAAATCATATATTCAAAGATTGGGATGACGTGAAAAAGTATGCCAATAACCGCATCGACGAGGTAGCCAACTTATATGGTCCCGGACTTGCAGCCCAATATGCCGGAAAAGAAGGATGGCAACCGATCGAACCGGGTGATGTTTGTTGGGAAGATATCAATGGCGATGGTGTAATCAATGGATATGACCGTCAAGTAGTAGGAAATATATTTCCCAAAATTACTGGTGGATTCTCTACTACATTGGGTTATAAAAACCTCTCTTTATATGCTCGTTTCGATTACGCTTTAGGACATACCATTTATAATGATCTCGCAGCACGTTCTTTGGGACAGTATCAAGGTTCATTCAATATTATTAAAGAAGTAAAAAAGACATGGAGTGAGACCAATACTGATACAGATTTACCTGCATTCTATTACGCAGACCAGTTAAGCAAGAAAAATATTACACGTTCAAATAACGGTAATACAGCTATTGATAATAACAGTTCACGCTTCTATGAAAAGGGTGATTATCTGGCTTTGCGTGAATTGACATTAAATTATAATCTGCCTAAAGCATGGATCAGTAAAGTTGGTATGACAGATGCATCAGTCTATGTAACAGGACAGAACTTATTCTATATCACCGGATACACGGGTGTTTCTCCTGAACCGGCTGTAGATACAACTTATGGTCGTGGAATAGATAACGGACGTTATCCAACTCCGAGAACAGTTTTATTCGGTTTGTCAGTGACATTCTAAATTATATATGATTAATACAAATAGCATTATGAAGAAAATATTTACATATATGTTAGCAGGGCTTTCTCTCCTGCTGTTTTCAAGATGTGATGCACTGGATATTGAACCTACCAGTTCTATTGCGGATAGTAATTACTGGAAGACTGAAGCTCAGTTCAGTACCTTTAATGTAGGTTTGCATGCATTACTTAGAGAATGTAGTTTTAATTTTTTCTTATTAGGTGAGCCTCGTGCGGACATTTATGGAGACGTTCCCTTTGGAGGAGAAGCCACTCAAGGTATGGAACGCTTGCCTTTCAATACGATAAATAAGGAGAACACAGGAATAACCAACTTTGCAGGAATGTACAAAGTGATCAATCAGATCAATTTGATGATCGCTAAAACCAAAGAAACGACTGTACTTCCCGAAGCTACCAAAAACTATTATTTAGGTGAAGCTTATGGTATGCGGGCATATCTTTATTTTCATTTATTGCGTTCTTGGGGAGATGTTATTCTCTATCTGGATTATACGAATGGAGCCTCTTTAGACTTAAGCAACCTCTCAAAAGCAGCCTCTCCTGCAGAAGATGTGATGAAACAAATCAAAGAAGATATCATTGCTTCTGAAAAGGCATTCGGCAGTGATTACTCTTTCAAATTCGGCAGATATTACTGGTCAATGGCCGCAACACAAATGTTGAAAGGTGAAGTTTATTTATGGAGTGGGCGTCAAATGGGTGGCGGCACAACAGATTATACTACAGCCAAAACAGCTTTACAATCAATTATCAGTAATGTAAATGTCAGCTTGCAGGATGATTTCTCAAAAGTATTTGCTTACAATAATAAAGATAATGCCGAAATTATTTTCTCTATACGTAATGCAAAAGATGAGTATAACATGTGGGACGATAGATTTAGACAAAACTTAGTACCACAGCAGGCATACATGACTGCAACTTACTGTAATAAAGAAGGAATTTCATTTAAAGATTTGCCTGAAGGACAACTTAACGGTTTGATTCGTCTGCAGATAAGATACGATTTGTATAATAAGGCATTCCGTGATGGAGATACCCGTAAGGACGCTTCCATGACAGCTGTTTACCAAAAGCAAGAAGATGGCACAATTAAATATATTGCTCCTTTCTGCAATAAGTATCAGGGAGTCCTGTTGGACGGAGCTTCACAGCGCAGTTTTTTGAATGATTACCCCATTTATCGATATGCAGACTGCCTGTTATTACTTGCCGAAGCAAAAGCGCTGTTGGGAGAAGATCCGGCAACTGAGATCAATCAAGTTCGTGAACGTGCTTATGGAAAAGAGTTCTTTGAGTTAAACAAAGCTACGCTATCTTATCCGAATGATAAAGGAGACTTCTATACGGATAATAAATACATGTCTGGTGATGAAGATCCTTTGGAAGCCATTTTGAAAGAGCGCATGCGTGAATTTATGTTTGAAGGGAAACGCTGGTATGATTTAAGATTATTGGGTGCAGACTATGTGACAAAGCGCACTTCTGCCGTTGCCACCCGCCTATTATGGCCGATTAATGAAAGTGTATTGACAGACAATCCGGCGTTAAAACAGACTCCGGGATATGAAAATTGATTAGTTAATATAACGGGGAATGCCTCTGCGGACATTCCCCGTTTATTTTTCATTCTAAAAACCTATTGATTAAGTTTTATTTTTCATATCCAGGTGTCTGTTTCAGCAACGGGTTAACACTCATAATGTTAACATCAATAGGCCATAACAACTTATATTCCTCACTTGGATCCAAAAGAGGTTTATCCGAAGGATAATTTGCAGTAGCAGAGAAAGCAAGAGATTTGCCATTAGCATCATGCATACGTACTACATCAAACCATCGCTTACCTTCCCAAACAAACTCTTTATCACGTTCCTGAAGGATGGCCAATTCATTCTCTGCATAATTTCCTTCCGTATATTTATTAGCCTCATAATTGGAGCCATATGCACGTTCACGCACTTCATTAATATAATCTGCACAAGGATTTCCTAAACCATTTTCTATTTCAGCCATCATCAATAAAGCATCGGCATAACGGTAAACAATCACATCGGTATCATAAATACGATTGTTGTTCGAGTTGATAGAACCAATAGCCTTAAGCATAACACAACCGAAGCCTTCTTTATTCTTTTGGGTATAATATTCTAAGAATGTTGCATCACGACGAGTATCTTTATCGCTATAGCTTTTCCAGAAATCTTCAGTATATTCATGGCGGAATACACCTCCGGTACCCTTCAAATTTAATGTATCCGTTTCAATCTTATTATCATCACGGTCATATACCTGTCCAATGAACACTGCCTCTTGATAGAGGAACATTCCTCCCCAGTTTGTAGCTTCGCCATCAGCAAAATGTAAGGTGAAAATAACTTCTGCATTATTACGGTTAGCTGTACTAAATACATCGCTGAATTTGTTTAATAGCTGAAATTTGCCTATCACTCCATTCAGAGCTGTTTTGGCAGTTTCTAAATCCGATCTTCCAGAAGCTGTATAGCCATTTATAGAAACTTTAGCAGCCCACATATAGATTTCTGCTTTCAACATCAGAGTGGCAGCTTTAGACCACATTGTCTTATCATACTTATTGGTCACTTCTTCTGTACCAAAATAGTTTTCAGATTTACCGATATCCTCTTTTATGAAGGCCATAGTGGCCTCGGGTGTAGCACGTTCAACATAAAATTTATCCGCAGTCACTTTGCCATCCAGCAACTCGACTGTTGTAACAATAGGTACCCCGCCGTAAGTTTTATAAAGCATAAAATAATAAAGAGCTCTTAAACCATATGCTTGTCCTAAATAGGCTTTTCTGTCTGCCTCACTTAAAAAATCACATTCATTCTCAACTTTTTGAATGAAATGATTAACTTGCATAATCGGGCTATATAATCCAAACCAGTTGCTGAATCCCGGATTATCCTGGCTTAAAGTATTGGTACGCAATATGGCATAGTCCAAACTGGTGTTTTGTGAAGAACTACCAACGCGCTGTGTACCACCGCGCAATTCTCCCAAACAATAAAACATATTATAGTTACTTCTCAATTGAGAGTGCATGCCATTCATAAACCCTTCTACTTGGGCTTTATTATTCCAATAGTTGCCGCTTCCGAAATAGTCTTCCGGAGCAAGATCCAATGCATCGCATGAAGTGTAAAGCACAGACGACACAAATAAAGAAATGATATATATTATCTTTTTCATAATTTGTCTTTTTATATTTAGAAAGAAACATTAATACCAAAAATCACTGTACGAGGTAATGGATATCCTCCATTATTATCTGCTTTTTCCGGTGAGAATAGGTGTTTTGCTTCTGTCAAATAGCCTAAGTTCTGACCTGTAATAGAAAGTTCCACATTGCTCAATTTAGCCTTCTGCGCCCATACAGATGGTAATTTATAGGATAGTGAGAGTTCACGCAATGCCAAATAGTTTCCATTATAGGCAAACATGGATGAGCTACGGCAATAATTACGTTTACCCAATTGATCGGCCCATACATAAGTTGGATATTTAGCATTCGGATTTTCTGGGGTCCATGTATTTTTGGTCTCCTCAATGGTATTATAAGTACCTTGAGCACATGCCATGATCCACATTGTTTTCCAGTCCACTGCGGTGAATCCCAATGCATAGTCGAAACGTGCAGACAAGGTAAGGTCCTTCCAGCTTACAGTAGTATTGATACCTCCTGTCCATTTAGGAACAGTATTCCCAATTTTCACCATGTCATAATTATCAATAACTCCATCACCATTTACATCTTTCCATTTCACGTCACCCGGCTGAATCGGAAGGGCATTGGCTTTTTGAGAATCTGTTAATTTATTGTAACCTTCTGTTCCACCATAAAGAGGACGGCCACTTGAACCGTTATTACCTGTTGTCAAGTCAATCAAGTTAGTCGGGATTTCGTCTTGAGATTTATAAAGTCCTTCTGCCACAAACATGTATAGATCGCCCGGACGTTGACCTTCCTGATATCCACCAACCCACATTTTTTCATCTCCGTTTCCAGTATAAACCTGATAAGCACTTTGACGATTTCTTTCAAGTCCATTGTCCGGCAAAGAAACAACCTTGTTTTTGTTCAAAGCACCATTCCAGTTCAAGTTCCACTTCCAGTCTTTGGAATCAATGATCCGGAATCCTAATTCAAATTCAAATCCTTGATTCTGGAACTCACCATTGTTTGAAGTAACAGAACTTACACCTGAAGTGGACGGTACTGTGATATTAGCATATTTATCACTAGTCAAACGGTTGTAATATGTCAAGTTAGCATTGATGCGATTTTCCAGAAAACCCATATCCAAACCAATTTCAAAGGTTCTTGATTTTTCCCACATCAGATATGGGTTAGGAATGCTGCTTAACAAGAAACCGGTTGAACCATTATAGCGATTACTGCCATAAGCTCCCTGAACTGTATAATTTCCAACAAAGTTCTTGTTTACATTACCATTTAAACCAAAGCTGGCACGTAATTTACCGAATGAAAGAATAGATGCTGTGTTTTCCATAAATTCTTCTTTGCTGAACACCCAACCCGCTGATACGCCCGGAAATACTCCCCAACGGTTTTCTTTAGCGAGTTTTGAATATCCGTCACGTCTTAAAACCAAAGAAAGCAGATACTTAGATTGGTAGTCATAATTAACACGTCCAAAGAATGACATAATACGTTGACGAGAGTGTGAAGAGTCTATAGAACGCATTCCTTCCTCTTTTGAGGTGTATTCCAAATCCATAAAATCATCGGTGGGAGCTCCGGAACCAGAAGCACTGAATCCTTTGCCGTATGAATCATAGTATTCAAAACCAACCATTGCATCCAAGAAGTTGTCCTTATTGATCTGATAATTATAGTTCAATACGGCATTATATGTTTGGTCTAAAGTACGGCTATATGAAGCAGAGGTGGCGTGAGATGTAATCAAGTTACCCGGAGAGCTCAAATAGTCTTTATTAAAAGCTTCTGTTTTTTCTTCGGAATAATACCAAATGGCTCCTAATTTCAATGAGAGACCTTTCATGAAATCAATTGTGAAAGATTGATTCATCGTAAACTTATCCGTATTATTATCACGAACGAATTGCTTAAAATTGTATTGTTGGTTACCATCACCGGAGTTCGGTCCTAATAGCATATCTCCATCTGCATTATAACCACGGAAAGTAGGAGGTAATGAAAGACAGCGTGAGAAATAGTTAGCCTCAGCTGTTTGCGATGCAGGAAGTCCGTTCCAGGTCGCATCTGCAAAATTGAAACTTGAATTAGAAGTTAACCATTCCTTAAGTTTATAATCAGCATTAAAAGTAAAAGTAATTCGTTGATACCAGTTACCAACTGCTGTACCCTCACTCTTATTGTAGCCCAAGCCGGCATAATAACTTCCTTTATCATTACCACCGCTTACGCTTAAGTTATAATCCTGAGAGAATGAAGGTGTGTTTATATTAAAATCGGCAATGTCTGTGTTTTTATAAATAATTTTATCTCCATATACCGGGTCAATCATAGTCTGCCATCCTTGATTGAGCAGAAAAGATAGATTGTCTGAATAGATCATCGGACTCCAAATAGCAGAACTTGTTTTATTTCCGTCTAATGGCGTTACACCATCCTTGTCAAAATATAAATTACCTGTTCCATAAGGAGTTGCAGTAGTCAATCCGCTTAGAGAAGACCATCCTTTCACATTAGCACCGTCCGGGTGTTTCATGTCTCTAACGTACGCATTCATATAAGCAGTACGCATCCAATAAAGGTAATCACCGGCATTCATAAAGTTATAAGAATCCTTGAAGTAGTTCAAGCCAAACTTTGCTTTTAGATTTACCTCTGCTCTACCCGCCTTACCACGTTTTGTTGTTACAAGTACTACACCATCATTAGCACGTGCACCGTAAATAGCAGTTGCACCGGCATCTTTCAACACCTCCATTGATTCAATATCATCCGGATTAATATCACTCAGCGAAGAGCGTACCTGACCGTCAATTAAGATCAGTGGAGAACCGGAACCATCAAAGTTCGTACCACCACGGAGTACTAAAGTTGGAGCACTACCCGGATTACCCGAAGTCTGACTTACTGACAAACCTGCTACAGCACCAGAAAGAGCTTGAGCCGGATTAGTAAACATACCTTGTTTTAAAGTTTCCTCTTTTACTTTGGCAATGGAGTTAGTCACTTTAGAACGCAATTGTTTACCGCCATAACCTGTTACGACCACTTCATCCAGCATTTCAGAATCTTCCTTCAACTTAATATTAAAAGAATTTCTGCCCTTTACATCGATCGTTTGAGGCTGATAACCAACATAAGATACTTTGATCTTTCCATTGGGATCGACCATTAACGTAAACTTGCCGTCAAGGTTAGTTATTACACCATTGGTGGTACCGACCTCGACAACACTTGCTCCGATGACTGTTTCACCGGTAGCATCCGTAACCACACCTGTGATTGATTTCTTTTGTGCCATGGCTCCGATGGAACATAACAAGCACAAAATCAAGAAGATGGTTTTCTTCATAAGTATTGCTTTTTGAGTTAATAATAAAGATGTTTATATGTGTTTTTAAAACTGTTTGCTAAGTTCTATCGGTACTTGGTATTTTTACTACCTAAATAATAAATGAAAAAGGTTAAATTTATTATTTCTTTTCATTTATATACTATCAAACCGTTGCAAATATATATATTATATTAAAAACTCACAAGTATATTTTAAATATATTTTTTATATAACCGAAATAATATTGAAAAACTAAGATAATCAGCTCCGGATTCTCATAAAAGATTGTTTATGGAAGAGTGCTATATATATAATATTGATTTCTTATATTATATATGAGACTGCTTTCATTAAAATGGACAAATGTAATATGTTTTTATTTTGAAATACTGTTTGATTAACTTGAAAAGTGCCAAAGATTATATCTAATAACCTTATTATATGTTATAAGATGTTTCTTTGTGTTGAAAGATGGATCACTTCATTTCACTTACATAAAAGTGGCTTCCGAACACAAGAAAAGATGAAAAGTATAGTCTGATGATTCACTACTTTTCACCATAATAAATTTGTTTGTGAACATTTGTACGAAAATATTTTTTTAAAATCTTTCGTTTGTAAGATAAACAATTGATGTTTAGATTATTGCATATTTATTGTCCTTATTTCTGTTATACCATATAACCAAGTACCGATAGGACTGTGCTCATTTTCAGGTGTTTATATTTAAGAGATTTAGAAGAGATAATTTTCCTTTTTTATTAACTAAAAATCAATTTATGAAAAAAGTCCTTTTTATTTTGTTGGGCTGTTTGCTATCGTTTAATGTGATGGCACAGGTAAAGGCGATTTCGGGGGTGGTAACAGATGTTACCGGAGATCCCGTTATTGGGGCAAGTGTTGTAGAAGTGGGAACCACTAATGGAGTAATTACTGACTTAAATGGTAAGTTCTCGTTAAAAGTGGCGCCTAATTCACAATTCTTGGTGAGTTATATTGGCTATAAACAACAAACTATTAAAGTTGGTTCTGAAAGCACTTATAATATTGTGCTGAAAGAAGATTCGGAAGTTCTGGATGAGGTTGTTGTAGTAGGTTATGGTTCACAAAAGAAGGTGAACGTTACGGGAGCTGTAGGTATGGTTAGTGCTGATGCATTGGAAGCACGGCCGGTAGCAAATGCTTCACAAGCGTTACAGGGGGTTGTTCCCGGTTTGAATCTTACTGTTGGCAATAACGGTGGTTCTCTGGATGGAACATTGAACATGAATATTCGTGGAGCCGGAACGATCGGTGATGGATCGGGTTCTTCTCCATTGGTTTTGATTGATGGCATTGAGGGTGATCTGAATACTGTCAATCCTAACGATATCGAATCTGTTTCGGTATTAAAAGATGCTGCATCGGCTTCTATCTATGGTGCAAGAGCTTCGTTCGGTGTGATTCTTGTAACTACAAAGAGTGGTAAGAGCGGTAAGACAAATGTGTCATATAGCGGTAGCGCACGTTTTTCTGATGCTATTGGCATTCCGGACATTATGGATTCTTACACTTTTGCTCAGTACTTCAATCGTGCTTCTGCCAATAAAGGTGGCGGTGATATTTTTGCACCTGCCGTAATGGAGCGTATCAAAGCCTATCAAGAAGGAACGCTGAAAGCTACTACAGTTGATAATGGAGCAGGTATTTGGCAAAAATGGGCTAATGCGAATGGAAACACGGATTGGTTTGAAGAATTTTATGATCATTGGGCACCATCTCAGGAACATAACCTTAGTATTAATGGTGGTACGGACAAAACCCAATACTTGATTAGTGGAAGTTTTCTGGATCAGAAAGGTTTAATGCGTCATGGATCAGATAAGTTTCAACGTTACACACTGAATGGTAAAATCACAACGGCTGTCACTGATTGGTTCAAGGTGACGTATTCTACTAAATGGACCCGTGAGGATTTTGAACGTCCTACTTACTTGACAGGAAACTTTTTCCATAACTTAGCTCGTAAATGGCCTGTGCATCCGGCTTATGATCCTAACGGATTCCCTATGGACGAAGGTGAAGTGGAACAGATGGAAAATGGAGGAAAGCAGAATAGCCAGAAAGATTTTTATACGAATCAGTTGCAACTGGTTTTCGAGCCTATTAAAAACTGGAAAATCAATCTTGAAGGTAGTGTACGTACCACTACTCAATATCAGCATTGGGAAGTATTACCTGTTTATGCCTACAATGTAGATGGAGATCCCTATTATACAGTGTGGGATATGGGATATGGTTCTTATGCGGCAGGTTCTTCTCGCGTGAATGAATATAGTTGGAAGGAAAATTATTATACCACAAATATTTATTCGGACTATTTCAAACAGTTCGATAACGGACATTATTTTAAAGTGATGGCTGGTTTTAATGCAGAGTTATATAAAACCAGAAACATTACGGCTGAGAAAAACACATTGATTACTCCGGGGGTACCGACTATTAATACGGCAACTGATGACCCACAGGCTTATGGTGGTTATGCCGACAACTCTGTAGCCGGTTTCTTTGCACGTGTCAACTGGAGTTATAAAGATCGCTATATGTTTGAGGCTAATGGCCGATATGATGGTTCTTCCCGTTTTGTCGGAAAAGAACGTTGGGGATTCTTCCCTTCGTTTTCTGCCGGTTGGAATATCGCCCGCGAACCATTTATGGAAAGCTTTGCTGAAAAGATCAATATGGGAAGTTTAAAGTTAAGAGCTTCATGGGGACAGTTGGGTAATACGAATACCAATGATGCTTGGTATCCATTTTATCAGACTATGCCTGTAGGGTCTAATTATGGTTGGTTAGTAAATGGCGAACGTCCTAACTATGCTACAAATCCGGGTATTGTCAGTTCTAAGAAAACATGGGAAACAGTAGAGACTTGGGATGTCGGTTTGGATTGGTCTTTCTTTAATAATCGTTTGTCTGGTTCATTCGACTATTTCGTACGTTATACTTATGATATGATTGGTCCGGCTCCTGAACTTTCAAGTCTGTTGGGAACTTCAGTTCCTAAAATCAACAACTCGGATATGAAATCATATGGTTTTGAGTTGGAGTTGAATTGGAGAGACCGGATTGGTGAAGTTTCTTATGGAGCTAAGTTAGTGCTTTCTGATGACCAACAGAAAATTTTGCGTTATCCGAATGACTCATATGATGTAGGTTCGTACTATAAAGGCAGACACTTGAATGATATTTGGGGATTGACAACAATTGGCATTGCAAAAACACAGGAAGAGATGGATGCCCATTTGGCAAAAGTTGATCAGTCTTCTTTAGGAACCAATTGGGGAGCCGGTGACATCATGTATGCCGATTTGGATGGTGACGGAAAAATAAGCAATGGTACTAATAAGTTAGGAGATACCGGTGACTATCGCATTATCGGTAATTCAACCCCTCGCTTTAAATATGGTATTACGTTGGATGCTGCGTGGAAAGGATTCGATTTCAGCATTTTCATGCAGGGAATCGGAAAACGTGACCTGTGGTTGGACGGATGTTATTTCTGGGGGGCTAACGGACAAGGAAATGAATGGCAATCTACCGGATTTACTGAACATTGGGATTTCTTCCGTCCGGAAGGTGACCCGTTGGGTGCTAATTTAGATGCGTATTATCCACGTGTTAACTTTAGTGGTGGCCGTAATACCCAAGTCCAGACACGTTATTTGCAGAATGGTGCGTATCTGCGCTTGAAAAATGTTCAGTTGGGTTATACATTGCCTCGGGTGTGGACAGAAAAAGCCGGAATCTCTTCTGTACGTGTATATCTTTCAGGAGATAACCTGGCTACAATCACCAGCCTTTCTAAGATTTTCGATCCGGAGGCTACCGGAAGTTTAGCCGGAACAGGATCCGGTAAACTGTATCCTTTGCAAAGAGTAATATCTGTCGGTGTTAACATTAATTTCTAAATTGAAGTATTATGAAACTTAAAATAAAAAATCTGTTTATACAAGCATGTTTTATTGCAGGAGGGGCATTGACACTCACATCCTGTAATGACTTTCTTGACAGAGAACCGCTTTCTTCTGTCACGCCGGAAGTCTATTTTCAGACAGTAGACCATTTCGCTGCTTATTCCATAGCGAAGTATCAGAACTATTTTTCTTCGCATGGCGGTTATGGAGCAGGCATAGCCAATAATGATGGCGGAACAGATAATATGGTAGCCGGAGGGCGCAGTAGCCGCTATGTAAAAGGACTTTGGAAAGTTCCTTCCAGTGATGGCAACTGGAGTTTTAGTAATATCCGTTATTGCAATTACTTCTTTGAAAATGCTGTGCCTAAATATGAAGCGGGTGAAGTTGCCGGAGCGGACGCTGATATTCGTCATTATATTGGAGAAATGCATTTGATGCGTGCGCTTGTGTATTATAATCTGTTGCGTAATTATGGTGATTTTCCGATCATAACGGAAGTTCTTCCTGACGATAAAGCGGTACTGATGGAGAAAGGTGTTCGTCAGCCTCGTAATTTGGTTGCCCGTTTTATCTTGAAAGATTTGGATGACGCTGCCAGTATGATGTATAGTCAGGGATTTAAGAATAATACTCGTTTGAATCGTGAGACGGCTTTGTTGATTAAATCACGGGTAGCATTGTATGAAGCTTCTTTCGAAAGGTACCATAAAGGTACAGGAAGGGTACCGGGAGATGACAACTGGCCGGGAAAGAAAGTGCATCCTAATTTTTCGTTGGATGTGGAAGCAGAAGTTGATTTCTTCTTGACAGAGGCTATGAAGGCTGCGGAAGAAGTGGCAGATAAAATCACTTTGACACCCAACACGAAAGTTGCGGACCCGGCTAATCCTTCTATTACATCCGGATGGAATCCTTATTTTGAGATGTATGCTACTGTTGATTTGAGTGGCTATGATGAAGTGCTTTTCTGGCGCCAATATGCAAAAACCGGTAGCTTCTCTATCATGCATGGTGCTCCGGCATGGATTGCATCTGGTTCTAATCATGGTTTGTTGAAAAGCTATGTTGAAAGTTTCTTGATGCAGGATGGTTTACCTTGGTATGCGGCAAGCAGTGCGGCTCCTTATAAAGGTGATGCTACATTGGATAATGTGAAAGCAAATCGTGATAACCGTCTTCAGTTGTTTATGTTTGGTGAAAGTAATTTTGTGCCTGTATATTCAACCGAAGAAGCGGGTACGGTGAAAATGTTTGCTCCACACCCAGTGTCTAACCGTGAAGAGATGAGAGACCAGACAGGATATCGCATTCGTAAATATGCCAGCTTTGATATGGCACAGAATGTTTGGGGAAAGGCTGAATCAACTACAGGATGTATTATTTACCGTGGTGTTGAGGCTTATCTAAATTATCTGGAAGCTTATTATATGAAGAATGGCAATGTGGCAGGCAAAGCGGCTCAGTATTGGAGAGCTATTCGTGAGCGTGCCGGATTGGATCCTGATTTTACAAAAACTATCAATGCGACTGATTTGAATCAGGAAACAGATTGGGGTAAGTATTCAGGTGCCCAGGTTGTAGATGCTACCTTATTAAATATACGTCGTGAGCGTCGTTGTGAATTTATTGGTGAAGGTATGCGTTGGGATGATTTGGTTCGTTGGCGTTCGATGGATCACTTGCTGACGAAAAACTATATGCCTGAAGGATGTAATTTCTGGGATGAAATGTATAAGTCGGCTAACAAAGATGAGAATGGTGCTGAGATTACATTTAAAGATTCCGGTGAAGAAGGTTCCAATATCTCTTCACGTACCTTTAAGTATTTGCGTCCTTATGCCATTTTGAAAGCCAATAATGACGTATACGACGGTTATACCTGGCAGAAAGCTCATTATCTCAACCCTGTGCCGGTTCGCGAGATGGAATTGCTGTCTCCGGATGAAAAAGTAGAAACGTCTGTATTATACCAGAATCCTTATTGGCCAACTAAGATTGGAGAGGTTGCTGAAGAATAATTCGGTTTTCAATAGATTATTAAAATAAAGTAGAGGAGAGGGGTGTTATTGAAGATAACGTCTCTCTCTTTTTTATTCTGACTTCAGATATGCTCATCACAAAGTTAAAACTCAGAATCCGAAAGATTCAGAGTAAAGTATATCTTGATCTTTAGAGAAATGTTTTCTTCGTACAAGCCAAGTTCATCCTGGTAGCCAGGATGAAGTTTAATTACCATTTTAGATACGTTTGTTTTCGGTCCTTTAGCACTTTGAACAGAGGAATTTGTCGTTTTATAATTGATTTCTTAGTCTCTTTCTATCCTTTTGGGAGTATCTGTATTCTGTGAAAAAACAGACGAAGGAAATTTAGACAGGCTTTTATGGCAAATAGAATTAAAAACAATCCCTTAGCTTGTGTGCTATTTATTAATTAGCTGGTATATAATAAAATATTTAATTAATATAGCTGTTGTATAATAAAAAATACTATCTTTGCTCCCGATAACATAAATATTAATTAGTCGATACCATGAAAAAAGCTGTAATTCTATTTTCGCTTTTCTGTTTTCTGTGTGCTATACCGGTAGTTCGAGCCGCAGATACAATTTTTGTTCGTGAGACCCGTATTCCTATTTTGATAGAGAGACAAGATAATGTCTTGTTCTATCTTCGTTTGGATGCTAAAGAGAGCCAGACTCTTAATGATGTAGTGTTGAATTTTGGTAAAGGAGTGGATCTGTCTGAAATTCAGTCTATAAAACTTTATTATGGTGGTACAGAAGCATTGCAGGACAGAGATAAGAAACGTTTTGCTCCTGTGGGATACATCTCCAGTAACACTCCGGGAAAAACGCTTGCCGCCAATCCTTCTTATTCAATAAAAAAATCGGAGGTGAGTAATCCTGGCAATCAAGTTGTTTTGAAAGGGAACCAAAAACTGTTTCCGGGAATCAACTATTTCTGGATTAGTCTGCAAATGAAGCCGGGTACATCCCTTACCAGTAAGGTGACTGCCGATATTGCTTCGGTCACTCTGGATGGTAAGAAGGCTCTGTTGGATGTTGTTTCGCAAGAAGGAATTGAACACCGCATGGGGGTAGGAGTACGTCATGCCGGAGATGATAATTCTGCCGCATTCCGTATCCCGGGATTGGTGACTACTAATAAAGGTACACTGCTGGGAGTTTATGATGTACGGTATAATAGTAGCGTGGACTTGCAAGAGCATGTTGATGTTGGTTTAAGCCGTAGTACAGATGGTGGAAAAACCTGGGAGAAAATGCGTTTGCCTTTGGCATTTGGGGAGTTCGGTGGTCTGCCTGCCGGTCAGAATGGAGTAGGAGACCCTTCTATCCTTGTTGATACAAAAACAAATAATGTTTGGGTGGTTGCTGCCTGGACACATGGTATGGGTAACCAACGTGCATGGTGGAGTTCACATCCGGGTATGGATATGAATCATACTGCGCAACTTGTTCTTGCCAAAAGTACGGATGACGGTAAAACGTGGTCTGCACCTATTAATATCACAGAACAGGTAAAAGATCCGTCTTGGTATTTTCTGTTGCAAGGTCCGGGTCGGGGCATCACTATGAGTGACGGTACTTTGGTATTCCCTACTCAGTTTATTGATTCGACACGTGTACCCAATGCAGGTATCATGTATAGCAAAGATGGTGGTAAAAACTGGAAAATGCACAATTATGCACGCACGAATACTACAGAGGCTCAGGTTGCCGAGGTCGAGCCCGGAGTATTGATGTTGAATATGCGTGATAATCGTGGTGGAAGTCGTGCTGTGGCTATTACAAAAGACTTGGGTAAAACATGGACAGAACATGAATCTTCTCGCAAGGCATTGCCGGAATCGGTTTGCATGGCTAGTTTGATAAGCGTGAAAGCCAAAGATAATGTTTTGGGCAAGGATTTATTGATATTCTCTAATCCTAATACGACGAAAGGACGTTATAATACTACTATTAAAATCAGTCTGGATGGTGGTGTGACTTGGTCACCCGAACACCAACTTTTATTGGATGAAGGCAATAACTGGGGTTATTCTTGTCTTACTATGATTGATAAAGAAACGGTTGGTATTCTTTATGAAAGCAGTGTGGCACATATGACATTCCAGGCAGTGAAGTTGAAAGACATTATTAAATGAGAAATTTTCCCCCATAAACTAAATAAACACCGATGAGAAATAAACAAATTTTCTTAATCAGTTTCATTATTTACTTATGCACAATTTCTACGGTCCGGGCAGGTGAATATCACCTGCTTCCGGAGCCGCAAAAGTTCACTCCTTTAAGTTCCAGCTTTGTACTGGGCAGAACAAAGCTTTCTACTCCGGTGCTTCGGCAAGAGTGGGAAGCTTTTGTTGTCGATAGGGGTGGAGTCATTGATGACAAAGCTCGTGCAAGTATTGAAGTGAAACTGGTACCTTCATTAGAAGAGGTACCTTTGAACGCAGACGAAGCTTATCGCCTGGTGGTAAATAATGGTAAAGTTACGGTTGAGGCTGTGACGGAGCATGGTGTGTATTGGGCTATGCAAACTTTGGCCCAGTTACAGGATGTGCGAAAGAAAAAGGCAACATTCAACGGTTGTTCAATTGTTGACTGGCCTGCTTTCCGAATACGTGGCTTTATGCAGGATGTAGGGCGTACGTATATGTCGATTGAAGAATTGAAACGTGAAATTGCTGTTCTTTCACGTTTTAAAATTAATGTCTTTCATTGGCACCTGACTGAAAATCAATCGTGGAGGCTGGAAAGTAAAATTTTTCCGATGCTGAATGACAGTGTGAATACGACTCGTATGCCGGGTAAATACTATACATTGGAAGAAGCGAAAGATTTAGTCGCTTTTTGTAAAGCGCATAATATACTTTTAATCCCGGAATTTGATATGCCGGGGCATAGTGAGGCTTTTGTCCGTACATTCCGTCATGATATGCAGAGCCCGGAAGGAATGAAAATTCTTAAATTGCTGGTAGATGAAGTTTGCGAGACTTTTGATGTACCTTATCTTCATATTGGTACGGATGAAGTTCGGTTTACCAATCTAAAGTTCGTTCCGGAAATGGTCGAATATGTCCGTGCCAAAGGAAAGAAAGTAATTTCGTGGAATCCGGGATGGCATTATAAACCTGGCGAAATTGATATGACGCATTTGTGGAGTTATCGTGGAAAAGCCCAAAAAGGTATTCCCGCAATTGATTCTAAGTTTCATTATCTCAATCATTTTGATACTTTTGGCGATATCATTGCATTGTATAACAGCCGTATTTATAATGTTGAGCAAGGAAGTGACGATATTGCAGGGACAATTCTTGCCATCTGGAATGACCGTTACGTAGCTAACGAACGCAATATTATACTTGAGAATAATTTCTATCCTAATATGCTGGCTATTGCTGAACGTGCATGGAAAGGCGGAGGTACAGAATATTTTGATAAGAATGGTACTATCTTACCTTCTGAAGACTCTCCGGAGTTTAAAGAATTTGCTGATTTTGAGAATCGTATGCTTTGGCATAAAGAGCATACATTTAAGGGATATCCGTTCGCCTATGTAAAACAGACGAATGTAAAATGGAATATTACTGATGCATTTCCTAATGGTGGAGATTTGAATAAAGTCTTTCCTCCGGAACAGGAATTGAAGGATTCTTATTTATATGAAGGAAAAGAGTATGGGGTACACCCTGCCATTGGTGCGGGTATCTATCTTCGTCATGTATGGGGGAAAATGGTACCTACTTTCTATAAAGATCCGCAAGAGAATCATACGGCTTATGCCTATACATGGGTTTACTCTCCGAAAGATCAGGAAGTAGGGCTATGGGCTGAATTTCAGAATTATGGTCGTTCGGAAATGGACTTGGCTCCGTTACAAGGTAAATGGGACTATAAAGGCAGCCGTATCTGGATCAATAATGAAGAAATACAGCCGCCTGTATGGACAGCTACTCATAGTACAAAGAGTAATGAAATAGCGTTGGGAAATGAAAATTGTGTGGCACGTCCGCCTATCGCCGTACATCTGAATAAAGGCTGGAATAAAGTTTTCCTGAAATTGCCGGTTGGCAAATTCAATATGCCCGAGGTGCGGTTGGTGAAGTGGATGTTTACTACAGTTTTTGTAACTCCTGACGGAGAAAATGCAGTGGACGGACTTATCTATTCGCCCGACAAAACGAAGTGATCGAGAAAAAATAAAAACGAATGAAGAAAATTTTATTAATGATGTTGTTGCTCGCCTCAATGGCGGGCAACGCACAGGAACGCAAATATTCTACGTTCTATTATCAACGTGCAACTCTGTTTGAGGAGCTGCCTGTGACTTCAAAAGATATCATTTTTCTGGGTAATAGTATTACTAACGGGGGAGAATGGAGTGAATTATTGAATAATAAGCATGTCAAAAACCGGGGAATCAGTGGTGATATCTGTATGGGTGTTTATGATCGGCTGGATGCGATTTTAAAAGGAAAACCCGCTAAAATATTCTTGTTGATCGGTATAAATGATGTAAGCCGGGGCACCTCTGCGGATACAATTGTTCATCGTATTGGTATGATTACTCAAAAAATTAAACAAGAATCTCCAAAAACAAAGCTATATTTGCAAAGTGTACTTCCGGTAACCGATCATTATAAGATGTTTGGCGGACATACGTCACGTTGGCAAGAGGTGAAAAAGATTAATGAAGGGCTGCTTCGGCTGGCTGACAGAGAACACGTGACCTATATTGATCTCTATTCTCATTTTGTTGATGAGAAGACCGGCAAGATGAATATTGAGTATACAAATGATGGTTTACACTTACTGGGTAAAGGCTACCTTAAATGGGTGGATATTGTTAAACCTTATATAAACAAGAAATGAAAAAGATACTATTCTTATCTCTATTTTTGATGATTTGCGCAGTTTTGTCCGCACAGAAGCGGATAAAAGTTGCTTGCGTGGGGAATAGTATTACGTATGGGTATACTCTTCCAAATCCGGCAACGGATTCTTATCCTTCACAGTTGCAGCAACTTTTGGGCGATACTTATGAAGTTGGAAATTTCGGAAAATCAGGGGCTACTTTATTAAATAAAGGACACCGCCCTTACATGCAGCAGGAAGAATTTAAAAAAGCGCTTGCCTTTGTCGGTGATATTGTTGTTATTCACTTGGGAATCAATGATACGGATCCTCGTGACTGGCCGAACTATCGTGATCATTTCGTGAAAGATTATCTGGCATTGATTGATTCTTTCCGTGTTGTTAATCCTAAATGTCATATTATTATTGCCCGACTGACACCGATTGCCGATCGTCATCCTCGTTTTGAGTCGGGTACCCGTGATTGGCATGGAGAAATTCAGCAAAGTATCGAGACAATAGCTAAATATGCCGGGGTTCAGTTGATGGATTTCCATGCGCCGCTTTATCCGTATCCGTATCTTCTTCCGGATGCTGTACATCCTAATGTAGAGGGTGCCGGCATTCTTGCGAAAACGGTATATTCTGCGATTACGGGAGATTTCGGTGGATTACACTTATCTGAACTGTATACTGACAATATGGTGCTTCAACATGGGCAGCCTCTGACTATCAGTGGCAAAGCAAACGCAGGAGAAAAAGTGACTGTAGCAATAGCTAAACAGAAACAGTCTGTGAAAACTGCTTCCAATGGTGATTGGGCGATCACTCTCCAGCCTTTGAAGGCTGGAGGCCCATATACTTTGACTGTTTCTGCGGGAAAGCAGAAACAAGCTTTCAATAATGTATTAGCCGGAGAGGTATGGCTTTGTTCCGGACAATCGAACATGGAGTTCTATCTTGGTTGGAGTAAAACTGCTAAAAGGGATATTCCGCAAGCCGCCAATGATCAGATTCGTTTGTTCGATATGAAGGCGCGCTGGCGTACAGATGCTGTTGAATGGGATGAGTCCGTATTGGATTCATTAAATCATCTGCAATATTATAAAGATACCGAATGGACAGTTTGTTCGCCCGCTACTGCCGGTTCTTTCTCTGCGGTAGCTTACTATTTTGGTAAAATGCTGCAGGACAGTCTAAAGGTACCTGTCGGATTGATTTGTAACGCAATCGGCGGTTCGCCTACCGAAGCATGGGTAGACCGTAATACATTGGAATATAAATTTCCGGCTATATTACGTAACTGGACTCAAAATGACTTTATCCAAGACTGGGTACGCGGTCGTGCCGCTCTTAATGTGAAAAAGGCGGATAGCAAACAGCAACGTCATCCTTATGAACCTTGTTACCTGTATGAGGCCGGTATCCGTCCTTTAGAACAATATCCTATTAAAGGTATTATTTGGTATCAGGGTGAATCGAATGCACATAATCGTGAGGCACACGAGAAATTGTTTAAACTATTGGTTGAAAGTTGGCGTAAAAACTGGGAAAATAAAGATTTGCCATTTTATTATGTGCAGTTGTCAAGCATCAATCGTCCGTCATGGCCATGGTTCCGTGATAGCCAGCGCAGAATGATGTATGAGATTCCTAATACAGGTATGGCAGTATCGAGTGACCTGGGTGATTCGCTTGATGTACACCCCAAACACAAACAGCCTGTTGGGGAGCGTTTGGCACATTGGGCTTTGAATCAGACTTATGGAAAGAAGAATGTAACGCCTTCGGGGCCGATGTTCCGCAATGTAGAGTTCCGTGATGGTGCTGCTTACGTGTCATTTGATTGTGCTGAAGGTATGCATTCATCGGATGGGAAACCGTTACGGACATTCGAAGTGGCTGAAACAGAGGATGTTTATTATCCGGCTACAGCCGAAGTTGTAGGAAATCAAATAAAAGTATATAGTAAAGAAGTGAAGAATCCTCTTCGTGTACGTTACGGCTGGCAGCCTTTCACCCGGGCCAATCTGGTCAATGGTGATGGTTTACCGGCATCTACGTTCCGTACGGACTGGGGAAGATAAACTTGAAAAAGAGAGCAGTTTATGATGAAAAAATTATTGTATGGACTTGTATGTTGTTGCGGTTTAGCTTATGGGCAAAACAGGGACACTTCGGATGTGTTAATGTTGAATGACGATTGGTCATTCTCACAGGTGGGGACAGAAAAATGGCTACCAGCTACTGTCCCGGGCACTGTTCATCAGGATTTGATTCATCATAAATTGCTACCCGATCCGTTCTATGGTACCAATGAAAAGAAGATTCAGTGGGTGGAAAATGAGGATTGGGAATATAAAACCAGTTTTGTCGTTACAGAAGAGCAGTTGAAGAGAGATGCCGCCCAGCTTTCCTTTGAGGGACTGGATACTTATGCGGATGTTTATTTGAATGGTTCTCTGATTCTGAAATCAGATAATATGTTTGTGGGCTATGTAGTTCCCGTAAAACAAGTATTACGTAAAGGGGAGAATCTGCTGCATGTTTATTTTCATTCTCCGATAAAACAAACCCTTCCACAGTGGTCCTCCAATGGATTTAATTATCCGGCAGATAATGATCACCACGAAAAACGTCTTAGTGTATTTACCAGGAAAGCTCCTTATAGTTATGGATGGGATTGGGGAATCCGTATGGTTACAAGCGGTATCTGGCGTCCTGTTACTCTTCGTTTTTATGATGTTGCTACTATTGCAGATTTTCATGTGAAGCAGCTTAGTCTGACAGATCAGGTTGCAAAACTCTCTAATGAATTGGAAATTAATAGTATTTCTGAGAAAGAAAAGCCTGCTGAGGTCTTGATCTCTTATTCATTGGAAGGAGGAGAGGAAGTGATGGTAAAGGAAAATGTAACATTAAAACCGGGTTTAAATCAAGTCCAAATTCCATTGGATATTCAGAACCCCGTGCGTTGGATGCCCAATGGGTGGGGGAAACCTCATTTGTATGATTTCTCAGTGCAGGTGGTGTGTGATGGCAAAACGGTCGCCGCACGGCAGCATCGAATCGGACTTCGCACGATATGCGTAGTGAACGAAAAAGACAAAGATGGAGAATCTTTTTATTTTGAGGTGAATGGCATCCCGATGTTCGCAAAAGGAGCAAACTATATTCCTGATGATGCGTTGCTCCCCAATATAACTACCGAACGTTATAGGACTCTGTTTCAAGATATGAAAGAGGCTAATATGAATATGGTTCGTATATGGGGTGGGGGAACTTATGAAGACGATCGTTTCTATGATCTGGCAGATGAAAATGGTATTCTTGTCTGGCAGGATTTTATGTTTGCATGTACTTCCTATCCAAGTGATCCTACTTTCTTGAAGCGAGTGGAAGAGGAGGCGGAATATAATCTCAAACGTCTGCGAAACCACGCTTCACTCGCCATGTGGTGTGGGAATAATGAAATTCTGGAAGGATTAAAATACTGGGGATGGCAAAAGAATTATACTCCGGAAGTATATGAAAACATGTTCCGGGGATATGATAAGTTATTCCGGGGATTGCTGCCTGCAAAGGTGAAAGAACTTGATGAAGGGCGTTTCTACAAACATACTTCTCCCTATTTCGCAAATTGGGGACGTCCGGAGTCCTGGGGCACTGGCGATAGTCATAACTGGGGTGTGTGGTATGGCAAAAAGCCTTTTGAGTCATTAGATACCGATTTGCCTCGTTTCATGAGCGAATTCGGTTTCCAGTCGTTCCCTGAAATGAAGACGATTGCTACTTTTGCGTCTCCGAAAGATTATCAGATTGAATCGGAGGTAATGAACGGACACCAGAAAAGCAGTATCGGTAACGATTTGATACGAACTTATATGGAGCGTGATTATGTTGTTCCTGAGAAGTTTGAAGACTTTGTATATATCGGACTTGTACTTCAGGGGCATGGTATGCGCCATGGCATGGAAGCACATCGTCGCAACCGGCCTTATTGTATGGGGACATTGTACTGGCAGCTTAATGATAGTTGGCCTGTCGTTTCCTGGTCAAGTATAGACTATTATGGCAATTGGAAGGCATTGCACTATCAGGCAAAGCGAGCTTTTGCGCCACTGCTGGTCAATGCGATACAAGAAGGTGATAGTTTGAGTGTTTATCTGATATCTGATTTGCTGGAAGAACAGAGTCAGCTTACACTTGAAATGAAAGTGACTGACTTTAATGGCAAGACATTAGATAAGGAAGTTGTCAGGGCAGTCGAGGTTCCGGCGAATGTTTCTTCTTGTATCTTTCGTAAACCGTTGAGTGAGTGGGTGACATCGGAACATCGTAAAAACAGTTTCTTACTACTTGCTTTGAAAGATAAAACCGGTAAGAAAATAGCTGAAGAGGTTTATTTCTTTAATAAGACTAAGGATTTGGAGTTGCCCCAAACAAATGTTTCTATGAAAGTAAAGCAATCCGATGGTAAGTGTGAAGTGACCTTATCGTCTTCTAAGCTGGCTAAAGATGTATTTATCCAGATTCCTGTTCAGGGCGCCCGTTTCAGTGATAATTTCTTTGATCTGTTGCCGGGGGAAAACAAGAAGATAACGATTACGTCTCCGGATATTAAGAAAGGAGAACAGCAAAATATTACAGTGAAACATGTACGAGATACCTATAACTAACACCTATTAAATAATTTGTATGAGAAATCTTTTTAAAATTGCCGGTTTACTGGCGCTCACGGGATTTATTTCTTCGTGTAACGACAAAGAGACTACAGCTAATTACCAGGTAATTCCTTTACCTCAGGAAATTACTACTGCTCAAAGCCAACCATTTACATTGAATGGTAGTGTGAAAATCATCTATCCGGAAGGAAATGAAAAGATGCAACGTAATGCCCAATTCCTGGCGAACTATCTGAAGAAAGCTACAGGTAAGGATTATGCAGTTGAAGCTGGAACTGAAGGTAAAGGTGCCATTCTGCTTAAATTGGGTATGGAATCAGAGAACCCTGAAGCTTATCAGTTGAGTGTGAATGCAGATGGTGTAACCATTGCTGCTCCCACTGAAGCCGGTGTATTCTATGGTATCCAGACGTTACGCAAGTCTATTCCGGTTGCCATTGGTACAACTCCTTCATTGCCGGCTGTAGAAATCAACGACTATCCTCGTTTCAGCTATCGTGGTGCCCACTTTGATGTGGGACGTCATTTCTTCACAGTAGATGAAGTAAAGACATATATCGATATGATGGCTTTGCATAACATGAACCGTTTGCATTGGCATTTGACAGAGGACCAGGGTTGGAGACTTGAGATCAAGAAATATCCTAAGTTGACAGAAATCGGTTCAAAGAGATCGGAAACTGTAATCGGACGTAATTCAGGAGAATATGATGGAAAACCTTATGGTGGTTTCTATACTCAGGAAGAAGCAAAAGAAATCGTAGCTTATGCTGCCGATCGTTATATCACTGTTATTCCGGAAATTGACCTTCCGGGACATATGCAGGGAGCATTGGCTGCTTATCCCCATTTGGGATGTACCGGTGGTCCGTATGAAGTTTGGAAGATATGGGGAGTATCCGATCAGGTATTGTGTGCAGGTAATGACAGTGTACTGACCTTTATCGATGATGTACTGACAGAAGTTATGGATATCTTCCCATCTGAATATATTCATGTTGGTGGTGATGAATGTCCGAAGAGTGAATGGGCGAAATGTCCGAAGTGTCAGGCTCGTATCAAAGCTTTGGGAATCAAGAGTGATGCTAAGCATTCAAAAGAAGAGTATTTGCAGAGTTTTGTTATCAACCATGCAGAAAAATTCCTGAACGAGCACGGACGTCAGATTATCGGCTGGGATGAAATTTTGGAAGGTGGACTCGCTCCGAATGCAACCGTGATGTCATGGCGTGGTGAAGGTGGCGGTATCGAGGCTGCCAAGCAGAAACATGATGTTATCATGACTCCGAACACTTATCTGTACTTTGACTACTATCAGACCAAAGATACTGAGAATGAACCTTTGGCTATTGGTGGTTATTTACCTTTGGAGAGAGTGTATAGTTATGAGCCAATGCCCTCTTCATTGACTCCGGAAGAGCAAAAATATATTATTGGTGTACAAGCTAATCTTTGGACGGAATACATTCCTACTTTCTCTCAGGCTCAGTATATGGTGTTGCCGCGTTGGGCTGCTTTAGCAGAGGTGCAATGGTCTAATCCTGAAAAGAAGAATTATGAAAACTTCCTGACCCGTTTGCCACAATTGATTAATATATATGAAGCTGAAGGATATAATTATGCCAAACATGTATTTGATGTGAAATCCGAGTTTGTTGCTAATTCGGCCACAGGAGCAGTAGATGTAGTGATGACTACTATTGACGGTGCTCCCATCCATTATACATTAGATGGAACTGAGCCTACGGCAGCTTCTCCCGTATGTGACAGTATTCTTACGATTAAGGAAAGTTGTACTTTAAAGGCGGTTGCTGTTCGTCCTACCGGAAACAGCAAAATGCTGACTGAAAAGATTGCTTTCAGTAAATCTACTTCAAAGCCTATTAAAGCTAATCAGCCTGTAAACAAGCAATATGAGTTTGGTGGTGTTTCTACATTAGTAGACGGACTGAAAGGAAATGGTAACTACAAAACCGGCCGTTGGATCGCATTCTATAAGAATGATATGGATGTAACAATTGACTTGCAGCAACCTACCGAAATTTCAAGTGTGGCTATTACAACTTGTGTTGAGAAGGGTGACTGGGTATTCGATGCACGTTCTTTCTCAATTGAGGTTTCAGATGATGATAAGACTTTTACTAAAGTTGCTTCTGAAGCATATCCCGAGATGAAAGAGACAGATCGCAATGGGCTTTATGAGCACAAATTGACTTTTGATCCGGTGAAAACCCGTTATGTGAAAGTGGTTGCAACGTCGGAACACTCCATTCCGGCATGGCATGGTGGTAAAGGTAACCCGGGTTTCTTATTTGTAGATGAAATTACGTTGAATTGAAAAAATAGAAATGACAGAAACTAAAACGATTCGTTTTCTTTCTATCATTGGATGTTTACTTGCCGGGATGGCTGCTTCGTGCAGCTCCCGGCAAGTTGCGCCTAATGAAGAAGGGATTAGCGTGCAGAAAATGACCGGATTCCCCGAAGGAGAACCCGGTTTTTCTTTGGGTGTATCGGCATGTTATGCCGGCATCTATCAGGGAGAGTTATTGATTGCCGGCGGATGTAATTTTCCGGAAACGCCGGCAGCCGAAGGAGGAAAGAAGAAATTCTACCAAGGTATTTATGCCGCTGACGCTTCTGCAGACTCAGTTTTTATATGGAGACAGGTCGGTCAGTTACCTGTTGCTGCTGCTTATGGAGTTTCGGTTTCGACTCCTCAAGGGGTCATTTGTGTGGGTGGATCGAACGAAAATAGATCCTTATCTGCTGTTTACCGCCTTTCTTTGACTGACGATAAACAGACTGTGATTGTAGACACACTGCCTTCTTTACCTTGTACAATGGATAATATGAGCGGTTCAGTAGTGGATTATACACTTTTCGTAGCCGGAGGCAATGTGGATGGTAAACCTTCGAATGCACTTTATTGCCTCAGTCTGAGTAACCCGGAGACCGGATGGCAGAGGCTTCCCGATTTTCCGGGTTCTCCCCGTGTACAACCGGTATGTGTAGGGCAACGTAAAGAGGGGGAAGCCCTTCTATATTTATGGGGAGGTTTTGCCGGTGCATCCGATGGACGGTCTGCAACCCTTTCTACTGACGGATATTGCTATTCTCCATCTTTGCAACAATGGCAGTCGGTATCTGTTCCGGTTGGCAATGATTCTGTGCCCGTCGCTTTGGGTGGTGGAGCCGGTATAGCACTGACGGACAGTCTGATACTTTGTACCGGTGGAGTCAACAAAGATATTTTCTTTTCTGCTCTTCAGCGCGAGGAAATGATGAAGACAGCCGTAGCCAATGGTAAACAAACTGTTGTAGACAGTCTAAAGTTGGAAGCAAAAAAGTATATGTTGCATCCGGCAGGATGGTATCGTTTTAATGACCGGATTTTGATTTATAATACACGCCGGGATAAGTGGGAAGAGGCTGTTCGGAGTGAAGATGTTGCCCGTGCCGGTGCTGCATTGACAGGGCAGGGACAGATCTTCTTTAATATCAATGGTGAGCTGAAGCCGGGAATCCGTACCCCGGAAATAGTTAAGATAATGATTGACTGATTGCAGATAATCTGACATTTTACTTATATTTGTACATTGAAAACAAAAAACTAAAACCAATCATATCATGATAAAACCTACAATGAAAATTTGTACTTTCTTGCTTGCAGCCGGTTTGATGATAGCAACAGCTGGTGTGAAAGCGCAGTCTGTCATTCCTATTCCTCTCCGGATGGAGCAAGGTAGCGGTACTTTTCTATTTACCGGTGACACTAAGCTGTATACCAACCTGAAAGGTGAAGAGAAGAAAATGTTGATGGATTATCTGGAGACATTACCTATCCATTTCAAAAACGGTAAAAAGCAAACGAAAGAGAACGTGGTCTCTCTTATGATAACGAAGGCTAATCCTCAGTTATCTTCTCCCGAGAGCTATATGCTGGAGGTAACTCCGCATAAAATAACAGTGCAGGCTACTTCCGGTGCCGGATTATTCTATGGTGTCCAGACTCTTTTGCAAATGGCTCAACCCGCAATGGAGGGTGCCTGGTCAGTTCAGGCTACAGCGATTCAGGATTCGCCACGCTTCGAATATCGTGGGCTGATGCTCGATGTTTCACGGCATTTTCGTTCTAAGGAGTTTGTGAAAAAGCAGATAGATGCATTGGCTTATTATAAACTTAATCGCCTGCATTTGCATCTTACCGATGCTGCCGGTTGGCGTATCGAGATTAAGAAATATCCTTTATTGACGGAACTTGCTGCCTGGCGTCCGGAAGCCAACTGGAAAAGATGGTGGAATGAAGGTGGGCGGAAATATTGTCGTTTTGATGCTCCCGGTGCTTCCGGAGGTTATTATACGCAGGATGATATTCGTGAATTGGTCAATTATGCCCGTGAACGTCATATTACTATTATTCCTGAGATAGAGATGCCTGCCCATTCGGAAGAGGTTCTGACTGCCTATCCGGAACTGTCTTGTTCAGGAGAGCCTTATAAGAATGCCGATTTTTGTGTCGGAAACGAGAAAACCTTTACTTTTCTTGAAGATGTGTTGACGGAAGTTATGGAGCTTTTCCCTTCCCAATACATTCATGTTGGAGGTGATGAGGCCGGAAAAGCTGCTTGGAAAACCTGCCCTAAATGCCAAAAACGCATGAAGGATGAGCAACTGGATAATGTAGATGAGTTACAGAGTTATCTGATTCATCGTGTGGAGGTATTCCTCAATGCCCATGGCCGCAAGTTACTGGGATGGGATGAAATTCTGCAAGGTGGATTGGCACCTAATGCCACTGTAATGTCATGGCGTGGTGAACAAGGTGGTATCGATGCCGTAAAATCCGGTCATCAGGCGATTATGACTCCCGGTTCGCACTGTTATATAGATAGTTATCAGGATGCTCCTTATTCTCAGCCCGAAGCCATCGGAGGATATCTGCCATTGGAAAAAGTATACTCTTACAATCCGATTCCCGCTTCGCTTACACCCGATGAAGCAAAATTGATTTATGGTGTTCAAGCCAATCTTTGGGCAGAATATATTCAGACTGACGAGCATTGTGAATACATGATTTATCCTCGTATTCTTGCGTTGGCCGAAGTGGCTTGGTCTGCACCTGAACGGAAATCATGGACTGATTTTCGTCCCCGTGCTTTAAAGGCTGTAGGATATTTACAATCCAAAGGATATCATCCGTTCGATTTGAAAAAGGAGATCGGCAATCGGCCGGAAGCAGCGCAACCGATTCAGCATCTTGCATTGGGCAAGACCGTAAAATATAATGCTCCCTACAATTCGTCTTATCCGGCACAAGGTGATAAAACCCTGACTGATGGAATCCGTGGGAGTTGGACCTATAGCGACGGGGCATGGCAGGGATTTATTTCCCGCGATCGTTTGGACGTAACTATCGATATGGGAGAATCGACAGATCTGCATTTGATTGGTGCTGATTTTATGCAGGTAGTGGGTCCTGAAGTATTTCTGCCTGTCGAAGTGATAATTTCTGTCTCGGAAGATGGAGAAAACTTCACTGAGCTGAGCCGTCAGACGCATGAAGTGGTTAAATCGGATGCTGTAGTATTTAAGAACTATGCATGGAACGGAAATGCCAAAGGACGTTATGTCCGTTACCAGGCTCGTGCCGGAGAGGAATTCGGGGGATGGGTGTTTACAGACGAAATCGTTGTAAAGTAACTCTTTCCGCAGGTCCGGTAAAACCGAACGTATAAATTAGATAAATATAGAGTATTGAAAGAATGAAGAAACTACCTTATTTAGTATCACTTGCAGCCGTTTGGCTGTCCATAGCAGTGGCTTCTGCGCAAGAGAGTCCGGTGGATTATGTGAACCCGTTTATCGGAACAACGAATTACGGAACAACGAATCCCGGAGCCATCTGTCCGCAAGGCATGATGTCGGTTGTCCCTTTCAATGTGATGGGAGGAAAGTCCGTTGGTAATAAAATAGATAAAGACAGCCAATGGTGGTCTACTCCTTATGAACATACCAATGCTTATTTTACCGGATTTTCACACGTCAATCTGAGTGGAGTGGGATGTCCGGAGTTGGGCTCTTTACTGTTGATGCCTACAACCGGAAAGCTGAACGTCGATTATTTACAGTACGGAAGTGCTTATAAAGACGAAAAGGCCACGCCCGGTTATTACTCGAATATCCTGACTAAATACGGAATCAAGAATGAGGTTTCGGCCACTTTACGTACCGGAATCACTCGTTTCACTTTTCCTAAAGGAGAAAGTAATATTTTGCTGAATCTTGGCGAAGGGTTGACTAATGAAACGGGAGCTACCGTCCGTTTTGTCAATGAGCGTGAGATAGAGGGGACTAAACTGCTGGGTACTTTTTGCTACAATCCGCAAGCTGTGTTTCCCATTTATTTTGTAATGCGTATCAATAAAATCCCTCGTGCCCGTGGCTATTGGAAAAAGATGCGTCCGATGACAGTAGAAGCCCAGTGGGACAATACGTCCGGCAAGAATAAATTGTATACTGCTTATACCAAGGAGATGAGTGGCGATGACATTGGTACATGGTTTACTTTCGATACCGAAGAAGGCGAAACCATCGAGGTAAGCATGGGAGTGTCCTTTGTCAGCATAGCCAATGCCCGTCTTAATCTGGATAAGGAACAGGCTGGTAAAGGATTTGATCAGATTCGTGCCGAAGCACGTTCCATGTGGGAGGACGATCTTTCGCGTATCCTCGTTGAAGGTGGCACGAAAGAGCAGAAGACAGTGTTCTATACCGCTATGTATCACTTGCTGATCCATCCGAATATTTTGCAGGATGTGAACGGACAATATCCGGCTATGGAAGGCAGTGAGATCCTTACAACGAAGGGAAATCGTTATACCGTGTTTTCTCTTTGGGATACCTATCGTAATGTACATCAGCTGATGACCCTGCTTTTCCCTGATCGCCAACTGGACATGGTTCGCACGATGGTCGATATGTATAAAGAACACGGCTGGCTGCCCAAATGGGAACTTTACGGCCGTGAAACGCTTACTATGGAGGGTGATCCGAGTATTCCCGTTATCGTAGATACCTGGATGAAAGGCTTACGTGACTTTGATGTACAGGCAGCTTATGAAGCCATGTATAAGTCCGCTACGACTCCGGGTAAAGATAATCTGATGCGTCCCGATATCGATGATTACATTGCTAAAGGATATGTACCTTTGACAGAGCAGTATGACAATTCTGTTTCGCATGCACTTGAATATTATATTGCCGATTATGCCTTGTCTCGTTTTGCTCAGGCTTTAGGAAAGAAAGAAGATGCAAAATTGTTCTATGACCGTTCATTGGGCTATAAACATTATTACAGCAAAGAATTTGGTACATTGCGTCCTATTTTACCCGATGGAACATTTTACTCTCCGTTCGACCCGATGGAGGGTGCCAATTTTGCTCCCAGTCCCGGTTTTCATGAAGGCAATTCCTGGAACTACACTTTTTATGTTCCCCATGACATTGCAGGTTTAACCCGTCTGATGGGAGGTAAGAAGAAGTTTGTGGATAAATTGCAGAAAGTCTTTGATGAGGGGCTATACGATCCGGCTAATGAACCGGATATTGCCTATCCTTATTTGTTCAGCTACTTCAAGGGAGAAGAGTGGCGTACTCAGAAACAGGTGAAACGGCTGCTTGCTGAATATTTCACTGACCAGCCTAATGGTATTCCCGGTAATGATGATACCGGAACCATGTCGGCATGGGCCATTTTCAGTATGATAGGTCTCTATCCCGATTGTCCGGGAATGCCCGACTATACACTGACTACACCTACTTTCGACAAAGTGACTATTCGGCTTGATCCGAAGTATTACAAAGAAAAAGAATTGGTTATTACGGCTGTTCGTCCCGGAAATGATGCCGATCTGATCAAAGAGGTGAAGTTGAATGGAAAGAAACATGCAGGCTATCGTATCAGCCATGATGAGTTGGTACATGCCGGAACGATGGAATTTATATTAAAATAAAAACAGATCAATCATGAACAAGAAAATCAAAATTGCATTTGCTTCGATGCTCGCTGTGCCACTGTTGGTATGTGCACAGGTCCGTACGGAACAAACCTTTGAAAAAGGGTGGAAGTTTACCCGTGAAGACAGTAAGGACTTCAGTAATTCCACTTATGATGATGCAAAGTGGCAGTCGGTAACGGTACCCCATGATTGGGCTATTTACGGGCCATTCAGCATTAATAACGATAAGCAGAATGTGGCTATTTCGCAAGATGGACAAAAAGAGGCGATGGAGCATGCCGGACGTACCGGTGGGCTTCCTTTTGTAGGTGTAGGATGGTATCGTCTCGATTTTGAGGCTCCTTCATTCAGTAAAGGTAAGAAGGCTACTTTGGTTTTTGATGGTGCTATGAGCCATGCTCATGTCTATATCAACGGACAAGAGGCCGGTTACTGGCCTTACGGTTACAATAGTTTTTATGTGGATGCCACCCCTTATTTGAAGCCGGGTGAAAAGAATACACTGGCTGTCCGTCTTGAAAACGAAAACGAATCTTCACGCTGGTACCCCGGTGCGGGATTGTATCGCAATGTACATCTGGTAGTGAATGAAGATGCTCATATTCCTACTTGGGGTACTCAGTTGACCACTCCGGTAGTGAAGGACGAATTTGCTAAAGTCAATCTGAAGACAAAACTCGATATACCTGCAGGCAAAACATTTGAAGGATACCGTATTGTCACCGAATTGAAGGATAAGAATGGTAAGGTTGTGGCAACTAATGAGAAGCAGGGCAGTCAGTTCGACGGCAATGTTTTTGAACAGGATTTTGTTGTTACTGCTCCGGCTTTGTGGACCCCCGATACTCCTAACCTTTACAATGCGGTTTCAAAAGTGTACGAAGGCAACACTTTGAAGGATGAATATACTACTCCGTTCGGTATCCGTTCCATTGAGATCATTCCGAACAAAGGCTTTTTCCTCAATGGAAAGAAAACCATGTTCAAGGGTGTTTGCAATCATCATGACCTCGGTCCGTTGGGAGGTATCGCCAATGAAGCCGGTATTCGCCGTCAGATCCGTATCCTAAAGGATATGGGGTGTAACGCCATCCGTACTTCACACAATATGCCCGCTCCTGAGTTGATTAAGGCTTGTGATGAGATGGGTATGATGATTATGGCGGAATCATTCGATGAATGGAAAGCGGCCAAAGTGCAGAACGGTTATCATAAAGTTTTTGATGAATGGGCAGAAAAAGATCTGGTGAATCTGATTCATCAGTATCGTAACAATCCAAGTGTGGTTATGTGGTGTATCGGTAATGAAGTGCCGGATCAGTGGAACGGCGATCGTGGACCGAAACTTTCACGTTTCCTGCAAGACATCTGCCATCGTGAAGACCCTACACGTCCCGTTACTCAGGGTATGGATGCGCCTGATGCTGTGGTTAATAACAACATGGCTGCCGTGATGGATGTAGCCGGTTTCAATTACCGCCCTCACAAATATCAGGAAAATTACAAGAAACTTCCGCAACAGATTATTTTGGGTAGCGAAACTGCTTCTACTGTCAGTTCACGTGGGGTTTACAAGTTCCCGGTGGTACGTCGTGCCATGCAGAAATATGACGACCACCAGTCTTCATCGTATGATGTAGAACACTGTGGTTGGTCCAATCTTCCTGAAGATGATTTTATCCAGCATGAAGATCTGCCTTATTGCATTGGTGAATTTGTATGGACCGGATTCGATTATTTAGGTGAGCCTACTCCGTATTATACTGATTGGCCCAGTCACTCTTCATTGTTTGGGATTATCGACCTTGCCGGACTTCCGAAAGACCGTTATTACCTCTACCGCAGCCACTGGAATAAAGATGCGGAAACCTTGCACATCCTGCCTCACTGGAATTGGGAAGGACGTGAAGGTGAAGTGACCCCTGTATTTGTATATACCAATTATCCTTCGGCCGAGTTGTTTATCAATGGTAAAAGCCAGGGTAAACGCACAAAAGACCTTTCGGTTACGGTACATAATAGTGGTGATTCTGCTTCTGTCGCTAATTTCAAACGTCAGCAGCGTTATCGTCTGATGTGGATGGATACGAAGTATGAACCGGGTACCGTGAAAGTAGTCGCTTATGACAAGGATGGTAAGGCCGTTGCGGAAAAAGAAATTCATACTGCCGGCAAGCCCGATCATATTGAGTTGGTGGCAGACCGCAGTGTGATCGATGCTAATGGTAAGGACCTCTCGTTTGTAACGGTGAAGGTGGTTGATAAAGATGGTAATCTTTGCCCGTTGGCCGACAATGAAATCAGCTTCAAGGTGAAAGGGGCAGGTACTTATCGCGCAGGAGCCAATGGTAATCCGGCTTCACTCGAGTCATTCCAGACTCCGAAGATGAAAGTGTTCAGTGGCATGATGACAGCTATTGTGCAATCTACCGAGAAAGCAGGAAAGATTACACTCGAGGCTGCCGCGAAGGGCCTGAAAAAAGGTACATTGGTGATCGAGAGTAAATAATCCGTTCAGATAAAGATAAGAAAGGAGGGGATCCGGGCAACCAGATACCCTCTTTTTTTGTTATATTTTATATGCAAACCTTAAATGATGATAGTATGAAACAACACCGAATCATTCACATACCAACATTCGTCTTAGCTTTATTTTTGATGTTTACCAGCTCTGTTTTGCGAGCACAGGATAAGCCTGTTTGGCTGGCAGATTCTCTTATTACTGTAGGATACGCCACCGGGAATAAAAAGAATATTTCCGGTTCGGTGGAAAAAATTACGGAGTTAGGAATGAATAAAGATCAGATTACCAATCCTCTGGAGGCTATCCGTGGACGTGTTCCCGGACTCACCATAGAAAAAGGAACCAATGGTCCGGCTGCTTTGGATGCCGTACGTTTGCGGGGAACCACTTCACTGACCAGTGGTAACGACCCTCTGATTATTGTTGACGGTGTGTTTGGTGATCTCAGTATGTTGACTTCTATATATCCTACCGATATAGAAAGCTTTACTATCTTGAAAGATGCTTCGGAGACAGCACAATATGGTTCCCGTGGTGCTTCAGGTGTTATCGAGATCACTACCAAGAAAGGAATTCGGGGCAAAACCAGAGTCAGCTATAACGGTAGTTTCGGCATATCCTCCGTATACAAAAATCTGGAGATGCTTTCCGGCAGTGAGTTTCGCAATCTGGCGCAGCAACAGGGCATTTCAATACTTGATAAAGGGAATGAAACCAATTTTTTGAAGGAGATAGAGCAAACAGGTCTGCAACAGAATCATCATGTTGCATTTTATGGTGGGACGGATGCTTCAAGCTATCGTGTTTCGTTGGGCTTTATGGATCGTCAGGGCATTATATTGAACGAGGATATGAAGAACTTCACTTCGAATATGAACATGACCCAGCATGTTTTTGATGATTTCTTGGTGTGCGAGTTAGGTATGTTTGGCTCTATCCAAAAGAACCATAATTTGTTTGACCTTCAAAAAACATTCTATTCGGCTGCAACTTTTAATCCTACATATCCCGATCACCGTAATCCGGAAACCAGTTCCTGGGATCAGATTACCAATGCCAGCCAGATCACTAACCCTTTGGCCTGGATGGAAGTGAAAGATCATGATGCGACTTCACATATCAGTACTCATGCCCGGCTGACCTTTAACTTACTGCGCGAGCTTAAACTGATTCTTTTTGGTTCTTATACTTATAATATTGTTGAAAATTCCCAGTATCTGCCTACATCTGTATGGGCACACGGACAAGCATATAAAGGTACCCGGAAAATGGAATCACTGCTTGGCAATCTGATGTTGACCTATAAAAAGAACCGGAATAAACATTATTTTGATGTGCTGGCCCTGGCGGAACTTCAAAAAGAGACTTATAGCGGTTTTTACACCACTGTGACCAATTTCAATTCCGATCAGTTTGGTTATAACAACCTTCAGGCAGGTGCCATTCGCCTTTGGGAAGGAACGAACTCTTATTTTGAACAGCCGCGGTTGGCATCTTTTCTCGGTCGCTTCAATTATACGTTTGACGATCGGTACATCCTTACGGTGAATGCCCGTACCGATGCTTCTTCCAAGTTTGGTGCCAATCATAAATGGGGCTTTTTTCCATCCGTGTCGGCTGCCTGGGTTGTCAGTGAAGAGAAGTTTATGAAGCGTATTTCATTGGTGGATAATCTGAAATTCCGTATCGGTTACGGGCTGGCCGGCAATCAGAGTGGCATCGACTCTTATACAACGCTTAATCTGGTAAAGCCTAACGGAGTTGTTCCTGTTGGTAGTTCACAGGTGGTTACTTTGGGTAATATGCGTAATACCAATCCCGATTTGAAATGGGAAGTAAAGCGTACTTTTAATGCAGGTGCGGATCTTGGTATGTTTGGCAACCGGTTACTCTTTTCTTTGAACTACTATAATTCCAAGACCTCTGATATGCTTTATCTTTATAATGTCAGTGTGCCGCCTTTTACCTATAACACTCTTTTGGCAAATATAGGTTCCATGCGCAACAGCGGTACGGAGATTGCTGTCGGCATCACTCCTTTGAAGACCCGCGACATGGAATTGAACATTAATGTTAATGTCACTTTCCAGCAAAATAAATTGCTTTCATTAAGTGGAATGTATGGTGGAGAGAATATTTCGGCACCTGAGTATAAAAGCCTGGCAAGTCTGGACGGAGCCGGATTTCATGGTGGATATAATCATATTGTGTATCAGATGATAGGACAACCCTTAGGGGTATTCTACCTGCCTCATTGCAAAGGGCTTATTTCCGATGGAAATGGTGGGTATACGTATGACATTGCCGATTTGAACGGTGGAGGGGTGAGCCTTGAAGATGGAGAAGACCGCTATGTGGCAGGTCAGGCGGTACCCAAGACTTTACTTGGCTCCAATATCAGTTTTCGCTATAAACGTTTCGATCTCTCAGTACAGATAAACGGGGCATTCGGTCATAAAATCTATAACGGTACTTCACTGACCTACATGAATATGAATATTTTCCCTGATTACAATGTAATGAAGAAAGCTCCCGGACGTAATATCAAAGACCAGACCGCTACGGACTATTGGCTGGAGAAAGGCGATTATGTAAACTTCGATTATGTTACGATAGGCTGGAATGTTCCGGTGTCGAAGTGGAAAAAATACATTCAGTCCCTCCGTCTCGCATTGACTGTCAATAATCTGGCTACTATTACCGGATATTCCGGTCTGTCACCTATGATCAACAGTTCTACCGTTAATTCTACTTTGGGAGTGGATGACAAACGGGGATATCCTTTAGCACGTACCTATACGCTTGGTTTGAGTATTAACTTTTAATTTGGAGGATTAATTATGAAAAGGCACTATATATATTCCTTTGTCTGTATCCTGATGTTTAGTCTGCTGTTTTCATGCGATGACTTTCTGAATGAAAATCCTAAAGACAAGATTCCCGAAGAGGATGCTTACAAGAGTCTCACCGATTTGTATTATAATGCAGTGGCTTCCTTATACAATAACATAGGAGGTTATAGTGATAGTCAGGGGTTGCAGGGCACCGGCAGGGGAATTTACGATCTGAATACCTTTACCACCGATGAGGCTATTATGCCTACCCGTGGAGGTGACTGGTATGATGGAGGATTCTGGCAGGGGCTTTTTCTTCATCGTTGGGGAGTCGATAATGATGCTATTCAGGCTACGTGGGAATATTTATATAAGGTTATAGGTCTTTGCAATCAGTCACTTGAACGAATCGATACTTATCAGGAGACTCATCACGACACGGAACTTCCTGCTTACCGGGCAGAGGTTCGTGCTTTCCGTGCTTTGTATTACTATCATTTAATGGATTTGTTCGGACGTGTTCCTCTAATTCTCTCATCTGCTATACCTTTGAAAGAGGTGAAACAAAACAACCGTAAAGAAGTTTTTGATTTTATTGTGAAGGAGTTACAGGAGTCTGCCCCTTTATTGGCGCAAACATATAGCAATCGTTCCGGCAGTTATTATGGGCGGATTACCCGTCCTGTAGTCCATTTCTTGCTTGCCAAACTTGTCTTGAATGCTGAGATATATGCGGATGATAACTGGACCGATACACAATATCCCGATGGAAGAGACATCTATTTTGAAGTAGATGGCAACCGACTCAATGCCTGGCAAACGGTGGAGGCATATTGCGATTCCATTACTGCAGCGGGATATCGTCTGGAAGATAACTATGAAGCAAACTTTGCTGTTTACAATGAATCTTCTGCCGAGAATATTTTTACCATTCCAATGAGTAAGACTTTATATACTAACCAGATGCAATATCTTTTCCGTTCCCGTCACTATAATCATGCCAAGGCCTACGGATTGGGAGGAGAGAATGGTTCAAGCGCTACTGTGGAAGTACTTCGAACCTTTGGGTATGATACCCAAACTGTCGATCCCCGTTTTGATAAATGTTATTTTGCAGGTGTTGTTTACGATTTGAAGGGAAAGGTCATCACACTCGATGACGGTACTTTGCTGGAGTATTTTCCTTGGAAGGTGGATGTCGATATCTCCAATACCTCCTATGAAAAAACCGCAGGCGCACGGATGAAAAAGTATGAGATTGATGAAACCGCCACAAAAGATGGTAAACTGATGGAAAATGATATTGTACTCTATCGTTATGCCGATGTTTTATTAATGAAGAGTGAGGCCAAAGTCCGTAACGGAGAAAATGGAGATGTAGAACTGAATCTTGTTCGCGCCCGTGTGAATGCTCCTTTCCGGACAGCTACATTAGAAAGTTTGCTTTCGGAACGTCAATTAGAGTTTGCCTGGGAGGGTTGGCGCAGGCAAGATTTGGTTCGTTTTCGCCAATATACCCGTGCTTATACAAGCAGGCCCCGGCTTCCGGGTGAGGAAAGTGGCTATACTACAGTATTTCCTATTCCGGAGAAAATCCGTTTGATGAATCCCAATCTGACACAGAATCCGGGGTATTAAAATTGCAAAACACACAAACGGTTTCTGACATTTTGCCAAAATGATATTTCAACTTCTCCTGGATTGCTCTTTTTCGGCCCATTCTTAAACAGTGTGGCTAAAAACGTCTCCCAAGGAAATCAGTGATTTTACTTCTGTCATCTGAATGGAGAAACAAGTAGATAAAATCACGTTACTTTCGGTGAAAGTCAGAACCTATAGACAGTAATTATCCCGAATATCCGCTTATTTGTCATTTTCGCTTTGTTCGTTTCGGAGTAGCAACCAGGGAAATTTTCGTCACTTTTCGGCTTTCGACTGTGAAGAATATGGGTAATATGGAAAAACATGGGGAGATTTTTCTGAAAGAAGTAGGCATTTGTCCCGAAAGAAGTAAGCGTTTTGTGGAAATGCTTACTTCTTTTTCCGGAAAGCCCGGCGCTATTCTCTCAAAATCCCGGCTTTCGAAGCCTTCAATCCCGGCTTTTCGGCTTGCAAAGTCCCCTTGAGGGAACTTCCTTCTCCCAGATGTGTCTCAAAAAAGAAATGTGGCGTTTTTCAAACAGCATGTTTTATGTCTTTTTGAAGCCGGGATGTAATAAAGGGTGGCAGATTGATAAATCATCGGGATACTATCCAACTATCCGGTATTCTGTTTTATATAAATTTGCCCGGGCTTACATCTTTCGATGTATACCCGGGCAAATTTTATGAGATATTCTCTGTGTAAATCAGTGTGATCGGCGGTGAAACTTCTTAGTCGAAAAGACTTCTGAACTTCTTGAATATCTTTTCTTTAATTGAAGTACTTGGCTTGAAGTTCTTCGATTCTTCCAGCTTTTCCAAAGTACTTTTTTCGTCTTTACTCAGTGTCTCCGGCACATATACACTTACGTTAACCAGCAGGTCTCCTGTGCCGTAACCGTTTACACTTGGCAACCCTTTACCGCGGAGTCGGAGCACTTTTCCCGGTTGTGTACCTGCTTCGATTTTTACCTTCACTTTTCCGTCGATGGTTGGAATTTCTACCGCACTTCCGATAGCTGCTGTAGGGAAACTCAGCAATAAGTTGTATACCAGATCGTTTTCATCGCGAATCAGCTCCGGATGTGGCTCTTCTTCCACCAAAATCAATAGGTCGCCCGGGATACCGTTATGTTTTCCGGCATTTCCTTTGCCGCCCATAGAGAGTTGCATGCCTTCTGCTACTCCGGCGGGAATTTTTACTGTTACTACTTCCTCACCGTATTCGATACCTTCTCCACCACAAACCTTACATTTGTCTTTAATGATTTTTCCCTCGCCATTACAAGTAGGACACGTAGTACGTGTCTGCATGGTTCCTAAGATGGTTTGCTGGTTACGGATTACCGAACCGCTACCTTTACAGGTCGGACAAGTTTCAGAACCGCCATTACCTTCTGCCCCTGTTCCGTGACAGTGCGAACAAGGTACATATTTTTTTAGTTTGAATTTCTTTTCAACTCCTGTAGAGATCTCTTTCAAATTCAGCTTCACCTTCACCCGGAGGTCTGAGCCACGGAATTTTCTCTGTTGAGAACCTCCGCCTCCAAATCCGCCGAAGCCTCCGAAACCACCACCGAATCCGCCGCCGCTATGGCCGCCGAAAATATCACCGAACATAGAGAAGATGTCGTCCATGGACATTCCGCCACCGAATCCTCCGAACGGTCCGCCGTTTCCGGCTGCTCCACTCATTCCTGCATGACCAAACTGGTCGTAGCGGGCACGTTTATCCGGATTACTCAGTACGTCATACGCTTCGGCTGCTTCTTTAAACTTTTCTTCTGCTTCCTTATCACCCGGATTTTTGTCCGGGTGATATTGGATGGCTTTTTTCCGGTATGCTTTCTTTATTTCTTCGACTGTTGCCTCTTTCGTGACTTCCAGCACTTCGTAATAATCTCTTTTTTCTGCCATATTTTAGTTTCGTTGATTTTAATTATATTAGCAAGTTTGTCGTGTTCCGGTTATTCACCCACAACTACTTTTGCATGGCGGATTACTTTGCCGTTAAGGGTATATCCGGTCTGTACACAATCCAGTATTTTACCTTTCTGTTCTTCTGTCGGAGCAGGGATCACAGCGATGGCTTCGTGATAATCCGTATCCAACGGTTGGTCTTTGGTTTCGATAACCTTCACTCCATCCTGCGACAGAATAGACAGGAACTTATTATATATCAACTCAACACCCTCTTTTACGGCAGCTACGTCCGTAGCCGTTTCCATAGTTGTCAGTGCACGTTCCATGTCGTCGATTACCGGCAGAATACTTTTGATGCTCTTCTCACCACCGTTCAGAATCAACTCTGCTTTTTCTTTGATGGTCCGTTTACGGTAGTTATCGAATTCAGCCGAAAGACGGAGATATTTGTCCTTCTGATCTTCGATCTGGCTATGGGCTTCTTCCAGTTCTTTTTCTAATTTCTCCTCTGCGGTCAGCGGTGTGCTTTCCTCAGTGGTTTCTTCGTTTTGCGACTGTCCTTCAACGGTATCCTGAATATCGTCTACTGTCAACTCTTCTTCTTTCTTGGTTTTTTTTTCTTTTGAGTCCATATCTATTCTGTTTTTATTCTTGTTAAACGGATTTAGTTTCATGTCAATACGGCATTTTAATGTATTGGCTTTGCAGCAAAAACTTTGCCAGTTTGTTTGTTTTGCCAAAAAACGCAGCAAAGGTAATACTTTTATGTCAGATTGACACATTACTGATAGTTCGTTATTCACTAAAAATGTCTACCTTTGTCACCGCATTATTTGATAATAAATAAATTAAGGAATAATAATAGAATGATTACAGTTTCAAACGTTTCGGTACAGTTTGGTAAAAGGGTATTGTTTAATGATGTAAATCTGAAGTTTACAAGTGGAAATTGTTATGGTATTATCGGTGCCAATGGCGCCGGCAAGTCAACTTTTCTCCGTACGATATACGGTGACCTCGACCCGACTACCGGAAACATTACGTTAGGTCCGGGCGAACGCCTTTCGGTATTGAGCCAGGATCACTTTAAGTGGGACGCTTATACGGTAATGGATACCGTAATGATGGGGCACACCGTGTTGTGGGACATTATGAAGCAGCGCGAAGCCCTTTATGCCAAAGAAGATTTTACCGATGAAGACGGTCTGAAGGTTTCCGAACTGGAAGAGAAGTTTGCCGAACTTGACGGATGGAATGCTGAAAGTGACGCAGCTATGTTGTTGAGCGGTTTAGGTGTGAAAGAAGATAAACATTATACATTGATGGGTGAATTGAGCGGTAAGGAAAAAGTGCGTGTGATGCTGGCACAGGCATTATACGGAAATCCGGATAACCTGTTGCTTGACGAGCCTACCAATGACCTGGATATGGAGACTGTTACCTGGTTGGAAGAGTATCTCTCTAATTTCGAACATACCGTGTTGGTTGTAAGTCATGACCGTCACTTCCTCGATTCTGTCTGTACACATACGGTCGATATCGATTACGGAAAAATTAATCTTTTTGCCGGTAACTACAGTTTCTGGTATGAATCCAGTCAATTGGCCCTCCGTCAGCAGCAGAACCAGAAGGCCAAAGCTGAGGAGAAAAAGAAAGAACTGGAAGAATTTATCCGCCGTTTCAGTGCCAATGTTGCCAAGAGCAAGCAGACTACCAGTCGTAAGAAAATGCTCGAAAAGTTGAATGTTGAAGAAATCAAACCCTCCTCCCGTAAATATCCGGGTATCATCTTTACTCCGGAGCGTGAGCCGGGCAATCAGATATTGGAAGTTTCCGGTTTGAGCAAGAAGACCGAAGAAGGGGTTGTATTGTTCAACGACGTGAACTTCAATGTGGAGAAAGGTGACAAGATTGTGTTCATTTCCCGTAATCCGCGTGCGATGACTGCTTTCTTTGAGATCATCAACGGTCATATGAAGCCTGATGCAGGACATTTCAACTGGGGGGTAACAATTACAACTGCTTATCTTCCTTTGGATAATACCGAATATTTCAATACTGATTTGAATCTGGTCGACTGGTTGAGCCAATACGGCGAGGGCAATGAAGTTTATATGAAAGGTTTCCTGGGACGTATGCTTTTCTCCGGTGAAGAAGTACTGAAGAAAGTGAGTGTACTTTCGGGAGGTGAGAAAATGCGTTGTATGATTGCCCGTATGCAGTTGCGCAATGCCAACTGTCTGATTCTCGATACTCCGACCAATCATCTCGACTTGGAGTCTATTCAGGCATTCAACAACAACCTGAAAACCTATAAAGGCAATATCCTTTTCTCTTCACATGACCACGAATTTATTCAGACCGTTGCCAATCGCGTGATTGAGCTGACTCCGAACGGTATTATCGATAAGATGATGGAATACGACGAATACATTACTTCCGATCACATCAAAGAGCTGAGAGCCAAGATGTACAAGTAATGATGTACGGTTTTGGACGATGAACGATTAACGATGAACAGGTGCCCATTCATGCGCAACCTGTTCATCGTTTTTTTTGTTCGCATTCACTTTATTTATCGTTTACTGTTGTTCATCGTTCATAGTTTATCATTCATCGTTATTTTACCTTTCTCCATTTATTACGTATCATATATAAACAACATATACCGTGGCTTATGGAACAAAAGGAAATACAGGCATTAGTAGAAAGGAGCAGGAAGCAAGATGCAAGTGCATTTGCTTTGCTTGTGGCAGAGTATCAGACTTTTGTTTTTCGCCTGGCATTCCGCTTGTTGTGTAATGAAGAGGAAGCGCGGGATATGGTACAGGAGACTTTCCTGCGTGTCTGGCTTTCGTTGGACAAATACCGTCCTGAATTTCGCTTTGCGACCTGGCTTTACAGGGTTGCGTGTAATATTTGTTATGATCGTTTGCGGGTTTTACAACACTCGCCGGCCGGAGCGCTTTCCGATATTGCGTTCTCCGAGTTGCCCATTCTTTCCGATGATAACGTCGAAGCAGTGTTAGTCAACCGGGAGTTGAAAGCACATATCCTGTACTTTATGCAACAACTGACTCCTAAGCAGAAGCTGGTATTTACATTGCGCGATATAGAAGAGTTGGAAATCAAAGAGGTCGAGATTATTACCGGACTCACATCGATCCAGATCAAAACAAACCTCTATCTCGCCCGGAAGAGTATCCGTAAGAAGTTGAATGAAATAAATAAAGAAAGATGAAAAAGGAAGAAATTAATTATGAAAGGTGGTTGGGACAGTTAAAAAAGACACCCCCCATTCTGGAAAATCCGGAGGCATTGACCGAAGATATTATGCGTGCTGTCAAGGCGGCTTCTTTCAGAAGTCCGGCCAAGCGCAGACCGAATCTTGTTGCCTGGTGTTCGGGCATTGCTGCAACTTTGCTCTTGGCGATATGGATAGCGGAAACGATGTCTGTTGATTCATTTCCCTCGTCTGAAGTAATCATCATACCGGAGCCCTATCAATCGAATACTTTCACAGACAGTCGGGAGCATAGAGGTTTGACGATAGGAGAGAAGCAGGAGCTTTTCTTTACCGCATCCCGTAATCGGAAAAGGGAAATGCTTAAACGAGAACGGCTTTATACTCAGTATAAACAGATAATGAAGAGTGAATGATCTTTAAAAAATAGATGCGTATGAAAACAAAAAATCTTTTACCGATATTGTTGCTGGCCGTTTCAATGGTGTCCTGCACCACCTATTATCAAGTGAAAACCCAGGTTTTTCCTGATGGATCGGCTCGTAGGGAGGTTTATGCCTTTGGCGATTCTGCATTCATGGCCGGAAATCGGGCACAAAATCCTTTTATGTTCTCATTGGATTCCGGTTGGACGGTGACGCGTTTTGATTCTGTCCGGATGCATAATTATTTTGGAGAGAAGGAAAAGATAAACGTGTGTGCCAGCAGGGAGCAGGCTTCTGTCGACTTATTTTCGGAGCAGGTCCGGCCTAAAAATCCGATGTTTCGTCCTTTGGTGACTCCGCGGGAAACACTGACCAAACATTTCCGTTGGTTCTATACGTATTATACCTATAACGGTGTTTATCCCGAACTGACAGAAAAAGGGCCTGTACCTTTGAAAAACTATCTGAACGAGTCGGAACAGAAACTTTGGTTTCAGGGCGATGACACTGCGTATCGGGGAATGAACGGATTGGAAATGAAGGAAGTACTCGATCGTTTGGAAGGACAATTTGTTCAATGGTACAACCGAAGTCTCTATGAATTAAGTATTGAAGTGATGCGGCCTTTTATAGCTGACCTGAAGCAGGGCGACTATCTTTCACGTCTGAATGCGGCTAAGGATTCATTGTATCAGGCATATAGGCCTCAGAATGATGATCCGGACTTCTCTCCGGCACTCGTTTGTCAATTACTCGATACTCACTTTCACACTGATTGCTTTTCGCTTCTCTATAAAGAAAAACAGCAGGAAGTGGATAAAAAATTTGATGAGGAAACACGTTCCGTTGAGTTATTTGGAGTGGTGATTCAATATGAACTCAATATGCCCGGACAAATGCTTTCGGCAAATACAACCTTTAGGGAGGATGGTCATTGGGTCTGGAAAGTAGATGCCTATCGTCTTTTGGCAGGCGAATATCTTTTGACTGCCGAGTCGCGCGTACCCAACATCTGGGCCTTTATCCTCACCGGCTTGCTTATTCTTTTGGGTATAGGTTATTGGATAAAAAAGCGATGAACAAGAAGGAGTGAAGTTGTGTCAAAGGTCCTCTCACCACAGATTGCGCTGATTTCCACAGATTATTCGTGTCGTTAAAATTCCTTCTGTGTTCCTCTGTGTCCTCTGTGGTGAGTTTTTTGATATGCTCCCGTTTTTTTATCGTTTATAAATCAACTTATTTTTCCCTTCCCCGAATAAATTGTCTCCTATGGTTGTGATTTTATCTCCTTTGGCAACTACGTAGCGTAGCCTGTCACATCCCATGAAAGCACCATATTCGATGGCTGTAATGCTTTCCGGCAATTCCACGGTTCCACACAGACGTCCGCAATTGCTGAAAGCCCGCTGTCCGATGCTTTTCAGTCCATGAGGTAAACGAACGCGGAGCAGGTATTTTTTTTGTGAGAAAGTAAAGTCCGGGATAGCTGTCGCATTGGTCTTTTCGATGTCTACGGCAACCAGATTCGGCATATAATCCCGTATCAGTTTAAAATCGGCCGCATCCAGTTTGCCTTCGATGGTCAGGAAGTTGATCTCTTTCGGTTGTAGCCCTGCTTTTTGTATTTCACTTTCCAGCGTGCTCAAAGCACCTACCTCTATTTTAGCTTCCAATGGTTCGCCTTCAATGAACGCAAAGTTATCCCAACGATTTTTCAGCCGGTATTCATCACTTGCTCCCAGCGGTACGAAGATTGCAGTGATGCTGTCAGCCAAGGCTCCCGGCAGCAGGTTGGGAGGAGTTTTCTTTTTGATCTGGCAGATGTTCAGGTTCTCGCATCCCATAAAGGCTGCATCTTCAATGTTCTTGATTTTTTCCGAAAGAACCACTTTCTTTAGGGTCGGTTTCCCTTTGGCAATACCGTTTTCCATCTTGCAGAAAGCATAGGCCGGAACAAAGTTTGGCATGTAAATATAGAATTTATCCGGATACGTACCTTCTTTTCCCGAATACATACTGATACTTGCATTCGCTATATCGAGCACTTGCAGATTTTTGAATTCATCGCGCAGATGCTTGAAGTCCACTGCGTTGATCTTTCCTGTCAGAGTGAGGTGAGTCACCTGGTTTGCTTCTTCTTCCGTCATCATCGAAATAAGAGTTCCCGGTTTGCTGACGAAATATGTTTTCTTAACTTCTTGTGCCGTAGCTGCAAATAGATTGGCAGCAAGGGCTATTCCTATAAACAGATGTTTTATTTTCATATTTATGATAAATGTTTAGACAAATATAGCGAATCATACTTTATCTCGTTGAGAGTTTTAGGAAAATATAGTTATTTTTGTCCTTCAACTAATAAATTAACAAAATGGAACAACAAGAAAAAGAGAACAGTCCGATCCCCTCTTCGGGAGGGATTCCGGCATTTGCAAGTATTGCATTATTTCTGGTGGGTTTCTATATTCTTATACCTCTGTTTGGGATTATCCTGAGTTCTATCTCTGTATTAAAAGAGTGGAGAATGGGGGCTTTCTTTATTGGGGAGGGAGCTATGTTGCTGAGCGTATTTATTGTAACCTTCCTGATGATGCGATTTCTTGATCGCCGTCCCTTCTCCGATTTAGGATTCAGTCTGAAAAGACGTGGTAAAGATATCCTATACGGTTTTCTGATGGCAGTGCTTATCTATGCCATTGGCTTTGCTGTTTGTTTGCTGACCGGGCAGATTGAGGTTGTCGGTGTCCATTTGCATTGGAGCGATTTGCTCTTAAGCGGGTTGTTTTTCGCCATGGTTGCCATTGTCGAGGAAACTATGATGCGCGGATATGTTTTGGGACATTTATTGCGTACGCGACTCAATAAATTTATTTCTCTCTTCATCTCTTCCCTTTTGTTTGCGTTGCTCCATCTGATGAATCCCAATGTGGCTTTTTTACCCATGCTCAATCTGGTGTTAGGAGGGTTATTACTGGGAGCTTCCTATCTTTACACCCGTAATCTTTGGTTTCCTATTTCGCTTCATTTCTTTTGGAACTGGATTCAAGGGCCCGTGCTTGGATTTGAAGTCAGTGGCAATCGTTTCTGTGAAACCTTGTTTTCACTTCGCCTGCCTGCAAATAATCTGATTAATGGAGGAGCATTTGGTTTTGAAGGTTCGCTGGTTTGTACCGTATTGGCAACGCTCTTTACACTGCTCATAATCTGGTGGTTTGAACAATAAGAAAATGTCCCATGTTCCGCTGAACTCTGGGACATTGATAAAACAAACACCACATTTACTTCACAGTAAGTCAGAGTGGAAAAGCAAGGACGCATTTACTTCGCAGTAAGTTTGTTGCGCACTATTAAACACAAACAAAACAAAATAAAAGCTGTACAACAGCCATTATAACACTTGCATCAATGTAGGTTTATATTAATTTGTCCATAAGAGAGAGCATAAAGTATGTGGGGGTGAATCTTATTCTAAAATTTATACGTTGTTCCCACCATTAACCCCACTGTTCCCCGTATGGGTTCCTGAAGGTCAGCCCGATAACTTCTGTCTTTAAATATATTGATTCGGGGTTCCAGCCAAAGCCCGGTATGGGCCGACAACCTGATTTCTCCCTGTAGTCCGATGCGGCCGTTCAGGATGATGGAAGATGATGATTCCGTTCCGGGAAAATAGCTCCCGATGCCACCTGCCACTGTCAGGTTGAACACGTGGCTGTCCCGGTCGGAAAAAAGCCTTGTGAGATTGCACAGATAGTCGATGTTGAGGCTGATATTAAAATCGCGGTTGCTTCCGCTTTCTTCATTATCTAAAAAGGCGGTACTACTGCCGGCACTGATCCGCATTCCGTTAATTTTGTCGAACCATTTACCTAAAGCGAATTCCGTGTCGAACAATACATTTCCGGTGTTTCCGGTGCCGGCCGCCAGTGAGGCAAAACCTCCTTTAAGGAAGGTCAGGGTAGTGTATCCTGCCGGTTTGTAAGTAATACCTGCCATTAGTGATCCTGCCAGGTTATATCTTTTCCACGATGGCTGGTTGTCCACCCGGTCCGGATAAAGTGCCAGTTGTGGCTCGATAAACAGGTTAAAAGCAGACGATACATTCAGTTTCCCTTGTAATCCTGCCCTCAATCCGTATGAATGGATTGTTTTTTGGTCTTTTATGATAGTGGCCTGATAACTGAGTCCGAGAGCGCCGATCACTTCGAATACCCGCTTCGGGTTGTATCTGGCGGCAAATGCACTGATATTGATCAGGTAGTCTACATTGGCTCCTGCCAGATGCATATCCGTATTTCCTTGTTTCCACTGTGTATATTCCCCTCCGGCCCGTAATCCTATGACGGGAGTCAGCCAATTGCCTGCCATGAATGATGCCCGTGGTCCGTGAGCGGTTTGTCCGCCTCCTACGTTAAACAGATAACCGATGCCCGATCCGACAGAGAAAAACAGATGCTCCGACCCTCTCTTCGAATGGAACTTTTCCGCTCCCTTTCGTTTGGGTATCAAATATTCTGAGGCCTCTATATTGTTTTTTCCCGCTGTTGAATCTTGCTTTTGCTCTTGTGCTGCCAGAGTTACGCATAAGCCGAAACCGACTCCTAACAGCAGGATTCTTTTATAGCTCTTTCTCATATTCTTCATTGCTTTATCGTTCTTTCTTCATTCAAGCCGTTCTCTTCCGTTTCGGTGTCTTCCGTTTCGGTTTTTTCTTTTGTTTTCTCCGCTTTTTCCTTCTGTTCTTTCTTTTCCTCTTCCAACTGTTGCAGTAGGTCGGTTACGTCTCCGTCTATCTGCGCAATCTCTTTCAGTGACGGATCTTCGTTCAGGGCCCGTTTTATGAAAGCATATGCTTCGCTCACTTTGTCCAACCTGTTGGCACATGCCGCCCTTAGATAATAGCTGAGTGGTTCATCCGGTAGTTCTTGTGCCTTTTCCCACGCTTCTTCATTTTGCTTCATGGCCATTAATAATACCACTTCATTTATGCCGCCTTGTGTTCCGAACCGTTCATAAGCATCCTCAAAATGCCCGTTGTAAGCTCCAACGATGGCTCTTACGTCTTGTGTCATGTCGTTGTCCGGCAAAAAGTCTATAATGGAGTCCGCCCGGTTATAAGCTCTTTCGTCCATTAAGGCGATTACCTGATTACAGAGTAGTTCTGTGGGAGCCGATCTGCTGACAAACGGTTCCAGTAATTTGCTGTCTGCTTTCTTTTGTTCTATCAGTAATGCAGCCAATTCGTTGGCCATAATCATAAATTTAGGATATTGTTCCAGTGCTTGTCGGCAGATTACTTCCCGTGTAGAGTCATTATCGGCATTCAGGTATATCCGCCAAAATTCATAGGGCACCAATTTTTTATAGTCTTGTTTATACATTATGCGTATTTCTTCATCGTTCAGCAATCTCATCACCGAATAGTTGAAACTATATTCCACCCGGCGCAGCCGTGGTAAGTAAGTCGTTAGAATGACATTCCGGTATTCCGGTAGTCGTAGGATCCGGCTGTATTGCGAGGCCATGTTGTCCGGATAGCAATTGATGATTTCCCGTAACTTGCCTGTAGGCAGTGAGTCGTGTTCCATCAATTCTGCTACCTCTTCCCATGAGGCCACCACTCCTTCTGTATATGTACTGTCTTTTATTGCGTTTATAGTGCCTCCGTTCAGAAAACCAAAGATACGTTTCAGCGTACTGTCCGTGCGTTTTTGTGCCAGTTTCAGATTCGACTGATACGGACCTTCTGGCGACGATACTCCTTTGACGGAAAACGACAGGAATTCCGAGTTCGGATCGTTTTCTATTTCCTGCAGGCGCAAGCGCATTTTCTCCAGTTCTCTTTGGTTGTTCGGATCCTTTTCGTCTATCGTTGCCGAGTTGATCAGGAAGTTCAGCTTCACTTCTCCTCTGTCGCCTCTTTGTTGTTTTTGAGGTTTAGGGATGTATTTTTCATCTCTGATTTTCATGCCATCCGCTTGGTACGTAAAGAAACGCATCGGATTTACCGTACCTTTGGCTATCACTACTGTATCTTTGTATGCCAGTTTTTTATATTCTACCAGATACATGTAGATGTCACACCGGCATTCATCGTCCGGGTTATCCATATAGAGGGAGTCTACGTAGGCAATCACTTCATTTTTATCAATCTTTTGCGTTTTCTCCTGAAAAGGTGCTAACGGGTCTCTGCTCAGGTCGAATTCCATCATTCGTTCCAATGTGATGGCATACTCCTTTCCGGTCACCACTGCCGGGCGGAACAGGCTCTGTGTTTTACGGGTAATATTCACCAACATCGGTTGCACTACGATACGTGTGTTCGGCTTATACATTTCTTTGGGAATTTTTACTTTAGGGTGGATGATGTATTGATTTCCGACGATCTCGATGTCGGTTGGTTCCGGTAGCAGTTTGTCCACCACTTTTTTGGCGGTGATCACCACTTCGTCAATCATCGATGCTTCGTACGAGATCACTACGTTTATCGTTGTCTTTCCTTTAAGTTTTACTGTTTTTGATGCGTAGGCAAAGCCCGAGAAATGGAGGGTCGTACTGGGATCTGCCATGATCTTGAACTTTCCGTCCAGGTCTGTGATGCCGTATACATCTCCCTTTTCATTCTGGTCTCTGATTACGATAGAGATGGCAGGTTCTCCCTCATCATCGATTACGCTTCCGCGTATTTCTACTTTCTGGGCTTGTCCCCATGCCGGAATAATGGCGTATAGGGCCACTATCCCCAATAGTAAAAATCTTTTGATATTCATTAGGGTTATTTTATTTGGCTATATAGATAAAAGATACACTTAGTTTAACCGGTATGGGGGCCCATCCCGATTCATTCGGTTCACCGTGAGTGCTTCCCGGTTGGTAGCGCACCAACCTGTAGCGTGCCACACCCACACCGCCTGAAACCTCAAGGTTCCAGCGGCGTGACAGAATCCAGTTGTATCCATACGTGACACCCGCAGCTACGGCATCTCCATAATATGCCCTGGGGGTTATTCCTACGTCGAACATGGAATAGAATCCTGTGATACCGATGTAATGGCGCGCCAGCAGGTTCCGAAGCCAATATTTAGCTTCAGCTTGTACGCGCCCATGACGGTAGAAAAGTTTATCTGTAATCTTCCAGGGATTAGCCGATGCCGAAATTTCGGCTGTCATCCAATCGTTTAGCGGGAATTCCACTCCCAGATTGGGAGATGCCGCTAACCATTCCAGCGTATTAGTCTTGATGGCCATACGTTGGGCGGATACTTGAAAAGATATTGCTATGAAAATAAAGAGTATAGCCCGTTTCCCGAATAGAGACGGGAAATTATATCCGGCTATCTCCCACAACAAGTTTGGGAAATTTAGTTTTAAATTAAATGTATTCATAAACGCGCTCACTTCTGTCTAAAGCGTGCTGTCGTTTATTCTTGTCGGTGACAAATATAGAGGTTTTAATTTACATTTTTCAACTAATCGAAATCTTTTTTTATTAATTCTGATAAATACTCCTGTAAATCAGTCTCTTGCCCTATCTGTAATTTTTGTCGGAGCCGGCTCCGGTTGCTTCTCACAGTCGAAGGGGCTATATATTGAAGTTCAGCTATCTCTTCGGTTGTTTTGTTCTCCAATATCAGGCAGCAGAATTGTATTTCTTTGTTGCTGGGTTGAAGGTGCAGGGCGTTGAAAGCCGCCCATAGCTTTAGTTCGGAAGTCATCCTTTTTTTTTGCCGGTGCATGCTTCGCAATATTTCCTGTAACTTGGCGAGCATTACCGGAGGAAAAATATAAGCTACCGTCAGGCTGGGAAAATTCATAAGGTAGAGGCCGGACGATGTATAGAGTCCGATGCCCAGATAGAGCAAAACCGGTGAGAGGGATAGGATTATGACCGTGTGGCGTTTTACGGAAATGGAAGCCAGTCCGCAGGTCACCATTCCGATAATCAGGTCCTGCGACAAAAAGAATCCAGCTTCTTCCGGCGGTAGGTAGATACGGTTGTACATCGAGATCAGTATATTGCCCTGTATCGTATAGAAAACACTGTTTAGTAGAGATACGATCCGGGCTTTTTTCCGAATCAGTAAATAAGTGAATAACGCAAATAATCCCAGGGAGAGTATATTGCATATTGCCAGCAATAAGTTATTTCGCATGAGGTAGACGCAAAGATCGGCCAGGATTCCGATACTGAAGCAGACCACTGTACTATAATAGATGTAATAGATCGTTTGTTGTTCCGCACTTTCTATATTCTTGAACTGGTGGTATTTTCTTTGCAGATACTCGTTTCTTTTATGAAAAGGAAGGCTTTTAAGATTCATATTTATGTTTGGTTTCAATGTCAGATGTTGGTTATGTCCTATTCGCACAATGTTTGCGAGTCCCGTGGACAAAACTCTCACAGCGTCCTTTTTTCCCCATAATAAATGTGAATAATTTCAAAATAAATTCAAATATATATATTAAAAAGACGTAGTGCGCCCGCCATACGTCATCAAGGCTCACCACAAGCCTGCTTACTCAATGGCAGTGCACCACGTCCTGAGACGGTACAGTTACCCCAATGAGTAAGTCTATTATAGCCTTTCTTTGGTTATCGGAGGTGGTGATTCTGATGACGATTAGGCTATCGTTTATGTTGCTAAAACCGATTTGTTTCTCCGGCCGCATATAATTGGGGCAAAGATACAGATAAAAAATGAAAACTTTCAGAAATGTTTTTGATAAGTAGAACTCCTGATTTGCTTAAATATGAATTGGCTGGTGGATTCTATTCTGAGAGTGTGTATAGGACGTATTGATTTTCCTTCAAATTCTAACTATTTGCTTTGATATTTCCTTTTTTGCTGACGCGTGCAATGCTCCGTTTTCTTGGAATAGGGGCTTTGCGGGGATATAAAGACAGATGAAAAGAGAGTTTGGTAGTAAAAAAGAACCGGATATTCACTTTTTTATCTATAGGAAGTTAACTTTGTAATTGCACAAAGTTAATTCTTTGTCGGCAGAAAGTTAGCTTTGTGCCGGCAGGAAGTTAACATCTAACCGGTGGCAAGTTGCTTTGCAGCCGATAACTCTCTTTTTTCTTTCAGAAAAGGGGCATAAAACACTGCGTATTTTTCTGGTTGCTTCTCGTTTATGACTTCTCTGAATATATGAAAATGATCTATAATTGGAATTATATTTATCTTTTATATTGCAATCGGTTACGTATGCCGATTTTGTGGATTGCGTATTGCATTATTTGCTTTCTTTTCGATTTACTCTGATACGGATTCTTGAGCTTCTTTTGATTAACCTTGGAACTTGGACGGAAAAAATGAATTCTATAAGCTATAGAAAATACAAAATGGCAATTTTCAGATTCTATTGCCAAGTAAGTGATTCGATTGATCTACGAGAGCAAACATTACGCTTTGCAGTGCAAAGATAAGTGCTGCTTCTGCGCTTTTTTAATGAAAGGAAAGCATTCTGAGTGTTATTTATAGTTGAAGTCTCGATAACTTCTGATTAACAAATAGCAGGTAATATGGGGTTCATGTTTTCTTATCGTGTATATACTTTTCATATATATCGCGTATATGGCGTAGGTTATTGTTTGTTGTGCTAATCGGGTAGTCGAAAGTTTAGATCATATGATACCCCATAATATCCATGCCTTTTTTATCCGGACAGATTTTTTTCTCTTCCCGGTGAAATAAAGAAAATCATGCAGGTAGTTCAAAAATAGCCCATTTCATCGATGGAAATCCGGTGTTGCATATTTGCGACACCCTGAAAAAGAGAGGTGTTGCAAAAATGCAACGGCTATTTTTAGGTCGTTTCCGGGGGCTGGGCTACATTTGCTCCTCTCTTCATGGAAGGGAGTACAAACAAAATGTATAAGATTTTTTAAGATAGTGAAGTCAAAAAGCTGCCAACATATTGATAGTGGACGTTGTTATACTTTTGCAAAATTTTCAAAAGTAAAAAAGAAGATGACCTCCATCACTCCACGGCTCAATCGCTCGCGCGAGGGTCGTGATGGCAGCTATCCACTCGTGATACAGATCATACGCCATCGAAAGAAAAGAGAGATTTATACGCCTTACCGATTTTGGGAGGCAGAGTTCAACACCCGTTTAGAAATGGTAGAGAATACCGGTGGCAATCGCCGTCGCCTGCTCACTGTTCGCGAAGCCAACGAATACCTTATATATATAAGGAAGGAGTTGACAGCTATTTGCGAATCGCTGGAAGCGGAGAAGGGGAGTGCTTATACGGTGGACGACATTGTACGCGTCTACAACTATCACAATGATTTGACCCAGGTACTGGTCTACGCCGACTCCGTGATAGCTGGTCTGGAAAATAAAGGGCGTCAGGGCACAGCCGCCAATTACCGTAGTGCCCGCCGGGCGTTCGAGTTGTTTGTGGGTGACCGTCCTTTCTCGTTCGAAGAACTGACCCCCGAAGTAATCGACCGCTTTGCCGACTTCCTCCGCAACCGGGGCAATCAGCCAAACACCATTTCGTTTTACCTCCGCCAGTGGCGTGCCATCTATAATCGTGCCTGTGCCGACCATGTGGTTTATACTGATCAGAAACCTTTCCGGAGGCTGAACCTTAAAGAAGAGGTGACTGCCAAGCGTGCCATTTCCCGCGAGAAGATTGCACGGATCGAGCAAGTCGATTTGACTGCTTCCCGTGCCGATATGCAGTTGGCTCGTGATCTGTTCCTGTTCAGTTTCTATACGCGTGGAATGTCTTTTGTAGATATGTGCTATATAAATAAGGAAAATCTGCAAGGAGACTACCTTTGCTACAAACGGCAGAAAACGGGACAAGAGTTGCGGATACGAATTGAAAACGGTTTGAGTGAGTTGATTGACCGCTATGCCGATTCTTCATCGGATTATCTGCTCCCGATGCTCCGCCGTGGTGACAGCTATCAGGATTACCGCCGACAGCAACGCAAGCTTAATAAACAGATCCGCGAATTGGGTGACAGGCTTCGGTTGGAGGTGCCGCTCACGTTTTATGTGGCCCGTCACTCCTGGGCGACCCTTGCTCATGCGAATGATGTGCCTGTCTCGGTCATCAGTGACTGCATGGGACACACATCGGAGAAGACCACGCGCATTTATTTGGATCGTATAGATACTACGCGGCTTGACAAGGCCAATCGGTTAGTGATAAACTGTCTTCGGTAAAGAGGGGGGGGAGGGCAAAAAAAACTCTTTCTTATAATGAAAGAGCCAACCGTGAGATACTCTCTGATCTCAAATAACTTTTGCAAAGATACATATTAAATTATTAATAAAGCAAATATTTTTTTAATTTTTTTTATTTTTGCTGTCAATTATTCATTTTCTCTTTCCATATATAAAAAAACATCCTCCTGTACACCTTCTTTTTGTCTACAGACTCTTCTAAGAAAGCATACACCGGTTTCTCACTATTTCTTTTCCAACGGTTTTCATCTGCCCGTCCCCACTGCTTCAGGCACATGCCGTTATCTATTCACAAGGATGATTAATCTGTTTATAATCAGATGTATGCAGGTCGTATGCCATCCTTTGTGTCGCTATTTTATGGCCCTTTCCGTCCATGTTTCTGAAATCGTTTCTGAGTCAACATCAAGCAATGCTCTATGAATCAGTGCTTTACTTTCATACTTCCTGCAATTGTTTCTGAAAATAAAAAAAATCAGAAACATTTCCGGATCGGTACTCTTTTATTTTTCTGTTTTACAGGAGGTTATGTTGGTAATTCTGAAGCTTTCCCTTTCATTATAAGAAAGAGTCCCTAATTATCAAACAAACCATAAATATGAAAAAGGTACTATGCACATTGGGGGTGATTGTTGCTTTACTTTTATCGTTTCCTTGTATAGGGAGCGCTCAGCAGTGGGGCTTGACTGCCAATGGTCTTTACTGGGCCACGGCTACTCCGAATGTAGGAGTCGAATATGCTTTTAGTTCAAAGATGAGTGTAGCCGGTCTTATTCAATATAATCCTTTTACGTACGCTAAAAACCGGAAAATGAAGCATTTGGTCGGGCAGGTAGAATACCGTTACTGGCTGAGTGAAGTTTTCAAGGGGCATTATCTGGGCGTGCATGCCACGGGAGGTATCTTCAACTTCGGTAACCTTCCTTTTGGTATTCTGAAGGACTATCGGCTTGAAGGCCAGTTGTATGGTGGGGGGCTTACTTATGGTTATCAGTGGATTATCAGCAACCGGGTGAATATCGGAGTCGATATCGGTTTGGGATACCTTCAAGTTGATTATGATAAGTTTTATTGTCCTACCTGCGGTGAGCGTGTCGATCATTACCGGACCGGTTATGTAGGCCCTACCAAGGTTGGTGTGTCCATTATCTATCTTTTAAAGTAGGGGAGGGGGCAAGACATGAATATCAGGCAAGCTTTTTTCATAAGTTTCTCATTTTTCATCTCTCTATCAGTGTTAGCGGCAGATAGATCTACGCAGCCTGTCCGTACAGAGGTGTATCGTTTGGAACGCCGGGACTCTGTCTTGTTGGTCGATCTGGCTGTCGACCTGACCAGCGTCCATCTGGCGCCGGACTGTACGGTCTATCTGTTTCCGCTACTCTCTTCGGGCAATGCCGCCGATTCGTTGTCGCTGCCTCCCATTGTGCTCAATGGGCCTCAAAGCGATTTGATGTATCGCCGACGCCGAGCCTTGGGCACTACTTCGGGATTGGAGAAGATTCCTCCTTATACTGTGCTTCGTGAGGGGGATCACGCCTTGCCCCACATTCATTATCGAATCGAAGTTCCTTATGCGGCATGGATGGAAGATGTGAAAGTGTGGATGCGGGATACCAATTGCAATTGCGATGCCCGCCTGGTGCCTTTTGCTATGCAGACAGAGCAGATACCGCCATTGATTGTAGAACGGGTGGATACTATTGTGATTCGTGACACCGTCCGGGTAGTTCCGGATGTATCTGAGCGGCTACCTGTGGTTGCGGATGCCTCTTCCTATAGGAAGGCGGTCCCTATTCAGGCGGGCTATGAAGCTGATATTTATTTTCCTACTAACGAAATGCGCATTCTTCCCGATCATGAGTTGAACCGTGCCTCTTGGATGCATTTCGTTAATCAGGTGGACTCTATTGAGCGGGATAACCGGAATTCCATATCGGGAGTTACTGTTACCGGCTACTCTTCTCCCGAAGGATATGCCTTGAATAACGAACGGCTGGCCGAGAAGCGTGCCAAAGCTCTTCAGGAGTTTCTTGAAAATAAATATGGCGAACGCATGGAGATCGCAGTTGAATGGGTAGGCGAAGATTGGGAACAGTTTGAGAAAGATATAGAACTTTCCGACCTTCCGGAGCGTGATGAAATTCTTTCAATCCTGCGTACCGTGAAAGATAACAATCAACGGAAAAAATCTTTGAAAACGCTGAATAAAGGGAAAACATTCGGAGTCTTGCTGCGGGAATATTTTCCGAAGCTCCGGCGAGTGTCATGTCGTATTAGATACGTAAAATAAGAATATGAAAAGAATGTATTACATAGGATATATGCTCTGCTTGTTGCTTGCCGGTTGTGTAGTCGGTGAGAAAGCGGACGGTCTGTTGGAGCAACGTCTGTCTGATCGTACCCTTTTGGTTTATATGGGAGGGGATAATGATTTAGCCGATGAGACCGACGAAAAATTGTCAGCATTAGCAGAGGCATGGGACAGGTTTCCGGGGCATCTATTGATTTATCAGGATAAAAAAGGAGCGGATAGTACCCGCTTGTTAGAGGTTTGTTTTGATGAACAGGGAGAAAAGGTAACAAAAATATTGGCTAAATATAAACAGGAGAATTCAGCCAGTGCCTCCGTATTTGCACGGGTTGTCAATGAGGCTATGGCCCGGTATCCTTCCGTTGATCCGGGATTGATCGTGTTCTCTCATACCAGCGGATGGCTGCCGGTAGCTACGGCAGTGGTTCCGGCCGGTACGACCCGTTCGGTTGTCAAGGATAATCATTCTGAAATGACTTTACAGGATTTTGCATCAGCCATCCCGGACGGCCAGTTCAATTTCATCCTTTTCGAAGGTTGTTTCATGGCCGGACTTGAGGTAGCATACGAACTGAAAGATAAAACACAATATGTGGTCGGGTCATCGGCCGAGATGCTTTCACCGGGCTTCACTCCGGTATACAAACAAATGTTTCCGTTGCTTTATAAAAAGGAAGCGGATCTGTCGGCAGTGGCTGCCGCCTATTATGATTATTATAACAATCTGGAAGGGGATTACCGTTCGGCTACCATCAGTGTGATCCGGACTAACGGCTTGGAAATGTTGAAGTCGCAACTTCGTGCAGCCGAGAGCCGGGTGGAACGTTGGGAGTGGATAGACCGTAGCGGCTTACAGAGTTTTGATCGTTTGCCGGATGGACAACATCTCTTTTATGACGCTTCGGCCTATGTGGAAAGGATTGGAAGCGCAGAAGAGTCTGCCGCTTTTGATGAGGTCTTGGAGAAAGCGATAGTCTATAAAGCGGCTACGGAGAACTTTATGCCACAGAGCCGGGGCGGATTTACGATTGGCGGTCATTGCGGCATGACATTGTATATACCTGATGCCACCGCTCCCGCATTGCTGACCGAAAGAAAGAAATTGAAGTTAATGCAATAATATACATAGTTCAAATTAATTAGTGAATGGTAATAATAGAATTAAAAAGTGATGGAAAGGAATCTTTGATTAACGAAACAGACAGTGACAGTTAACAGAACGATGGAACAGGGAGTATCCGCATTTTTCTCTCTGCCTTTCACCTTTCGCAGCCTGGAGGGGAGAAAGGAATAACCAAAGCGGATGAGCACATTAAATATTTCAAACTCATATTTATAATTAAATTTTTTAGTAACATGAAATTAAACAAATTATTTACATTTACATTGGCGGCCCTTGCAATGGCTGCATGTAGTAATGATGATGAACCGGGAATTGGCGGTGGCGGCCAAAAAGGTGAGATTATTGATGCCATCAGCATTGCTTTTACCAATTCTACAGCTCCTGCCACCCGTGCGGATAAAGGTGAAATAGAAGGAGTAGGCACTGAAAATAACGTGTATGTGGCCTATCTGTTTGCCAAAGAAAATGATCCGCAGCATGAAGGCGCGAAAGTAGGTGACTGGACTGTGAAGCGTGTGGCAGGTGACAATAATACGGAAGACAAGGATGTGGCAGCCGCAATCAATGACGGTGATGTTGCGACTCCCGGAACGAAGAAGAATATGTGTACGTTTAACGGTGTACGCCAGGGAGACAGTGTTTATGTGGTTGTGAATGATCCTCAGATGACCCTTGCTACCGCTCAGACATTGGCGCATCAGGGTGACAAGTCGGAAGCCGCTATCCGTGCGTATATCTCTAATCTCTCTAAAAGTTATCTGAATGAGCTGACTGTTGCTAAAGACGGAGCGCAGACTAAGAAATATATCATGGCAGGTGTGTCGGCTATTCCTACCAACCCGAATATCCCGAACGGATCTACCGTTAAAGTTTCGATTCCTCTGAATCGTGAATTAGCGAAGGTATTCTTTAATGCCTCTGTTACTACCAATCCCGTATACGAGGCTTATGGTAAGATGGCAATCAAAGATGCAGATTGGGAAAATCCGGTAGGTACTAAAGATCCCGATGGTATTGTCGTAGTGCGTATCCCGAGACGTGTTTCTCCGTTCACGGCACAGACTCGTGACTGGTATTTCCCGCAGAGTGCGGATGCAACTGCTAAAGACTGGGATGTGGAAGGCTGGTTGAAAGCATTTGCAGGTGAGAAAGAATCTGCACCCGGTACTGCAGAAGTTGCTGGAACGACTCCGGCATTGAATAACGGGGAATACAATGCTGACGCGAAAGAATATCGTCTGACATGGGTTGTTGGTGAAAAGGCGCTGGCTGATGGAGGTACTCCTGCAGCTGCTTCGATGGTATACGTTAAGAGTGACAAATTATATTCTCCTTATTTTTATGTAACTCCTAACTATGCGGATAATGCCGGTTGTGCTACTGTGGTAGTTACTCAGGCTACTTATATCGGTACAAATACCCTGCTTGAACCGACTATTACAGAACATATGTTGCAAGAAGCTTTGAACAATGATGATTTCAAAACTGCTACTTCTACTGACGGAACTGTCACCTATGATAAATTGGCTGCTGATTTCTGGAATACTGCTAAGAATGTAACAGCATTGGTTACGTTCCTGGAAACGAATGCGACATATAAACTTGCGTTGAGAGGTGAAACGGAACAAGCTAAGAAAGAAGCTGCTATTACGATTAAACCTAACGACAAACGTTACTATCGTGCTGATGTTGCCAACTATAGCGATGACGAAACAACCTCAATGAAGATTACCGAACGCAATACATTCTATCATATTACAGGTACTATTACTACTTTGGGTGCCAAGAGTATTGAAGATGCTATCAATTCGGATAATATTGACATGCTTGTACAGGTAGTTGTTAAGCCATGGAAATATGTTGTTAACAATATAAATATGTAATCAGAATCTCTTTTTTATATGATCCGGGGCGGGCAGAAAATCCGCTCCGGTTTATATCCCTTTCTTTTTCGGAAAGAGAAGAATACAAAACTAAAATGAAGAAACTGCTACCGATACTTCTGGGTGTTGCCCTATTGCTGAATTCATGTATTAAAGATGATATGGATGCTTGTGCCGGATATATGCACATCTATTTCAGCTATATTTATGGTGGAGCCAATCGTTTTTTTGAAACGGTTTCTACTCCTACGCAACTTCATTTTTATAAACAGAAGCATAAATATCGGGAACTGGAAATAGGTTTGGACGAAGTAGGATTGACCGAACCTTATCGATTCTTGAAAACCTTTGATGATATAGACAGTCTGGAACTGATAGCCTGGACACATGATGAGGCAATTGATTATGTAGATACTCCTGATACTCCCATAGGAGAGGGGTATGTGAAATTAAAAGAAATTACCGACGGCAGCGGAATCTGCCGGCCTGTAGACGATCTGTTGTACGGACGCATTGCCATAGATGCCGGTCTGCGTGAAAACCGCAATATTGTGACCATTCCGTTTGTACGTGCCGTATGCCGTACGCGTATAACAATGATTCCTCAGACAGTAGAGGATAAGGTCGTTGAAGAAGGAGGAACAACACGTGCCGCGAGCAGTATTATTCCTTCCCCCGAAGATTTTAAGTTCCACCTTTACGGTACGCGTAGTGGTGTAGATTATAATAATAAAGCAAATACGGACGAAGTGATACTTGAACCTGAATGTTACTACGAAGAAAGTACCGGAAATGTACTGACTCCCTGGTTCGGTTCTTTTTCATCGGAAGGAAAGTTCCTGAAGGTAGATGTGTTTATTCGTGATGAAAAGGTCGCTTCGTTTGATTGTGCTCCTATTGAGTTGACTTCTGTTCCGGGCAACTATGTTGACTTGGTGATTGACGGACATTATGTGAAGCCCGTTATGCAGGTTCGTGTCAATGGATGGAAAGTGGCGGCAATAGAAAGTAATATGTAAGTAAGCTGATAAAAGGAGAGTATAGCATGAAAAGAATTCTGATATGTCAACTGATGGTATTTCTGGCCGTGGCTTTGGTTTCGTGTTCGGATGATACTTCCGAAAGTATCTCTCAGAACCCGGATAAAGACATGTACCTCCGTGTGAATGTTCCCCGAACGTATGCTTCCGGAGCCGATGGGACGGATAACAAAGAGACGGTGATCAATGGCATTGACGTATTGGTGTTTGCTCCGGGAGTAGCCGACCGGGATCGGCTGTATCTGAAATCAGCATCCGAAGGAACTCCGGTTGCCGGTAAAAATACGTTTCAGGTGACTATGCCTGTGGGAGAAGGATTGGAAGTGCATGTATTTACGAATTGCCATGCAGAGTTGGTGCGTAGCGGTGCCTATAAAGGTTTAGGGATGGAGATGAATGCATTATTGGAAAAAATGGTATCCAAGGTGGAGAATAATCCGTCCGGGATAGATTGTTTGCCTATGCATGGTTTTTTGTCAGGAGTGACTGTTTCGAAAGAGTCGGTAGGACAAACTCTTAGTGTACCGGTGCTGCGTTCGGTAGCCGCTGTACAGGCAAAAGTGGATGACGCGCATACGGGAAATCCGGGTGAGTTGTTGGATAGCGATGGTAAGGTGATTTTTAAGTTGCGTGAGTTTTATGCTTATTTCCCGGCGGATAGCGGTAGGTTGGCTCCGTTAAAGGAGGCCTATGAAGTGGTTACCGCAGGTTCAGAAGACGAGAAAAAGACCCGTAATGTGGTTAAAACGACTTTACCCGCCAAATTAGGGGTTCGCCCGATAGGTGACAAGCTTTTTCAGAAGAGTGAGTCTTCTTTGCTCCTTGCCGGACCGCTCTATCTATACGAAAACACTTATTACTCGGATAACGGCTTTGATCAGCCCGGATATATTGCCGGCAACGACAAAGTGGCTACCACTCGTTTGGTGGTAGGCGGAATTTATGGAGACGACGCGGATGTCACTTATTACCGGATTGATCTGACGGATCCGGACGATCCGAAAAAACTGGTTGAACTATTGCGCAATCATAAGTACACTTTTCAGATTATGAATGTCTCGGGTCCGGGGTATGACAATCCTGACGATGCGGCTACGGGGGTACCGATGAATATCTATGTGAAAGTGATTGACTGGATAGACGTGAATACGGAAATTGATTTTGACCGTGAGAACTGGTTCTCTTCGGGTACAAAGAAGCTCGTTTTATCCGGCTACGCAGGTTCGCTGAAATCCATTCCCATAGAAAGTGATGTTGCGTTCGGTCCTTTCTGGCAGTTGAGTTTTGATGCGTCGAGCCCGGTTAACGGTAATGCGACGGTTGCACCTGTAAAGGTATCTGACGGTGCAGTGTCGGCCGTAATCTCTAATGAACGCTACGAGATAACTGTCACTGCGGGTACGCTTACCGTAAAGGCCAAAAAGTCTTATGGGGACCTTGCCGCCGGTGAGGCTTATGACGATGACTTCTATATAAAAGTAAAGAATTTGACAGTGCATTATAAACTGACTCAGGTAGACCGTTCTCCCGATGACTGGGGAAACGGAGGAAGCCAGGAAGATGAACTGCATAATTAAACATAGATTAGTTGGCTTATGAAACGATTTAAAAGAAATATACGGCAAGGATGTATGCTTCTAAGCGTATTTTGCTTGATGGGGGTTACAGCCTGTTCAAGTGAAGAGGGACGTGATATGCAGCCTGTCAAGCCTGTCGCTTTCACGCTGAACTATACCATCCCCGATGCTGATAATCCGGAAACAAGGGCATCCGATACAGGAGGGAAAATACCTGTGGCCCGTCCGGAGGAAAGTGTGATAAATGATGTAAAGCTCTTATTTTTCATTTACGATGAACATGGCAACGGGTTGTATGCCGGTTCCTTGCAGGGAACTGTCGATGGCAATCATCTGGCTAAGACAGGGAAAATATCGGTGATTATACCGGAAAGCGGAAGCATCGACAATCATACGGATTATAATGTATTGGTGCTTGCCAATGCTTCTGCTTATTTTCCCGGAATGGATTTTGATACATATTGTTCCGGACAGACTGAAAACTCAGTGCGGGTGCAACTTCGGGGAGATATGCCGTTGCAGTCAATAACGGACAGAACATATACCGTTACGGATAATAGTTTACTTATGAGCGGAACAACATTCAAGGAAGCAGGGAAGGATATGAGTGTACAGCTACTGCGTGCAGCCGTACGCATAGATGTCCGGGTGGCTGAGGATAAAAGGGGAACGGTTCTCTTGAAATCGGCTATGCTTCGTAATGTTTCACCGGTAATACCTGTATTTAATGATCCGCAGGATATGGCTTTCCTGCCGTTGACTTATGCAAATGAAAAAAATGCGTCAGAGCAATTCAGTATCATAGGCGGTTTGTATGCCACTGAGGTGTTGCGTACTCTCCATACTCCCTATCTGCTACAAACGCAGGCGGTGTGTCTGCTGTTGCAATGTGAAAAGTCTCCTTATAAGGGATGGTATCGGGTGAATATTAATATCGATAAAAATGATGTGCAGTATTTACGACGTAACAATGCTTATACGGTGATTATTAAAGATGTTTTGAGTCAGGGGGCTGACACTCCCGATGAGGCATACGGAGCGGGTAGTTTTGGTATAAAAACGGTCACTATACCTACCGATTGGAAAGTCCCCGATGGGATAGTAACTCCACCGGATGTAGAAGTGAATTGAATGATTTCATAAAAATAATAAGAACGATGATAATAAGGAAGTGTAAAATAGATTGTTTTCAGAAGTCCTGCATTCTTCTGTGTGTTGCGCTCTTCTCCTGTTCGCAGTATGACTGCGTTGTTCCGGGTGACGGAAAGACAGGAGAAGGAGAGCGCACTTCTTTATGCATAGGCGGAGTTTCAACAGGACGGTTAGAGGTACTTACGCGTTCGGCTGCTGAGCTTACTACAGTGACCGATGCCATCGGGGTTTTTCAGAAAAAAGATATCGCGAATGGTTACGAGGCCATTCATAACAGAAAATATACATATGGAACTCCATACTGGAAGACGGATGGGGAAGAACTGGTGTTGATCGATGGACCGGCGAAACTGACGGCTTACTATCCTTATAAAGAAGATCGGACAAGTAGTGTGGTGATGAACAGTGAACTCTATGCGGCTTCAAAAGAGATCTATTATTGTCCTTTTGAAGCTTCGAATACAACAGGTGCCGTAACGCTGAATTTACGCAGAGCCTATTCGCTCCTGAGATTTAACTTTATCAGAGGAGTAACAGATGTGGCTCAGAATAAAGGAGAGTATACCGGGAATGGCGAGATCAGTTCATTTACATTTTCTGCGGCTTTACGGATCACCGGAACACTGGATCTGTTTACAGGGATCGTTGAAGGAGGAGTGCAGGGGGTGATGTTCAGCTATACCGTTCCGATAACTATCGGAACCGCTGCAGTTCCTGCCGTTCTGGATTATATGGTAGTGCCTGCTGATTTTACCGGGGATCTTTCTTTTACACTAATAATAGATGGAAAGGAGATGAAAGGTAAGATTAGTGCTGCCGAGCTTTGTGGTACGAACAAGAAAATGGTGGAAGGGACAAAGTATGAGATAGATGTCATTATTCGTCCCACTGAAGTAGAGATAGGAACTGTGGATGTGGAAGGATGGGTAGAAGAGGCAGTCAAAGACTCCGGTAATCCGTTTGTGCCGCAATAAAGAGACAGAAAGGAATAAATATGTTTTTAAGAAAGCAGAGAAAGATGAAACACATTCTGGCAAATATCGGGATGGCAATAGTATTGATTGCCTGTAGCAACGGAGGGATGGATTCGGTGGATACCGGCGGGGAGGACGAGTATGTTCCTGTCAGAGTGGAAACAGTTGCGGACAATGGCGTTGAAACACGTGCGGTTGCTTTGTCAAATGCCAGCATAGGAATATTTCGCACGGCACCTTACACTGCTACGTTTCCGCAACAATATGATGTACAGTGTACTCACGACGGAACCGGATGGAGTTTGGCAGATAAACTATATGTTGGCGGTACGGACGCCTCTTTGCATGTCTATTATCCGTATGGTAAGGTCACTTTTAATGGTGATAATAGTACGGTTACTGCTTTGACAGTGAAAGATAATACGGCGGATAATGATTTTTGTTATGCCGATGCTCCTTTAGCGGCAGTCAATAACCGCAATCCGGTTGCTTCCTTTTTGCTGAAGCATGCTTATGCCGGTGTGAAGTTCAGCATTGCTTGTCATTCGACTTATCCGTTGAAGTGCAAGTTAACCAAGATTGTGATGAAACCCGCAACGAGCGGAAAGAGGTTTTATGTGGAACGTAGCATGGATATCAGTAAATCCGCTGCGGATGCGGGACAGTTGGGAGGGAGCACAGCTTCCGGTTGGACGCTGGATACATCTGCGCTTGCTATGGGGACAGCAGGGATAGCTCAAGGGAGTACGGATGTAAGTATCAGCAAATTGTTTCCTCCACAGGATTTTGAGGACAATACCCAACTGATATTGACAATTGATGGAAGTGAATATTCGGTAACGATTCCGTACGAGACTTTGAAAGCTCTGAAAGCCGGGTATTTATCTACCATTTTCCTGGAGGTCAAGGGTACGGGAGTAGATATTTCGGGAGTGAAAGTATATCCATGGGATACCTCTGTTGTACCCGGTGGTGATAACGATGCGACTTTAGATTAATAACTGATTGTAACAGAAAGGATAGTAATGAAAACCAAGTCTGATATGAAACCAATTATAATAGCCACTTTATCGCTGATTTTACTGGCGGGCTGTGGTAATGATGATTTTCCGGTAGAAGAACAAAAAGTTCCTTTAGAGATTGCTTCTGCATTTGTAACAGGTGACGTGCAGACACGTGCCGTCACGCCACAATTACTTACATCAGGTTCGATCGGAGTTTTTCTGGAAGGCGAATCCGGAACCAGTTATGTAAAAAAAGACAATATACAGTATGACTATAACTCCGGCTGGAAACCCAACACGGAAACAATTTATCTGGGTGGAGAGAATGCCAATGTGTGTGCTTATAAGAAAACAACGAAATTAGATTTGGCAACTAAAGAAGCTGTTTCTTTGACTTCTCAGATTTTTGACGCCGAACTTGATTTGGTATATGCAGGTAAGAAAACAGTGAATGGTACTTCTGCCGCTAAGAGCGTTGAGTTTATCATGGGACATGCTTATTCGCAAATCGAATTTGTCTTTAGCCGGGAGAATTATCCTAATACATGCAGAGTAACTAAAATAGCCATAAAGAACGCGAATATAATTGAGAATGCTACGCTGAACCTGGCAACAGCGGTTTATACATCGACTAAAATCAATGCTGCGTTCAGTTATTGGACAAATGTGGCAAAGCAGGCAGATGGCATTGTGGTTCCTGAATCGGGGACTATAAAAAGTAATGTACTGATGATTCCCTGTACATTGGCCAACAATGGAGATACAGGAGTGACACTGGAGTTGACGGTGGACGGTCAACTGATGACAGTTCCGGTTGCGTATACTAAATTGGGCGCATTAACCAAAGGCATTATTCATCAGATCAGCCTGAAACTGAAAGGTACTGCACTTGAACTGAGTGTGAAAGATACTCCGTGGGATAATCAACCGGTAGATGGTGAATATAATCCGGAACCATAAAAAGGAAGGATGAATCATGAAACGACTTTATACGCATAATCCGGATTCTCACTTGGCAAGACGCTTGTGGCTGATGTGGCTTTTAATAGTAGGCTGGAGCTCTTGTTCACAAGTAGAGGTTGCAGACTCTGTAGGGGGTGAGAACGGAGAGATACCTCTTGAAATCCGGGCTACAACCGGTGCAGAGGTCGACACTCGTGCTGTTACTGCTGTAGAAATGACTGAAGGAACATTAGGAATTTTCCGTTTACCCGAGACGGATTATACGGCATTGGAAAATATTCGTTATAACCGTGTTGCGGGAGAAAACTGGAAGCCGGCTTCTACTGTGATATATGTCGGTGCCACTTACGCCAGGCTATGTGCTTATGCTCCCTATAACTCTGTAGAGTTTAAAAATAGTTCGTTGAAAACAGAAGCCAGCCTGACAATGCAGACTTATGCGGCGGAGAAAGATATGCGTTTTGCTGTCAGTGGGGGAGATGAAGTCTGGAAAAAGACTCCTACTGCGAATTTTGAATTGAAGCGTGCGTATGCCCGTTTGGTATTGTCTGTGGTACGGGATGCTACGTATCCGAACACGTGTAAGATAACGAAAGCAAAAATAGAGGCTTCTGCCGGAAATATAATCACAGCCAATACGGTTGACATCAGTACCGGAACCGAAGGAAGCGGAACACAAACACCTCAATATATTCACACTGTGACGACCGGTTTAAAAGACGGATTTGCAATAGGGGTTACAGATGATACGAGTTTTGACTGGCTGCTGCCCCAACAAACTTTTTCCGAAGGCGTAGTCTTGACACTTACGGTGGATGGCATGGATTATTCCGTCACTATTCCGGTCGATAAACTGAGCACATTTGTAAGAGGTACTAAATATACTGTGTCATTGGTTGTCAAAGGTGGAAAGTTAACTTTGCTGAGTAACAAAATCTTGATTGACAGGGATTGGACAGAGGTGCAGACAGGGACCGGAGGCAGTGGCAGTGATTATGATACCAGTTTTAATTAGAATATGAAGATTATGAAACGTTTATTATTGATCCTGGTGGGAGGTATTTTATTGAGTAGCTGTTCTGATGACAGTGAGATGGATGACGGGAGATGGAAAGCATCTGCACTTCGAGTACCGCTCGAGGTATCTTCGGCAGTCATTAAGCAGGAGGTGGTTACACGTTTAGCTCCCGATCCGGTATCTTTGACGGAAGGGGCCATAGGGATTTTTCTGTCGGGCACAGAACCTGAAAGCGGATATAAAGTTATTGACAACCGTAAATACGTTTACAGCGAAGGTCATTGGGGACCTCCGACGGCTAATGATACAATTTATTTAGTGGGTAACGATGCTGATGTCTGTGCTTACTATCCTTATAAAGATGCGTATACGGACAAGACGATCATTCCATTGCAATCACAGGATTATGTGGAAACTGAAGATATCTATTATGCATTGAATACAATGATAAATGGTTTTACTCCTGCGATTACTTTTAGTATGGTGCATGCTTATTCTTTAGTGGAGTTAAAGATCAGCCGTGAGAACTACTTTATGCCTTGTAAAATTAGTAAAATAACCTTGGGGAATTCCGCTTTAATAAAAAAAGGCACTATTAACATTGCCGTTGACGGAAGCATACAGGCTTCGGAAACAGGGAATTATGATTTGACAACAGTAACTGCAGCTTCACCTCATACATTGTCTGTTGGCGAATCTTATGTACGCCGTGTACTGATGATTCCGGTTCCGCTTAAAATTGAGCGGACAGATGCGGAAGGAGGACAATTCGGGCTGTCTGTCAGCCTTGTGGTAGATGGACAACAGATGCTCGTGGAGATCCCGTATTCCGAACTTGGAGAGTTCAGGCAGGGAGAGAAGTATGTTATCGGATTAAAGATCAAAGGAACAGAAATCGTGCCTACTGTCAAAGCATTGGAATGGGAAGATGATAAGGTTGATGGCGGGAATAAATATCCTGTTGAATAAAATCATATTTAAAACTGAGCTACTATGAAAGGAGTACTATACATAAGTTTTTTAGTTTGCATGTTACTGGGGTGCAGCGATGGTGATAGCTTACCGGATTGGAAAAAAGACAAAACAGCCCGTACTGAGTTGGAAATTGCGTCTGCTGCCATTGTGGAAGGCAATCCACAGACTCGTGCCAATGTACCTTTTACGCCCGGAAGTTCCATTGCTTTGTTTTGCCATGGGCAGACTGCCGAAACGAGTTATACGCCTGTGAATAATAGAAAATATACGCTAAATGCCGGTGAGAGTCAATGGACAGCCGAGTCGGAGGCGAGTACCATTTATTTAGGTAGCGAGAAGGCGGATGTGTGCGGGTATTATCCCTATACGGAAGAAACAGTGGATGAGCTTTATAAGGACCGTACTAAAATTCCTATGGAGACACAAAACTATGACGTTTTAAAAGAACTGTATTATGTGGCTAATCAGGAAGTTGATGCTAAGAAATATTTTGTAGATATGCATTTTAAGCATGCTTATTCACGTTTAGTATTGAATATAGGGGTCGAAGATGCTTATCCGGCTATATGTAGTATTAATTCAGTGGCTTTGGCAAACGACTCCTTGTTTCGAAAAGCGGTGATAGATATTACGAGTGGTACTGTTGGCATCCATCCGGATGATACGGAGAAACAATTCAGGGGCGGATATAACATCACAAAAGACCTTCCTTATGTTTTGGACGGTCCTACTAAAAAATACCAGGCTGATCTGCTTATGATTCCTACAAAATTATTGCCTGACCCGTTTGAACCGACTAAAGGGCTTAGCGTCATAGTGAATGTAAGCGGGTTTCCGGCAACGGTGATCATTCCGATAAGCGATCTCTCTGATTTCGAGAGTGGTAAAAAATACGTTGTCTCTTTGAAATTGAGAGGGATCGCAATTAAATCAGTGACTGTAACCACTACTGACTGGGATGAGAAAATACTGAATGAAGGTATAGATTACGAACCGCTTCCCCAACCTTAATGATTATACAAAAATGAACAGCATAATTATGAAACTCAATATGAATATAAATACTTCTGTGGCTGCCATATATGCAATGATGTTATTATTGGTTGCCTGTTCGCAGGAAAGAACTTTATTTCCGACAGAAAAAACGGACAGTGTGCCTTTAAGCGTATTCACTTCATTCAAGGCGGATGTGACTACAAGAGCCACCGCTCAACCCTTGCCTGAAGGGAGCAGTATCGGAGTTTTTTTGATAGCGGATGCTAACTATGTGATCCCTCAGAGTAATGTGAAATACACTTATCAGCCTGATGACGAATGGACGTCAGAGACCCCTGTTTGGGTGGGCGGGGCAAGAGCCGGTCTGTGTGCTTATTATCCATATGGAAAAGTTACTTTTTCTGCAGTTACACAGACCACATTAAAGACCCAAGCTTACACGGAGGATGCGGATTGGTGGTATGCCAAAGACAATGTGGCTGTCACAGTCAATAATCTGTCACCACAGATCAATTTTTTATTGGAGAAACCTTATTCTCAGCTTTCTTTGGAGATGATTCGTAACGGAAGGTATCCGTTGCAGTGTAAAATAACCAATGTACGTATAGAATTGGACAACGGAGACTCGATGGTTGACACCGGGACGTTCGATATAAAAGACGGGAGTCTGCAAAACACAACAAATGTTACTTCTTATTCATATCCAACCTCCGGACCTATGCATGACACGGGATTGGGGGTAGGAGAAGCGGCGAGAGATACCACTTGTAACTATCTGTTTGTTCCGCAGGCTCTTGCGTCTGGCTTGAAACTGACTTTGACCATCGATGAACGTGATTTCAGTGTGATTGTGCCACAGGCGGATCTTGCCGGACTGGTAGCAGGAAAGCGCCACGTAGTCCGGTTGGATATCAGAGGGGGAATACCGATTAATATAGTGGAGGTTACCACGAAAGACTGGCAACCAATAAGCTTTGACGGTGGTGATGCCACTACTATTAAAGATGAAACAGAGATCATTATTGATGGTGGTAAAGTGGGAACAGAAGATTGGACATCGGATCCTACACAAAGTGGCTCAGGGGCACTGTAATTTAATATTAAACGTATGAAGACAAACCTATTATTTTTTATTTGCATCCTATTTGTATTAGTCTCTTGTGAACAAGAAGACAAGGTATCCGGAGAAAAGGCACTGGCTGTAGTGTCCGCTTCTTCCGACGATAGGCCCTCAACACGCGGAATTATAAACGATGATACATACGCTTTAGGGGTCTTTCGGACCACTGCCGGTACTTATACGCCTTTATTCAATGTGAAGCATATTTATTCAGGAGGAGAGTGGGGATCTGATAATGTAATCAAGGTAGATTATCGGAATGCTTCTTTTTTTGCCTATTATCCTTATCATACAGCGACCGGAAATTATGCCGGGCTGGCAAGTGGCACTACCTTGACCCTGCAAGCACAGTTGTTCAATGCCGGAGAGGATATTTGCTATGGAGTGGGTGAAGCCTTGAATGGAGGTCCGGTTAGTGTATACAATCCGTTTGTTGAGTTTCTGAATATGAAACACGCATATACCCGGTTGAGGTTGACACTGACCCGCGGGGAAAAATTTGATAAGACTAAGAAATGTAATATACAGAATATTACTTTCAAATCGAATAATGCCAATTTTTACCTGACACGTAGCCTCGATATCGCTTCTACTGCCGGAGCTACCGGAGGAAGCGCTGTGACTGCCGGATATGTTCATAATCCTAACGTTAATATTGCCGCCGATAAAAGCGTGACATACGAGTATATGTTTCCTCCGCAACCACTTGCCGGTAGTAAATTGACTATTCTTGTCACTGTCGACGGGGTAACTCGGAGTTGTGATATTTCGGCGTTAGGCAGTTCTTTGGATTCGGGGAAATATTATGGAGTATCACTGACATTTACGGATGTGGGAATCATCCTGTCATCGGCAGTTGTTACTGTCAATGATTTTGGCGGACAAGGAAATACTCAGGTAGATACGGAATTATAACATAAACGGAGGATAAAGATGATACAACTGAAAGATAAACTAAAAGTAAATGGCGGAACGAGACGGTACATGGAAATGATTGGTTTAAGCCTGGCATTTTCTCTTTTCGCAGTGAGTTGCACTCAGGACAGTGATACGTTTTATCTATCGTCTCCGGAGGAGGAACATCCCTCCGTGGATGAAAGCCGGATGATTCCGATACAGTTGAGTGTGGACGGGGTTGATCAATTTTACGGAGGGGCGGTGACGCGTTCAGGAGAAACTGTTGCCCGCCTGGTACAGCCTTTGGATTCTACTTATGATACCGGATATGATGTGGAGACAACAGTGGAATCAATTCCATTAGAGAATAGTGTGTCGACCCGTGCCAACTTGGGCAATGTACAGTTCCGCGTAGTGGCTTACAGAACAAATGCTTCGTCTGCCGCTAATTATGCGGGGACAGCTGTTTATAAGACAAATGGTTCGGGAGTCGCAGCTATTGTAGCTAAGACAGCTACTCCTGTCAATAGTGCCGGACAATGGATATTGGGGCCGGGCACATATACTTTTGTGTGCTATTCTTATGGACTGAATAGTGCACCGGCAATGCTGTCCGGTAATTGGTCTACAACCGTTTCGCACAATCAGGATTTTATGCTTTGCCGGAAAGAAGGAGTTGTAGTAGCTCCCGATAATAAAGGAGAGTTTACATTGGGAGGAATCAGCTTTACGCGTCAGTGCGCTTTGCTCCAACTGGCTGTCACGGCCAATGACTTTTCTAATAATACGGTTCAACAATGTGCAGCCACTGTATCCAACCTGAATAGTAACAACATAACCTGGAATGCCGGTCAGGCGGCCCTTTCAACAGGCGGTACGGGGGGAGCTGTAAACTTTTCGTGGAGCAGCTTGAATGCGGCTACGGTTAATAGTAATGTATATAAGGTGCTGCCTCAGAGCAACCGTACATTAACCATTAAGCTCACGACTTTGAGAATTGGTAATATACAATATAATAACCGTGTGACGGTGAATGCCTCCGGGCGTCAATTTGCGGCAGGAGGTAATTATAAGATAACTGTTAAGATAACCGGTAACGGTATTACTGTGGGAGGAGCTACGTGGGCGAAAGGGAATGTTTACAGGAGTGGGGATAATTTTTATTTTGAGTCTTCACAAAGTGGTTATCACAGTGGTACACAAGGTGGATCTTTTTTTGGCTGGAATACGCTCTCTTCCAGTAATAACACGTATGGAGGAAGCTCTTTTTCTTCCAATAATGATCCTTGCTATCAGGTAGCTCCCCGAGGAACATGGTGTACTCCGACTGCCAACCAGTTACAGAATCTGGGAAATAGTGGATATAGGTCTGGAAGTATGAATGGTAAGAGCGGAGGATTTTTTGGCGGTAATAAGGTTTTTCTGCCTGCAATGGGAAACAGAGGTAAAAATAATGTAAACTATTGGCCTGGAACGGGATATTATAGAAGCAGTACGGGCGCCAGTAATAAGCGTTGCTATTATCTGGAGTTTAATCAGAGTTATGCTGTTAAAAACAACTATTATTGGTATTGGGATGCATTCCCGATAAGATGCGTCAAAAGATGAAAATTTTGAAAATGGTGAAGTCTAATATCGTAAAAAAAGAATAATGAATAATCTAAATGATCTGATCAGGATTTGGTGTTTGCTACTGATTTTGGTCGCCTGCAACCAAGATGACAATATGGATGGTATACCCGATGATGCCACCGTACCTTGTGTCATCAATAGCGTGAGTGTAATCGAACCGCATAAGGTCAATACTCGTGCTACGATAGGAGAGGGGGATTCTATCGGTGTCTTTTTGACGGATGATGTGGCGGCGAATGGAGCTGGTAGTACCCGAAAATATTCGGACAGGAATAACTGTAAATATACCAAGGTGACAGGAAAGTGGACGCCGATTGATGATGAAAACACTGTGTCACTGGCCGAAGGAGTTTATGCAAACCTTTGGGCAATCTATCCTTATCATGCCGATAAGGAAAACGGATTGGATTATACGGATCGGACAGCCATCCCTCTAAAGTCAAGACTGTATTCGGCTGCAAAGGATTTGTGCTATGGGAAGGGAACCGGGGTAACCGATGAGACCAGTTTTGCTCAGCCTGCAGGAAGTAAAGTTCCTGTAGATATTTCTTTCTTAAATATGGATCATGCTTATAGCTGGGTCGTTTTTCGGATAAACAGGCATTTGTATACCAAAGATGCCAAGTTGTCTAAAGTAAAAGTGTCTAATGTATTGACATATACAACACTGGATATTACAAACGGAACTTATGCCGGCAATGCATCCACCCCGGAGCCGGGAATCGCTGAGAAAGTGGACGAAACGATTCCGGAACTGGAAACTGATTATGTAGAGGTGGGCTTTCTTATCGTACCTTGCACATTAGGATCGATCGGAACCATTCTGGGAGTAGCTGACTGTGGCATGAAAGTAGACCTTACAGTAGACAGTGACGTATATACATTGGGGATTCCGCGTTCTAAATTATCTCAATTGGAAGCCGGGAAAAAATACTTGATTGAGATCACCGTACAAGGAGCGCATGGAATCGTCATTGCTCCGGATGGGGTTTCTACTATTGACTGGCCTGCGCCAACCACTGCTTCGGGAGACTTGATAGGTGAGGCTACTATACATACAAATTCTGTTTTAAACTGTTTTTGGTCATGAAAATTAATAGTATGTTTTTTATTGCCATGTGCGGATTGTGTATATCATGCGGGGCAGAGATTACAACGGACACTTCATCCGAAATATTATCCGACAGGCAGATTCCTATAGGAATATCGACTGTTGCCGTTCCTGAATACGGTGCGGAGACTACACGTGGGCTGATTGCTAACGCCACTTATCAATTGGGACTGTTTCGTACCGGTGACAAAGGTTACCCTCCTCAGTATGATGCGCCTTATACGTATACAGCAACCGGATGGACGGCTTCTACAGAAGTGAAGGTGGATCATCGAGAGGTGAGTTTGTATGCTTATTATCCTTATCAATCCGTTTCCTTTGTAGACAATACGACAACAGCCGTCCTGAATGCGCAACTTTACAGTGCGGACAAAGATATGTGCTATGGGAAGGGGCTACCTGTGGGGAGTGCAAGCATGATTAATAATGATGCTCCGGAAGTGGAGTTTACAGCTATGAAACACGCTTATGCCCGGCTCAAACTGACATTGCTGCGTGGAGCGAATTATGATAAGAGTAAGGCATGTAATATAAAGAATATTACTTTAAAATCTAATAATACCGATTTTTATCCGCAACGTCATTTGGATATCACCACGGCAGCCGGTGCAACCGAAGGAACTGCCGTGACAACAGGTTATGTTTATAATCCGAATGTGAATATAGCGATTGGGGAGCAATCGAGCTATGACTTCTTGTTGCCTCCGCAGCCACTTGCCGGCAATACATTAACAGTTCTTGTGACGGTGGACGACGAAGTGCGTTTTTTGAATATTGCGGGATTGGGCAGTTCGTTGGATGCCGGATCATACTACAATGTATCTCTGACGATTACAGATATACAGATGGTACTTACGAATGCTTTGACAGTGAATGATTACGGGACTCAAGGGAATACTAATTTTGATTATAAATATGAGATGCATAATTGACAGGACGCAAACGGGAATACTTAAAAGTATGATTCGCCTAATGGCTTGTTCATGTTCTTTGTTCTTGATTTTGCTTGCAGTGACAGGGTGTGACAGGGAGGAAGATGAAAGATTTCCTTCGGGACATCATGATCCGATAGAAGGAGATGGGGAGATGGTATCTATCAACGTAAAAGTAGATGGGGTAGATGAGTTTTTAGGTGGTGCGGTTACCCGTTCCGGAGAGATTTTGACAAAGATAGTGCAGCCTTTGGACAGTACTTATGATTCGGGCTATGATGTAGAAACGACAATTGAATCTTTACTTCCCGTTAATCCGGTACAGACGCGTGGCAATATGGCCAATATGCAGTTTCGGGTTGTAGCCTATAAAAACAATTCCATAACGGCTGCTAATTATGCGGGTACAGCGGTTTATAGTACCAATGCTTCCGGCATTGCCTCGATTGTAGCGAATACAGCCACTCCCGCAGGTGTTTCCGGACAGTGGGTGTTAAGGCCCGGGACGTATGCGTTTGTCTTTTATTCATACGGAACCAATTCAGCTCCGGCCGCTTTGTCCGGTAATTGGTCGACAACAGTGACGCATAACCAGGATTTCATGTTGTGTCAGAAGACCGGGGTAAATGTTACGGCCAATGCAAGCGGGCAATGCCTGTTGAGTGGCATTAGTTTTTCGAGACAGTGTGCCCAACTTCAGTTGTGTGTAGTGGCTAAAGAGTTTAATAATAATACGGTTCAGCAGTGTGCGGCAACTATCTCGGGACTTAGCAACAGCCCTGTGACTTGGAATGCGAGCCAGACAACTCTTCCTGTAACGGGGACAAGCGGGACATTGAACGTGGCATGGACCAATCCGAATGCTACTACAGTGAATAGTAATGTGTATAAGATACTCCCTCAAAGTAACCGTACACTTACAATTAAGTTTACTACTTTAAAAATCGGTAATGGACAAATGAATAACGCCATTACGGTTAGTGCTACAAACCGTTTATTCAATGCAGCCGGTAATTATAAGATAACGGTTAGCATTGTGCCAAATTATATCTCGGTGAGGAGCTATAAATGGGCAAGGGGAAATCTTTATAAAAGCGGATCTAATTTTTATTTTGAGGCTTCTCAGACAAATTATCATGGTGGTGCGACAGAAGGAGGATTCATCGGATGGAATACTCTCGATATCGGTGTAGGTAAATATAACAGTGGGAATTATTCTACAGCCAATGATCCCTGTTACCAAGTAGTCCCTCCCGGTACTTGGGAAACACCTTCTGATGGACAACTACAAGATCTGATTAATGCGGGAGTTACCTATAACAGTTCTCCCAAAGGTTTTTGGTTCGGAGGAAATAATGGTGTATTCCTGCTTACTTTGGGAAGCCGGAATCAGTCATCTACTGAAATAAACAATACTATATCAAAAGACGGAGCTTGGGCTTTTTATTGGTCTCGGACCCCTTCCGGAAAAACAGCCAACGGGCTTAATGTCATGCAAGGATCACCGAGTACCGCCGGTATAAATCCCAGTTGGGCGCGGGCTGATGGCAGAACGATAAGATGTGTTAAACGATAAATTGTATGTCCTATGAAACAAGTATTAGAATATTGTTTGCTTTCATTAAGTCTGTTTCTCTTTTTCTCTTGTGGGAAGGAGGAAGAAGGACCTATCCCAACCGATAGACAAGTGCCTATCGGGGTCACGGAAGCTTCTTTGAGTACGAGAGTGTCCACACGCGGAGTCATTAATAACGCTACTTATAAATTAGGTCTTTTCCGTACGAACGCTAACGGATATCCACCTCAGTATGATGCTCCCTATACTTATAGCGCAACCGGTTGGACCGCATTCACAGAAATACTGGTGGATCACCGTCCGGTGGGGCTGTACGCATATTATCCTTATCAGTCTGTATCATTTGTCGATAACACGACGACTGCGACTTTGGTTGCCCAAACTTATGACGTAGCTAAAGATGTGTGTTACGGTACCGCTGCGGCTGTTGATGGATCAGCGGTGATAAATAATGATCATAAAGCAGTGCAATTTCTTAATATGAAACATGCGTATGCCCGGTTGAAACTTACATTTGTCCGAGGGACGAATGTGATGTCAGGCCGTAAATGTAAAATTGAAAACATAGTGTTGAAGAATAATTCAACCAATTTTTATCTTCAGCGGCAAGTCGATATAACTACCGGCACGATTACCGGAGGGACCCCTGCGGCGGGGGGATATGTATACAATCCGAATGTAGAAATTCCATCCGGGAACCGGGTTTATGAATATTTACTTCCTCCGCAACCTTTGACCGATAGTAAATTGACCATTTCGGTAACGGTAGATGGTGAAGTCCGTACGGTCACGGTTACTGCGTTTGGCGGCGCATTGAATGCAGGAGGATACTATCATGTTACATTGACAATCAATGATGTGCAGATTGTTCTGAGTGCGAATGTAATTGACAATGGGTATGCGACGGATAATACTACCATTCAGAATAATACTCCAAGTGTGGTTTAAAATGACTGATGATAAATGATAGGAGAGGCTCGCTAAGTGTGAGGTTTATACGGGCTATCCACACCTTTTAATAAATTGATTTTAGATAGATAAGATGAAAAGAGAACTGAGCATGGTCTTGTGTCTGCTGTTGCTTCCGGGAATGGCAGGAGCGAAGGCCGGTGCCGACTCGCCGGAAAAAAAAACGGTGTCGGCAGTGAATAACAAACAAAAGGTACGACAGAAAATAACCCCGGTAGGTACTCGAAAGTCCACCTCGGTACGCCCTTTGTCCGTATGCGAGGTGAAGGTTGATCTGCCTACGGACAGCATGCTGCTCTCGTGGGTAGGCTTTTTGTCGCCTTCGGCTACGGAGGCACCGAAGGTTGAGGAGGTACGGCAGACGGTGCGTGGCAGCATCGTGCTGGATTACAGTCGTGGGCAGAAAACGAAGTATGATGCGCGTAACTTTGTAGAAGCTGTTTACAAACTTTTGGCTGTGACACGTCCGCTTAAAGAAACACCGGGTGTGAGTCTGGAAGGTATTCGTTTGACAGGTTATACGGCTCCGGACGGTGACTATCGGGCAAACGAACGTTTGGGCCTACAACGCGCACTGGCATTGAAAGATTATATCCGGCGGGAGAAAAGTTTCGGCACAGTGCCTTTTGAGGTGAACTGGATAGCGGAGGATTGGAAAGGACTGACCGATCTGATAGTTGGGTCGGAGATGGCATTCAAAGAGTCTGTACTCGACATTATCCGTACAGTGGATGTGGTGGACGGGCGCGAACGAATGCTGATGGATTTGGCGGGTGGGACTGCCTATCACTATTTGTCGTCAGCTTTCTTCGGGAAGTTGCGTCGTATCGACTACGAGGTAAGCTACGTAGACGGAAGCTTGGCGGCACAGCCATCAACAGGCATGACAGAAGGGGAGGCAGTTGTTACTTCGGGCAAACCGGAAGCATTCTCGGTGGCGGACTTCTGCCGCTTGGCAGAAGCACATGCCGTAGGTTCGGCTGAATTCAATGACTTGATGGACTTGGCGGGACGTCTTTATCCGGACAGTCCGGTGGCGTGCATCAACGCTGCCGGAGTAGCCTTGTTGCGCCGCGATACGGAGCGTGCCCGGAGATATCTGCAACGCTTTGCCACCCTGCCTGAGGCCGGGTGTAACATGGGCATTCTCTGTCTGCTTGAAGGTGACCGGGGAAAGGCGGAAGTTTACCTGAGCCTGGCACAGGCAGGAGGAAGCGTGCCGGCAGGGAGGGCACTGCGCTTCGTGCAAAGTAAGTAAAGGCTCACCACAGAATACGCAGATTCACACGGAGTCGTTTTTTCTCTCCGTGTGGTTGCATTTAGTAAAGTATGAATAAAGAATCTGTGAAAATCTGTGTAATCTGTGGTGAAAAGAAAAATGGAAAACACAAACTGACGAAAGTTATGGATATAGCGGAAATAGCAACAATGGCATTTATCGCTTCGGGGATGACATACAACGCCGTGAAGTATTGGCGGGTAAACCGAAAGGTGCACATTGCCCGTGAGTGGCCGGTGAGTCTGATTCTGAAACGTATGGATTATTTGTCGGAAGAGTGCCGGAGAGCGGTCTTGTTGGTCTTTGACCGACGAGGATATCTGGTGCGCAAGTACCCTGAGGCGGATGTGCTGAAACGGAAAAAGAAATGGCGGCTGCGTTGCACTGTACAGGAGGGGATGTTGAACTTCTGTGTGCTATTCACCCCCCATGCGCTTTGCCTGAGCGGGATACATCATCGTGATGATGTGGATCGCCTGTTTGCCGGTCATACCGGCATCTGTATTGCCGAAACTGGATTACAGGAGATTGTTCATGGCGCATCGTTGGAGTTGATAGCTGCCGGTACGGAAACAGACGAGGAAAATGAGAAGACCGATTCTGCCACATTGGATGCATTGCTTCCGGGAGAATTGGTTACGGACGCAATGGCAAAGGATCTTCCGGTAGAGTTGAAGGGGTGTAGCGAACAATGGTATACGGGAAGCGTGCATTATGCGAAAGGTGAACCGGATAACTGGCTTGCCGTGCGCCGTGAGGGGGACCGGCTGTTGATGCAGTTTCGTACCAACTTTTCTGCCGTGGAACGGGAGGCAACCATTGAGATAGGGAATGGCGAGGGAGTACACTTGCTCAAGGTGCGTCAGCAGGTGATGGGTATTCATCCCACGTTGACGGTCAGTCGTCGGCTCTATGTCAGTGCCGGGCGGAAGAACGAGGCTGTGACGCTAACCGTTATCCCTGACAATGAACAGGCATGTTGGTGCGTGAAGAGTGCTAACGCTAACGACGGTGGATGTTGGTATTCGGTCTATCCGCCCGTAGGCCTGCAACAGAAAGGAAGCCAGAACTTGAAAGTGCACCTTGAAGCGAAACCTGCCAGTGTGCGTTCGCGCTCGCTGGTACTGACACTCGAAACGGGGACATATCCTTTCAGCCAGACAACTGATCTGCTATTGATGCAGGGTGTCTGCTTTGACTATTATATAGAATATCCGCCAGAGGATCCTTGCGCACGCCATAGCGGGGTGATAGAGACACCACCGGACTATCGGGAGGAGAAGGGAGTGAGGACGTATATCGTGTGTGTGGACAGTAATCAGTCGTGGCGTATCGTGAGCGACAAGGCGGCGGACTGGGTAGAGGTGAGCGAACCTGAACTGTTGCAGGGACATTATGACGGACGGTTCACGGTGAAGGTACATTCTAATGCCGGATACCGGGTGCGCGGTGGATTTCCGGCGGCACGTCATACGGTGCTCTCGTTGGTGAATGATACGGGCGTGGTGCGTGACATTCTTGTTTATCAGGGCGGCTACGTGCGTATCCGGGGTAAATATTGGCTGGACCGTAATCTGGCGGCAGACGGAAAATTAGCACAGGTAGCTATCCCGTTGGGATTGGAGGTAGGCACTACACTCAATCAGGGTACATATTTTCAGTTTGGTTGTCCTACCGATCAATGGGAGGAAAATTTTACGCCTTGCCGCGGCAGTTGGTACGATGGCACGGCAGAGAGTCCTGCACGGATTAATGAGTTGGACCCTTCACCGGAGGGATGGCGGCTACCATCGCGTATCGAAATGGAGGCACTGATGAACAGTCCCGCCGCTCCGATGGAACTTCAACGGGAGGAGGACCGGACGAATATCTGCCTTCTGAGTGACGACGGGGTACCGGTATACCTGCCTCTGTGCGGACACCGGAGTCACATCAACGGCTGCCGGATTGTGATTCCGCACGGTCATCGTTACTGGACGGGAAGCAGTCAAAGTCCGGTATACGGTTACTCGCTTTGTGTGGAGCCCAGCCGGCAGATGTACTTGATGCACGATATGAAGAAGTATGGGTTTCCGGTGAGAAGCATTTTCAATGATGAACGATGAATGATTAATGATAAACTTTGAAGAGTATGATAGAAATAAGGAAGATTGAAGAGATACGGAGGGGCGTGGATATTCCGGAGATTACAGCGATATATGATCCGCTGAGCGGGAAGAGAGACGGAACGATCACACCGATGGCACCGGTGGTGGTTTCGGGATCTAATTTCAGTCACTATCAGGAGGATTGCAGATTGTGCCTGGTGGCGGAGAAGAAACCGGTGGAGGTGATCGAAATCAAACTTGTGTATACATATTCGGATAAGAAAGTGATTGTGGCCATCCCGGAACTAAAGCCGGGGGAGTATCGGCCTGCAGTGCGGCTGAAGGAGGGCAAAGGAGAGGTGTATGTGCTGCCTGCGCTGTGGATGGTGAGGGGAAGATGGAGAAAATGAAAAACGATAAACATAAGCAAAATGAATATAAAGAAGAATCTGGCGGCGTTTGTCTCGACGGTGGTGCTGATGGCGCTGATGGTGGTTTGTCTTGGCGTGGTGTTGGTGAAAGCTTGTTCGGAGACGGAAGAACAGGAAGAGGCGAGAATAGAGTCTGTAATCGGATCTGCGGTGAAGGACTCAGTGCATACGATACATTACACGCGACCGGAGATATTGCAGATGATGACTGAGCCGGCGGATCGGGCGGCTTATTACGTGAAGCATTATTGGGACAGCTACCTGACGGGTGACACGGCATGGGTGAACAGCGAGGATACGGAGCAACTGTATGTCGACTTCATCGATGCGCTGAAGTATGCTGCGCCGGAGGCGAGTTTGGGAGCGTTGCATGCCATGATGGTGAGGATGGAGGCCGATAGCACAGCGTACCGGCGTTTCTGCTTGCTGGGTGAGAAGTACCTCTACGAGCCGAACTCGCCGATGCGCAATGAAGATTATTACATTGCTGTGCTGAAGCAGATGGTGGGGTCCGGACAATTGACCGAGTTAGAGAAAGCCCGCCCGGCGGACCGATTGAAACAGGCGCGCAAAAACCGTCCGGGGATGAAGGCGGCGGACTTTGCGTACGTTACCCCGAAGGGCAAAGGTGGGCGGATGAGTGGATTGAAGGCGGAGTATACATTACTATTCTTCTATGATCCGGACTGTTCGAACTGTCAGGAGTATGAGAAGCTCCTCGCAGAGATGCCCGCTTTTGTGGAAATGGTAAAGCAGGGTACGCTGTGCGTGCTGGCTGTTTATCCGGACGAGAACGAGGAAGAGTGGCTGGTTGGGGCATCGCACATGCCGCAAGGATGGATTGTGGGCTGGAACAAGGTGGGGGATATTCGTAATCGGCAGCTCTATGATATTCGTGCCACACCGAGCCTTTATCTGCTGGATCATCGGAAGCGGGTGATTCTGAAAGATGCATCGATGGACCAGTTGGTCGGTTATCTGGCAACACGGGACGAAAAGAAGAAATAAGGATATTGAAAATTTGTCTGACCCCGGTTACCTCTTCCTATAGGGGCATGTACAACAGTGGTTGTCGTTTATTCTTGTTAGGAACTAATTGGAGGAGATACCGGGGTTTTATTCACCACAGAGGACAAAGTGTTCACAGAGTTAGAATTAAATTTACTCCGTGTTTTCTGTGATCTCTGTGGTGAAATCTTTATTTGAAGCCATTATTCGACATTCATCGTCAACTGTATCCGTTTCCGTTCGAAGTCAATGCTCAGTACTTTCACCGTGACGTGCTGATGGATGGAGACCACTTCGGTGGGATCGGTGATGAATCGGTTGGCAAGCTGGGAGAGATGGACAAGTCCGTTTTCCTTGATGCCTATGTCCACGAAAGCACCGAAATTGGTGATATTGCTGACGATACCGGGAAGCACCATGCCTTTGCGGAGGTCATTGATGGTGCGAACGTTCCGGTCGAATTCAAAAACCTGTATCGTGTCGCGCGGGTCACGTCCCGGTTTATCAAGCTCTTGGAGAATATCTTTCAGAGTGGGGAGCCCTACAGTGGGGGTGATATACTTTTCTACTTCGATACGATTGCGCAGGGCTTTGTCGGCAATTAATTGGGGTACGGTACACGAAAGATCCTTCGCCATTTGATTGACGATGCCATAACTCTCGGGGTGTACGGCGGTGTTGTCCAGTGGGTTCTCACCTCCGGCGATGCGAAGGAACCCTGCGCATTGTTCAAAAGCTTTGGCTCCCATGCGGGGCACTTTCATCAACTCTTTGCGAGAAGAGAAGGCGCCGTTGGCGGCACGGTAGGAGACGATGTTCTGTGCCAGTTGCGGACCCAGCCCGGAGATGTAGGTGAGCAGATGACTACTGGCGGTATTGAGGTTGACGCCTACTTGGTTGACACAGTTCTCAACCGTCTGGTCGAGCGATTTCTTCAGCTTCGTCTGGTCTACATCATGTTGGTACTGACCTACACCAATGGATTTGGGGTCGATTTTTACCAGTTCCGCCAACGGGTCCATCAGGCGGCGGGCAATGGATACGGCGCCGCGGACGGTGACATCATAATCGGGGAACTCGTCGCGGGCTATCTTGGAAGCGGAGTAGATGGAAGCACCCTGCTCACTGACGACAAATACCTGTACGGGACGGTCGAACTGCTGGTGGGTGACAAAGGTTTCTGTCTCGCGGCTGGCAGTCCCATTGCCGATGGCGATAGCTTCTATCTTGTAGGCTTCTATCATTTTCCGGAGTTTGGATGCGGCTTCGGCTTTTTTGTCTACCGGGGGATGCGGGTAGATATTTTCGTTGTGTACCAGATTACCTTGCGCGTCGAGACAGACTACCTTGCAGCCGGTACGGAATCCGGGGTCGATGCCCATGACACGTTTTTGCCCCAGAGGCGGAGCAAGGAGTAGTTGGCGCAGGTTTTCGGCGAAAACACGGATGGCTTCATCGTCGGCCCTCTCTTTACTGAGGGCGGCAAACTCAGTTTCAATGGAAGGCTTCAGCAGGCGGCGGTAGGCATCCTGCACGGCTTCGGATACATGGCGTCCGCATTCGTTGGTGCTGCGTACGAACTGGCGATAGAGTCGTTCGAGGCATTCATCGTCGTCAGGGGTGATACTGACCTTCAGCAAACCTTCGGCCTCGGCACGGCGGATGGCGAGCAGGCGGTGTGAAGTGCAGCGTTTCAGGGGAGAAGAGAAGTCGAAATAGTCGCGGTATTTGGCAGCTTCTTCATCTTTTCCTTTTACTACTTTGGCAGTGATAACAGCTTGACGGGCAAAGAGGTTACGCACGGCATTGCGGGCACGTTCGTCTTCGCTGACTTGCTCGGCAATGATGTCCCGGGCGCCTTTCAGGGCATCATCGGCATCTTTGACATCGCCTTTCACGAAGGCGGAAACCCGGGCGTTGAGGTTGTTCTCCCGCTGCATCATTATCAACAGGGCGAGGGGCTCGAGCCCTTTCTGACGGGCGGCTTCCGCACGGGTCTTGCGTTTAGGCTTGTAGGGCAGGTAGATATCTTCAAGGGCAGTGGCATCCCAGGTCGCATCGATGCGTTGCTGCAATTCGGGTGTCAGTTTGCCCTGTTCACTGATGGTGCCGAAAATGGTCTCTTTACGCTTGGCGAGGTCGGAGAGTTTATCGTACTGCGTTTTGATAGCTTCTATCTGCACTTCGTCCAGGCCACCCGTGATTTCTTTACGATAGCGGCTGATGAAAGGGATAGTGGCTCCCTCGGCCAATAGCCTGAGGGTATTGCTGATTTGCTTTTCCGGCAGGTTGAGCGCTGCCGAAATCATTTTGTGAAAGATTTCCATAAACTATTTTTAGGACATTGAGCGACAAATGTACGCAATAATCTACTATAACCATCAACTTTTAGTATCTTTGCGGGCATAAAAAACGGATACACACACTCTAAAACAGATGAATATGCCGGTATCATTTAAATATACTCTTTTTCTGCTCCTGATAGTTATTAGCTGTTGCCGTCCCTTGACGGGATATGCCGCTACCGGAGAGAAACCAATCCTTATGATCTGTTCGTACAATCCGGGAGCGTATCCAACTTCGGCCAATGTTTCCGACTTTATGGATGAATATGATAGGCTGGGGGGTAAAAGGGGAGTGGTCATTGAAAATATGAACTGTAAGAGCTTCTCTGATTTTCCTCGCTGGAAAGGGGTGATGAGAGACATTTTAGATAAATACCGGGGGAATCAGGAGCCGGCGTTGATTATTCTGTTCGGACAGGAGGCATGGGCCTCTTATTTGTCACTGAACGATTCGGTGACAGGGGAAGTGCCCGTGTTGTGCGCACTGACCAGCCGGAATGTGGTACTACTTCCGGATGATGAAAAAGATTTGGTACACTGGATGCCGGAATCATCCGATTTTTATGAAGATAATCTGAAACGGCAGGTACGTGGCGGATTTATGTACGAATATGACATTGCATCGAACATCCGCATGATCCGGGCTATCTATCCGGATACAAAGAATATCGCTTTTATATCGGACAATACTTATGGGGGTGTCACTTTGCAGGCGCATGTGCGGAGGGAGATGAAACAGTTTCCTGAACTGAACCTGATTCTGCTGGACGGGCGCGAACACACCATTTATACCATTGTGGACGAACTTCGGAAACTGCCGAAACATACGGCTGTACTAATAGGCACGTGGAGGGTGGACAAGAACGAAGGCTATTTTATGAGGAATGCCACGTATTCGATGATGGAAGCGATTCCGGACATACCGACATTTACAGCTACTTCCATCGGACTGGGTTATTGGGCTGTCGGAGGGGTAGTGCCTGCTTTCCGGACATTTGGTAAAGAGCTGGCGGCGGAAACAGTCCGGTTGTTGGAAAATCCCGGAGATACGACACTACGGGTGGAAGTGGTAGGCACGGAAGCACTACTGGATAGTAAAAAAGTGAAGGAACAGAAGATAAACGTGGCTGCATTGCCTATGGCGGTGAAGCTGGTAAACGAATCACCTTCTTTCTATCGGCAATACCGGTATCAGATCTGGGGTGGAGTAGGCGTTCTGTGTGTCTTGGTTATGGGACTGCTGATTTCTATCTATTTCTATCTGCGGACGAAACGGCTGAAGGATGATTTGGAACGTTCGCAGGCGGATTTGTATGAAGCGAAAGACCGGGCGGAAGAATCGAATCGGTTGAAAAGTGCTTTCCTTGCTAATATGAGCCATGAGATACGGACACCATTGAACGCGATCGTGGGCTTTTCGGACGTGTTGGCTTCGGGTGGAAGCTCGGACGAGGATCAGCGGAATTATTTCAGAATTATCCAGTCGAACTCCGATTTGTTGTTACGGCTGATTAATGATATACTCGATCTTTCGAGGTTGGAGGCAGATAAAGTGACGCTGACTCCGGAAGACTGTGACGTGGTTCAGCTATGCAGGCAGGCGTTGTCGTCGGTAGAGATGTCGCGCCGGGAATCGGGTAACCGGTTTGTTTTTGAAACCAAGATCGACTCTTTTGTTTTACAGGTAGATGTTCAGCGTTTGCAGCAGGTGCTTATCAATTTGCTGACGAATGCGGCGAAGTTTACCAAAAACGGTACAATCACATTGCAGTTTGAAGTAGACAGGGAGAAGAAGCGGGTATTGTTTGCTGTGGCGGATACGGGCTGCGGCATTCCGAAAGAGAAACAGAAGCAGGTGTTCGAACGGTTTGAGAAGCTGAACGAATATGCTCAAGGTACCGGACTGGGACTCTCTATCTGTAAGCTGACAGTAGATAAGTGGGGTGGCAGTATCTGGATTGATCCTGACTATGAAAGAGGGGCGAGGTTTGTAGTTTCGCATCCGTTGTAAGAAAAAGAGACTGTCACAGGGTCACACAGAGTTTATTCTCTATTTAAATCCTCTCAGTGAGCCTCTGTGTGACTCTGTGGTGAATCAAATTTAAAACATTATTATGATGAAAAGATTGATTTGTATTTATGCTTTCTTGCTTTGCCTGGTATGTGTATTGCCGGCACAAGAGAGAGAGGTGAAACTCAAGATTGTGCAGACCAGCGATGTACATGGTAATTACTTCCCTTATAATTTTATCACTCAGCAAGAGTGGGGCGGAAGCCTTGCACGCGTGTATGCGTTGGTGCAGAAGAATCGGGAAGTTTATAAAGAGAACCTTATTTTGCTGGATAACGGAGATATTCTGCAAGGACAGCCTTCGGCTTACTACTATAATTATATAGATACGGTGACACCACATGTCTGTGCCGAAATGATGAACTTTATGGGATACGATGCCGGAAACATGGGAAATCATGATGTAGAAACGGGACGCCCTGTATTCGACCGTTGGATCGGTGAGTGTAACTTTCCGGTGCTGGGGGCTAATATTATCGAAACGGCTACGGGCAAGACCCATCTTCCTCCCTATCAAGTGTTGGAACGTGACGGGGTGAAAATTGTGATATTGGGCATGATTACGCCGGCTATTCCCGCTTGGTTGTCGGAGAACCTGTGGCAGGGGTTGCGATTCGACGATATGGAGGAGACAGCACGGAAGTGGATGAAAGTGATCCGTGAGAAGGAAAAACCGGATTTGGTGATCGGGCTGTTTCATGCAGGGCAGGATGCTTTTGTGATGTCGGGTAAGTATAACGAGAATGCATCGTTGAATGTGGCGAAGAATGTGCCGGGATTCGATATGGTACTGATGGGGCATGACCATGCCAAGGAGTGCAAAAAGATAGTGAACGTTGCGGGTGACTCCGTGCTGGTGATTGATCCGGCAAGCAACGGGATCGTAGTGTCGGACATTGATGTGACACTGAAATTGAAAGACGGTAGAGTGGTGAGCAAACAGATAGACGGGGTATTGACGGATACAAAAGAATATGGTGTAAGTGAAGCCTTTATGAGACATTTTGCAGTGCAATATGGTGCGGTAGAGAAGTTTGTTTCGAAGAAAATCGGTGTGTTTACGGAAGACCTGTCTACTCGTCCGGCCTATTTCGGCTCTTCGGCATTTATCGACTTTATCCATTCGCTGCAACTCGACATCTCGGGGGCAGACATTTCGTTTGCTGCTCCGCTCTCGTTTGATGCTGAGATAAAGAAAGGAGATATTCACGTGAGCGACATGTTCAATCTGTATAAGTATGAAAACATGCTTTATGTGATGAAGCTGTCAGGGAAAGAGATTAAAGACTTCCTGGAAGAATCTTATTATATGTGGACGAATCAGATGAAGTCGCCGGAAGATCATTTGCTGTGGTTGAAGGAGAAACGTACGGCGGGTGCCGAAGACCGGGCCTCGTTCCAGAATTTCAGCTTTAACTTCGATTCGGCTGCCGGAATCATTTATACAGTGGATGTGACTAAACCGAAAGGAGAGAAAGTGACCATCGTCAGCATGGCAGACGGTGCTCCGTTCCGAATGGATCATATATATAAGGTAGCACTGAACTCTTACCGTGGCAACGGCGGTGGAGAACTACTGACAAAGGGATCGGGAATTCCACAAGAAAAGCTGAAAGAGCGTATCATATTCTCAACGGATAAAGATCTCCGTTTTTATCTGATGCAGTATATCGAAAAGAAAGGCACACTGAATCCCCGTGCGCTGAACCAGTGGAAATTTATTCCCGAAGAGTGGGTGAAGCCCGCTGCAGAGAGGGATTATGAATATCTGTTTGGAACTAAATAATAGAATATGGCTGAAGAACTTACATTTATATCGGGCAGCAAAGAGGAACAATATCTCTCTTTGTTGCCTCAGGTAAAGGCTCTGATAGAGGGGGAAGAGGACCTGGTTGCCAATTTGGCTAATGTAGCTGCTGTCTTGAAGGAAGCTTTCGATTTTTTCTGGGTAGGTTTTTATCTGGTGAAGCAGGACCGGCTGGTACTGGGACCGTTTCAGGGACCGGTGGCCTGTACGCGCATTCGAAAAGGTAAAGGAGTTTGCGGCACGGCCTGGGAGGAAGCTAAAACCCAGTTGGTTCCGGATGTGGAAGCTTTCCCGGGACATATTGCTTGCAGCTCGCTTTCCAGATCGGAAATTGTGGTTCCACTGATAAAGGAAGGTAGGGTATGGGGAGTGTTGGACATAGACAGTGATCTCCTGAATTTCTTTGATGAAACCGACCGGAAATATCTGGAAGAAATGTGTAGATACTTATGAAAATAATAACTATCTTTGCCGACTTAAAAATAAGAGTGCAATAGGTGGGATACATCAAAAGAGTTCTATTATCGTTTCTGTTGTTGACGCTGTTCGTGACGTACCAGGTGAGCATTACGATGTTTACCCATGTGCATTACGTAAACGGTGTAATGATTGCGCACTCTCACCCCTATAAAGGTACTCACTCACATTCTACATCTAATATTGTTGTTATTGCCCATTTTGCCACATTCCATTCGCTGGAAGCCCATGTGCAATATGATTTTACACCCGAACGGCCGGTGCTGTTTACGGTAGAGATACCTGAGAGTATACCGGTGACAACTGAAACACATTTACGGGTAATTTCTTTGCGTGCCCCTCCGGCCGAACAGGCTTAAACTAAATTTAGGGGGAGAGCCCCTTTCCGTTTCTTTTACTCTTTTATATATCATAGCTAATAACAAACAATGAAAAATTATATAGTTATGCTTGTGCTTGCGTGTGTAAGCATGAGTTTGTATGCAGTCAATCCGATTAAAGAAGGTAATATGATTGCCGGACACGTTATTGTGAAAGGCACTGAAGAAAGCATTCCGTTCGCAACGGTAATGATATTGGGGACCAACCGTGGTGCGGTATCCAATGAAGAAGGGCAGTTTGAATTTCGTAAGTTGGCTGCCGGGAAATATACACTCCGTGTACAGGTAATGGGGTATAAAACACAGGAAAAAACAATCACGGTCAGTGCAGAGGCCACATCGGTGGTTCATTTCCAGATGGAAGAAGAAAGTTTTATGACAGATGAAGTGGTTGTCTCGGCCAACCGGAATGAGGTGAGCCGGAAGGCGGCGCCGGTGGTGGTGAACGTGATGAGCGCCAAGCTTTTTGAAACGGTGAATTCTACCGACCTGGCGAAGTCGCTTAATTTTCAATCAGGGCTGCGGGTAGAGAACAATTGTCAGAACTGCGGTTTTCCGCAAGTACGTATCAATGGATTGGAAGGTCCTTACTCGCAAATTCTGATTAATAGCCGTCCTATCATCAGCGCATTGTCGGGAGTGTATGGGCTGGAACAGATTCCGGTAAATATGATCGAACGTGTGGAAGTGGTGCGCGGAGGTGGATCGGCTCTGTTTGGGGCCAATGCTGTGGGAGGTACAATCAATATTATTACAAAAGATCCGATAAACAATTCTTTTCAGGTGGCAAGCACGATGTCTAATATGAATGGTAAGTCGTGGGAGCAATATATGGGAGGAAACGTTTCTCTGGTTGCGAAAGATAATTCGTACGGTATCGCTTTGTATGAGACATACCGAAATCGTAATCCTTATGATGCGGACGGGGATGGTTTTTCGGAACTGGGCAAATTGAATATGAATACTTTCGGGATGCGTGCATACTATCGTCCCAACTATTTCAGCCGCATCAATGTGGAGTATCACACAACAAATGAATTTCGCCGGGGTGGCAATAAATTCAATTTACAACCTCACGAATCGGATATTACCGAACAAACAAAACATATTATCAATAGCGGAGGATTAAGTTATGACCGTTATTGGGGAGAGAAGCATAAGATGTCTGTATATGGATCTATCCAGCATACGGATCGCAACAGCTATTACGGTGCTCAACGGGATATGAACGCGTATGGTAAAACAAACGATCTGACTTGGGTAGTGGGAGGTATGTATGTGGGAAATATGGACCGTTGTCTTTTTGCCCCTGCTACATTTACAGGTGGTGTAGAGTATCAGAATAACTCTCTGCACGATGTGATGACCGGGTATCATCGTGACATGCAGCAGGATGTCCGTATTGCCGGAGGATTTGTACAGAACGAATGGCGCTTGAACCGCTGGACCATGCTCGTGGGAGCACGTCTGGACAAGCATAACCTGATCGATCATCCGATCTTTAGCCCGCGTGTGAATTTTCTATATAAGCCGAGCGATAATTTGCAGGCACGTCTGACATACTCTACCGGCTTCCGGGCACCACAAGCATACGATGAAGACTTGCACGTAACGGCTGTAGGGGGTGAAGGAGTACAGATCCGGTTAGCCGACGGACTTCGTGAAGAGCGCTCCAACAGTTTCAGCGGTTCGGTGGATTGGTCGTTCCCAATGGGACACTGGCAGTCTAATATTCTTCTGGAAGGTTTTTATACTGATCTGCATCATGTATTTGTGCTCGAGGATATCGGTCTGGACGAGAATGGAGATAAGATAAAGGAGCGCCGGAATGGCAGCGGGGCGAAAGTATATGGTGTCAATCTGGATGCGAAGGTAGCTCACGGGCGTGAGGCACAGTTGCAATTGGGATTTACAGTGCAACGCAGCAGATACAACCGGGCAGAGATATGGACCAGTGAAGGGGAAGAGGAACAGACAACGAAACGGATGCCTCGTACACCGGATTATTACGGTTATTTCACTTTCACGTCGGCACCGTTGAAGAGCTTTGACTTTTCACTTTCCGGTACTTATACCGGTAAGATGATTGTGCCGCATATGGCGGGATACATCGAGAAGTCGCGTATGGAGCACACCCCGCAGTTTGTGGACCTTAATCTGAAACTGAACTATACTTTTGTGCTGAAAGATCATATCAAGATGCAGGTGAACGGTGGAGTACAAAATATATTCAATAGTTTCCAAAAGGACTTGGATAAAGGAGAGTTCCGGGATGCAGGTTACTTTTACGGACCGACTCAGCCGCGGACTTATTTTGTGGGAATAAAGATAATGAATTAAATCCAGGGTTCACCACAGAGCCTCACAGAGTTTTATCGAGAAGAAATAGGAAAAACTCTGTGGGGCTCTGTCTATTTTATGGTGAACTCGTTTTTACTTATCAGGTATTCGTCGGAATGTTTTTATTCATATCTTTGTGATGTTACATTTGAATTAAAAAAAAGAAGACCATGAATAAAGAAGTAGATCTTTCAGTATCCTGCCTTGGAAAGGTGAAAGGGCTGAAATATGACGTTATCATCTTACCGTGGGGAGCTACGGAACCCCATAATCTGCATTTACCGTATCTTACCGATTGTATTCTTCCTCACGATATTGCCGTAGAGGCAGCCGAAATGGCACTTGCACGTTCGGGAGTACGTTGTATGGTGATGCCACCCGTACCTTTTGGAGCGCATAATCCGGGACAACGTGAATTGCCGTTTTGTATTCATACCCGTTATGCTACTCAACAGGCTATTCTGGAAGATATCGTATCTTCTCTTTATGTGCAGGGATTCCGGAAACTGGTCATCCTGTGTGGACACGGAGGAAACAATTTTAAGGGGATGATTCGTGATCTTGCCTTTGAATATCCCGATTTTCTGATTGCTGCCGCAAACTGGTTTGAAGTGGTTTCTCCCAAAGGGTATTTTGAAGCGGAGGTTGATGATCATGCCGGAGAGTCGGAAACTGCTGTGATGATGCATTATCATCCGGAATTGGTGAATCTGGCTGAAGCCGGTGACGGAAAGTCGAAGCCGTTTGCCATCGCTTCGTTGAATGAGAAAGTAGCCTGGGTGCCCCGCCATTGGGATAAAGCGACAGCAGATAGTGGAGTGGGAGATCCCAGAAAAGCTACTGCTGAAAAAGGTGAACGCTATGTGAAACCGATCGTGGAGAAGCTCGCCGGACTTTTCGAAGAGATGGTGAAACACGACCTTTATGAATGATGGGGAAGGTATACTTATAAAAAACAGGCAGTGGCGGATTTCCGACACTGCCTGTTTTTTTAATTGTTACCTAAAAACTAATCTTTATTCCTATAAAAAACAACCTATTTATTAACTGCTGCAAAAATACAGCGTGTAATTGGATTACGTTTTGATATAAATCAAAAAATATTTTTTACAGTACTCCCGAACGTACACGACTGAGTGTTTCCGGGGTCATCAGCAAGTAGGAAGCGATGTGTGATAACGGTGCCCGCTTGATAATCTCCGGATGGTGATGTAAAAGCAGGTTATAACGTTCACGTGCCGTTTCAAAACGCCATGAATCAGCTTTTATTTGTGATACAATGAGTGAATATTCCAGCACTCTGCGATAGAAAGCATTGATCTCTTTGGACTGTTCCAGTAACTTTTGCAGGATGTCGTAGGGAAGCATGTATATCACTGCCGGTTCCAACGCTTCGGCCATCAAGTGGGTGGGTTCTTGTTTCAATAAACTTTCGATGCACATCAGAATACATCCTTCGTATGAGAAGTGTTCGGTGACATCTTTCCCGTTCTTATAATAGAATTGCCGTAACATTCCTTTTCCGACGAAAACCATGTGACGGCTTATTTGTCCTTCGTTCAACAACATTTCACCCTTTTCCAGTTCTTTACGTATCAAGACCTGTGCCAGTAGTTCCCGTCCCTCTTTGTTCATCTCCGGATATCTGGAGTTTACAACAGCATCCACTGTCTCTTTCAGGTTTTCCATCATGTATATATTGATAAGTTATTATAGATTGCGGAGACAAAAATACGAAAATCAGTTGATATAAATCAATTTTTCAAAGTAAAAAGATTCCTTCTACTCCAATGACTGCCCTGGAGAGCGAGAGTATGAAAAAAAAGTTCTCTCCTTTAACATTTGAAACTTAGCTGGTTAACTTATTTCGCATAAAATCCGTGAAAAAAATGTTGTAGAAAGATTTGCGTAGTTCAAAAGTTCCCTCTATCTTTGCATCGCATTTGAGAGGAAATGCGGTTAAAAAGGAAGTTTGGGTGAGTGGCTGAAACCACCAGTTTGCTAAACTGACGTACGGGTAACCGTACCGGGGGTTCGAATCCCCCAGCTTCCGCACCAAATCTCAACTTTAAGATGACAAGGGAAGAGCCGAGTTTATTGCTTGGCTCTTTTTTGAATCTAATTTTCAGTCGGTGGGTTCGTCTAACGGTTAGGACACATGCCTCTCACGCATGTAATACGAGTTCGATTCTCGTACCCACTACAAATTAATAATCAGCCTTTTACGATAACGTAAAGGGCTTTTTTATTGCTTTTGGGTTATGAATGATAAATATGAAGAGAGGCTTGGTACTGACCGTATGTTGCCGCTTGTATTCAGGATGGCACTTCCTGCAGTAATTGCACAAATAGTAAATCTACTCTACAATATTGTAGACCGAGTCTATATCGGACACATTCCCGGAATTGGTACACAGGCGCTTGCTGGTATCGGTGTGGCAGGTTCTCTGATTATTTTGATTTCCGCCTTCTCTGCTATTGTGGCGGGGGGAGGTGCACCCCTTGCAGCCATAGCTTTAGGGCAGGGCAATCGCTCACATGCAGGAAAAATATTGGGGAACGGTTTTGTGCTATTATTACTTTTTACGCTCCTGACATCTGCCTTATCTTATCTTTTTATGGAGCCGATACTTTTGTTTACAGGTGCGTCCAATCAGACTCTCGGATATGCTACGGATTATCTTTCGATCTACTTGATCGGTACTTTGTTTGTAGAGGTTTCTGTAGGACTGAATACCTTTATTAATACTCAGGGCCGTCCCGGTATCGCTATGTTGTCGATCGTTATCGGAGCGCTACTCAATATCCTACTCGATCCTCTGTTTATTTTTGTTTTTGGATGGGGAGTGAAAGGGGCGGCGCTTGCTACTATCATTTCGCAAGCTTGTAGTGCTGCTTGGGTATTGGTTTTTCTGACATCCGGCCGTGCTTCTTTGCGACTTGAATCCCGATATATGAAATTGGATAGGAAAGTAGTGGGTGCTATACTGGCATTGGGCGCTTCACCGTTTATTATGGCGAGTACCGAAAGTCTGGTTGGCTTTGTCTTGAATGGGTCTCTGAAAACATTTGGTGATATCTACGTGAGCGCATTGACGATCATGCAGAGTGCCATGCTTTTTGTCAGCGTTCCGCTTTCCGGATTTGCATTGGGATTTGTACCTATTGTGAGTTATAATTACGGGCATGGAAACCGGGAGAGGGTTAAAGAATGCTTTAAGATAGTGATGACCTTTATGTTCTTGTTCAATTTTATTTTGATTCTGCTGATGATCCTGTTTCCGCCTGTCATTGCTTCAGCCTTTACGTCCGATGAAAAACTGATAGAAACCGTAGTGCGGGTGATGCCTGTATTTCTGGCAGGAATGACGATTTTCGGATTGCAGCGGGCATGCCAGAATATGTTTGTCGCACTGGGGCAGGCAAAAGTTTCCATTTTCATAGCATTGCTCCGTAAGGTGATTTTGTTGGTTCCGTTGGCTCTGATACTTCCGCATCTGATGGGCGTGGTAGGAGTTTATGCTGCCGAAGGCATATCGGATGCTACGGCAGCTATTTGTTGCACAGCCATCTTCGCTGTTCAGTTCCCGAAGATTATGAATAAATTGGCGATGCGTTGATTACCGAGAGGATTGAGGTGCCGCTTTTTGTTTTTTCTTAGAGGCTATATACCATAAATAGATAGCCAATATGACAAAAACAGCCAGAATCGTGATCATCTCTGTTGGATGCCCTAACGGATCAACCCATATTTCGCTGAAGAAATCCATTCGTCCCAATATTTCCACCGGTGTCCAGAATACGATTACCGTGGCTATTGCCATGCGGATGTTTGCTCCCCAAGAGGCAAGTCGTAACTGTCGGCGAAACATGAACACTGAACCGACCAGGCAACCCATACCTATCAACATAGTCACCGGATGATGGTCCCCAAGGAAGTTACTGTCGTAACAGAACATTAGTAATAGGTAGCAACTCCATAACATCATGTTAAGTTCCATGAAGGTAACGATAGATGTATGACGGGTCATGGGGCGTGCCACGATTTCACTTTTCTTACTTCGGAACAATGCCGCCTGACACCAATTGATAAAGTTACAGCCTGTTTTTACACTAAATAGATAGAGCACCATGAACATAGCCCAGAATCCGAATGAGGTCGGCATAATCAGATATTCCGGTCGTGTTACTACTTCTCCATTTAGCATTTCGGGCTGTACTCCGTATCGGTTGGCATAGTACATAAATAAAAACTCTACCCAGCCTGTCCAAAAAAGCAGGCCACCGAACAGTCCCCAAAGCGTTTGTTTCGTGTCGTTTCGTGCGAAGACACCGATGATAACCATAAGCAATCCTACTCCTCCCATGGCAAATGCCGTATAATGGAGTGCACTAGGAATGATCAGATGCTCCATCATAATCATTAGGGCATGTCCCAAAGGCATGGTAAATAGAACTAAAAGAAAAGAAGCAATTGTTTTCCACCAATATCTGGTTTGATTTTTCATTGTTGTTTGTCTCATTTTGGGTTATACTTAATTTAATTCATCACAATAGTAACTGATTTGTCCGCCACTGTCGCCTATCTCTGAATCGGCATTATACCAACTGATGATTTGTATCTTGAAATATCGTTTACCATCGGCGGTACGTATCACGTAGGTGTGATAAGAGGGCGTGTAAACCGGAGGGGGGCCGGCAAAACTCATGGCTTCAGCCAATATCGGATTGGCGCTGGTCAATGTTTTAGCCGGACCGGTATTGGGGTCGAACCACGGATTCTCATTAAAATTCAGCCCATGCTCTATCAGATATTTGTTCCAGTCATTTTGCGACATTGTGACGTATACTTCAGTATCATTGTCTACCGTCCATTTCAAATCAGTGGGTAGTTGCGAAACAGTTTTCCATTTGTCATAGCTTCCATATCCCAGGTCAGCGGCAGCACCCTGACCGATGCCACTGGTACCACTGTTGGTGCGCAGGCGATATCCGCAGAATGCGAGATCCCAATCTGTGCGCTCTTTCTGTTCTCCTTCAGTAATATCCTGATTAGGTGAAAGGGTATTAAACCGCTCTCCGGTACGTAAGTTGAAATAAATCCAATCGTTCGTAACACCGGTGGAATAACCGCATGTGCGGGGCAGTGTTTTACCGGTAAACGGTTCGGCATCATATTTTACACACGAAGTTATTATAATGCAGCAGAATGACAAGCATAAAGCTTTAAAAACATTCATTTCTCTCATTTCTTTTTCTTTAATGCATTTATTACGTCGTCTATCATAAACTCAATCTGTACGTGTCCGCGGGCGCCGGGGGTGGCGGGTACATTGAACATGGTCACTCCCGAACCCAATGTTTTGGGCTTATAGTTTAAAAGGTTGTCTACGCCCAGTGTCACTTTTACTTTATTGTAGAAGGTTTGTGAAACGGACAGATTACACAGCACATATGCCGGAAGATCGCAACGGAAGTAGGCATCCTTGCTGGTATTCTCTTCCTCAATCCATACACGATCCTGCACATCGAATTTCTTGTTACCCATAAATGATGCGCTGAATATGGCACCCAACCGATAGTTTTTGCGATTGTACTTATAGTCCAAACTGGCTGTAGCTGCGTGAGGAGAGGTGGTGTTAACCTGTACACCTTTAAGTTTGCTCACATTGACAAAACTGTAGGTGGCATTCAGCGTCAGGAAGTCAAACATGCGCCAACGTCCCAGTGCCTCCAGGCCCAGTAAGCGCTGTTTGCTGAGATTAGTGTATTCAAAATTGTATTGCATGTCATAGATTCTCCAGACTCCTTCTATTTTATCTTTAAAGTAGTTTCCGTAAATCGTACCGGACAAGAATAGCCGGTCGTTGGTGTATTCGGCTCCAACTGACATGTAGTTGTTTTTCTCCGGTTGCAGGTATTCGTTGCCTTTTATCTGAAACATGCCCAGATGGTCCCAGTTGAAGAAAAGCTCTTTGATACTGGGTGAGCGGTAACCCATTGAATAGTTGGCACGGAAACTCCATTGGTCGTTGGGTGAAAACTTGGCTGCGATTTTGGGCATTCCCATGAATCCGAAAGCATGGGAAAAGTTAGTACGCAACCCGGCGGAAATCATCCATTGTTTAGACACTTCCCATTCGTCCTGCAGAAAATATTCCGTTTCTTTCAGTGACCGTGTAGTCATTTTGCGATTCACAAAACGGTCGCTTGTCAGGTCATCCGAAATATGTTCCACTCCAAAGATCAGATGGTGGGCTTTAAAGTAATTGCTGGTGATGGTCAGTCGTGGTTGCAAGATTCGGCTTTCATATACCTTCTGCCGTTCATTCCGGCGTTCGTGTCGTTTAAAGCGATCATAAAAATCGCTATGTAAACTTCCGGTTACAGAAAACCAGTCCTTCACATGGTAAGTGGCTTTGATTCCTCCCGTCCAGTCACGTGCCTGGCTAAAAGTCAGATCTTGTATCAGGTCGTATGTATTCATGAAGAATGCGCTGCCATAGAGTAAAACCGATAAATCTTTGTTCGGATCGTAATAAACCTTTTGTGAAGCTGAAATATGCTCGGTTCCTTCGATTCCCATAGGAGGACGCGCTGTAGCGCTGGTTACAATGATATCGTGAGGTAGGAAGGGATTGGCTTCCTGTGTATATATCTTCTTGTCATTTTCCGCCTGATAAAGATAGAAAGCATCACTTTCGCTGTACCATACATCTGTTTGCGAGATAAATGCTCCCTGCTTAAAACCTGCGGAGACCCAACTTTGCAGATTTGGCCGGTCAGCATTCTTTTCGAACATGTAGAGGAAGTCACTCTTTGATGGATTTTTATAATTACGTTCGTTCATTTGCCCGTAACGCACTCCGGCATCGATACTAAGAGGTTTGTTCGTCTTTTTAGTTATCAGATTGATAACGGCTCCTGCCGCACGCGAACCATACAGAGTACTACTGGCACCTTTCACAATCTCGATGCGGTCTATGGCATGCAGATTGAAACGTTCGTAATCCAGGTTTCCCGCCATGTCTCCGGTCAGTCGTTCTCCATCCATCAGGAATAACACATGGCGTGCATCCAGTCCCTGCATGCTTATTTCATTGCCAAAGCCTACTTTCTGTATGTTCAATCCCGGTGTTTCCTGCTGCAGAGCCTGCTGCAAGTTTCCATATCCGGCGTCTACCAGTGCTTTTCCTCCCAACACCTGCGTGGTCACCGGAGAAAGTTTGATGGGACGTGCCGTGCGTGAACCCGTTATCACTACTTCGTTCAGTCCCATTACATCTTCCGTCATGTGAAGGGTCAGGTTTCGGGTTGCTTGTGTTATTTTTCCTTTCAGGGGTATGTAGCCTACCGAAGTGATGTGGTAATGGTATGTACCGGGACGAGGGAGCTTCAAGATGGCATTGCCATTCAGGTCAGTGATGGCATACAACGTCTTTTCCGGATTATCATTTTCTGCAAATTCTATATTTGCCGCTATTATCGGTTGCTCGGTCTTTGCTTCCAGTATTGTGAGTTGCACTTTTGTTTGGGCCATAGAGGCGGTACATATAAACAGAAGCAGACATGTGATCGTTACAAATTCTCTTTTTTTCATTTTTCTAAAAGGGTGTGTGATTCACAGTTTATGATAACCCATGTTTCTTCTTATACTCTTCCAAGTCTTTTTCAAATTGTGCGAACTCCTTTTCATAGTTGTTGATGCGCGTCTTGTCTATTGTTTGCAGGAAACACTCCGAGCGAACGTTCATCATGTTGTAGTCCACAATAAAATTAATCTGGTGAGTGTCGGTATTATAATAGCCTTTTACACTACTTCCTTTAGCATTGGCCGGAGTGCCGTCTTTTTCTTCCCCCCAAGTAGAGCCGTCCTCACCATAGAATTTGATCCAGCCTGCACCCGGATATTCGTCTTTTTCCCATGTGTTGAGTTGCATGGTTTGTACGTCACATTTGAAGTTGATGATCATCCCCATTTTGCCTACGGTGAAATTAAGAAGAGACACACTGAAAGTATTTGTATCTGTATTATTCCAGTCAAACTTAAATTTGGTGGGGCATCCTTTTTCAAGTAATGTTTTATTGACACCATTCAGGGTGGCATGGGTATTCAATACGATTTCTCCGGTCAGAAAATCTTTTGCTTTCTTTACGAGTTCTTCCGAAGCTCCTCCTTTGGTTATTTCTTCGTCGGATGAACAGGATGCCAAAAATAAACAGATACTGCAAAGAATGATATAGGATAATTTTATTGTTTTCATCTTGAAAAATAGTTTTTTATGGTTTATATAATGAATATTCGGTTATTGTTTTTTTATATGAATGAAAGGTTGTTTTCTTGTCACAACAACAAGAAAACAACCTATGGTACATTAGTTCATTTTGTGGAGAATATTATAAAAAACTTTATGCTCCACTAAAATTCACTTTGTTCCTTCAAATGTAACAATTGCTTCGAATAGTGAACCTGAATATTGAGTATTTACGGTAACTGTAAACTTCAGGTAGTTTCCGGTAATTTCTCCTTCCACTAAAGCATCATAGGATAGGGGGAGTATACCGATCTTGAGTTTTACGGCACTTTCACAGGTCTGGCTGAAGTTTCCTCCGGATGCAGGGACAGTGATGTCCATCGCGTCGACCGTAATCGATCCCGGCATCGAACCTATTTTGAATGAATCAATATGAATATTGACTGTTCCGTCTCCATTATCGGTTACATTGGCAACCTTTCCATAAACCGGATTTTTTTCTCCATTCATGTAAACTCGGATCAGGTTACCCTGATAGTTACCTTCCAGACTTTCGGCAACAGTTGCTACTGAATATACGTCACTTGCTGCACTTGCAGAAACATTACTTGAAATAGCTGTTATTCCGAATAAAGCTATTCCCCAGATAAAAACTTTTTTCAACATAAGATTGGTTTTAAAATTAAAATAAAAAATAACACATATATATATGCTTGTTAGCTGTTAAATCTTCTTTGTCCAACGGAAAGCACCATAATCACTGTAGTCTCTGTATCCGGAGTCATTTAGATTTTTTTTGTAAGTACTAAGGAATGTTTTACATGCCTCTTGCTTGAATTCATTTTCTGAAATAAGGATTGTGGCTTTCTGTGCGTCAGCCAGTGGCTTTAGTGTTTCGTACGCTGCACTATAGACATACTGGAAATTGGGATAAGTGATGGTACAATTCTCGAGTTGCAATAATATGACAGCCTGAAAACCGCGGAGAAAGCTTAAATCCATTTTTTTCAATGAAGGCAGGCTGGCCAGTTCTAATTGAGAGACAAGCCCTTTGCTCTGTTCCGGAAATTTGATTTCTTTTAAATTCTCACAATCGAATACATGTAGTACATTAGAGATTGTTTTATCAAAGTCGGTTGCTTCCTGATTGGTGACAAGTGTTTTTGATAGATCCAGTTCTGTCAAATATTTGTTGTTGCTTGAACCGAAACTTGCCAACTTGGCAGATTGTGAAAGATCAATGCCCTCAGGGGTATCTGCATTCAGAATGAAAAGGGCTTTAAGGTTGTCACGAGGCATAAGATAGGCAACCGAACAATGATTCATGCACTCAACTTGCACATAGAATGGTTTGTAGAAAGGATTATTGATAAAATATTCTAATCCTTCAATTGAATGTATATTTTCATTATCCGCATACCAGGCATCTATGTTAATGCCGCTGCCTTGTTCGGTCAGGGTCATTGGCTTACTAATGTCAATCTGGTTTCCATCTTTTGTAAACAGGCTTGCAAACTTCGATTTCAGATAAGTGCGGAAGTATTCATCGGGAATATCACGCAAGGTGGTATAGGCTTGCAGGATTCCGTTTGCATTTTGCATCTGCATGTCGGTGGCTGCACTGGCCGCATGGAATGGAACCAGATCCTCTATATTGTATTTGGCCGTTTCCGGTAAATAAAATTTAGTGAGTGGATGTAAGACAGTAGTGCTCATTTCATCATTTACCATTTTTACATCTACCAAACCTTTAAAATCATATATTTTATTACCTGATAAATCAATCGCAGTAATGTTTTTGGGCAATGCGGAGAAGTCGAAAACGGGGCCATACTCATTGTTCGATAGATTAATTTCAGCAAGGTTAGGCAATACTTCCAGTCCCGATAGATTAGCAATTTGGGTACCCGATAGATCAAGCGAAGTTGTACTTTTTACTTTATCATCCTGTACCAGTTTGCCTTCTGCATTAAAGGTATATCCTTTTTGTTGCAAGACAGTTCTTAGTTCAGTATTTGTCACTTCCACTCCATTCCAATCAATGTTGTTATCGTTAGTACATGAAGTGAAACATATACCGGAAACTGCTATAAACGTGCTAATATACATTCGAATTTTGTTCATTGTTTAATGATGGGTTTTTTGATAATTAATATTTGTTTTAATCCGGTTACAAAGTTATATGCGGTTTAAAATATGTACAATACCCATTTATGGGTATTCTGCTGTTGAAGTTTAATAGTAAACTTTTTAATATAAATATATTTTATCGGTTGTTGTAGTTTGTATTTTATAAGATGACTTTTTATATAAGATATTTATGTTAAAAAGAATCGTGCTATTACTGCTTGTGTAGAGGACGGTTAAAGCGGTATTTCATCGAGATTATAAAATAACTTCCTATTTGTTGGGTGTGGTGTTCGGAAAAACCACTCGATGTCGTACTTCGGCTGTAGTTTTTCTTTTGATTCAGCATGTCTGCCCAATAGACTGATAATTCGGCCTGCTTTTTTTTCAGGAAGCGCCAGGTGATACCTGTATTCCATACTATCTGGTCGTCTTCTCCCTTCCGGATATTTGTACCATTACGAAAAGTATAGGTCGCGTCGGTTTTTAATTGTATGTTGCCGGGTAAATCGGCATAGGCATTGAATCCCAGAGAATAGTTACGGGTGTACGTATCTGTCTGCCGCAATGAATTGGAAGAGTGTTGAAAGCGCCAGTTCCCATTCAGGTCGATACTTCCCCATTTAGGGAAGTATCCCAGTCGTAAATTTGCGCTCAGTCCGGTGTTATGGGTAGTACTGTAGTCCGGTTGTTCACTTTCCCCTTCATTGATGAGACCGACATTTTGGATAAAAGATCCTCCTCCGACGGCCGAAATATTAAAACTACGGATGCGTTTCTGGTAACGTAGTGTTCCATGGATGTTCCAGTTACCATTTATGTTTACCGGATAACTCTCTCGCCCTCCCGTTTGCCGGTTATAGGTAATGGTACGGGTCTGGCTGTTTACCTCGTTTTGCCAGTTCAATGTAGCGAATATACCTTTTCGGATGTTTTGTGCTTCCAAACGGACTGATTGGCTATATGAGGGCTTCAGGTCAGGATTGCCGCGTGTGATATTTAGCGGGTCGCTATTGTCGGTCAGTGAAAGCAAGTCGGGTAGGGAAGGTTGTCGGGTATCTCCCCGATAGTTCAAGCGTATCAGACTTTTCCCTTTTTTCCACAGAATGGTGAATGTCGGTCGGAATCCGACTGAATGCATGGTAGTATCGGCTTGCTTCAGCCCTGTCTTCTGATCCAGACTGCGTTGCTCAGGCTGAATCGATAGTCCGGTAACAATATTCCATACCCGGGTGGAGTAGTTTATATGGAAAGAGACTTCGTGTCCGAGTGTGCGACTGTGGCTTCGGTTACTAAGGCTGTCGGTATACCCGGTTTCATACTGCGGAGGCAGATAGCCGGGAGGATCTGTTGTTTCATCCGTCACACCGGATAGGTTATAAGTGTTACGGTCGCTCTGCTGTTTGCTATAGTTCAAATTGTAAGAGAGCTGCATTTGAACTTTTTTTGTAAAAGGGTGAGTGAATATCAGTCCGATATTCTGATTCCGGTTTCCGTTAGGGCTTCGCTGATATTGATTCCGATAGAGAACCGAGTCATTCCCTAAGCTATTTTCCAATCGGTAATAGGTGGTTGACGAAATAGTGAAACTTTCATTTTTACCTTTGCTGTCACTATATTGTGCCATCAGGCTGAGGCTGCTTCCTTTTCGGTTTATTTGGCGCGTGATGTTGGCATTGAAAGTATATTGGAGGCGCTTGTCTGTAGATAATGAATTCATTGTTATATCGTTGAGTCGCATATCATCGGGGATATTACCGATATTGCCGAAAGGGTCTGACGTTTCGAGATTGGGATTCTCGTCGAATGCGGCTTGCCGGTTGTTATTGGTGTTGTTCCCTCTGCCTGAGTTCAGATTGCCGGAGAAGCTCACAAAGGTCTTTTCGTTTATTTGCCAACGCAGGGCAAGCATAGAGTTTATGGTATGGTTTCGGTTTGTACTTTCACCGGCAGAATATTGGTATTTATTTCCCGTACTCAGGTATTGTTCATAATATCCGGCCGATTTATTACCGTTATTGTTATGATTATAAGTCGTATTACCATTAATGGTCAAATTTTTGCCGAATCTTTTCACAAAGTTCAGTGCTATGTTATCCTGTATATTGTCCTTGTAACTGGTTGTCATGTTACGGTTACCCGAACGGACGATCAGTGAAAGGTTCTCGCCGCCTTTTTTAAAGTAGTTACCTAATAATTCAAGGTCCTTCTTATTATAGTTGCCCAGTCCGGCTTTACCCGATGCCAGCAAAGTGCTGTTGAATTCTTTTTTGGTTTGCAGGTCTAAGACATAATTTTCTTTTCCGCTACTGACTCCTATCGTTTTTTCCAGATCACTTTTTTTATCGTATACCTTTATTTTATTGATCAGTTCTACCGGTAAATTTTCCAATGCCAGACTGTTATTTCCGGAAAAAAAGGCTTCACCGTTAACGTTGATTTCAGTAATGGGCAGACCATTATAGACCAGAGTTTTATCTTTGCTGTTGTATTCCAACCCGGGAATACGTTTTACGAGATCTTCCAGATAACTACCTTCCGGTGTTTTATAAGCAGACGCATTGATTATGGTAGTATCGCCTATCTGCTCTATTTCACGTACTTGTGCGGTAACTGTTACTTCATCCAGTTCGATACCCTCTTTCAGTACAATGTTTTCCAGATGAATGTCAGGAACATTTTCTGTTAACTTATGGAATACTGGTTGCATTCCTGTATAAGAAACTTTCAATAAATAGCGTTTACCTTTGTACGCAGGATACCGGAGGTCAAACTTCCCATTTGCGTTGCTTGTCGTGCCTTTAACAAGCGTAGAATCTTTTTCGTTGATGACGAGAACGCTGGCGTAAGGTAAGGACTCTTTTTCTTTTGCGTCTGCTGCCATGCTCCATATTTGTCCGCTGACTCTTTGGGGCTGTTGGGCATATAGCTCAATAGCCATTCCGGAAATTAAAAGCAATAAGATACAGGTTTTACGCACGTCCATTTCGTATGTTTAGTATGAATGGTTGCAAAATTAGCGAGTTTCAGGTTTGCGTTCAATACCTTTTATTAGGTATAATAATCAGATTTATGAGTCATAGTTCTCAATGTATGTAACCGGAATTATATATAAAGGATGGGAGTGCAGATTATCGGATATAAAAAAAGGCTACTCTCACGAGCAACCAATCTTTGTTAACCTTAAATCTAATACTATGAAAAACACATTGCAAATGTACGGATTTGGATTATATCTGCAAATTATTCGGATATAAATCTCCGTTTTGTAACGTTATTTAGCGAATTGTCGTTTTCTGTTAACATTTGCTATATCCTTTTTAGAACTTTCTGCCTTCTTTTTCCTGTTTCCCTCTTTTATTTAGGTGATTCCCTCCGCAGATGTAGGTTTTTTCTTTTCATGCGAATCATTTCTTTCCCTACTTTTGTTCATATCAAACTGATATAACTAAAAAACTATACGATATGAAGACTTTAGCTTTTAAGTACTTAAAATTGTTTCTGCTGGCAGTGGCAATGATAAATCTTACTTCGTGTGAGGTTGAGATAGATGACTTTTATGATGATGACAACATCGGAGGTTCGTATTATAATAAATCCCTTGATCTTTGCAGTCGTGCCTGGGCGGATACGTTTTATGATGTCGATGGGAACTATTGCTATCAGGAGCTGAATTTTTATCTCGATCGTCATGGAGAAGATTATATCCGGGTGGAATATCCCAACGGACGTTATTCCGAATCGGTGTACTCCTTTACCTGGAATTGGGAAGATCGTTCACAATACTCCCTTCGGATGGTATATGGTCCCGGCGATGTCTCTTATCTCGACGATGTCTGGATCCGGGGTAATGTGCTAAGCGGGTACTTGGATGGACACGATAATTATGTTGACTTTACCGGAGTGAGATAACCTAAACTTTTATATAGATAATTGCAGGCGGATTGATATATTCTTGATATATGTCAATCCGCTTTTTCAGTGTTTTTAGATACCTTTGCAGCCCGAAACGGATAAGGTAAAATGACACACAGAATTCAACAGGAAAGCATAAAGAGACGTCTGGCAAAACTGGCTGCTCCTATTTTTATTGAGACATTACTGATTATGATGCTGGGAGCGGTGGACACCATTATGTTGAGCCGTCACTCTGACAATAGTGTAGCCGCTGTCGGAGTTGTCAACCAGATTATTATGCTGACTTTTTTGGTGTTTGAGGTGATCAATCTGGGGACATCCGTACTTTGCTCGCAGTACCTCGGGGCAAGGCTTGAAAAGAAGGTGGTACAGGTAGTGGGGGTGTCGTTGCTTGTCAATTTGTTGGTCGGCGGGATAATCAGTCTTTTTCTGTTTACAATGGCCCGGACTATCCTGCAATGGATGGGCTTGGGGCCGGAACTAATGGCCGACGGTATGGATTACATGCGTATCGTGGGTGCATTCGCTTTTTTTCAGGCTATTTCTCTCACTCTTTCCGCTTCATTGCGCAGTGCCAATAAAGCCGTATATCCGATGTTGGTGACGGTAGTAGTCAATATTCTTAATATTATCGGTAATTATTCGCTGATTTTCGGTAAGTTCGGCTTTCCCGAACTCGGGGTGGAAGGGGCGGCTATTTCTACAGCTTTCAGTCGTGGAGTATCTATGGTGATTTTGTTTATCATTCTGTTCCGCAAACACATTCATCGTTTCCCGTTAGCCTACTTCCGCCCGTTTCCTTTTATCGAATTGAAGAATCTGATGCGGGTCGGTCTGCCTTCTGCCGGAGAGCAGCTTTCGTACAGTTCATCGCAGGTGGTCATTACTTTTTTTATCAATATGCTTGGAGTCGAGGCACTGGCTACCCGTACTTATTGTGTCAACATCATCATGTTCGTCTATTTATTCAGTATCTCCATGGCTCAGGGAGGAGCTATCTGTATCGGGCATTTAATAGGGGAGAAGAAACCCCATGCAGCCTTTCTGCTCGGTAAGTACGTCATGAAGAAGTCTGTAATGATTACACTGATTCTTTCCGGTATTATTGCCGCTTCCGGACACGCTATACTGGGCTGGCTGACCTCCAATCCTGAAATCATCCGTATGGGAGTGATTGTATTGCTGATTGATGTGGTACTCGAGATAGGACGTCCCATTAATATTTTTGCGACGAATGCCCTTCGTGCGGCAGGCGACGTGAATTATCCTTTCTATGTAGGGTTGGTTGTGATGTGGAGTGTGGCTGTCGGTATAGGTTATTTATTTGGAATTTATTGGGCTTGGGGCATTTGCGGTATGTGGGTTGCCTTTGCTCTCGATGAAAACATTCGCGGAATTATCTTTGTTCGTCGTTGGTATGGGATGAAGTGGGTGAATAAAAGCTTTGTGAGGTCGTAAATAGTTGCTATCTTTGCCGACGCTAATGCATCCTTATGCGTTTTATGGATACATTGGCTTATGGATACATTGGTAAATTATTCACATGGAGTGGTTATATAGTCTCTTTATCGAACATTCTGCTTTGCAGGCAGTTGTCGTTCTTTCCCTGATTTCCGCCATTGGGCTCGGATTGGGCAAAATTCATGTTTGTGGCATTTCGCTTGGTGTTACCTTTGTCTTTTTTGCCGGCATTCTGGCCGGGCATTTCGGATTGTCCATTGATCCGCAGATGCTGAATTACGCCGAGAGTTTCGGACTTATTATCTTTGTATATGCTTTGGGGCTACAGGTTGGTCCGGGCTTTTTCAGTTCATTTCGTAAGGGAGGAGTTACGTTGAATATGCTTGCCATTGCAGTGGTGATCCTGGGCACATTTCTTACCGTTGTTTGCAGCTACACGACAGGGGTTTCCTTACCCAATATGGTAGGTATTCTATGTGGTGCCACCACCAACACTCCGGCTTTGGGAGCAGCCCAGCAGACATTGAAACAGATGGGGCTCGAAAGCAGTACACCTGCTTTGGGATGTGCCGTGGCCTATCCTCTCGGAGTGATCGGGGTGATTCTGGCGGTTCTGTTTATCCGTAAATTGCTGGTACGTCGGGAAGATCTCGAAGTAAAGGAGAAAGACGATGCCAACAAAACCTATATTGCCGCTTTTCAGGTACACAACCCTGCTATTTTTAATAAAAGTATTAAGGATATCGCTCATATGAGCTATCCTAAATTCGTCATTTCCCGTTTGTGGAGAGACGGCAATGTCAGTATTCCCACTTCCGAAAAGATTATAAAAGAAGGTGACCGCTTATTGGTTGTTACATCCGAAAAAGATGCATTGGCCCTTACCGTGTTGTTTGGCGAGCAAGAGAATACGGATTGGAATAAAGAAGATATCGACTGGAATGCTATCGACAGCCAGTTGATTTCACAACGCATTGTCGTTACCCGTCCAGAATTGAACGGGAAGAAGTTGGGAGCTCTTCGTCTTCGTAATCATTACGGAATCAATATCAGCCGTGTATACCGTTCGGGTGTGCAGTTGTTGGCTACTCCCGAACTGACATTGCAGTTGGGTGACCGCCTGACAGTAGTCGGTGAAGCAGCTGCCATTCAGAATGTGGAAAAGGTACTTGGAAATGCTGTTAAAAGCTTGAAAGAACCCAATCTTGTGGCTGTGTTTGTAGGTATTATCCTGGGACTGGCTCTGGGTGCCGTGCCGTTTTCAATTCCCGGTATCAGTACACCTATTCGCCTCGGATTGGCGGGCGGACCTATCATTGTGGGTATCCTGATCGGAACTTTCGGTCCCCGTTTGCATATGATTACTTATACCACCCGTAGTGCCAATCTGATGCTGCGTGCTTTGGGATTGTCACTTTACCTTGCCTGCCTTGGGTTGGATGCAGGTGCCCATTTCTTCGATACGGTATTCCGTCCCGAAGGACTTTTATGGATCGGCCTGGGCTTTGGGCTGACCCTCGTGCCTACGGTGCTTGTGGGGTTCTTTGCTTTTAAGATTATGAAGATCGATTTTGGCAGCGTTTCCGGTATGTTGTGTGGCAGTATGGCCAATCCGATGGCATTGAATTACGCCAATGATACCATCCCCGGAGATAATCCGTCGGTAGCTTATGCTACGGTCTATCCGTTGAGTATGTTCCTTCGCGTCATTATAGCCCAGGTGCTGCTCATGTTTCTTCTATAGCCATTCGGGCGAAATTTATAAATTGTAAATCGTAAAATCGTAAATCATATGACTGCTCAAAGTAATATAACCCCCGAAAGTATCGTTGCCGATCTGCGTTATCTGCAACTGCTTTCACGTAGTTTCCCTACCATTGCCGCTGCCAGTACAGAGATTATCAATCTTGAAGCCATCCTGAATCTTCCGAAAGGGACCGAACACTTTCTGACCGATATACATGGCGAGTATGAAGCTTTTCAGCATGTATTGAAAAATGCTTCGGGAGCGGTGAAGCGGAAAGTGAACGAAATATTCGGCCATACTCTCCGTGAGATCGAGAAGAAAGAACTCTGTACGCTTATTTATTATCCGGAAGAGAAACTCCAATTGATTAAAGCAACCGAAACCGATATCGACGATTGGTACCTGATCACTCTCAATCAGCTGGTAAAGGTCTGCCAGAACGTATCATCCAAATATACCCGTTCGAAGGTTCGCAAATCATTGCCGGCCGAGTTCTCCTATATCATCCAGGAGTTACTTCACGAATCGACCATCGAGCCCAATAAACATGCTTATATCAATGTGATTATCAGTACCATTATTTCCACTCGCCGCGCTGACGACTTTATCATTGCCATGTGTAATCTGATACAGCGTCTTACGATCGATTCACTCCATATCGTGGGCGATATCTACGATCGTGGTCCGGGTGCCCATATCATAATGGATACTTTGTGTGATTATCACAATTTCGATATCCAATGGGGAAATCACGATATCCTCTGGATGGGTGCAGCATCGGGTAATGAAGCTTGTATGGCCAACGTGATCCGTCTCTCGATGCGTTACGGCAATCTGGGGACATTGGAAGATGGGTATGGCATCAATCTTTTGCCTCTTGCCACTTTTGCGATGGATACTTATGCGGATGATCCCTGTACCATCTTTGCACCTAAGACCAACTTTGCTGATTCTACTTATAACGAGAAGACCTTGAGGCTGATAACCCAGATGCATAAAGCTATTACCATCATTCAGTTTAAGCTGGAGGCAAACATTATTAATCGTCGTCCGGAGTTCGGAATGGGTGGTCGCAAGTTGCTTGAGAAAATCGACTTTGAACGGGGAGTATTTGTCTATGAAGGCAAAGAATATCCGTTGCGCGATACCAACTTCCCTACGGTAGATCCTGCAGATCCTTATCGTCTGACTGATGAAGAGCAGGAATTGATAGAAAAGATACATTACTCGTTTATGAACAGCGAGAAACTCAAAAAACACATGCGTTGCCTCTTTACCTATGGAGGTATGTATCTGGTGTGCAATTCCAATTTGCTTTATCATGCCTCTGTGCCTCTCAACGAGGATGGAAGTTTCAAGCACGTGAATATCTGCGGTAAAGAGTATTGGGGGAAGAACTTGCTGGACAAGATAGACCAATTGATTCGTACGGCTTATTTTGATGAAGATGATGAAGAAGAGAAACGCTTTGCCATGGATTACATCTGGTATCTGTGGTGCGGACCGGATGCCCCTTCGTTCGACAAAGACAAGATGGCTACGTTCGAACGTTATTTCATTGCGGATAAGAGCCTGCATAAAGAGACGAAAGGATATTATTATGCTTTGCGTAACAAAGAAGAAATCTGTGACCGGATTCTTGAAGAATTCGGAGTGACAGGGCAGCATACTCATATCATCAACGGTCATGTGCCGGTAAAGACCATTAAAGGCGAGCAGCCGATGAAAGCCGGTGGAAAATTGCTGGTCATCGACGGTGGTTTTTCGAAAGCTTATCAGCCGGAGACCGGCATTGCCGGATATACGCTGGTATATCATTCACATGGTTTGCAGTTGGTGCAGCATGACCCTTTCCAGTCTACACAGAAAGCCATCGAAGAGGGACAGGACATTAAGTCGACTACCTTCGTCATCGAGTTCAATTCACAACGAATGATGGTGAAAGATACCGATAAGGGAAAAGAGCTCGTAACGCAAATTCTGGATTTAAAGAAGTTGTTGGTAGCATACCGGATCGGTTTGATAAAGGAGAAGGTCTGATCAGGTTCACCACAGAATAACACAGCGTCTCACAGAGGAATAATTTTAATATAAACTCTGTGAGACGCTGTGTCGTTTGGCTGTGAATCAATTAGAACAGAACCACTCCTGCTTCCGCAATCACGCCTTTGTCGTAGGTCCTGGCTTTGTTATAGTAACGGCTGCCACCGTATCCGCCTGTGACGAACAAACCGAATTTATCCGTAAACCGATACTCCAGGTTGAGGCGTGCCTGCAAGGCATAAAGACGTGCCGGAATGCCTTCCACCTTTTTATTCCGGAATGTTTCGATGTGCTGATAGCCTAAATCACCGCTTACAAACAAGTTTCTGTAGAGTGGAAGTTCAAGGCCTGCCCGATAGAATAATGCCGCAGAAAATTTATCGTCAAAATCAAGATAGTGTGTGCCTCCACCGAGGATAGTGTAGAAGAGTTTGTTCTTGAAACGTGCACCTACATTGATTTTGGTGCTGTTTCCTCCGAATACCATTAACTGTACCTTGGTCTGTGGGTTGGCATTGACCAGTCCCAGCTGAAGTCCTTTCATATCCTCCTTATGATAGTTGAACAGTCCGATCTGCAAACCTTTTGCCTTAGAGGCAAAATTGAACAGTCCCAATTGCACTCCGTTCATTTGTCCTCCGGTTACATTGGCAAGTCCGGAAAGTTGCAGTCCGTTCATTTCTTCTCCTACCACGTTGAGCAATCCCGACATCATAAGTCCGTCATATTCCTCACCGGTTACGTTGGCAAGGCCTGCCAATTGTACACCTGCGGCTTTATCGCCTGTGATATTCATGATACCACTCATCATCAGTCCGCGCATATTGTCTCCGGCAATGTTGCTTAAACCCGTAATCAGTACACCCTTTGCTTTGTTTCCGGTGATGTTGACAAGTCCCGAAACAGACAATCCTGCCAGATTGTTGCCGTTTACGTTACTGATACCTCCAATCTGCACTCCATGCATGCTTCCTCCCGCAAGGTTGGCCAATCCGGAAATCTGCACACCGTTCATATTGTTCTGTACCATACTTCCGAAGGCATTGATACCTACACCATGTAACTTATGCATAGCCGAGAAAAGTCCCAGGTTGACATACGTAGTCTGTGTACTGTCAAGTGGCTGCGTACATGCTTTTTTCCATAAAGAAAGATTGATTCCCCCACTTTTGTTTCCGCCTTTATTCTGTGCAGGCAGACAGACTGCAGCCGAAAGAAGAGCTGCTACAAGAATTATTTTCTTCATAAGCTAAGTTTTTAGAACGCAAATTACGCAGATTTGCACGGATTATCCTATTAAAATCTATGCAAATCTGCGTAATCGATGTCTTTTTATGAAAAATAGAGACTGCTTTTATCCTTTTGCCTCTTGATATAAGAAGCGTTTGATACTCTTCTTCGGAGTTTTTTCAAACTCTTCCGGATAGATTTTCATTTTCGAGATCTGGCTGTAGGCAGGAAGCATTTCGTTCAAGGCAATCCGGTTTTCTTCCATCACCCGTTCCATGTCTTCATTTTTCAACCCATGCGCAAAGGCTTCGTCAAAATCCGGATAAACCAGTCCTACCAGTTTGTCATTCTGTTGTACGATAATACTTTCGGCGACGTACGGCAAATTGTTCAGCTTATCTTCTATTTCTTCCGGATAGATATTCTGTCCGCTGGCACTCAATAACATATTCTTGCTGCGTCCCTTAATTGTGATGTTGCCTTCAGCATCTTCTAAAGCAAGGTCACCGGTATGCAACCATCCGTCTTTATCGATCACCTGGGCGGTAGCCTCTTCATTCTTATAGTAGCCTAACATTACGTTCGGACCTTTGCAGACAATTTCGCCTACTACGTTTTCCGGATCGGGCGAAAGGACTTTCACTTCCATGTTGAGTGCCGCTTTTCCACATGAACCCGGTTTGAAGCGTTTCCAGTCTTCATAACAAATAATAGGACCGCACTCGGTCATACCATAGCCCACTGTATAAGGGAAGTCGATCATTCTCAGGAATTGTTCCACTTCCTGATTGAAGGCGGCTCCGCCTACAATGACAGCTTCAAAGTTGCCGCCAAAGCCTTTTATCATCTCTTCGCGTACCGTTGCTTTAATCTTATCATTGATAATCGGCACTTTAAGCAGCAACTTCATGGTAGGAGTCTCCAACTTCGGAAGTACGCTCTTCTTGATGATTTTTTCAATAATCAGCGGAACAGCCACGATCAGATTGGGTTTCACGTCGGCAAACGCCTGGAAGATAATCTTTGGGCTCGGCATGCGGGTAAGGAAATAAATCTGGCAACCTACCGCAAATTCATAAAGGAACTCGAAAGCCAGTCCGTACATGTGTGCCATCGGCAGCATGGATACGATCTTATCTCCTGCTTTCAGTGGAAGTACTTCGAAAGCGAAAGTCGTATTCGACCATAAGCTACGATAGGGGAGCATTACACCTTTTGAATAGCTGGTGGTTCCCGAGGTGTAGTTGATAACAGCCAACTCTTCAGGTTGATCCTTATGATATTCGATATGTTCTTTACGGAAATTTTTGGGGAATTTCTTCCCGAACATTTCGTTGAGGTGTTCACGTGCGTGAGTCAGTCGTTCGCTACGTGATACCAGTAACGTAAAATCGTTCATCATCAGGATGCCTTCAAGCAACGGCATAGCCGACTCATTGAGGTTTTCCCAGACCATGTCTCCTACAAACAGGAGTTTGGCTTCCGAGTGATTGACGATATTGTGTACGTTATCAGCTTTGAATTCGTGTAAGATGGGGACGATAACCGCTCCATAAGTGAGAGTCGCGAGGAAAGTAACTCCCCAATGGGAACTATTTCTTCCGCAAACGGCTATTTTGTCTCCTTTGCGGATTCCGCTTTCTTCAAAGATGATGTGGAGCTTTTCTATTTTGCGGGCTACGTCTTTATACTGCAGGGTGGCACCTTTATAATCTGTCAGGGCATCCAGATCCCAATTATTCTTAATACTATTTTCAATGTAAGCTATAAAACTTTGTTCCATTGTTTTTTGCACATTTAATGATAAATTGTGCAAATATAGCTATTTAATTGAGATTTGAAAACTTAGAGGCTATTTAAATTTTTCTTTTGCAGCTTTCATTGTATTCATCACGGGATAACACGGAGGACATAAAGTTCTATTTTCTTTCCTATTTTAAAACTCTGTGTCCTCTGTGCCCTCTGTGGTGAATAATTATCTTAGATACCACTCGTACATTCTCTGTACCCCCTCTTCAATATCGATCTTATGATGCCATCCGAGGTTGTGCAATTTCGATGGATCGGTAAGTTTTCGCATGGTTCCGTCCGGTTTACTGCTGTCAAAAGTCAGTTTACCCTGATAGCCGACTGTATTTACAATCAGTCCGGCCAGTTCGCGGATTGTAATTTCTTTGCCGGTACCTATATTGATGTGGCAGTTGCGAATGTCTTTTGCACCGGCTTTGTAGGTATCCTTGAAGTCCACATGTTCCATTACGAAGACACTGGCATCGGCCATTTCTTCACTCCAAAGAAATTCCCTTAGAGGTGTTCCTGTTCCCCAAAGAGTCACCTCCGTTTCAGTAATGCCGTATTTCCGGAGAATCCGGAGGATCTCTTCGTTGGAGTTGGTGCCGCTGATACCCTCCACAGGACGCAGGTTCATGTCTTTACGCACAGCTTCCCAATCTCCTTTTTTCAGGCAGTGCGCCAAGTGAATTTTACGGATCATGGCAGGCAGCACATGACTGCGTTCCAAGTCAAAGTTATCGTTCGGTCCATAGAGGTTGGTCGGCATCACGGCGATGTAGTTCGTTCCATACTGCAGGTTGAAGCTTTCGCACATTTTCAGTCCGGCTATTTTGGCTATGGCATAAGGCTCGTTGGTATATTCCAGTGGAGAAGTGAGCAACACGTCCTCTTTCATCGGCTGTTCGGCATCCCGCGGATAGATGCAGGTACTGCCCAGAAAGAGCAGTTTTTTCACCTGATGCCGGAAACTTTCTCCGATTACGTTCTGCTGTATCTGTAAGTTCTTATAGATAAAGTCCGCACGGTAGATGCTATTGGCCATGATCCCTCCGACAAAAGCGGCAGCCAAAAACACGTATTCCGGCATTTCCTCATCAAAAAACTGCTTTACGGCCGCACCGTCCAATAAGTCCAGTTCCTTATGTGTGCGTCCCACCAGATTCGTATATCCCTTTTCCTGCAGGTTTTTCCATATAGCCGAACCCACCAGTCCGTGGTGTCCGGCTACATAAATTTTTGCGTTTTTATCCATTCTGTCAATCATGTTTAGTCGCAATCATTCTTTTCACTTTGGCCATATCATGGCGTACCATGATTTTTACCAGTTCCGGGAATGGTGTTTTGCATGGATTCCATCCCAATACGGTCCTGGCTTTGGTCGGGTTACCGAGCAATTGTTCCACTTCGGCAGGGCGGAAGTATTTCGGGTCGACCTCTACCAGTACTTTGCCGGTGGCCGTGTCGATTCCTTTCTCATTGACGCCTTCGCCTTCCCAACGCAGGTTGATGCCTATTTCGGCAAATGCCAATGTACAGAATTCGCGGACGGTATGCATTTCGCCGGTAGCGATTACGAAATCTTCGGGTACGTCATGTTGCAGGATCAGCCACATACATTCTACATAATCTTTGGCATAGCCCCAGTCACGCTTGGCATCCAGGTTACCCAAATATAATTTATCCTGTTCGCCTTGTGCGATGCGTGCTGCTGCCAGCGTGATCTTACGGGTTACGAAAGTCTCGCCACGGCGTTCACTCTCGTGATTGAATAAGATACCGTTTACGGCAAACATTCCGTAACTTTCACGATAGTTCTTAGTGATCCAGAAACCGTATTGCTTGGCTACTCCATACGGAGAACGCGGATAGAACGGAGTCGTTTCGCTTTGCGGCACTTCCTGTACTTTTCCGTAGAGTTCGGAAGTGGAAGCCTGGTAGATGCGTGTCTGTTTTTCCAGTCCCAGGATGCGGACAGCTTCAAGCATACGCAATGTACCGAGTGCATCCGCCTCGGCGGTATATTCCGGTACGTCGAACGATACTTTTACGTGGCTTTGTGCCGCCAGGTTGTATATCTCGTCGGGTTGTACTTGCTGGATGATGCGGATCAGTGAACTTGAGTCGGTCATATCTCCGTAGTGCAGGTTGACTGTACGTTTCTGTTTCATATCGCGCACCCATTCATCAAAGTACAAGTGTTCGATCCGGCCTGTATTGAAAGAAGATGAACGGCGCAGGATGCCGTGTACTTCGTAACCTTTCTGAAGAAGAAACTCGGCGAGGAATGAACCATCCTGTCCGGTAATACCTGAAATAAGAGCTTTTTTCATGTCTATTGTTTTGAGTTTATAATCTTTTTGACGATGCAATATTCGGTATTTTCATAAGAACGGGCAATCTATCTGCTGAATTATTTTTCTTTTTTCAACGGAAAAAACTTATCTTTGCTGTAATTTATTAAAATAGAAATGAATATTATGCTTTTTAATATTAAAATATCTATTCTATTTTATATAATGAATTTTATTTTAAATAAATTCATGTATGAATGATATATTTGATGAATTGGCATTATCTAACTACTGGAATGGAAAACTTCCGAAAGTGGAATTTGCCCGTAAAAGTTACACAAACCGTATATTCGGGTATGTAGGTAACCGCCTTGTAAAGGTCCTGACCGGACAGAGAGGGGTAGGTAAAGGATGCCTGTTGCGGCAGATCATCTATCAGTTGATTGCCGATGGTGTTTCATCACGGAACATTCTATATATAAGTAAGAAGTTCACAGATTCGGGCGTACTTTCCGGCTATCGTGATCTGGACGACTTGCTTTTTATCTATCGTGAGAAAATCCATCCGGTAGGTAAAGTCTATATTTTTATTGAAGAAATACAAAAAGTGGAGGGCTGGGAACATTTTGTCCATTCCCATTCACAGGATTTTGTAGATACTTGCGAGTTGTTTATCAGTGGTTCCAACCAGGATATGCTTTCGGGTGAAGCCGAGAAGCTTTTGGCCAGACATTACGTCAGTTTTGAGATATTTCCCTTTAGCTTTTCCGAGCACAGGATATTGGAGAGGGTAGAGGCTACCGGTAAAAATTACGCGGAATATATGGGTAAGGGGGCACTACCCATTCTTTTCAATCTTCCGGATGCGGAGGCCGGATGGAAAGCCATTTCCGCTCTTCGCGATACGATTCTGTTTCGTGACATCATCCGTCGGTATCGGATTAAGGATGCCCGCCTGCTCGAAGATGTGTTCGTCTATTTGTGCACCCATCTCGCTGAGTTGATTACCATCGGTCAGCTGGTCAGTCACTTTGCTTCCCAGAACCGGAAGACGAGTTATGATACGGTCGCCAATTATATCTGCTATCTGGAAGACACCTCTCTGATTCATCGCGTGGAACGTTATCAGATCCGCAGCAAAGAGATCCTTCTGGGTAGCTGCAAATACTATATTAACGATTGGGCATTCATGCGCCATCTGTATCCTTTTTTTGCCGGTTCCCGAAAATCCTGCTTTGAGAACCAGGTTTATCTGGAACTGCGGCGTGCCGGATATACCGTTTTTGTAGGTGTGCTTCGAGGAGGAAGACTGGTCGATTTTGTTGGCAGGAAGAAAGACCGCATTGTGTATTTGCAATGTGCACCTCTGCTCAATGATGATTTTCAAGTAGAGCAAATGTACAACACGCTGGAGATGATACAAGACAATTATGAAAAGTGGGTCGTTTCTATGGACGATACCACATTGCCCTCCAAAGAAGGGATTCGTCACATACAAGTCTGGCAACTACCTGAAATACTATAGTCTGACAATCTTTTTTGATAGCTTTGATGTCCGGATGATGCCGTTTACGAAGTTAACATCTTGTCATTTACGAAGTTAATATCATAATTTTATGAAGTTAAAATCGTATCTTCGGGAAGTTAACTTCCTGAAGTCACGATTTTAACTTCGTATTAGTGCTTTTTGAATCGCTTTTCAACCCCTTGAGAATCAGTGCTCGTTTCCGGAGGAAAACAGCTGCGTTCTTTAATTGATTGCAAGCAAACAGCATTTTCCAGAATATAAAAACGTACTGTTTGTCAGAAAAGTTCTTTTTTAGGTTCCGCTTCTTTTCTTTGCCCGGTTCAACGCTGCGATCATGTATTTTCCTTTTGCTCCGATGTTACTCCAGTTCGTGCTGCAAATCAGTTTCCATACAGGGGTTCCTTTTCTCCCGTAATCCGACAGTCTCAGGATTGCTTCGATCTCTTTTTCGTCTGTTATTCCGAATCGTTCCAGGTTTCCCATTAATCCCACGTAGTTGTGTGTCATCGTATTAAATGCGTATCCGGGCATACTGACCGGCGTAGCATTGACTTCCTCTTCCTTCCCCCTTGGGGGAGCTGAGGGGGGAAATTCTTTACTTTGCTTTACTTTACTTTGTTCGGTATTGCATGCATTTTTTGCATCAGAGCCTGCATCCTGCTCTACATTTTGCGTGCAGACGGTCTTTTCTTCATTACATGTCTCTTTCGGTTTTATCAGTAGATAAGGCATGGCTGTCCAGTTCCTCTTTCTTCGCTTGGTTGCCTCTATCCATACTTTTTGTATTGCTTCAGAGGTCAGTACTTTATGTTCCGCATAACTTCCCCTGTCCATCATTCCTTTCTCGATCATTATCTCAATAATTCCCTGCACCTCTTCTGCGTCTGCCTCTTTTCCCGTCTTGTTGGCGAAAATAAGGCATTGTTCCTCACCCCACGGAATATAATATCCTTCTTTATATATCTTGCATAGGAGTTTCAGTACAATCGCGAGTCCTTTCATGCCATATTTTGCTTCTATTACCTCCATTGCGTTCTCTTCCATAAAATTCACAGCTATTGGAAAGTAATTTATTCCATCGTATGTTGTTGCCATAATTGTTAAGTTGTTATGTTGCTGATTAATCGGTCACTGAAAGATTCTCCTATACGATCGCTCTCCATTCCATGAAATTCTCTATTTTGAAGGTCATCCACCTTTGTTGCTCCACATCCCGGTAGACCACTGTGTTTTTTATTTCCATCGGATCATACTGCTTTCCGAAATCTTTTTCGTATCCCACCAATGTTCCTTTCACCAGTTTGAATGTTCCGTCCTGTTTCATATAAGCTACGGCTGCATGTCCATATTGCATATATTCTATGAGGGCTTCCAGTCGTTCTGCCATCCATTCGGAGCACTGTTCTGTGTAGTCCTTTTCGAGCATGATTTGTCTTTTCCATTTTCCTTTCATCATTTCGTTTTTCGATACTGCTTTCCTGTTCTTTTTCATCATTGATTTTTTTTAAGTTTATTAATGAGTTATTGTCGGGCTTTTTTTTACCCGTGGCAAAGTACGGTAATAAGTTTTGAATAGACTAATCCTGTAAAAGTACTTTAGAAAGGGACTTTTACAGGATTTTAACAATCGGTTATTTGCCTTCATCTCGCTTTTTCCGGAATGCTCTGGCATATTTTTTCAGCTCTGATAGAAAAGAACGTTTATTAGGCTCTGTAGCAATACCTTTGCGCTGATATTCAAAGGTGAGATATTCTTTTATTATTTCCTGTAGTTCTTCAATGGGTCTGTTTTCCATACTGTTGATTCCGCCTTTGATAAAGCTTTCGGTAAGTGCCTCCATTAGCTTTCCTTTGCCTTTTGTGATGTGTAGTGGTTCTCTAACCTTTTGATTGAGGCTGAATTGCAAGTCGGCTTTACCCGCAAAGATTACTTTTCCATTTACTTCGATGGTTACTAAGTTATCATTCAATGAGATAACTACTTTTTTTCTTCCATAATGTTAGTTATTAAATGAATTTATGAAAAGGCAAAGTTTGTATAAAAAAATATAAATATAAAAGAATACCGGAGTTTTTTTAGCTTAAAGGGAGAATCTTAAAGTGTAAGGATCTTGTTATTAGTTATTTATCTTAAGATATAGGTGTTGTTTCAAAAAACGTTCGTTTGATTGAACAAAGGTAAGGAGTCTGTTTTAATGTACAAAATATTTAGTGGATAAAATTTTATCAAAGATTTTATATTATTGATTTTCAGACATATATAGAGCAAAAAAAGTTCTCTGCTCAGCTACTTTACAATATTCATTTTTTCATCGAAAAAAAACTCAAAAATGCTGTTTCAAAAGACGAACGTTTTTTGAAACACATTCGTTCGTTCTCAACTTCTAAAAATGTTTCGTAAAATTTGACGGTTTGAAAGAGAAAAGATGTCTCGTTCAAACCGCGAAGCGCACCCGAAACAAAGGAAAATTTCCCCAAGTATAAATCGTAAATGTCTGAACAACAGAAGTATTGGTTTGCCGCCCGTACCCGAGATAAACAAGAGTTTGCTATTCGTGACTCTCTTGAAAAATTGAAGACTGAACTTGATCTCAATTACTATCTTCCCACTCAGTTTGTCATCCGGCAGTTGAAATATCGTCGAAAACGGGTGGAAGTCCCTGTTATTAAGAATCTTATCTTCATCCAAGCTACCAAGCAAGATGCTTGTGATATTTCTAATAAATACAATATCCAGCTTTTTTATATGAAAGACCTGCTTACCAGGGCTATGCTGATAGTTCCTGATAAACAGATGCAGGACTTCATATTTGTCATGGATTTAGATCCGAATGGTGTCAGTTTCGATAATGACCATTTATCTGTCGGTAGCAGGGTTCAGGTAGTTAAAGGTGATTTTTGTGGTGTCGAGGGCGAACTTGCCAGCGAGGCCAATAAAACTTATGTTGTTATTCGTATTGCCGGTGTATTGAGCGCCAGCGTCAAAGTTCCTAAAAGTTATTTACGTGTCATTTAAGTTATGAATACACTCACTTCTCAAATTGAACAATTACAGAGTCTCGCGCACGAGTTACTCTATTTAGGTGTGGATGGTGTTCCTATTTATACCGATCATTTCCGTCAGCTGAACAAAGAAGTTTTAGAACAATCCGATGCGTTGTATCCTCAGCGTGGTGCTACTCCCGAAGAGGAAGCAAGCATCTGTCTGGCATTATTGATGGGTTACAATGCAACCATCTATAATCAGGGTGACAAGGAGGAGAAAAAGCAAGTTGTTCTCAATCGTTGTTGGGACGTGCTTGACCAACTTCCTGCTACTTTATTGAAATGCCAGTTGTTGACTTATTGTTATGGTGAGGTGTTTGAAGAGGAGTTGGCGAAAGAGGCGCATACTATCATAGAAAGTTGGAAAGATAAAGAACTTTCTGAAGATAAAAAAGAGGCAATCAATAATTTGAGAAATTTGGAAGAGAATCCATATCCTTATAGTGAAATGGTATGATATTTAATGTAGATAATTTTATCGGCGATCATATCACTTTTCGTCGTTCCAGCATGTTTGCTCCCGATATTGTAGCAAACAGTGATCGTCTTCGCCAAGAGGTTGAAGGTAAGAGTTTATTAGTGATTGGTGGTGCGGGTTCCATCGGTTCTTCCTATATAAAAGCCATTCTTCCTTTTAAGCCTTCCAAACTTGTTGTGATCGATTTAAACGAGAATGGATTGGCCGAACTCACCCGCGATTTGCGTTCCACTTACGGTCTGTATATTCCGGACGAGTATCGTACTTATACATTGAATTTTGCAGATCCCATCTTCGAGCGTATGTTCCGTAAGGAGCAGGGTTTTGATATTGTAGCCAACTTTTCGGCACACAAGCATGTACGGAGTGAGAAAGATGAATATTCGGTACAGGCTCTGATTGAAAATAATGTAATAAAAGCCAAAAAACTGCTTGATCTGTTATCGGAATTTCCTCCCCGTCATTTCTTTTGTGTTTCTACGGATAAGGCTGCCAATCCTGTGAATATAATGGGTGCCAGTAAACGTATCATGGAAGATATGATAATGGCCTACTCCTCTAAATTTAAGGTCACTACTGCCCGCTTTGCCAATGTTGCCTTTTCTAACGGCTCTTTATTGGCCGGTTTTATTGACCGTATCATGAAGAAACAGCCTTTGGCTGCCCCCAATGACGTGAAACGTTATTTCGTTTCACCTGAGGAAAGCGGTCAGATCTGTATGCTTGCCTGTATTCTTGGGAATAACGGAGAGATTTTCTTTCCAAAGTTAGGTGAGGAAAAGATGATCACTTTTTCTTCTATCTGTGACCGTTTCCTCCGTACTCTGGGCTATGAAAAGAAAGAGTGTGCTACAGATGAAGAAGCCAGAAGATATGCTGCCGAAATGCCGGATGACAGCAAGATATATCCTGTTGTTTATTTTGAAAGTGATACCACGGGTGAGAAAGGCTACGAAGAGTTCTATGTGCCCGGTGAGCGGTTGAACCTGGAACGTTTTTCTTCTTTGGGTGTGATTGAGGATGTCAGTAAACGTCCTTTGTCTGAATTGGATTCCTTCTTTGATGAGCTGGAGTCCCTCTTTGCCCTTCCGGATTGCCATAAGTCTGATATCGTGACTGCACTTAAAAGATTCCTTCCCAATTTTGAACACGTGGAGAAAGGAAAGAATCTGGATCAGAAAATGTAATGTTTACAAGTATGTATAATAATATAACTACTTTCATCCATAACTTGTTTGGTACGGATGAATTTGTTCCGTTGCACGCTCCTTTATTTATCGGTAACGAAAAAAAATACCTTGCAGAATGCATTGATACTACTTTTGTCTCGAGTGTGGGCAAGTTTGTCGATCGTTTTGAAGAGCTTGTTGCTTGCTATACGGGTTCAAAAAGAGCTGTTGTCTGTGTGAGTGGTACTAATGCATTGCACATGGGTATGCTTCTTGTCGGTGTTGAGCGTGATGATGAAGTTTTAACTCAGGCTCTTACTTTTATCGCTACCTGTAACGCCATCAGTTATATTGGCGCACATCCTGTATTTCTTGATGTGGATAGAGATACTTTGGGTCTTTCTCCTCTTGCTGCGAAAAGGTGGTTGTCTACGCATGCGGAAGTAAGGAATGGGCAGTGTTATAATAAGAAGACGGGATGCCGTATCAAGGCTTGTGTTCCTATGCATACGTTCGGGCATCCTATGAAGATTGACGAATTGTCGGCAGTGTGCAACGAATATCATATAGAACTTGTCGAGGATGCGGCCGAAAGTATCGGCAGTTTCTATAAAGGCCGTCATACGGGTACTTTCGGAAGAGTGGGAGCCATCAGTTTTAATGGTAATAAAACGATCACCACCGGTGGTGGGGGTATGTTGCTTTTCCAGGACGAAGAGCTGGGCAAGTTTGCCAAACATTTGACGACCCAGGCCAAAGTTCCGCACCGTTGGGCATTTGTTCATGACCATATCGGTTACAATTACCGTATGCCTAATATCAATGCCGCATTGGGTTGTGCCCAAATGGAGAATCTTGACAGGTATGTTGTCAATAAACGTGAGACAGCGGAACGGTATCGTGAGTTTTTCTCTCGTATTCCTGATGTTGAGTTTGTTGTTGAGCCTGCGAACAGCCGTTCTAACTATTGGTTGAACGCTGTACTTCTGAAAGACCGTCGGGCCCAACAATCTTTCCTTGAATATACGAATGACCATGGTGTAATGACCCGCCCCGTTTGGGAATTGATGAACAGACTTGAGATGTTTCGGGGATGTGAGACGGATGGTTTGGAGAATACTGTGTGGTTGGAAGAAAGAATTGTGAATATACCAAGTAGTGTTCGTTTGGGAGTATGAAGCCTTTAATTTTAGTCGGTGGCGGCGGACATTGCAAGTCGGTGATTGATGTCGCTGAGAGTATGGGGCATTCCATCCTGGGTATATTGGATCTTCCGGAAAATGTCGGCCATTTCATCTTAGGCTATCCTGTTCTCGGTACTGATGATGATATCCCCTTATTTGTGGATCAGGCTGACTTTATTGTTACTGTCGGATTTATAAAGGAATCTTCTCTACGATTGAAGATTCATGATAAAATACGAACTTCCGGCGGACATTTTGGTACCCTGATTGCTTCCACCGCTTATGTTTCCAGACATGCTCAGATCGGTGCGGGTACTGTGGTCATGCATCATGCCTTTGTGAATGCCGGTGCACGGATTGGCAGTGGTTGTATCATCAATACTTTTGTAAATGTGGAGCATGATGCCCTGATCGGTGACAATTGTCATATATCAACCGGTGCTATGGTTAATGGAGATTGCAAGGTCGGCGAAGGGTCTTTTTTGGGCAGCCAGTCGGTAATGGTGAATGGTACATCCATCATTTCCGGTTGTATCATCGGCGCGGGTTCGGTAGTACGTAAGGATATTCTGGAAAAGGGAATTTATTCGGGTAATCCCGCAATCTTGAAAATAAAGATTTAATGCATACTTTGATTATAGCCGAAGCCGGGGTAAACCATAACGGTTCTATTGCCCTTGCTAAAAAGTTAATAGATGTTGCTTCGGAGGCCGGTGTGGACTATGTAAAATTTCAAACCTTTAAGACAGAGAATTTAGTTTCTCTTTCCGCTCCCAAAGCGGAATATCAGCAAAGGAACATGCCGGATACCGATTGTTCACAGTATTCTATGCTTAAGAAATTAGAATTGTCTGTGAACCAGCATTTTGAATTAATAGAATATTGTAAATTGAAAGGCGTACGCTTTTTATCTACAGCTTTTGATATGGATAGCCTCCGTTTCCTATCCGGTCTTCACCTTGGATTATGGAAAATACCTTCAGGTGAAATAACCAATTATCCATATATCAAATTTATAGCGGAACAGAAAGAGCCCGTTATCCTTTCTACCGGAATGAGTACAGTGGAGGAAATCCAATCTGCCATCTCGTTATTGAACCGGTTTGGTGTAAAAACAGATCAAATAACTATTCTTCATTGTAATACGGAGTATCCTACTCCCATGTGTGATGTAAATTTGAAGGCTATGTGCAAGCTCCATGAAGAGTTTGGAATACGTACGGGATATTCGGATCATACGGTTGGTATAGAGATCCCGCTGGCCGCTGTCGCCCTTGGCGCTACAGTGATAGAAAAACATTTTACCCTTGATCGCTGCATGGAAGGTCCCGACCATAAGGCCTCTTTGGAGCCTTCCGAATTAAAACAAATGGTTTCGGCTATTCGTAATGTGGAAGAGGCCTTGGGCCGGGAAGAGAAAGTTGTATCTTTATCAGAATCCGGGAATCGTATTGTCGCCCGCAAGAGTATTGTTGCCGCGAGGGATATCCGAAAGGGAGAACCGTTGACGGAAGAAAACCTGACTGTCAAACGTCCCGGTACCGGTATTTCACCCATGCAATGGGAGTCCGTCATTGGTACTGAGGCATGCCGTTCATTTAAAAAGGATGATTTGATAGTGCTCCAATGAGGAAGATATGTGTTATAACGGGCAGCCGTGCGGAATATGGCCTACTCAGTGGTCTGATGGCCAAGATTCAATTTGACAGGGATTTGCAGCTGCAAATCATAGCTACTAATATGCACCTTTCTTCGGAGTTCGGCCTGACTTATAAAGAGATTGAAACAGATGGTTTCCGCATTGATAAGAAAGTCGAGATGCTTCTCTCTTCTGATACTGCCAATGGGACCGCCAAATCTGTCGGATTGGCTACCATAGGTTTTGCCGATGCGTTTGAAGACCTGTCTCCTGATCTGATATTGGTCTTGGGAGACCGTTTTGAGCTACTGGCTGCTGTGAGTGCCGCCCTTTTCTATAAGATCCCTGTTGCGCATATACATGGAGGAGAGATAACGGAAGGCGCTTATGACGATAATATACGGCATGCCATTACGAAGATGAGCCATCTTCATTTTACATCGGCAGAGCCTTATCGCAGACGGGTCATTCAATTGGGCGAGAGTCCTGATAGGGTTTTTAATGTCGGTGCTCTTGGAGTGGAGAATATCAAACATGTGCCTTTACTGTCCAAAGAGGAGTTGGAAAAGAGCCTTAATTTTCAGTTGGGAGATAAGTCTTTGCTGGTCACATTCCATCCTGTCACCTTGGAAAACTCTACGGCCGAACAGCAATGCATGAATCTTTTGGAGTCTTTGGAGTCCTTTCCTGATTATCGGATAATTTTTACTTTTCCCAATTCGGATACGGATGGTCGTATAATAATTGATTTAATCAAGCGATTTGTGGAAAGACACCGTAGTGAGTCAGTCGCTTTCGTTTCGTTGGGTAAGGTCCGTTATCTTTCCACTTTACAATATGTATCGGCCGTTGTCGGTAATTCTTCCAGCGGTATCATTGAAGTTCCCAGCTTCGGTATTCCGACATTGAATATCGGCGATAGACAAAAAGGACGGATAAGCTCCCGCAGTGTTGTCCATTGTGGAACTTCGAAAGAAGATATCTGTCTGGGTATACAAACGGTATTGTCGGATCCGGTTGCCGGAATCGCCAAACAGAAACGGAATCCTTATGATAAGGAGGGCACGGCGGATGCCATATGCACTATTTTGAAGACCGTCTTTTTGGATGGCCTGACATCAAAATCCTTTTATGACCTTTAATTACAATGTCTGATTATTCCAAATATTTAATTCCTCATACGGCAACTATCCGCGAAGCGTTGGTTGCTTTGAATGATTTATCTCACGATGTGCTTGTCCTTTTTGTTATGAATGAATTTGACCAGATGGTCGGGACATTAACTGATGGCGATATTCGCCGCTATCTGATTGGCGGAGGTGAGATAAAAGACTGTGTTTGCGGCGCAATGACTCGGTCTTTCTTATTTATAACGGAGGATTCCCCTCCCTCAATGATAAAAGAGTATAAAAAACGTGGTATATTTTTGATTCCCTGTGTGGATGACAAGAAGATGATTCTAAAGGTTATTAACCTAAAGAAACGGAAATCCATTCTTCCTGTAGATGCTGTGTTAATGGCGGGTGGAAAAGGAGAGCGGCTTCGTCCGTTAACAGAGACAATTCCTAAACCGTTACTTCATGTCGGTAATAAAGCCATTATTGATTATAACGTAGACCGCCTGATTTCTTATGGAGTGGAACATATTTCGGTTACCGTGAATTACCTGGGGGAGCAATTGGAGGATCATTTCAAGGAACCGTGTGATGGGATACAGGTCAAATGTGTCCGTGAACCTCGCTATTTGGGTACTATCGGTTCAATCAAATTTGTATATCCTTTCTGTCATGACACGGTTTTAGTCATGAACTCAGACTTGTTTACCAATATAGATTATGAAGATTTCTATCTCCATTTTAAAGAGCACGATGCTGATATGTCCGTGGCTGCCGTTCCTTATTCTATTTCTGTACCCTATGGAATTTTTGAATTGGAAGGGCGTAATATTCATGGGGTCAAAGAAAAACCGACTTATAACTATTATGCGAATGCCGGAATTTATCTGATAAAAAAGAGTTTGCTGGATATGATACCTGATAATTGTTTTTATAATGCCACGGACTTTATGGAACTGTTGATTCATAATAACCTGAAAGTAGTCCGTTATCCTATAACCGGCTATTGGATTGATATAGGTAAACATGAAGATTATAAAAAAGCGCAAGAGTTAGTAAAGCATATGTGAATAAAATGAGAACACTGTTTTTAATTCCCGCCAGGGGAGGTAGCAAAGGGTTGCCAGGTAAGAATATTATTGAATTGGCAGGAAAACCTTTAATTGTTTATAGTATTGAATTAGCCAAAAAAATCGTATCAGATCAAGATATATGCGTCTCTACAGATGATGAGAAAATAAAGAAGATAGTAGAACAATATGGTTTAAAAGTACCTTTTCTTAGGCCATCTGAACTGGCAACAGATTTTTCTACTACTAATGAAGTGTTATTACATGCTATATCTTATTATGAGAGCATTGGTTACAGTTATGATGTCGTTGTTTTGTTGCAGCCAACTTCTCCATTACGTCAAGTGAAAAATGTATTGGAAGCCATGTCTTTATATAGTGACCAGATTGATATGGTAGTTTCTGTTAAAGAATCACATGCCGCGGCTGTTTTATGTAGGGAGGACGAATCAGGGTATTTAGATTTGTTATTTAATAATCTTGCCGGAAGGAGGCAGGATATGAAAAAGTACTATGAATATAATGGAGCCATTTATGTAATAAATGTAAATTCATTGAAAGAAAAAGGCTTGTCAAATATGGAGAGAAAAGTGAAGTATGTAATGCAAAAATCCGAATCTATAGATATAGATGATATCTATGATTTGATGTATGCAGAATCAATTATTAACGCTTCCCCAAAAGATGTATAGCATACTTCAACAGAAACAGGTATATTTTCCTTGCGATGATGATGCCCAGTCCCTCCTGTATGACGAAGTCGTTTCGGGCACTCATATCACGGCCTCTTTGTTATCCTACCTTCTGTTCAACCGTTACCAGATGTGTTCTCCTGACTACCGTGAGTTCAAGAACCAGCTGCCTGCCATGGACTGGAATACCTACTGGCAGAATCTGTCCAATTGGGCAGATAAGGGCGCTGTCCACCTCAACAAGCAGATTCCCGCCTTGAAGAGCATCACTTTGGAACGGGGTTCGAATGTGAATGTTGATGGGACCTGGTGTCGTTACCAAACTCACTTCGGTCATAAGAAAACCTACATGTGGTGCCTTGTGAACAAGAAAGCGGGTATTGTGATCTTTTTCTATGAAGATTGCCTGGATGAGCAGGGCAATAAACATGAGGGCGGTCGTGGTCGTAGCGTGCTGAAAGATTTTCCGAGCGATGCTCAAATCAAGTCTTTGCAGAGCGACGGTTATAATGTCTATATGTATCTTGATGACGAACTGATGGAGGTGGAACATTTATGCTGCCTTGCCCATGCGCGGAATAAGTTCAAGGATGCCTATAATCAAGGCTGCGAGAAAGCCCGTTTCTTCTTGGAGCAGATTGCCAAACTTTATAAACGTGAAGATGACTACCGCCGAGATAAATTGACGGCAACCCGGACTAAGGGAAAACGTAACGATGCTTACACGAATCGAATTGTGGAGTGTTTACGCAGTGAGCTTTATGATTTGCTTGCATTACTTGAAGAAGAGATGAGTGATTTAATGCGAACCGTTTTGAATTATCTTCATAAGTTTTGGGAGTAGCTTTTTGCTTATCGCAAAGACGGGGAATATACAATCGATAATCTTGCCGCCGAACGGGCGATACGCCCCTTGACCGTGCAGAGGAAAAACAGTTTATTCTTCTGTAGTACGAAAGGTGCTTTACGATCGGCAGTTTACAATACCTTTATTGAAACCTGCAAGCAGGCTGGAATCAGCTTCCGATCTTTCTTCTGCAAGTACATGACAGAGATCCGGAAGGGTCGAACGGATTATGAGAACCTGCTTCCCATGACAATAGGTCTAACGAATTAGTGAAAACAATTTAAAACTTAATATCCAAGACAAGTGACGAGTGCCAGTAGGCACTCGCCTGAAAGGGGTATACCATGTTTTGGACGCTTACTAATTATTTGTGTGTATGAATAAAATATTGTATATTATAGCCACTGTTATGTTGCTTAGCTGTGGTAGAGATGATTCTGAGAGTGTAAAGATGAAAATGGAGCCAGTTATTTCGTCTTACGTAGCTATTGGCTCCGATCCTTATCCACGAAATACAGAGGGGGATTGTATTGAATTGGAAGACGGTACGCTTCTATGCGCTTTTACCCGTTTTGAAGGATATGCGGACATTGCTCCTTCCTGTATTGTAGGAGCATTGAGCCGAGATCATGGTAGAACGTGGTCTGTTCCTACCATTATTTGTGGGAACATAGGGCTTCAAAATGTGATGAGTGTATCGCTGATTGAAGTGAATCAGAAAATTCATCTTTATTTCCTGATAAAAAACAGTGATACTGATTTACAAGTTTATAGAATGATTATGACTGATGGTTATAAATGGGGAAAACCGGAATGTATACAGATGCCTTTAGGTTATTGTGTGGTTGTAAATGGCGCTGTTGTTTATTCTAATGAAAGTCGTTTGTATATTCCCGTTTGCTTTTTCGATAAATCCCCTGCTACTTTGGAAGATAAATCTAAATGCTTCTATTTATATTCTGACGATGAAGGGAACTCATGGGATAAATCGGATCAGGTTGTTATTGACGAGTCAAAGTATGGTGGATTAGAACCTACAATAGTAGAACTTTCTTCTGATAAGGTCTTAATGTCTATGAGGACTGACTTAGGTTTTCAATATTTTGCCTATTTCGACCATAATGGGAAATTAGTGAAAGGTCCTGTTCGGTCGTCTCTACCTTCTTCAGATTCTCCTGCGCATTTAATCTCACTGAAACATGGGGAGTTGTTGGCGGTTCATAATAATTGTGATGTGGATATGAGAAATCGATTAAGTATTTCACTCAGTTTGGATGAGGGAGACTCTTGGAACGAAGAATTTATATTGGAAGAGTCTGCGAATGAAAAAAATTCCTTCTCGTATCCCTCTTTGAAAAAAGTGGGAGATCGATTGCTTATTACTTATTGGGAATTTTTAGTTAATCATTATTCTTATTCGTTGAAGTTTGCTTCTTTAGATTTGAATGTGTTCTTGTAAAGAGCATGAATGATTTGTGAATAACTAATCCTGAAATTGGATGTTTATGAACTGTTGCAACAAAATGATAAGCAAAATAGTAATACTTAGGTATGCTCCGTATGGGCAAAATGTCTCTCTCTTTTTTTCAATTGATTACTTAATTAAATCGGGTATATCTATCGAATATTGGGATGTATCATCAATCACTATAGGAGAAAGCGGAGGAAATTCTACAAATGAACCAATTAATATATCTGTTATTCGGAGCTATAAAGAATTGGCTAAGTATATAAAGTCTCAAGATAAAAGTACTACTTTGTTTATTCCATTCATGTCTTTTTTTTGTAAGACGTTCAGGTGCTTTTATTTATTATCGAAATATGATTGCAGATTAGGTTGTTGTATAACTGGATTTCTCCCAACTACTAATCGTTCTTCAAGAGAGAAGGTAATTCAACTATTGAAAATTTGCAATTTTAAGAAGTTGTATTATGCTTTTGGAAATTTGATATGCAACTATATTAAGAATAAGACTTCCATCATCAAACCTTGTGATGTAATTTATTATACGGGCTCTAAGGCCGTATTAAATGAGTATAAATTCGATGAAGGCACTGCTTTTTCAAAACTTAACTCAATTGACTATGAACATTTTTCTATGTCGGGTAGTGAAGAAAAGCCGATGTTGGAAAAAGAAAGCTATATGGTTTTTATAGATCAATATTTGCCTTTTCATCCAGATGCGAAAATAAATGGTTTTTTAGATATTGATCCGAAGGGATATTATAGAAACTTGAATGAGTTTTTTAACCGATTGGAACAGCGTAATGGAATGAAAGTGGTCATAGCTGCCCATCCTAAAGCGATAAAGTATAAGACACACGATTATTTTAATCATCGGACTGTATATTGGGGGGTGACCAATGAATTGGTGAAAAATGCTAAGCTGGTAATTATGCATTTTTCTACCTCCGTCTCTTTTTCGGTGTTATACAATAAGCCAGTTGTCTTTGTTTCGATGCCGGAGATCAAGTCGATGAATTGGAACTATCATCATTTGATCCTTGTTTTTGCCGAAGCATTGGGGGCTTGTTACTATTTCCTTGATAATGATTGGACGCTGAATGAGGAAATTCAGGTGAATGATCGGAAATATGAAGACTATAAATATGCCTATCTTACTACAACGGAGACCGAATGTAGTATAAATGGAGTGAACTTAATGAAGTCTTTGCTGACTTTATAACCCACTATTTAATATAAAATGCAAGCAGTAATATTAGCAGCAGGAATGGGCAAACGCTTAGGCGATTTGACTCAAAATAACACAAAATGCATGGTTCGGGTGGATGGCATTATGTTGATCGACCGAGTGTTGAAACAACTATCCTCCTTGACGTTAAACAAAGTGATTTTAGTGATCGGCTACAAGGGTGCACAGCTAAAAGAACACATTGGTGATGTGTTCAATGGGATGCCTATTGAGTATGTTGAAAATCCGATTTACGATAAAACAAACAATATCTATTCGCTCTCCTTGGTGAAAGACGAGCTGAGACGGGATGATACGCTTTTGCTGGAGTCGGATCTTATTTTTGATGATACTTTGTTGCATCTGCTCATGGACAGTGCTTATCCCAATGCGGCGCTGGTGGATAAATATGAAACGTGGATGGATGGAACAATGGTCAGATTGGATGAAGAACACAACATTGTGAACTTTATTCCTAAAAAGGATTTTAGCTACGAAGATGTTTGCTCTTATTATAAAACGGTTAATGTCTATAAATTTAGCAAAGACTTTTTGTCTACCCAATACGTGCCTTTTTTGGAAGCGTATACGAAAGCCTTGGGAAACAATGAATATTACGAGCAAGTGCTTCGTGTCATCACTTTATTGGATAATTGTGATTTGAAGGCTATTCCTTTGAGTGGACAAAAATGGTATGAGATTGATGATATTCAAGATTTGGATATTGCTGAAGTGCTTTTTGCTGCACCCGGAAAGCGGTTGTCTCTCTATCAGAAACGATATGGCGGCTATTGGAGATTTCCTGATTTGCTGGATTATTGCTATTTGGTCAATCCGTTTTTTCCTCCGGAAAAGATGAAGGAAGAGTTAAAAGCTAATTTTGATATTCTGCTCACAGAATATCCTTCGGGAATGTCTATTAATAATTTATTAATCGGTAAGTTTTTCAATTTAAAGCCGACATACGTCTGCGTGGGGAATGGGGCTGCTGAATTGATAAAAAGTCTGATGGATCATCTGGATGGTCACATCGGAATGGTTTATCCTACTTTTGAGGAGTATCCTAATCGGTATAACAAGAAAGAAACCATTGTGTATACACCTTCCAATCCGGATTTCTCGTATACGGCACTCGATTTAAAAAACTATTTTTCCAATCAAGATTTATCTACTCTCTTGTTGATAAATCCAGATAATCCTTCGGGCAATTACATCTCCAAAGCAGATGTGCTATCCTTGGCTGATTGGGCGAATGAAAAGGGAATAACGTTGGTTTTGGATGAATCCTTTGTTGATTTTACTGAGGAGAATATTTGCAATACCATGCTAAGTAATGAAATTTTGGGAGCTTTCCCTAATCTGGTTGTGGTAAAAAGTATCTCAAAATCTTATGGTGTGCCCGGACTGCGTTTAGGGGTTTTAGCCACTGGCAATGGTGTATTATTGGAGAAAATAAAACGCGATTTATCTATTTGGAATATTAATTCTTTCGCGGAGTTTTATATGCAGATTTCAGGGAAATATGAATCGGCTTACAAACAAGCTTGTTTGAATTTTGCTCAGGAACGAAAACGTTTTTATCGGGAACTCCTGAAAATTGCATTTTTGCGTGTCATCCCTTCGCAAGCTAATTATTTTCTGTGTGAGGTTACGAGTAAATATGCTTCCTCTGAGTTGACGACCTTATTACTTGAAAAATATAATATATTAATAAAAGACTGTAGCCCTAAAAAAGCTTTTGGCGGGAAGCAATACATCCGTTTGGCCATTCGTAATCAAGAAGATAATGATAGGCTGATTGCGGCTTTGGGTGAGCTTTTATAATTTCTGACTAAAATAGATAGTGTGTTCTAAGTGACACATAAAAGTAATAAAGAAAGAATGGCTATGAATATGATTTTATTATTGAAGAGCTTTGTTAGAGCATTAGGTTTGAAGAATTTGCTTTATCCGGTCTATTCTCATACTCTATTAAAAGTTTATAAAAGGAGGCAGAACCGGCTGTTTAACGGTGGTAATAAAGAGTTGCTATTTTTGGTGGATGATGTTTTGACCAGGCATGAATGCGTTTTTTGGTTGAATTATGGCACTTTGCTGGGAGCATACAGAGATCATGATTTCATAACACATGATAATGATTTAGATATAGGTATGTATTGGAAAGATAGGGAAGGAGTAAAGGAATGGTTGGCAGATGCCGGACTAAAATTACTATCTATCATAACGTATGGTACTCCTGATGCTCCTGATAGCGCCGAATATAGATTTGAATATCATGGAACTTGCATTGATATTAATTTCTATGAAGTGGAAACTGGAGTAGCAATTACATATAATCCTCTGTTCTTTAGTGAAAAAGATTATAATGTAAGGGGGGCAAGCATACCTGTAAAGGTGGAACGGGTAGATTCGCCTTTTACAAATCTGAAAAAAATCACCTTTTTGGGGCGAACATTTTATGTTCCTGAAAATACGGAAGAATATTTAATTGCAAATTATGGTGAAAATTTCATGACTCCAATTTCCGATTTTAATTATCATGATTATGCGTTGAATATTACCGCATATTCGGAAGAGGAAAAATCCGGTTCTTTTTATAGGTACAATTTTTGATGAGAGAGTCGTATACTAAAGGGTATTTGTTTATCTATGGATGGCAGATATTATCTATCATCCTCGGTCTATTGTCCGTATTCATTGTTGTTCCTTTTTTATCATCGAATAAAATATTATATGGAATTTATTCTATTTGTATCTCTCTAACCATATTCTATAATTATGCCGATGTTGGATTTTTAAGCGCAGGTCAAAAATATGCTGCGGAGTCTTATGCAAAGGGAGATAGAACAGGAGAAATGTCTATCATTTCTTTTACTGCCTTTATTCTATTTCTTTTTTTAGGTCTGATTTCCGTATTGTTATTTTTAATTGGATTGCATCCCAATTGGATGATAACAGATTTGCAAGCCCATCGGGATGTTCGCATAGCGACCTTGTTGATATTTATATTAGCCTTTTCTTTCCCTATATATGCTTGTCAAAGGATTCTTGTTTTAATTTATGCTATCAGACTTGAGGATTATAAATTTCAACGAATCGTTATTATCGGAAATGTGTTGAGAATATTATCCGCCCTTTGTTTCTTTTCAAATGGGAAATATATGGTAGTGGAATATTTTCTTGTATATCAAATAATTGGTGCGTTTGTGGCTCTTTATGGAATTGGAGATGTAAAGAGGCGTTATAGTTATTCATGGAGTGAGTTCAGGCGATTTTTCCGATTTAACAGGTCTGTTTTTAATAAGGTCAAACGAGTTGCGTTTGTAAGCTTGGTGCTCACCGTTGGTTGGGTGTTTTATTATGAAATAGATCAGTTGGCTATATCCCGCCTCTTAGGGGCAAAGCAGGTAGCTGTCTATGCTATTGCTTTGGCGGTGCTTACCATGTTTCGGACTTTTTTAGGAGCTCTATATGCTCCTTTTATATCCCGATTTAATCATTTTATAGGTTTGAGGGATATAAATGGATTAAATTCTTTCTACAAACATATTGTGAATCTTCTTTTTCCTTTGGCTACGTTGCCCATTATCATAGTCAGCATGCTTGCGAAAGCTTTTATTATTTCATGGGTTGGCAAGGAGTATGACAGTTCTGTTTTTTTGGTCGAAATTATTGTTTTTGCCAATATACTGGCTTTCATTTCTTATCCAAGCAACCCTTATTTAATCAGTCGTGAAAGAGTGAATTGTTTGTATGTCTTGAGTATGCTGACCCCGTTAGTCTTTTGGATCGGTATCTTGTTTACTGTCAATGCTTATGGTTTGGGTGCATTTGTGTTTTGGAAAGTAGTTGCCATGATTTTATCGGGTGTCTGTTCTTGCTTTTTTGTATATAAAGTGATGCGGGAGAGAATATGCCATTTGTCTTTAGAGTTACTTAAAAATTATGGTCTGCCTCTCTGTTTCTGTGTGTTTCTATGCTTTTCGGCGAGGTATTTGATGGTTTACGAGAAAAATTATATAGCATTGGGCACTAATGTGTTGATTATGTGTGTGGTCTTTGCGCTTAGCTTTTTGGCGTGCTTGTTAACCTCCCGACCATTGAGAGAATATGTTTATAAATTAGTAAAAGTTATATAGATATGAATTTGTTAGAGAAAAGTTACTCTGGTAAGAAAGTTTTGATTACGGGGCATACCGGATTCAAAGGGACTTGGTTAACTACTTGGCTACACGCTTTGGGGGCTGATGTATATGGTATCTCGTGTGACATTCCCACTTCGCCTTCCATGTTTGAAGTGTTAAAATTAGAAGAGAAAATTCATCATTATCAGATGGATATAAGGGATTATGATGCTCTTTCGGAAGTGATTAGAGAAGTAAAGCCTGATTTTGTCTTTCATTTGGCGGCTCAAGCTATTGTTTCTAAATCATATGCTAATCCGAGAGAGACTCTGACAACGAATATAGTTGGTACAATGAATGTGTTGGAAGCTTTACGGCAGCTTAATTTTCCTTGTGTGGCAGTGATTATCACAAGTGATAAATGTTACGACAATGTGGAATGGGTGTATGGATATAAAGAGACGGATGCATTGGGGGGAAAGGATATTTATAGTGGCTCTAAGGGCGCGGCTGAATTGGTCTTTAAGTCGTATTATCACTCCTTTTTTAAAAGTGAGCGGTCCAACGTTCGGATTGTTTCGGTGAGGGCGGGAAATGTGATTGGAGGAGGCGACTGGGCGTTGGATCGGATTGTTCCGGACTGTATGCGCTCTTGGTCTGAAAATAAGATTGTAGAGATTAGAAGTCCTTTTGCTACACGTCCGTGGCAACATGTGCTGGAGCCCTTGAGTGGCTATTTGAATGTAGGAGCTGCGCTTTTGGAAGACAGTTCACTCAATGGAGAAAGCTTTAACTTCGGCCCTAAAGCTGAAGTGAGCAAAACGGTGAAAGAACTATTAGAAGATTTGAGCGTTTGCTGGAAATATACATCTCCTATGGAGGCGTATACCATTACTGATCAGGTGAAATTTCACGAAGCCGGCCTTTTGAAGTTGAATTGTGACAAGGCTCTTTTTTATTTAAAATGGCATTCGGCCTTGGATTATAAACAATTGTTGCACTTTACGGGTAACTGGTATTATAATTATTATAAAAATCCAATAGATATGCTTGAGTATACGCAACAACAAATTAATGAATATACGCAGGTAGCGCATAATAAAGGGATAAAATGGGCGAGATGATTGAAGGTGTTTTAATTACTCCTTTGAAAAAAATGTATCACCCCAAAGGAGATATTTTTCATGCTTTAAAAAACATGGAGGTGGGTTATGAAGGTTTCGGCGAAGCCTATTTTTCAACCATCAAGCCGGAAACGATTAAGGCGTGGAAACGGCATTTCAGGATGACACTGAATTTGATTTGTATTCGAGGTGAAATTCATTTTGTATTGTATGACGATAGGAGAGAATCAAAATCGTATGGTCAATTTATGGAAGTTGCGTTATCGCCCTTGAAGCATTATTGCCGATTGACGGTTCCTCCGAATGTTTGGATGGGATTTAAAGGGATGGATCAGGCAGATAGCTTATTATTGAATCTAGCTAATATACCACACGATCCGATAGAGCAAGAGAACATTCCGATGGAGGAATCTCCTATTGTGTTTGATTGGAATAAATTAAATCAGTAAGTATGAAGGTAGTAATCTTAGCAGGGGGTAAGGGGACGAGAATTGCGGAATATAGCACTCGTGTCCCTAAGCCGATGGTTGAAATTGGCGAGTATCCCATTTTATGGCACATCATGAATTGGTATGCAAAATTCGGTTATAATGATTTTGTGTTGGCTTTAGGATATAAAGCGCAGGTCATCAAAGAATTCTTTTTGAACTATTATGCGTTGAATAATGATTTTGAAGTGAATCTGTCCACTGGTGAAATAAAGTATATCAATAAGCAAAATCGTAATTGGAAAGTTACATTGGTAGATACTGGGCTAGATACAATGACGGGTGGGAGAATAAAAAGATTAGAAAAAATCATTGGAAAAGAAACTTTTATGGTGACTTATGGAGATGGTTTGTCTGATATAGATCTGGATGCTTTGCTGACTTTTCACAGGCGTTGTGGTAAAGTAGCGACTCTTTCGGCCGTACATCCCACTGCGCGGTTTGGTGAACTGAGAATTGATGGGAATCAAATGGTGACAAGTTTTAAAGAAAAACCGCAATTGGAAGATGGACGTATCAACGGAGGATTTTTTGTGTTAGAACCGGAAATATTTGATTATATAGAAAGTGATGCTACTGTGTTTGAAAAAGACCCGCTGGAACACTTGGTCAGGAGTGGGGAGCTTTCCGCTTATAAACATGATGGTTTTTGGCAGTCGATGGATACGGTGAGAGAAAGACAAATATTAGAAGAGTTGTGGAAAACAAATAATGCGCCATGGAAATAAAAGGTATGAAATTGTCTAAATCGATAATAGGACAGGAGGAAATAGACGCTGTGACGGATGTGTTGCAAAGGGGGTATCTGGGAATGGGGCAGGATGTCATGAAATTCGAGGAAGAGCTAGAATGCTTTTTTCAACGAAATGTGACATTGGTCAATACCGGAACTGCGGCTTTGCATTTGGCATTGCAGGGGGTAGGAATTGGCTGGGGAGATGAAGTTTTAGTGCAATCATTGACGTATGTAGCCTGTTTTCAAGCTATCAAAGCTACGGGAGCTACTCCTGTGGCTTGTGAGGTTTGTGATGCTTCGCTCACGTTGGACTTAGCGGATGCGGAAGCTAAACTGACGCCTCGAACGAAGGCTATCATGCCGGTGCATTATGCGGGGAATGTGGGCGATCTTGATTGTATTTATGACTTTGCGAGAAAGCACCGTTTAAGGGTCATAGAAGATGCTTCTCATGCTTTTGGCTCTTTTTATAAAGGAAAATTGGTGGGTAGTTTTGGAGATGTTTGTTGCGTCAGTATGGATGGCATTAAAAACATTACTTCCGGAGAAGGGGGAATGGTTATAACGAATGATGTGGAGGTGTGTCAAAAAATAAAAGATGCCCGACTATTGGGAGTGGAAAACGATACGGTAAGCCGATATAAGGGGGAGAGGACTTGGCTCTTTGATGTGCATGATCAGGGGTGGAGGTATCACATGAGTAATATCATGGCTGCCATCGGGCTGGTGCAATTTAAGAAGTTTCCAGAATTTAAAGAGAAACGTCAGGCACTGGCTAAACTCTATCAAAAAAGGTTGAAAGGTGTTGTAAAACTTATTGAATGTAACTATGATGAAGTGGTGCCTCACATCTTTGTGATCAGAGTGGGAGGAGGCGAACGGGATACGGTGAAAGAGGCGCTTGCCAAGGAAGGGATTCCGACCGGAATGCATTACAGACCGAATCATTTGCTGACTTTATTTGCTGGAAATCAAGATAATGTAACATTGAAGCATACTGATAGAGTATATGAGGAACTCGTCACATTACCTTTGCATCCGGGCTTGACGGAAGAACAGATTAATTTTATTTGTGATGTTATCGAACGCACTTTGCAATCCTAATCGACCGCTTGTTTCTATCATTATAAATTTCTATAATGGGGAGCAATATTTGGCTAATGCTATAGAAAGTGTATTGGCTCAAACATATGAAAATTTAGAATTACTGCTGTATGATAATCTGTCAACAGACAGCAGCGCACTGATTGTTCAAAAGTTTGAAGACCAAAGAATACGATATATATTGGCTGATGAGCATACGTCACTCGGAGAGGCTCGTAATAGAGCTCTGAAGGTGGCAAAAGGTGAATTTATCAGTTTTTTGGATTGTGATGATTGGATTGAGATAAATAAAGTGAAAGTATCTTTAACCTATTTTGCTCAAGCGGAAGTAGGGCTTGTATATACTAATGGTTATACCTTTTATGAAAAAAAGAACCACTACCGGAAGTTCTTTAAAAAGGAGCAGAAAGAGGGGATGATTTTTGAAGATTTATTGGCTTCGTACCGCATAGCCATACCGAGCGTCATGTTTAGGCGTGCCGTGATAGAGAGACTATCTTCTTGGTTTGATACCCGTTTTTCAATGATTGAGGAGTTTGATCTTTTTATTCGTATTGCGCAAATTAGTGCAGTGCGATATGATCATCACTGTTTGTGCTACTGGCGAGCACACGAAACTAGTATGACTTGGTCGAAAAGATCTTGCTTTGAAGTAGAGATGAGACAGTTTTTAGAGCAATTACTAAAAGAAAATCCGGCGTTAAAGAATCATTATGCAGTGAAAAGATACCAGGCAAAAATAGCCTTTCATCACTTTATGAACACATGGAATAAGCCGTTTAATCCTAATAGAAGAATATTGGCTGATTTCTTATTGGTGGATAAAAGGCTTATATTAGTATATCTTGTCTCTTTCTTAGGGAAAAATTGGTTTTATAAGATTCTGAAATTTTTAAATATATATGTGTAGGTCTCTGTGCAATGGGTAAGATAAAAGAAAAAACGTTGTTGCTATTGTTGGTCTATGCTCCATGGGTTAATGTTATCAATTATAGAATAACTCCAATCGTTGCATCGTCGCTAACGGCTCTTTTCATCGGGCTGTTGGCTGTGGAGTCTTTTGTGTGGCGAAGTAAAATTAATGAAGAATATTTTGATATTATCAAGAAGAACCCTTTGTTATTTCTTGCTTTTATTTCTTTGTTGGGATATTCCGTTTTTTGTCAAAAGATTAGCGACTTATTTGTTTTTTTTAATTTGTTTTTGCTGTTATTGCTAGTAATACCTTTGTTTGTAGATATTCGGGCTTTTTGTCGTAGCTATTTTGATGTTTATCTTTCGTATTTAATCATAGTAGTCTCTTTGTCGATTATTGTCGATTTTATATTGCTCAATACGGGATATGCTAGCCTTCAACCGATGTATAACAGTGAAAATGTAACCTATTTGGAACGTCCGTTTGGCCTGTTTGGGCAACCAAGTGTTAACTCTACTCTTATTTGTGTATTCTATTTACTGAAGCGTTATTTGCATGATATTTGGGGGCTTGGAAGAGTGCGAAATATCTATTTTGTATTTGTGGTGCTTGGAGTGATGTGCCAAGGAAGCGGTTCAGGTTTCATTTCTTTTGCTTTATTATTAATTCCCGTTTGGGGGTATCGCTTTAAAGCATTTAAATATGTATTTATCTTATTGTTGTTAGGGGGTATCTATTATATCAGTCTGACTGACTTGGTAGAAAAGCTAAGTGTTTCTTATCTTACTTTTTTGTATGATTTTGTAGTGGATATTTTCCATTTATATTTGGCTCATATTTCATCTACTTCAGCTCTGATATGGGGTGAAGTATCTCCAACAGTAATGATTCCTATTGATTTTGGACCTATTTTTTATATTACCCATTCGGGCATATTGCTTTATGTCGTTTTTATAGGTACGCTTGTTTATCTGTCTGTAAAGGAGAAAAATTATAACTTTAGATATGCAATTATTCTTTTATTTATAGGTGGATTACATTATCCTGTAATGTTTTATGTGGTTATGCACTTCATTTGGCTTCTTTTGTTTTTTGTTGTCTTTAGAAAGGTAAGGTTGACTTAAGTTATTTTTTATGAAAGCTCTGTTTTTGAGAATGTTGAAAGGAAATGCTAAAGCTATATTAGCTGTCATCCAGCATTATAACCACGATAAGTACTGGAGACGTCGTGCTATTGTAACTACCAATAGTAATAAAACGCCTCTTCTGGTGAAGTTATATTACCTGTATTATATAAAGAAAACGGATGCTTATCATAATTGTTCGTTTGGCACAGATTTAAATGCCGATGTATACTTTGTGACACCTCCTCATCTTCCACATGGTCCGAATGGTATCATTGTGGGGCATGATGTGTTTGTGTGAATGATAATATATTGTATATCAGTGTGTTATAATTGTTTATGGGTGAAGTTTTTGACAATGTAATGATCGGTGCGGGTGCGAAGATTCTCCCAAGCGTCACTATTGGCAACAATGTTAAAGTGGGGGCTAATTGTGTAGTTGTGGAAGATGTCCCAGACAATTGCACGGTGGTACTTCCCAAACCAAGGGTCATAGGTAAGCGTCCCAAAATGATGTCTTGATATGTTTCGATTAGGTCTTTACCTTTGCTGCACACTTAAAAAATAATTTTATGTACAGCAGTAGTGATTTTGAGAAGTTATGGTTCCTCTACAAGACCGCGGTGAGCCCCAAGGAATTTCGATCAATTCGTTTTGCCTGATTCAAGGTGTTCCTTATCGTGATTTTAATAGTTGGTTTGTGAAGACTCGTAAGAAAATCGTTCCGGTTCAGATTGAAGGTGGTCCTTCTTCTGATTCTCTTATGGAAGAATCTCCCGCTCCGGTTTGTGGTACGACAGTTCTCAAGCAGGCTACTCCACCGGTAGGTTCGGGTAATATTCTGGTCGCTATTCAGACCCGTGATGGTTTGAATATCCGTAAAAGCAATTTAGACTACCATGGTTTGAAGGCTTTGGTAGAGAAATTGGAGGGCTTATGTTGACAATTTCCGGTTTAAAGAATTTCTATTATCTTCCCACTTTTCACGATATGCGGTGCAAGGCTCCTCGTGTTTCTGAGATTATCCGTTCGCGTTACCACCGTGATCCGCTTCAGGGAGATGTTTATATTTTTATGTCCAAAGACCAAAAGAAGGTTAAACTGATCCATTACGAGCGTCATGCTTATTATTTGCATGAGAAGAGTTTTACGAACGGTTACCGTTTTATGCGAATTGAGTTGGAAGAAGGTATTACGGTTTATAAGATCGACTGGCAGAGCCTTGTGTCTGTGCTTGAAAGCCCTATTATTAAATCCATACGTTTATAGATCGCCAGCATGTGTTTGTACGTTAAATAACTATATGTCAGTACATTACATTGGGTTTTGCTTGTGTCTTTCTTTGATATTGAGTATCTTTATGTCCAATAAAGGCCATGGATCAAGAGGAATTACATACCCGAATATTAATGCGAGATTATCTCGAGAGGCAGGAGTTGAACGCTTCTTCTTCCTTTACCGATCCTTGTGCGGATATGGAGCCGGATGAAATGAGACGTTACGTACGCTTCCTTCTGGGTCAGTTGGAAGAGAAGCAGGAGCAAATGAACCGTGTGTTAGATGATCTGTCTGAACTTAAAGCTGCTTCCAAAGAACAAAGCAAGCTACTTGAGCGTGTCATGGCTCTGACTGATGAATTAGATGAGCTTCGGAAGAGAAATGCCGAGCTGGTTCGTTCCAATAAGAAACTGGAAGATCGTTTGGGGGTGGTTAATAATGACCATTACAATACCTCCAAGAGTCGTAAGGGCATTGATAAAGATAAAGGGGTGAAAGGCAGAAACGATGATCGTTCTGATTTTGATGGTACAGTTCCGACCACTCCTACAGATACAGGTTCGGTGGATACTTCCGCTCCCGTCTATTCGGGAGCCAGTCGTAAGGGTACTACCTATAAGAAAGACATAGTGGGCGATCCTATCGAACATAAATGCGACCGTTCAAAACTTCCGGCTGGTACCGTGATCCTGAAAGTGATGAAATCTAAAGTTGTTCGTACGGTTGTCAATCTGATTGAAGAACATCATTTTGAGGTTCTGAAAGTTAAATACCTCGATGGAAGTATCAAACACGTATATCTTCCTTGCGACGATGATAATCAGGCTCACTTATACAATGAAGTCGTTTCGGGCACTCATATCACGGCCTCTTTGTTATTCTACCTTCTGTTCAACCGTTACCAGATGTGCTCTCCTGATTATCGTGAATCGAAGAACCGGCTGTCTGACATGGACTGGAATACCTGCCGCCAGAACCTGGCCAATTGGGCAGATAAGGGTGCTGTTCAACTCAACAAGTTGATCCCGGCTTTGAAGAGTATCGCTTTAGAGCCCGGTTCGAATGTGAATGTTGATGAAACCTGGTGTCGTTACCAAACCCACTTCGGTCATAAGAAAACCTACATGTGGTGCCTTGTGAATAAGAAAGCGTGTATTGTGATCTTCTTCTATGAAGATTGTCTGGACGAGTTGGGTACTAAGCATGAGGGCGGTCGTGGCCGTAGCGTTCTGAAGGATTTTCTGGGCGATGCGCAAATCAAGTCCTTGCAGAGCGATGGTTATAACGTCTATATGTATCTTGATGACGAACTGATGGAGGTGGAACATTTATGCTGTCTTGCCCATGCGCGGAATAAGTTCAAGGATGCCTATAACCAAGGCTGCGAGAAGGCCCGTTTCTTCTTGGAACAGATTGCTAAGCTTTATAAGCGTGAAGATGACTACCGCCGGGATAAATTGGCAGCAACCCGGATCCAGGAAAAGCGCAACGATATTTATACGAATGGCATTGTTAATGCTTTGCGGAGTGAGCTTTATGATTTGCTTGCATTACCTGAAGAAGAGAAGAGTGATTTAATGAGAACGGCTTTGAATTATCTCCATAAGTTTTGGGAGCAGCTTTTTGCTTATCGCAAAGACGGTGAATATACAATTGATAATCTTGCTGCCGAACGGGCGATACGTCCCTTGACAGTGCAGAGGAAAAACAGTTTATTCTTCTGTAGTACGAAAGGTGCTTTACGATCGGCAGTTTACAATACCTTTATTGAAACCTGCAAGCAGGCTGGAATCAGCTTCCGATCTTTCTTCTGCAAGTACATGACAGAGATCCGGAAGGGTCGAACGGATTATGAGAACCTGCTTCCGATGACGATCAGCCTAACAAATTAGTGAAAACAAATTAAAACTTAATATCCAAGACAAGTGACGGGTGCCTACTGGCATTCGCCTAAGAGGTGTATACCATGTTTTGGACGCTTACAAATAACATTTATAGTGTATGAAAATGAAAATTCTTCATGTTGTTAATATTTCTTTCACTATTCCATATTTTTTGGGAGAACAATTGTTATATTTCAGTAAAAAGGGTTATTTAATATATATAGCTTGTAGTCCTTCAGAGAAGTTGAAGGATTATTCTATAGCTTATCATTTTTCGTATAAAGAAATTCCCATATTACGTAAATTTTCTATATTTCAAGATTGTAAATCAATATGGAATATGTGTAGATATATAAAATCAGAACAGATAGATATTGTATCTGGACATACTCCTAAAGGTGCGCTGATTGGTATGATTGCTGCATTTATAATGCGGGTTCCTGTTCGTTTGTATTTTCGTCATGGACTTGTTTACGAGACTTCAATAGGCACTAAAAGATGGTTACTAATTATGATTGATCGTCTGACTGCTTATTTGGCTACAAAAGTCATATGTGTTAGTCCATCTGTTTTTAGAAGGAGTTTAGAAGATCACTTAAATTCAGAAAAAAAACAATTGATATTACATAAAGGAACTTGTAACGGAATTGATGTTGAGAGATTTTGTAGATCAAACGTAAAAAAATCTCTTGTTTTAGAACTTCGTAATAAACATAAAATTCCAAAGAATGCAATTATTCTTGGATATGTTGGTCGGTTGGTGCGAGATAAAGGAATAGTTGAATTAGTTGAGTCTTTAGATATTATTCGTAGAAAGAATCCTAGGATTGTTCTATTATTAGTTGGCATGATGGAGGAGCGTGATGCTTTACCATATGCAGTGGTTGAATCTATCCAAGAAAATCCGTATATTATTAATGCTAACTATGTGGATAATCGTTATATAGATGGGTATTATGCTTTGATGGATGTCTTTATTTTGCCCTCTTATAGAGAAGGGTTTCCTACTTCGATATTGGAAGCTTCAGCTATGGAGATTCCTGTTATTACTACAAAGGTTACTGGTTGTATTGATGCCATTATTGAAAATAAAACAGGTATATTTGTAGAACATAACAAGGAAAAAATGGCAGTTGCAATATTGGATTTGTTGGATTCTCCAGAAAAAAAGAGAGCTTATGGAGTGGCTGGGCGGAAGTTTGTAAAAAAATATTTTAGTCCAGAACTTGTATGGAGAGAAATCGAAAGGCTATATAATAATTGAGATTATACAATGAATATATTAATAACTGGTGTTTATGGATTTGTCGGTTACAATTTCATAAACAATTTAAAAGTCGGACATAATCTTTATGGACTTGATATCGTGTGTCCGACAAGAGAAGGTGTACTGAAAACATTTTGTTGGAAAGATATTGATCCAGAGTCATTCCCATTACAAACTCTTCCCCAATTTGATGCAATCATTCATCTTGCCGGAAAGGCTCATGATACGAAAAACCAATCAACTGCTCAGTCTTATTTTGATATTAATACCGGTCTGACTCAAAAGATATTTGATTTCTTTTTGGAGTCTTCTGCGAAGAAATTCATAT